>Ga0302325_10026007_pt1 | contig 12160 bp, 10 predicted proteins | sample Palsa_T0_2_FD_201948 | JGI IMG/M metagenome (GOLD analysis project Ga0302325, IMG submission 201948) | Peat permafrost microbial communities from Stordalen Mire near Abisko, Sweden - Palsa_T0_2 | ecosystem: Environmental > Terrestrial > Soil > Palsa > Peat permafrost | place: Sweden: Abisko...
TCGTATTCGCGCTGTCCACCACGATGTCCAGACCCTTTTCATCCGCCAATTTCTTCACCACTTCCTGCATTCGGGTGCCGGCGCGCTGAATGATTTCGTTGCGCTCCCGCTCCACGTCTTCTTGCAGATCCTGCTGGTCGCGCTGCAGCTCGCGCTGTTTGCGCTGTCCCTCGGCGGTCAGCTCCTGGGTGCCCAATTCGTTGAGTTTTCCGCTGTTCAACTGGGTCTGGATGTCCGCCAGTTCCTTTTGCAGCTTGACCATTTGGTCCTGGCGCGGCTTGAACTTGGCTTCCATCTCCATTTGCGCTTTCTTGATCTCGTCGGTTTCGAGCAGCGCTTTTTGCGTGTTGATGACGGCCAGCTTGATCTGCGCGCTAGCCGTGCCGATGCTGGCGAACGCGAGCACCGCGATCAAAATCTTATTCATTTGCGAATACTCCCAGGATTTCATCCTCGCGAAGGATCAGAAATTCCTCGCCATCGATCCGGATGTCGGACCCGGAATACTTGCCGAACAGAATCTTATCACCCGCTTTGACGTCGGGAGCGGCCCTCTCGCCATCCTCCAGCAGTTTGCCGCTACCCACGGCGACCACTTCGGCATGGTGCGGCTTCTCTTTCGCGCTATCGGGGATGATAATGCCGCCGCGCTGTGTTTCCTGCTCTTCCAGCCGTTTGACGAGCACGCGATCATGGAGCGGACGAAGGTTCATAGACTATCTCCTGTCACTCGGTTTGAGAGGGTTGGGAACTGCAGACTGACACAAACCCGAAGACACTTAATGTAACACAAATCGTTCGGGTTCGATGCGCCGCGGCCGATACTTAGTGAAGCGATTATTCGTATCGCAAAGCGATGGTCGGGTCGATGCTGGAAGCTCGCCGGGCCGGCAGGAAACCAGCCAGCAGCGAGACGCATATCATTGTAACTACGGCGAATAGCAACGTCAGCATGTCGGTGGGAGCTACGCCGTATAGCTGGGAAACCAGGTAACGGCTGAGCCCGACTGCGAGCGGCACACCCAGCCCCACGCCGAACAGACACATCCAGGCTACCTCTTTGAGCACCATGTTGAGAACACGTCCGCGCCCGGCGCCCAACGCCATGCGGATCCCGATCTCCCGCGTGCGCCGCGCCACCGAAAATGCCATCACGCCGTACAGGCCGATAAACGCCAGGATGGTGGCCAGAGCGCCGAAGCAAGTACAAAGGATCGCGGTCACGCGCTCCGCGAAGAGCGAAGTATTCACCTGTGTTTCCATGGTTCTCAAATCCCAAATGGCGAGGTTGGAATCGACGCTCGACATCACGCGGCGGAGCGCCGGCATCAGAGTGTCCGGCGGAGCCACGGTGCGAATGGTGGCGCTAATGGTGTTGAGATCCGGGTCCTGTTGATAGGGAAAATAAACGAAGTTTATTTTTTCATCGCGCAGCGTTGTGTACTTCGCGTCCTTCACAACTCCGACGATCTCTACATCGGTGGCGCCCTCTCCGCGATAACCGAAGGTGCGGCCCAGCGGATTTCCGGAGCCCAAGTAACGCTTCACGAAGCTCTCATTCACAACCGCCACCTGCTTGGCATTCAGCCTATCCTGCAACGTAAAACCACGGCCAGCCAACAGAGGGATCCCCATGGTCCGGAAGTACCCCGGCGACACGGCGTTGAAATTCGGGTTCATGTTCTCATCCGTTTTAGGCTCGTAACCTTGCACCTTAACCGAATTCGACATGGCATCCCCAGCCAGCGGTACGATTTCGGCCAGCGATGCGGAAGCCACTCCGGGTACCGACGCCAGGCGTTGTTGCATTTCCTCATACAACTGATGAACGCGGGGCTGGCTATACCCGTTGCGCGACGCATCGACGTTGAATATCACTAGATTCGCGGTCTGGAATCCGGGATCGAGCTTGCGCAAGTTCAACAGGCTGCGGGTGAATAATCCTGCGCCAACCAGCAGTAGAAGCGATAACGCCACTTGCGCGACTACCAGCGCCTGGCGGGATCGTATTTGGCCGAAACCGCCGATCACGCTGCCACCCTGATCCTTCAATGTCGGATAGACGTTCGGGCGCGTGGACTGCAATGCCGGAAGCAGACCGAATCCGATGCCGGTGAGCAAGGCCAGTACAAAAGTGAACGCCACAGTCCGGGGATCGAGCGATGCACTCAGGCCGGAGGGCGCGCCGTTAGCTCCCGGTATACCCCCCACGATTAAAGTCGACGTCCACAGGCTGACCAGCAATCCTGCAATTCCTCCCAAAGCGGCGAGCACCAGGCTCTCCGCCAAAAGCTGCCGGATGACATCCCTGCGGGAAGCTCCCAGAGCCAGCCGAATGGCAATCTCCCTTTGCCGGCTTAGGCCGCGCGCAACCAGAAGATTAGCGACATTTGCGCAGGCGATCAGCAAGACCAGGCCGACCATCGCCATCGAAATGTAGATAGGCGTTCCGGCGGTCTCGCGAAACGTGGGAACGCCGTTATAACCCGGTTGGAGCACCACTTTCTTCGCCAGAAACCGGTCACGGAAGCGCTTCGAAATGTTGCCGGTCATCACAGCCAGATCGGCATCCAGAATTGGTCTATAGAGCACCTGAAGGGAGGCGGTGGCCTGCTGAACGGTCACTCCCGGTTTGAGACGGGCGAGGATATGCAGGAAGTGGAACGTGCGGTCGTCGTAGCCGTCGCGGGTTGGGGTTATTGCGGTTTTCATCGTTAGCGGAACGTAAATATCCGGCACGCGGCCAACATCGATGCCGAAAAAAGTGTGCGGCGCTACTCCTATAACAGTCATCAGCGCGCTGTTGACGCGCACGGTTTGATTGACAATCCCCGGGTTTCCACCGAATCGCCGCGTCCAAAATCCGTAGCCCAGTACGACCACCGGATGCGCGTTCTTTATGAGATCGTCCTGTGGGCTTAGCAAACGTCCGAGCGCCGGCTGAATCCCTAACACGTCGAAAAAGTTGCCCGAGACTATCTCGGTATTTACATCTTCGCTCTGGCCCTGATACACGAGGTTGGCCGATTCTGGAGCGCGCGCGATGACGCCTGAAAAAACCTGGTTGCGGTCGCGCAGATCCATATACAGCGGACGCGAGAAGATGCGGTCGCTATTATCACCCATGAACGATCCGCGGTTGACGCCGGGAGATGTCACCAATACCAGATCGTAGGGTTTCTTTACCGGCAGCGGGCGCAGCAAAGCCTGATCGAGCAGACTGAAGATAGCGGTATTTGCTCCCAATCCCAGCGCCAGCGATGCGACCGCAACGGCGGTGAATAAGGGACTCTTCCGCAGCATTCGCAGGGAGTGCCGGATGTCGGACAAAATGGCAGCCATTGCCTACTGATAAGCACATCGCTGGCCATCCCTAAGGTATTGATAGATCGCAAGGGTGGGCGCCAGGGGGCAGCGGATGCGGGACTCAGAATCCCATCTTCGGACGGTTAAGGCGGCTTCCTCTAAAATCGTTGCGCACATTTGTGCTATTCTGTGAAGGACAAAAAAGATTAAGTTAAGACGAGGAGTATCGATTCGAGCATGGCTTTGGCGACCGATTCAAAACAGCAGGTAGTTGCAACGTTCCGCGTTCACAAGACCGACACCGGTTCGCCAGAAGTACAGGTAGCAATCCTGAGTCAGCGCATTCTGCAACTCCAGGATCATTTCAAGACGCACCTCAAAGATCATCATTCCCGCCGGGGATTGTTGTCGATGGTCGCGCGGCGCCGTCGCCTTTTGAAATACCTGAAAAGCCGTAACCCGGAAAGATACAAGAGCCTGATTCTAAGCCTGGGCATCCGCCGTTAGGTGCTCGGGGTACAGGTGAACCGCCCCGGTGGGCGGCGTTCCCACAGTTTCATTCACTCCAAAGTCTCCTCTTAATCGTAAAAGCAGGCGAGGCGGAAAGCCCTGCCTGGATTAAAAGGAATTTCTGATGCTACATACTGTAGAGATTGACCTGGATGGTCAAAAAATTATCCTGGAGACAGGCAAGATCGCGAAACAGGCCAATGGCGCCGTCGTGGTCCGCTCCGGGGACACCGTTGTTTTGGTGAGTGCGTGCGCGAATGAGGAGCCCAAGGCGGGCGCCGCGTTCTTCCCGCTCACCGTCGATTATCGAGAATACACTTATGCCGCGGGCAAGTTTCCCGGCGGCTTTATCAAGCGCGAGGGGCGTCCTTCGGAGAAGGAAATCCTCACCAGCAGGCTGATTGACCGGCCTATCCGGCCGCTGTTCCCGGAAGGCTTCATGAACGAATCCCAAGTGATCGCCATGGTGCTGTCGGCCGATCCCGAACGTGATCCGAGCACGCTGGCCATCGTCGGCGCCGGAGCAGCGCTCGCGATCTCCGACATTCCCTTCCAGCACGTGCTGGGCGGAGTGCGCGTGGGTCTGGTGGGCGGCAAGCTGATCCCGAACCCCAGCTACGACGAAACGCGCGACGCCAAGATCAACATCGTGGTGGCAGGCACCGAAGAGGGCATCGTCATGGTGGAAGCGGGCGCGCAGCATGCCACTGAGGAGGAAGTGCTGCTGGCCATCGAGCAGGGCCACAAGTGGTGCACGGTGATCGTGGCGGGCATCCGCGAGTTAGCCGCCAAGGTTGGCAAGAAGAAGTGGAAATACGAGCCGGCCCCGGTCAACAAGGAGCTGTACGCAAGCATTGAGGCCCAGATCCGCAAGGAATTGACCGACGCGCTGGATACCAAGAAATATCCCAAGCTCGAAAGCTACCATCGCGTCCACGAAGCCAAGAAGAAAGTCATTGAGGCGCTGCCCGCCGAACAGCAAGCCGAAGCGAAAGAGCTGTTCGACCATTTGAAGGAGCGCATTTTCCGCGACGAAATGTTGAAGGCGAAGCGCCGTCCCGATGGACGCGCCTTCGATGAGATTCGCAACATCGATTGTGAAGTGGGAGTACTCCCGCGCACCCACGGCTCGGCGCTGTTTACGCGCGGCGAGACGCAGGCTCTGGTCACCGTAACGCTCGGCACCAAGGACGACGAACAGCGCATCGAAATGTTCGATCTCAGCCAAACCTCCAAGCGCTTCATGCTGCATTACAACTTCCCGCCGTTCAGCGTCGGCGAAGTGGGATTCATGCGCGGAGCCGGCCGCCGCGAAATTGGACATGGCGCGCTGGCGGAACGCTCCGTCGCGGCCGTGGTTCCCGACGATAAGAAGTTCCCCTACACCATGCGCGTGGTCAGCGACATTCTGGAGTCCAACGGCTCCAGCTCCATGGCCAGCGTCTGTGGCGCCACTCTCGCATTGATGGACGCGGGCGTTCCGATCGCCGATCCAATAGCGGGCATTGCCATGGGTTTGGTGCTGGAAGGCAAGGATTACGCCATTCTCACCGACATCGCCGGGGCCGAGGATCACTACGGCGACATGGATTTCAAAGTGGCCGGATCGCACCAGGGCATCACCGGCCTGCAGATGGACATCAAAGTTCCCAACGTCACCACCAAGATCATGAAGGAGGCCTTGGCCCAAGCCAAGGGAGCCCGGTTGTTCATCCTGGACAAGATGACGGCGGTGATAGCGAAGCCCCGCAGCGAGATGTCTCAATATGCGCCGCGCATTTACACGCTCCAGATTCCGACCGATAAGATTCGCGATCTCATCGGGCCGGGCGGCAAGATGATCCGCAGCATCGTCGACGAAACCGGCGTCAAGATCGATGTCGAAGACGACGGCTCGGTGAAGATCTTCGCGTCCGACGGCGAATCGGCCAAGCTGGCCATCCAGCGCGTTACCGATATCTGCGCCGTAGCCGAAGTTGGCAAGACTTACCTCGGGAAAGTGGTGCGCCTGGCGGAGTTCGGCGCGTTCGTCGAAATCTTCCCCGGCACCGACGGCCTGTTGCACATCAGTGAAATCTCGGAGAACCGGATCAAAGCCGTGCGGGACGAACTGAAGGAAGGCGATCAGATCCTGGTGAAGGTTCTGGCGCTGGAAGGCAACAAAATCAAATTGAGCCGCAAGGCCGTGTTGCGCGAGCAGCGGGATAAAATCAAGGCCCCAACCGCGTAAATAGTTTACTGGGGTGCGGGACCCAAGGATATGCCCGGGTTCCGCAAGACCTCTTACTTCGCGACTGCAGCCGCGGGCGCGGCTTTCTTGCGGGCGGCCCGGCGTTTTTCCACCGGCGGTGTGCGATCGCTCTTCTTCAACGCCGCCAACGCGATAGCAAGTACGAACTTCTTTTCCCCGTGATCGTCGAATTTGATCACGATATATTCTTCCGTGCAGGAAGCCACCGACCCAAGCCCGTACTTGGAGTGCTCAATCTGCGCGCCTTGCGCAAAAGCTGGTTTGAATGCCATAGGGGGATTTTGCTGCTGCCTCTATATTATTGTAACATTGAGGCGCGATACGTCCCAACAGCCTACCAAAGCTCTTGAAAACACTTGGCTGCTTGCCCTCCTGCTAGCCGCCTGCATTGCGCGGCTGTGGCTGATGCCGCTATCCTCCAGCTTCTGGGTAGACGAAATGGCCACTGCCTTCGTGGTCCATTATGGGCCTAATCATCCGTCTTTCGCCGTCGCGCCGCAGGTGCCGGATTCCATCTACTACCGCCTGCCGCAAGCCGCCGAATCGCTCCTCGGCTTCTCTGAAATCTCTTATCGGCTGCCCTCGGTCTTCCTGATGGGCCTGGCTTTGTTTTTCATCGCCCGTTTGGCTGCGCGGCTCATCGCGCCCGAAGCGGCGTGGTTTGCGGTTTTCGCCTGCCTATCCATGCGCGGATTCAACGATCAAGCGGCGGATGCCCGTCCCTATGCGCTCGGCACATGCCTGGCCGCAGCCAGCCTGTGGTTCCTGATCCGCTGGCTGGATTCGGATCGCTGGTGGGACGCGGGGCTGTTCATTATCTTTGCGGCGCTGCTGTGGCGCGCTCACTTGTTGTTTTGGCCCTTCTATATCGTGCTGGCGCTGTACACGCTCGTTCGCTTATTGCGGCACGAAACCCGCAACGGCTGGTTTCCCACGCTTGCGATCTTCGCCCTGCTCGGTGTTGCCTTGCTCCCGGTGTTTGTCGACGCTTTGAATCAATTTCGCCACGCCACCGCGCACGTCATTGTCGCGCTTCCCACCTTCCGCGACTTGCGCATCTCGCTCAAATTCGGGCTGATCCTCATCTGCGGCGTCGGTGCTTTCGCCCTGGGACGCTGGTTCCGATGGCCCCGCGTCCACGCGTTCTCGGCTGACAGCTCACTGATACTCATCGCCGCCTGGTGGCTGATCCAGCCACTCGCCTTATTCGCCGTGTCCCGTGTTACCGGCAATAGCATGTTCGTGGCGCGCTATCTCTATCTCGGATTACCCGGCGCAGCTCTCGCGGCTACTTTGGCCGCTTCGTATTTTATTCCGCCTGCCCGCTGGAGGCCATTGACCGCCGTCTTCGGAGCTGGAGTTCTCCTGCTGCTGGGCCAATGGAGCCAGCTTTGGCCGATGCATCACGGCTCGGACTGGCGCTTGGCCGCCCACACCGTCGATCAATGGGCCGCCCGCGACCCCGGAATCCCGGTCCTTTGTCCCAGCCCATTTATTGAAGCCCGCCCGCCCGTGTGGCAACCAACCTACGCACTTCCTGGATTCCTCTATAGCCACCTCCCGGTTTACCCCTTCCGCGGCAAAGTGTATCTGCTCCCGTTTGACGATTCGCCGGAGGCCGAACGTTATGTAACGAGCTTGGCTGAGGGTCCCATCCCCTCCTCGGGACGGTTCCTCATTTATGGAGGCTCCGGCAGCGTTCGCTATTGGCGGAACTGGTTTTCGGTGCGGCCCGAGTTTTCGGCCTGGCGCCGGAAGCGCCTGGGCCCTTTCGGCGACGTAGTGGTTGAGTTGTTCGAACGGCCGCACCGTATAATAGCGGCCGCGCCGTATAATAATAGGTAGTTGCTCGCATGCTGGATCTGAAGAAGAAACTCGAAGAGGAACTGGCGGCGCTCGAAAACGAATTGCGAGTCGACCTGCCGCGCGAGATATCCAAGGCGCGCGCGCACGGCGATTTGAGCGAAAACGCCGAATATCACGCCGCCAAGGAGCGCCAGGGCATCGTCAACATGCGCCTGGGCCAAGTCCGGGCACGGCTGCGCGAGCTGTCCATGGTAGATATGGCGCGCATCCCGCGCGACCGGGTGGGCCTTGGCTCCACGGTCACAGTGCTCGATCTCACCAAGGACGAGGAGATCACCTACAGTCTGACCACCAGCGAGGACGCTGACGTGGCCCAAGGCCGCATCTCGACCACTTCGCCGATTGGCCGTGGGCTGATTGGAAAAAAGGTGGGCGACACCGTGAAGGTGCAGATTCCCGACGGGGTTCGAGAGATGGAAATCATACAATTAGCTACCATCCACGACGTCACTCCATGATTCGGTTTCGAGATAGAATCGGAAGGGGCCGCCCGGCATGACATACACCCGCGCGATCGGCGTCGCGTGCAACAAAGTAATTCGCCTGATTGTCCGCGGACTTGCCCTCTCCAAAATTCACCCCAACGTTCTCACTTTTCTCGGACTCGTCATCAATATCGTGGCCGCGGTCCTGCTGGCCGCCGGGCAATTCCGCTCGGCCGGTTTTGTCATCATCGGCGCCGGACTGTTCGACATGGTGGATGGCCGCGTGGCGCGCGAAACCAACCGAGTCACGCGTTTCGGCGGATTTTTCGACTCGGTTCTGGATCGTTATTCCGATCTCGCGCTCCTGATGGGCCTGCTGGTGTACTACGGCACGATCAACCGGCCCTTCTACGTGGTGCTGACCGCCATCGTGATGGCCGGATCGGTGATGGTGAGTTATACGCGCGCCCGCGCCGAAAACACCATTCCCAGTTGCAAGGTCGGATTCATGGAACGTCCCGAGCGCGTGGTGCTACTGATTATCGGCGCGCTGTTCGATCGCATGGCGCCGGTGTTATGGGCGATCGCCGTGCTTGCGAACATTACCGTGATTCACCGGATGGTTTTTACCTATCAGGAAGCCAAGCGTCTGGAAGACGCGCAGCTACGGCCGGCTCCGGTCACCCAGAGCGAGCCGCGATAGCGCGTCGCCCGTCAAACGGTACGCGGTCCATTCATCCAGCGGAACCGCGCCCAGGCTGCGGTAAAACTCGATCGACGGAGTGTTCCAATCCAGCACCGCCCATTCCAAACGTCCGTAGCCGCGCTCGACGGCGATCTGCGCGAGACGACTCAACAGCGCTTTCCCGATTCTTTTGCCGCGATATCCAGGTTCCACGAACAGGTCTTCCAGATAGATGCCGGGCTGTCCTAGAAACGTCGAGAAATTGCGAAAGTAGAGGGCGAATCCAACCGGTTCGGCGTCCCAATAGGCCAGCAACACTTCGGCGACTGGATTGGGGCCGAATACGTTCTTGTGGATGTCGGCGGGGGTGGCTACAACCAGGTGCGAGAGCTTCTCATACTCCGCGAGTTTGCGAATGAAGCTCAGGATGACTGGGACCTCGCTCTCGACAGCAGGCGTGATTCGGATTTGCTCGTTCACTGCAAAGCCTCGACGTGAGCGCGCACTCCCGCGGCCAGTCCCGTTAAGCTATAGCCGCCTTCCAGCACCGAGAGCAACCGGCCGCCCGCGTACTGATCCGCGATCTCGCGCACCACGGCGGTCAAGTCCTTGAAATCGGCGTCCGTTAACGTAAAACCACCAAGGGGATCGCCCGCTCTTGAATCGAATCCCGCCGAAATCAGCACCAGGTCCGGCTTCACCTTCGCGGCCGCCGGAAGCAACTGTTCCTGGAACGCCGCCAGAATCTCTTTGCGGCCAGAGCCTGCGGGAAATGGACAGTTCAGGGTCATCCCTTGGCCTGCGCCTTCACCCGTCTCGCCGCGCGCGCCGGTTCCCGGATACCAGGGCGATTGATGCGTGTTGAACACGAACACTGTGCCGTCGGTGTAGAAAATGTCTTGCGTGCCGTTGCCGTGATGGACGTCCCAATCGGCGATCAGCACGCGCCCGACTCCATACTTGCGCTGGGCGTAGCGCGCCGCGATCGCAATGGTGTCGAAGATGCAGAAGCCCATCCCGCGGGCGCTGCTGGCGTGATGTCCGGGCGGCCGCGCGATGCAGAAGGCGTTAGCGACGCGCTTGTCGAATATGGCGTCGATGGCGTTGAGCGCTCCGCCCGCCGCGCGCAGCGCCGCATCCAACGATAGCGGCGAGACTGCGGTGTCTCCGGTGCTGAGATCATGATGTCCCTCCGAGATCTCGCGTTCGGCCAGTTGGATGTATGGCCGCGAGTGGCAGAGCGCGATCTCGTCGTAGGTTGCGACGCGCGGGGGAATCGGGTGAAACTCGAGCCCCCGAAGCGCGCCCAGTGCGGCGTCGAATCGGGCGGGCTGCTCCGGATGTCCGGGGCCGGTGAGGTGTTCTTTTGAAACCGGGTCCGCGGCAAGCCCTGTCACCTCCAAGATTCTACCGCGGTGCGGCTTTACCGCGATGCACGATGCCGAAGTTTCCACGCCAAAGTTGATGGGTCCCGATCCCCGCATGCCTTCTACCGAAATTCGCCACAAGCCCGGCTCCGGGTCCGGCACGCGGAACGATTTCGGATTGGTTTCACCAGAGTATCCCGTGGTGTCGGCATACGCCGCGTAGTGCCGCCCACTGGGGCTCATCAGGTGCAGGTCGAGATCGCCCGGAGCGCCCGCCCACGTAAGCGTGACATCCAACGTCTTCGATCCCCGCCCCACCGTGACGATATCGCTCCACCATTGCTGCAGTGAAACTGCGCCCGAGAGCTGTTCCTCCGGCGAGGCTCCCGAGGCAATCGCGCCGTGGGCATATTGGGAGGAAGCGCGGCAATCGCACCGCTCCGACGAATTGCTCGAGACCACGGTTCGATAGCCCGACCCACGCCTCCAATCCGGCAGATCCTGGAACTGAAACGGAACGCTCGCGGACGTTATCGGAAGCTCGCGCGTCACGCTCACGTGCACATGGTACCCGCCGCCTTCGCCCAGCGTGTAACCGCTGTTGCCGGCGGTCGCGAGCGCCTGTCCTTGCTCCACGCGCTCGCCGTTTTTCACCACGAACGTGCCGCTGGCCAGGTGCGCGTAATGGCTGAACTCGCCGTTGCCGTGATCGATGGTGATGTAGTTGCCGAAAGAATGATGCTGATGGTCCTGCCGCAGTCCCAGATCGTGCGTGTAGACGACCCCGGCTTTCATCGCTACCACGCAGTTTCCCGCGCGCGGAGCGATATCGAACGCGTGCAGGCTGTTGCCCCAGTGGGAGAACGTGCCGTACGGGCCCTGCGTGATCACCCAGGCTACGCCCGCCGCCGTCGGCAATTTGTAGCCCGCGGTCTCGATTACAAAAGGCATTGGAGCGCTCATGCGTTGATCCGGACCTTCCACAATCACCCAATACTCGTTGGCTGGCAGGCCCGCGTAATGAACCAAAAGCTGATTCGGGGCGGCGCTCCGCGGCTCTAAGCTCGCCAGGTATTTCCATCCGCCGGACTGCTTGTATTGCGCGATGAAGACTAGCGAGCCCGGTTGAAAATTCTTGCCGTGCACCGTGAAATCGATCTCCTGGGCACGTTCGCCGGACCACGTCACGCTGCTGACCACTGGACCGCCATCATCGTTGGTACCGGCGATGCTGAACGTACGCGAAAAAGCCACCGAGCCATTTGCAACCGCGCGAACCGTCCAGTTGCCTGGCTGCGATGCCGGCGCGAATCCAGCGATCGGTAGTTGCGAGGTGAAACATAGTTCGCCCGCAGTGGGAAGCTCGCCATACTCTGCCGTAGTCGCGACAGTACCTGCCGGATCCAGCCACTCCAAGCGCAGCCGATCGCCCGCGCGCACCTGCAACGCGACGAACCAGACAAAGGCCTGCCGGTCCACGGGCTGAAACACGGAGACCGCTTTGGGCGCCACGCAGGTTTGCTCGCTCACCGACGACGCCGTACGGCTCTCCTGCACCGTGATAGCCCATGCCGTGGGGACCAACCAAAGGAGGGAGACAACCAGAACTGCTCGCAAACGCACCAAGCAGTCTAATCGGCGTTTCAACGGCTGAACTTGAGCCTTAGAACTTTGAACCTTAGAACGAAGCGCGGAGCGTGCGATCGGTCATCATCATCAACATCGACAGCAGTACGATGAGGCCCGCGTA
>Ga0302325_10026008_pt1 | contig 12159 bp, 10 predicted proteins | sample Palsa_T0_2_FD_201948 | JGI IMG/M metagenome (GOLD analysis project Ga0302325, IMG submission 201948) | Peat permafrost microbial communities from Stordalen Mire near Abisko, Sweden - Palsa_T0_2 | ecosystem: Environmental > Terrestrial > Soil > Palsa > Peat permafrost | place: Sweden: Abisko...
TGTCCCGCGCGTTCCAACCCGCCGGAGGGACGGGCGCGCAGCGGAAATATATGGCCCGGACGCATGAAGTCTCCAGCCACTGCAGAATCGTCTGCCAGAGCGCGGATGGTTTTCGCGCGGTCTGACGCGGATACGCCGGTCGTCGTTCCGGTGCGCAGATCGACAGAAACCGTAAATGCCGTCTGATGTCGGTCGGAGTTAGCCGGCGCCATGGGCGGAAGCTCGAGTGCCTCTACGCGCTTGGCTTCCAACCCCACGCAAACGATGCCTGTGCTGTGGCGAATGATGAAGGCGAGGGCTTCAGGCGTCGCAAATTCAGCCGCCATCACGAGATCGCCTTCATTCTCGCGATTGCGGTCGTCCATGACAATGACGCACTCGCCCTTGGCGATGGCAGCAAGTGCATCGGGAATCGAATTCAGATGCAGTTCAATAAGGTCGCCTTGCGTCATCCGACCCGCCTCCCATTGGGACTTTCTAATATACGCTATATCTTCCATATTGCAGAACGATCTTGGAGTCAACCTCTGATCGGAAGACGGCCAATTCGTAAGTCATTGAAAAAAATGAATTTTATGTGAACCTATTGAGACGAAATTATTGCCGCGACGATTTCTGAAAGCTCTTCCGACTCATTTTGTCGGCCAGTTGGTTGCGCGGGTGGGGTGAATGCGGGCAGGAAAGACCATGGCGAAACCGGCAAATGAGCGCGAGCAGAACAAGTCGACGGGGCGCGTTCTGACGGTCCTGTCCGCCTTTATCTCGCAAACCGAGGACAGCTACGGCATCACCGAATTGAGCGAGAAGCTTGGGATGACGAAGAACATGGTCTTTCGAGCGGTCTCAACCCTGGTTGATCAAGGTTTCCTCGTCCGCGGCGCGACCGGTTCGCGTTACGAACTCGGTTTTCGCATTCTCGAGTTGCGCAATTCCGATATCCACGAACCTGATCTGCGCGACCTCTGCGCCCCATCTATCCGCGCGATATACGAGTTGACCGGCGAGACGGTGTCGCTGACCGTGCGCCACGGCGACAATGTGGTGTTCATCGATGGCGTTGAGACAAAAAAACCGGGCACCTGGCGCAACCAGATCGGTGACCGACGTCCGCTGCACGCCGTCGCCTCGTCGCGTGTCGTGCTCGCATATCTGAGTGACGACGAGGTAAACAGTTACATTGAGCGTCACAGCCCGATGCGAATGCCGGGCGGCGAAATTCTAACCGCGGATGAGTTGTGGTCCGCAGTGCATGATATCCGCAGACTTGGCTATGCCATCAACCGGCGGAACGTCCGCCCGCGCATGGTCAGCGTGGCGTTTCCGATCCGGGATTCGCAGGGGCATGTGCAAGGCGCCATCGCGGTGGGAGGCCCGCAGGAGCGTTTTGGCGAACGCGCAACCGAACTTTTGCCTGAACTTGAGAAAATCGTCGCAGAACTGAACAACCGCACGCAGCTCTACCCGACGGATTTCACCTATTTCCTGAACGACACACCAGGTGAGCTTCGTTGATGCGGCCATCAGTGAATTCCTCGGCACTCCATATCTTCCAGACGCTAAGGCTGATCTGCGCCGCAGAAGCGCCGCTGAATCATGCGGAAATCAGTCGGCGGACGAAATTGCCGCCGTCCACGGTCTATCGCGCACTGGGCACACTGGAAGAGGCCCAATACGTCCAGCGCTCACAGGCCAGCTTCGGTTACGAACCCGGCATCGTGCCGCAATTGTTGGTCTGGACGCTGCTGAAGCGGTTCGCGCTCTCGACAATTGGAAAACCTTATCTTGCGAGGTTGTCCGAGCTTAGCGGAGAAACAGTGTCGTTGTGCGGGCGTACTGGCTGGTACGGCGTGCGCCTCACTGTCGTCTATGGCGGAAATGATATCTATCACCGAGACCGGATCGGCGAGATATCGCTTTTGCATGCCGATCTGTGGTCACGGGGAATTTTTGCATTTCTTCCTGACGATGAAATCGATCGTTACCGGCGATTTGTCCTGAGAAATCATGAAGACTTCTTGCGAGACCTCGACCGTCCTGGGCTGCGTCGCGATGTGCAAGCCGCGCGGCAACTCGGCTATCTCTCCGCACAATCCCAATCGATCGACAACGCCGCATCGCTAGCCATGCCCTTGAGCGCCTCAGATGGAAAAGTTGTCGCTTGCGTGGTTATGAGCGGCCCTCCTGCTGCAGAAGCCACGAGTGTGTTGCCGACGTCCTGGGCCAAGGTCTGTTACGAGCTGGAGGCAGCACTGCGCGCTAGCCATCGGGGTGCCGACTCGCCTTTTGCGCATCTTGATCCGGACCAGATCGTACTGAAGCTGCCGGCAGAAGCTACTCGGTAGACCAGCCCCCGTGCCTCACGGCACCAAGACCGCGCGCCCGCGCAATTTACCGCGATTCATGCGTTCGTACGTCGAAGAAACGTCGTCGAATGTGATCCGCTCAACTTGTGGCTTGATGAGACCTGATTGAGCCAGACGCACGACCTCGTAGCAATCCGAGAGTGTGCCGGCGTATGGCACGGCGATCCCGGCATCCCGCGGCGTGGTGTAAAACGTTACCGGAAGCGTTCCACCGCCAACGCCCACGATCTTCAACTGGCCGCCGAATCCCAAGGCAGCAAGAGCCAAGGCCATCGTGGCATCATTGCCCACCATATCGATCGCAAGCGCAGCCCCGAGGCCCCCGGTAAGCTCGCGGATCTTTTCCGCTGCGTCATTGCCGGGCTTCAGCGCATGATGTGCCCCCAGCTCCCTGGCATGCGTCAGCTTGTCTTCCTGGGTGTCCACGGCGATGACCGTAGCAGGCGAGATTGCCCGAAGAATCTGGATTGCCAAATGACCCAAACCACCGATGCCGATCAGCACAGCTGCCGATCCCGGCCGCAAAACCGGTAACGCAGTCTGGATCGAATGATATGTGGTCAACCCGGCGCACATGAGCGGAGCAGATTCCACAGGATCGAGCTCTCCGAGAGGCACGAGATGGCGAGGGTCGTCGATCAGGATGTATTCGGCCATACCGCCGTCGATGCCCGCCCCGGGTCCATATCCCGGCCGTTCGCAGATATTCTCGTCGCCTCTCGCACAGCGGGTGCAGCGTCCGCACCCCCACGGGAAATACACTGCATAGGCGTCACCGATCGTCAGACCGGTCACTCCTGCGCCGACAGCATCCACCCACCCTGTGGTCTCGTGGCCGAGGGTAAGGGGTAAAGGAAAGAATGAGGGATCGGCGTTGATGACAATGAGGTCGCTGTGACAAAGTCCGGCACCGCCGACCCGCAGCCTTACCTGTCCGGGTGCCGGATCTGGAACGGCAACCTGCACGACTTCCATATGTCCGGGTTTTGTGACCCGCAGCGCACGCATGGTTCGCGTCATGAACCGCTCCTTACGCGCTACGGCGCGAGATCGATGAACAGGGATTTGATCTGAGTGTAAGAGTCGATCGAGTGCACGCCCAGCTCGCGCCCGATGCCGGATTGCTTATAACCTCCGAATGGAGAAATCGGGTCCACGTTCATATATGTGTTGACCCACACAGTTCCGGCCTTCAGAGCTCTGCCGACGCGGTGTGCACGGGACACATCGTGTGTCCAGACAGCTGCGGCGAGGCCATATTGCGTGTCGTTGCCCTGAAATATTGCGTCATCCTCATCCTTGAACGGAATGAGCGCGGCGACGGGGCCGAATATCTCCTCCCGTGCGATGCGCATGTCATTGCGCACACCTGAAAAGACGGTTGGCTTGACGAAATATCCCTTGTCTCCCAGGCGGCTGCCGCCCGTCTTCAGTTGCGCGCCGTCTCTTTGGCCCACGTCGAAATATGCACTGACCCGGTCGAATTGCTCGCGCGACACCAGCGGGCCCATAAGACTTTTTGCATCAAATGGATCGCCGACGGGAAATTGCGCGGCCTGTGCCGCGAGCTTCTCGACGAACTCGTCATAAATCTCCTGCTGCACAAACACACGCGTCCCGGCAACGCAAACTTGCCCCGACAAAAAGCAGAATCCTCCGACAGACGCGGCCAGCGCCTTTTCGATATCGGCGTCTGCGAAAACGATATTCGGGGATTTTCCGCCCAATTCCAGCGTGACCCGTTTCAGGTTTCCGGCGGATGCCTTCAGAATCAAACGGCCGACATCCGTCGAGCCCGTAAACGCCACTTTGTCGATTCCAGGATGCGCGGCGATCGCCGCACCTGCTGTCTCACCAAAACCCGTGACGATATTGACCACGCCGGGCGGAACACCCGCCTCGAGGACGAATTCGCCGAGCCGTATCGCCGTGAGCGGCGTCTGTTCGGCGGGCTTCAGGACTATCGTGTTTCCACAGGCAAGTGCCGGCGCAATCTTCCATGCAGCCATACTAAGCGGACCGTTCCAGGGAATGATTTGTCCGCAAACCCCGAGCGGCTCGCGCAAAGTGAAATTGAATATCCGCCCATCAGACGGGTTTGTCTCGCCGTACAGTTTGGTGGGCCAACCCGCGTAGTAACGAAATACCTTGGCAACGTCCGGCATCGTTGCGCGCGTAAAGGAGATCGGCGTCCCGTTGTTCAGCGTTTCGAGTTGCGCGAGCTCCTCGGCGTTCCTCTCCACGAGGTCCGCAATTTTGAGCAGATAGGAGCCCCGCATGTGCGGATCCATGCCGGCCCAATCCTTGCATTCAAACGCGCGGCGGGCCGCCGCGACGGCAGCATCCACGTCGGCGGCGTCTCCTTCCGCCGCACGGCCGATGACATCTTCAGTCGCCGGATTGATAGCACCAAAGGTCTTGCCCGACCTTGCATCCAGCCACTTGTCGCCAATCAGGAGTTTCTTAGGAGGTCCCTCCAAAAATCGACGCGCGGCATCCCCGAGCGGACCATGGTTCCTTGCCGGCGCCACGCTACTCATTTTATCCTCTCAATTCAGGGCTGCTTTGCGACACCGCTGTTTTTTTTCGCCTGCTCTGTTCTGAATTTTTCGAAGGTTTTTTGGGCGGCAGTGCGGCTTTTATCCGCAAGTTCTTCGGAGTGCGCTTTAAGATCGTCATAGGACGCGTCGCGATTGCGGTTCGACTTCTGGAAGTGAGGCGCCACAAAGCGCATATAGAGTTCGTAGGACCGCCGCGTCTGCTCCACATCCGCCCAATCATGGGCCTGGTGCAGGAAGCAGCCGAACTCGCCCTGCTTTTCCTGCAATCTCTCCAACACGTTGATCGCATCGCCGGGTGTTCCGATGACAATATGGCCCGATTCAAGCATCACGTCGACCGGATCTCGCCCGCCGAAATTACCAAAACGGCCCGGCGTTAATGTGCGCGCATATTCAATATACTTCATCAGGCCGAAACGCACGTTTTCACGGGCCTGCTCGCGTGTCTCTGCGATGTGCATCGGGCCCATGAGCCGCAAATTGCTGCGATCCATCTTGTTACCGAATTCCGCTGCCGTATCGCAAGCTATTTTCCAGTTCACGTCCAGCACATTGAAGCCGCCGCTCGCATCAGTCGCTGCAACACAAAGCATGGCGAGGTTGTACTTGCCCGCCAGCCGCCCCCCCGAGGGCGTTGCGGCACTCGCCACGGCAATTTGCGGCCGTGGCTCGGTATAAGGCAGCAAATGCGCGCGCGCGTTGACGAGATTGTACCAATCGGTTTTCTCCGTGACGGTTTCGCCGGCCAACAACCGCAAGATAACGTCCAAGCCCTGCGCCATGCGATCGCGCGTCATGTTGGGGTCAATCCCAAACATTTCCGCATCGGTCACCAACAGCCCCGGGCCAAAACCGAACATCACACGTCCCCGAGACTGATGATCAAGCTGGATGACGCGGTTCGCGACCGTCAGCGGGTTGTGATAGGGCAAAGAGATCACGCCCGTTCCGAAGCGAATGTTCCGCGTTCTTTCCACCGCGGCGGCAATAAACATTTCCGGTGACGAAATGGTCTCAAATCCCGCCGAGTGATGTTCACCGATCCATGCTTCGTCGAAGCCAAGCTGGTCGAGCCACTGCATCAACGCCAGGTCGCGGTGAATGAGAAGATTTGGATTCTCGTCAACCGGATGAAGCGGCGCGAGAAAAACTCCATGGCGAAGCGTGACGGACGACATTCATTCCTCCGGATTCGCACGGTCTGTTGGAGTGCCGCCATGCGAGATAGTACTGATTGAAAACCTCAGTCGCAGCGAGCGCCAACGGAACCCAGCTTCGACAGGGCATTTCCTCCCCAAAGACCATCGATAGCCGATCTGGGAGCAACAACCCATTTTTTTTGATATTGCGATGAGTGAGGCTCATTTCGGACTGCCAAACCATGCAACACCGGCTGGAGCTGCCTCTCTTTCTAATGGGCACGGCGGTTCGTCGGCGTAAAACGAATCGGCAAGTGTTTTACGCCCCGGAACAAGTTCGATGCGGCGCGCTCTGGCCGTGCCGTCACTTCAATATCCTGCATCGACTCCATGAGATGCTCAAGCATCACCAGCATCTCCAGACGAGCCAGATGTGCGCCCAGGCAAAAATGCTTTCCGAACCCAAAACCAAGATGCGGGTTGGGCATGCGCTGGCAATCGAATGTGTCGGCATCCTTGAACTGCTCTTCGTCACGATTGGCGGACACATTCCACACCACAATAAGATCACCCTTTTGGATCCTTTGTGTTCCCAGCTGGGTATCGGCCATCGCCGTACGCATTTGATGGTTGAGCGGCGTGGCCCAGCGCACGAATTCCTCAACCGCTGTCTTCAGCGCAGGACGGTTACCGCTCAGCCCCCGTAGACGTGCAAGTTCAGCCGGGCTCTTTATCAGCTCGTAAAGTCCCGCACACAGCGTGTTACGGGTCGTCTCATGCCCAGCAGCGAAGAACATCAGGCCGTTGTATCCCAGCTGCTCGTCCGTAAGCCTCCTGCCGTCGACTTCAGCCCGAGCCATCAGACTGATGAGATCGTCGCCCGGCCGCGCCCGCCGCTCGAGCGCGAGACCGAGACAATACCCATTGATCTTTTGGAGCGAGTATTGCGCCGTTTCCAGCGGAGAACCCTGCATGAATTCCGGGTCGTCCGGAGACGCAAACATGTTGTTCCACAAATACATATTGTCCCAGTCGGCACGCGGGATTCCCATAATGGCAGCGATGACCATAAGGGGCAGCTTTGCGGCGACATCGACCGCAAAGTCGCACTCGCCTTTGGGTATCACTTCATCCATGATTTCGATCGTGACGTTCCGAATCAGTTCTTCCAACTTGTTGGTCGCCGGAAGTGAAAATTTCTGCGCAAAGGCCTGCCGCAAGGCCGCGTGCGGCGTGCCATCCATCGAGGACAAACTTGCGCCCTCTCGTGTCAACCGCAGCGCTTCCGCATTTATTGGATTTTCGAAATCCGGATGAGGGGGCAGCACATTTCCGTATTCCTGTATGCTGAAAAGGCCGTTGTCGCCGGCGTAAACCTGCTTCGCATGAGCGTATTTTGTAACAGACCAAAAGCCGCGACTTAGCCGCCCTTGGGTCCAATGAACCGGATCTTCACGGCGCATACGGGCCCATAGTCCGTCCGGATCGCCATTTGCAAAAAAGCTTGGCGTCGTCAGATCGATATCGTCCTGCCGCGTGATCATTCTAGCTCCATCCTGACAAACCTCGTAAGAGCGCCTAACCCTGTTGCTCAGGCATTGTGACGATCATTCCGTCAAGTTGCTCAGTAACGGGGAGTTGGCAACCCAGCCTGCTGTTGCGGCGCCGACCGGTGGCCATTCCGTCCAGCATCTGAAATTCGTGTTCTGACGCAGGATCGAGTTTGGGCAACCATTCCTCCGCGACATAGACGTGACACGTTGCACAATTCGCAAACCCTCCACACTCCCCTTCGATGCCGCGCAAGCCATTTTGAGTTGCGCCATACATGACGCTGCAGTTCCTGGGGACATCTACGACGCGCTCGCTGCCGTCGAGCAGAATATAGCGAACCTTGGGCATTTAACCTTACCATGCCTCGCAGATGAAAGCGCGCCATCGAGTTTTCAGTTTCACTTCGGTTTTCTCCAGCAACATTTAGTCATCTTATTATGAGCCCCCGTCACTTGCCCGCACACGCGGGAGAGATTAGCAGTGGGTTGAGTCCATCGAGACTTTCTGCCGTACTTCAAGAAGTGTTGCGTTTGGGGGAGCCGCCCAGGGAATCACCGGCATATGAAGCCCATTCATGGGTTCATCACGAAAAGTGGCTTGTGACCTCCGCAGTGAAATACACAAATTGGCCAGGCGCTTCGCGTTTTGGGCAGTCGTCTGCATTCAGTGCGACGAAGCGAAATAATGCAGCCGAATACCGGCTCGACTTCGGGAGGATTGCGCGAGTGCGCTCTTAAAGGTGAGCAAGTTGGAAGCGCTGAATCCCAGCGCTGTCCGGGGTCATGTCAGCTCCTAAGATTATCGTCGTGACCGAATTCCAGTCAGTGAGTGGAAATAGCACCAAAGAGGGGGACTGCGAAATGTACATTTCTGAAAAGTCGCGCAAAAGGCCGGGACGCGCAACGATCTATATGCATGCGTTTCGTCTGAGCCTGCTGGCTTCAACGATTCTGCCGCTCCCAGCCTTCGCGCAGAGCGAAATCGAGACAGTGACGGTCACGGCGGAAAAGCGCGATGAATCCAGCCAGAAAGTGCCAATTTCCATTTCCGTGATCACGCCGCAGCAGCTATCTGCCGCGCAGATCACCAGCACGGTCGACTTGCCCCAATTGGCGTCGAGCCTGATAACGATTACGGGTGCGAATGCCAACGCATTTCAAACACCTTACATTCGGGGTGTCGGTTCGAGTTCGACTTCAAACGGCATCGACGCTTCGGTCGCAACCTATATTGATGGCGTCTATCAACCATTCAAACAGGGCAACCTTTTCGATCTTGACGACATCGAGCGTATCGAAGTGCTGAAAGGCCCTCAGGGCACACTTTTCGGTCGCAATGCCACGGGAGGCGCAATCAGCATCATTACAATGCAGCCCGATACCGACTCGTTCGATGGCAATGCGGAGGTCTCGTACGGAAGGTTCGACGAGACGATGGAGAAGGCATATGTCAACATGCCTATTGCTGAGAGTCTGGCCGCCAATTTGTCCATCACGGCGCAGCAGGGCGGCGACTACTTATACAACGCCTATCTACAAAATCATTTCGGCGGGACCAATAGCATCACGACAAACGGAAAGATAAAGTGGACCCCGGTTGCTCGACTAGAAGTGACGGCCGGCTTCATTTACGAAAACCGCAAGCAGAGCTCAGAAGTAGCAGATGTAACCCTTGTTCCCGGCTCTACGCCAGTCGGCGCTCTCTTGGGCGGCGCAGGGTCATATACGAATTATGTGGGATTGCTGAATTTGGACCCGATTGCCTCGGACAGAACATTCGAAGGATCGCTCCACGTGAAATATTCATTCCCGGGATTCGATCTCGTGTCGATCTCGTCTTATCAGGCCGATCGATCCCACGAGCTACTCGACTATGACGTGACCGATGCGAACGTTTTTTCGTTCGACGATCACGATAGTGCGCAAACCTACACGCAAGAAGTTCAGCTTTTGTCGAACGAGGCTGGACCTTTTCAATGGATCGTCGGTGGATACTATATTCACGACCGCGAGAGTTATGACCCCTTGGCTGAACTCTATGTAGCCCCGGCCCCGATCGACATCGATTCCGTAAGCCGGGTTGCGGGTTATGCTGGCTTCGGACAGGCTACGTATGACTTCGGCGAAGGGACGAAAGTGACGGCGGGTTTCCGCTATAGTTCGGAAGATAGATCGCTCACAGGTGATGAAACAATTCCCGCAGTTCCTGTAACGCTTGCAGGCCCAATCGACCTGAAAAAGACATTCGCAAAGCCGACTTGGCGTCTTAGCGTTGATCATAGCTTCACGGACAGCATCCTCGCCTATTTGAGCTACAATCGAGGTTTCAAGAGCGGTGCATTCAATCCAACAACGATTGACCCAACCCAAAAGCCAGTCAATTCGGAAGTGCTGGACGCTTACGAAGCCGGGGCCAAGACGCGATGGCTCGACAATCGCCTTCAGCTTAATGGCGCTGTCTATTATTATAACTACACGAACATCCAGGTCCAGCGTGTAGACCCAAATGCGGGAGGCGCTGTTGTTCTCGAAGCGGCGGGAGCCGCCCAATTGTACGGCTTCGACGGCGACCTGGTCGTTATCCCGGTGGACGGCTTGCAAGTGCATGCGGGCATCGGCCTCGAGCATTCCAAATATACGCAATACAACAACGCTTCCGGCTTCGCCTATGTCGGTGGGTTCGGTGTAGCGGATACGATCGACGCAACCGGATCGCAGCTTCTCTATGCTCCGGATGTGACGTTCAATCTTGGAGCCGACTACACGTTTGGTTTCGCCGACACATCGTCGCTGGAGTTTACAGCAAACTATGCATTCAGCAGCCAGTATAAGGAAGTTGTCGGAGACGGAAATATTTCCAAGGCTTACGGCGTGCTCAACGGGTCGATCACATGGAACGCACCAAACGATCGATTTTTTGTTCGCCTCTGGGGGAAAAACCTCACGAATCAGGAAGATGTTGGGACGCTGCTGAATACACTGAGTTTCCAGAGGCAACTCCTGGAGCCCATAACCTACGGCCTGTCGGCAGGTGTGAAATTCTGAGGGGGTGAAATACTAAAGGCGCGATGCCGAACAGATACTGCTGGCGAGGCGAAGGCTACTTACGTGGCATCAGAATCTGCGCAACCTGCAAGCGCCAAAACGGTGACCCGTGCGCCATAAGCCAGTCGGCTTGCGAATCGCAATTGACCAGGCGCTTCAAAGAAGCTGCTGCGATTCACTGCTTCTTGCACTTCTTGTCGTCCGGCGGACATTCGCCGCCGGCATAACCCAGCATATCGACCGTGATTAGAGATTGGTCCCCCGAAAACGAGCGCCCATTATTGGATGCTGTCTGGGCTGCCTGGGCCGATGCTGCGGCGGCGGATCCGGCGCTCGTTTGCGTGCTGACCTGCCACTGACTTTTCATCCAGCGGCGATTAGAGCCTCGGTGGTTGATACGCCATTTGGCGCGGGTTGAGCAATCGGCCGGAGCGCGGAGCCATCAGCGAGCGCAGCGCGACGGCCGATTGCGGTGAGATGAGCGGCAAAGGCCGCCGGAGTTTTGTAGTCGAGCGACGAGTGCGGTCGTGTAGTGTTGTAATCGTTCACCCAATCGCCGATCGCCAAGCGAGCGTCAGCGAGCCCGAAGAACAGGCATTCGTTCAACAGCTCGTCGCGCATCCGCCCGTTGAACGATTCCACAAAGCCGTTCTGGGTCGGTTTGCCTGGCGCGATAAAGTGCCAGGCGACGCCCGTCTCAGCACTCCATGCCAGCATGGCATTCGACGTGAACTCGGTGCCGTGGTCGGAAACAACCATCGCCGGCTTGCCGCGGCGGTCGATGATCGCTGTCAGTTCGCGCGCGACCCGCACGCCGGAGATCGAGGTGTCCGGGATCGCGCCCAGACACTCCCGCGTCACGTCGTCGACGATGTTGAGAATGCGGAAGCGCCGGCCGTTCGCCATCTGGTCGTGCACGAAGTCCACGGACCAGCGGGCGTTGGCCTTGGCTTCGACCGGGATCGGCGCCCGTATTCCAACAGCCTTGCGGCGGCTGCGTCGTCTGCGCACGGCCAGCCCCTCCTCGCGATAGAGCCGATAGATACGGTTGACGCCGGACGGCTCACCCTCGCGGCGCAGCAGGATGAACAGCCTGCGATATCCGAAGCGCCGACGCTGATTGGCCAGCTCGCGGAGCCTGGCGCGCAACGCCGCGTCGGAAGGCCGGCGTGAGCGATACCGGACCGTCTTGCGGTCGGCGGCGATGACGGAACAGGCCCGGCGCTCGCTCATCTCGAACATACCCCGGAGATGGGCGACAGCTTCGCGCTTGGCGGCGGGCCTCACCAATTTTTTGACAGCAGTTCCTTCAGTGCGGCGTTGTCCAGCATCGAATCCGCCAAAAGCTTCTTCAGCTTGCCGTTCTCCGTCTCCAGCGCCTTCAGGCGGCGGGCTTCCGACACGTCCATCCCGCCATACTTGGCCTTCCAGTTGTACAACGTCGCCTCCGAGATCCCGTGCTTGCGCGCCAGGTCGGCTGGCTTCGCACCCGCCTCGT
>Ga0302325_10026009_pt1 | contig 12159 bp, 13 predicted proteins | sample Palsa_T0_2_FD_201948 | JGI IMG/M metagenome (GOLD analysis project Ga0302325, IMG submission 201948) | Peat permafrost microbial communities from Stordalen Mire near Abisko, Sweden - Palsa_T0_2 | ecosystem: Environmental > Terrestrial > Soil > Palsa > Peat permafrost | place: Sweden: Abisko...
GCCTGGCGTACGCCGGCGCTCGAGACGCTGCAGCGGCCCGCGCTCAGTACCGCGCGCCGCATCGGGCTGCTGACGCTGCGGGGCTACATCTTGTTCGCCATCGTCATAGTGGCACTCAAGCTCGTCCAGGTGACGGCCGGTCACTAGGATCTCGCAGGCCATGCGCTTGCCGCAACTGCGCCGAGTGCCGACGCGCGACCGGCTAGCCCGTCTGCGCCCGGGCCCAGCACGAAATCATCGCCGAATAACCGTGACCCGGCATCCCTAACTGACCTCGCTCACGAGATCAGAGAAGCGGGAGAAGCGAGTTCGGGAAGTCCTCATTCACCAAGGTAAACGCGGAGCTCCTGCGCCAGGGCCCCGATCTCGGCAGCGCTGCCGCGCCGGGCCTGCGGCCACTTGTTCACGTGAGTCCCCCAGTACTCGCGGGGAGTGCCCGGGAACCTCGGCAGCAGATGCACGTGCAAATGCGGGATCCCATCGCCGAACACCGCCGCATAAACATGCTCGGCCCCCGTTATGCCGCGCAGTGCGCGGCTCGCCCGCGCGCACCACAAGCCCACCGCACGGGCTTCAGCGTCAGTGAGATCAGCCAGGCCCGGGGCGTGCCTTCGCGGCTCCACGAGCAACTGACCCAGGTAGGCGGTCGCGCCCCGGCCTCCCAGCGTGTCCGCCGGGGCGATATGCGACACCAGCACCAGCTCATCCCCGGCGACCGGGCCGCCGGCCACCAGCGGCCCCAGCCCCCGGTGCTTGCGGCAGACGAGGCAATCCGCCGTAACGTCCTCGTTCACGCCGCAATCCTTGCACGCAAGCCCGAAAATCGCAGCCGGGCAAAGCACTCGGCCAGCTCTCGCGAACCAGACCACCTAACCCGGGGGCGTACGAGCGGTCCATCGGCGTGCGGTTCTTCGACGAGCTGGCGGTCATGGTCGACGCATTCCGCCCGCTGCGGTTCGGCGAGGGCGCCCTGGCGTCCGACGACGGCCGCTCACGGTGATCGGCTTCGACCGACATCCAACCCAAACCCGCACCCGGCGAAACGGCCTGAGTGCTTGCGTGTCCAGTGACCTGATAAATAGCCGAGCGCATTCACACAGGCAACAAGTCTACTGCTATTAACACGCGACTCAGTAATGTCACTGGATATAACGGATAGTATCCGCTCAAATCGTGCCCTTGACGGCTCAAGCGACTCGCGTGATACTCATAACACCAGATGTTTTTGGGCTTACAGTCATGAGCAATTTACTGGGGTCCATAATTGCACTTTGTCCTGCCGGGAACGTTGCTACGGAGAGGAAGCCGATGGCTGCGGTACCGCGCATTCTTTTTCTCGTTCCCGGGATTCTGGCGGGAATTCTCGTGCCCACCGTGATCGTGAGCGCGCCCAAGCCGGCTCCGCCGAATACCGTCGGCATGGTCAACATGGACTTCTCGAAGGACGTCGTGTACCTGCACCGCGGCCAGCGCCTCACGTTCGTTGACAGCTCGCACAATATCCACGACATCGGGCCAGGTAACAATGGGCAGATCGTCAGCCCGGTGCGCGGCGATCCAATAACCGGCTTCCACCTGATGGAAACGAACTCCGTGTACACCACTGGCCCGTGGCTGACGCCGGGCACGTTCTACCTGACCTGCGGGATCCACCCGAAGATGAACCTCACGGTGGTGGTCGTCAAGTGATCGCGGCCGCCCCATTAGCCCTCTTCACCACCATTAGCCCGAGCATTCGGAGAGGAGGAAAACTATGTCGTCTCTCAAGCACCTGCGTTATGTCCTGGGTTCGCTCAGCGCTGTGATGTTCAGCGCCGCGGCAGCACAGACGGTCTAATCGCGAAGGCCGATTAGGTCCCGTGCGAGCCGACGCAATCCGATCGCGGGCGGCGTCGGCTCGCACACCCAGGCCCGCGTGTACCGAAGTAGTCGCACTGAGACGGAACGGAACGGCTATGTTCGAAACTGGTATACGGCAGTTCCGGCTGGCGCTGGGCATGACTCAGGGGCGACGGCTTGATCCGGGCAACGTCGCCCGGCTCGTCGACGACGTGCTCGCCACCCTCGCCGAGTTCGGCGAGCCGGGCACGGACGCGTCCGAGCTTATCGACGGGCCGATGGCCGACCCCGCCGCCCGGCTCGACCTCGCAAACCGCGCCCTGCGCCGTACCGCACGCAGGCTCGCCGCTCAGTCGCCGTTTTACGCGCGCCGCTTCACCTCGGCGAACACCGACCCGGCCAAGCTCGACGTCGCGGGGCTGCGAGCGATCCCGGTCACGGTCAAGGCGGACCTGATGGAGCGGCCAGGAGATTTCCGTTGCACCGACGTCCCGCCTTACCTGGCCACCCGCACCACCGGCACCACCGGGCGACCCGCGGAGGTGTGGCTGTCGCGCTATGAGATGGAGCTGTGGCCCGCGCTCGGCGCACTGGCCTCGGTGCTGCGAGGCGAGCTGGGGCCCGGCGATGTCATGCAGGTGAACCTGAGCTCGCGCGGCGCCGTGGCCATGCACACGTCGGCCACCAGCTGCCGCCTGGCCGGGGCCGGGTACCGTCCGCTCGGCATCGTCCCGCCGGAGGTAGCGCTGGACAGCCTGGCCGAGGGGGGGGCCACGATCCTGCTGACCGTCCCCAGCTATCTCGCCGAGCTTGTGGCGGCGGCCCGGCGCGCCGGCCTGGGCGCCGGCGACTTCCGGCTGCGCCGCCTCGTGGTGGGGGGTGAGGTGCTGTCCGCGAGCCTGGCGCGGGCGGCCACCTCGACGTTCGGCGTCCCGGCCGTCGATGATCCCTACAGCATGACTGAGGTCGTCCCGGTCACCGGGCGTTCCTGCAGCCAGCGGCACCAGCACCACGACCTCAACGTCGGGCTCACCGAACTAGTCGACCTGGACACGGGTGAGCCTGCCGCCCCGGGGGCGCTCGGCACGCTCGTGATCACCCCGTACTTCCCGTATCGGGACTGCACGCCGGTGTTCCGCTACGACACCCGCGACGTCGCGCGGTGCCTGCCCGACGAGCCGCTGCGCTGCGAGCTGGCCGGCGTCCCGGCGACCAGCCAGATCCTCGGCAAGGCCGACCAGCTGCTGCGCCTGCCCGGCGGCGAGGTCGTCACGCCCCGCCAGCTCATCGAGGCGATCGAGGCGCTGCCCGCCGAGCCCTGGCCGGCGCGGTACCGCGCCACCATCTGCGACGATACCGGCCGCGACGGCCGGATCCGGCTCACCCTGCCGGCCAGCGCGATCGCCGGTTACGGTGAGGCCGAGGCCGGGCGCCACTTCGCGGCAGCCGGACTGGACGTTGACCTGGAGATAGTCGGCAACGACCAGGCGGCCTCCCTTCGCCGCACGCGCAGCGACATGCACGAAGCCACATTCGGTAGCCAGCACGCACTCGTCGGAGCGTGACATGTCAGTGCCAATTTTCCCGATACCCCAGTGGGAGCAGTCCCTCACCTTGTTCTTCATAATCATTACCGGCGCGACCCTGGTCTCCGCGGGCGCGCTGGCTTACTTCCGCCGCGTGCGCATGGACCGCCCGCCGGTAGGGACGTTCAACGCTCGGGACGTCGTGATCCTGCTGGTCTTCATCGGCATCCTGCCATTCGTCTACGGCTGGCTCCCGGATACGGTGGTCACTTGCCTGCTGGCTGTTACGTTCGGCTCTGCCCTTTACATCGGCTACCGGCCGCTGCTCGGCTCGGTCGGGATCTGGCTGGGGATCGGCTTGCTGTTGGGCTTCAACATCTGGTCGAGCCATCACCTCTTGGGTACCATCCCCGGATGGCAGGTGTGGTACACCGAGCAGAGCGTCTTGGTGGGGCTCGGCGCGGTCGCCGTTAGCAACCTGTATGTGCAGGGCGGGATGAAGCTGCGGCACGTCGCGTGGCTGTCGCTCGGACTCGCCGGGTACGACGTCCTGTTCGCTTCGTACTATCCGCTGACCGGCAGGCTCCTCGCGCGCTACGTTACGCACCCGTTCACTCCTGTGCTTGGCATGCGATTCGGCGGAGTCGACTACGCCGTCGGCCTCGGCGACCTGCTCGTCTACTCCCTGTTCTTCGTGGCCGCGTACAAGGCATACGGCGCGCGGGCGGCCAAGATAGCGGCCGCCGTCATCGTGGTCATGGGCGGCTTCGCGACCGCGTTCCTCCCGTTCCTCTTCAACTTGCACAACGCCAACCTTGACACCCTCATCCCCGCGCAGTCGCTGTTCGGGCCCTTCGCCTTCGTCACCTACCTGTGGATGAAACGGCACTATGGCCGGGAGCGCACGATGGCGGAGTACCTGGCGAGCCAGGGCGATGCGGCCGCCGCGTCCGAGGTGGAGCGGGCCCCGGCCCCGCAGCCCGCGTCCATCTGAGCCAAGCCTGTTCGCGGGCGGGAGCAGATAGCCCGGCGCCATTGTGGAGCGGGCGACGGGAATCGAACCCGCATGACCAGCTTGGAAGGCTAGTCACATTCTCCGGTCCGTCACTCTAGCTGGCGGCCGTGACCAGGCGATACGACGTCTCAGCTCCGCTGTGCTGACTTTTTGGGTAGAAATTCGGGTAGAAATTCACTGCTGCCCGGAACATGTGGATTCTGGCGCAGCGTGGTCCCGCCCAGTCCATCTTGAAGAAGCACACTTGGTAGCTCGCGGCGTCGAATGAATCGGTGGGCGCAGTAGCTCAGAGTGGGCGCCTGTTGCAAGGCGGCCAGGCCCGGCAGTCGTTCAGGCGGCGAGAACCTCAACAGCAAGTGGTACCGGGACCGCTGGTCCGGCGACTATCTGGTCAGGTGATCTCCAGGGCCCTGCGGAGATCCTTCATGAGCAGGAACAGGTGCAACGGATCGGTCGGGCTTGCATCGAACTTGGCCAGGCGCAAGTAGAAGTCGCGTGCGGTGTCGTTCTCGCAGTGGATAAGCAAGGCCCGTACTCCGATGACTTCGGATGCCGCGCCCACCCGGCGTAGCGCATCGACGACCAGTGCCTTGCCCAGGCCCAAACCTTGACAGGAAAGGTCCACGCCCAGGCGGGTGAGGATCACTACTGGATGGTGATAACGGCCTGCGCCCTGCGCCAGCGGCTGGGGGGCGGTCGCGGGGGCAACCGACCCAGCGGCCACCGCATAGTAGCCCACCACCTTCTGTCCCTCGTCCGTCTCTTCGCTCACCACATAGACACGGGAAGTGCCAGACTGATGCGCCTGCAGCGCGTGCCGCACCAGCCATTCGGACTGGGCGGCCGATCCGCAGTCAAAGGCGGCCACTACGTGAGTCCTGGTCAGCGGGGCAACCGCGCTGAACCGCTCCGTCACCGTCCGGCCTGGGCGGCAGGAGGCTCAGTGGCGTCCCGGTCGAGCACCGTAGGTGCAGACAGTAGCTCGCGCAGGCCCGGTACCTCGACGGCAGGCCGGGACAGGGCCTGATCGAACACCTGCCAGGCCTGCTCGTCCAAGACGAATACGCGCCGGTCCGCTACAACATCAGCGGCCGCCTCGGTGGCCGCGCGCAGCACGAAACCGGAAACCGTATCCCCGGCGGCGCGGCTGGCTGCTTCTAGCAGCGCCTTCTGCTCGGGGTCCACGCGCAGGTGCAGTCGCTCAGCCTTGGAACTCATACCATAATTGTACGTACACTGTGCACCCAACACAACAGCTGCCCCCTGTCTGCCGGATAGCACAGTGAAGCAGTGCAGTGGCTGCCGGGCTCGCCATGCGAGCATCGGCGTCAGCTGGCCCTGACCGGGCTTGTCACAGCAGACATCGATCAGGATCCGGCACGCTGAACGTCGCCGCTCGCAAAGCGGCAAATGAGTACGTATCGACTACCACGTCACAACGACCCACGGATCGTTCCATGGCTGATACTCGAAGGCTCTGTCCAGTGCAGCCGTAGCAGCGGCGCGGGAGGATTCGACCGTCTGCAGCAGGCTGCCATAGATGCCCGGTTCAAACTCGCTCCAGGCCACCTCGACGAAGCGGCCCTCGACGTCATAATCCCGTATGTCCAGTCCCACGATGATCCGGCCGGCGGCGGCCAGGGCGCCGACGGCCGCTCTCGCCAGCGGCAGCGGCCATTCGATCTCGCCATTCCGGCAAACCCGGGCAGCACGGCGGACTTGATCGGGCATACGCGCGACATCGTCACCGTGCATGCCTCCATGATCCGCGAGCACCCCCGCGGCCGCACCATCGCACGGAAGCAACATCCCGCGACTCGCGGCATGAGAGCGCATCTTGCCGTGAGTCTGACACATTTCCGGTTTGGATCGCGTACCTGACGTACGGCTCTTCTACATCTCCGATGATGGGGCACATGGAGTGGACGTTCACTGGCGAGGTGATCGAGTGGCGCGGGCCGGCGCCGTACCTTTTCGTGGCCATGACGCCGGAGGAAAGCGAGGATCTCAAGGAGGCAGCCCGCGGCCTTATCTACTGGGGCCAGGTGCCGGTCCACGTCACCATCGGCGGCACCAGGTTCACCACCGCGCTGTTCCCCAGGGACGGGTGCTACCTGGTGCCCGTCAAGGTGGCGGTGCAGCAGGCGGAGGCAATCGGGGAGGGCGCGATCGTTGAGGTCGCCGTGCGTCTCAACGCCGCACGCCGGGAATGACGGGCACGCCGTCAGCGGCATGTGAGTGTGTTGACGCTAATCGGATGAGGTAGATTGCTCGTACAGCACTCGACGCCTAAATTGATCTATTTCCGGTTGGGCCCGATCGTGCCCAGCGAAGAGATTATCAATCGCTTGTTAGTAATTCTCGATGGACTTAGTCTTCAAGCCTGCTTATAGGTAACCCCAAGCTTAAAAGTGCACGTCAATTCTCGAGGGAGATCGGCACTTGGGACAGTCCTAAACATATTCGAGTAAAGATTATTTTAGTTTGACCCCTTCATCGATAAGATGATCGGTCAGATAGCTAATGATATTAACCGATTCGTCGGAGTGACGTTTCAGATACTGGCCGCAATGCTCTGCTGAGCTAATCGAATCGGCAGGCAGGTCGGTCACTGAATTTATGTCACCCGTCGTGCGGTCTAGGTAGGGCCGCGCACCTGCAAATTCAGCCTGGTAGTCATTTATGAGTTCCAAGAGTCGACTTTGAACCGATGAATCTCTCAACCCTGGATGGCGGCTGGAAGGGAAAACCTTGGAAATTAGAGTGATATAGTCGCCTGACTCGACGACCCCAATGGGTATCTCTGTATATCCTTTTACTGGTGGCACTATGCTACCAACCGGGCCGGCGTCCGGCTCTATCAATGGCACAAGTTCTCGGCAACCTAGCTGCTCAGCGTAGCGCGGCAACTTTGTTTTCCAAGGTTCTATCACTCCGCGTCTCCGAACTGCTGATCTGGCTCTTCCTCTTCAGCTGTGATGACGCCGGTAAATCTGTCGAGTTGACGCACGAAGGCGTACTGTAGGTGCTCGAAGTTGTCCGAGGCATCCCCTGATGCGATCGGCATTTCGTAAAGAGCTATTGGCCGCCTTTGAACACGCTTGCGATAGCCGGTGTCTTCTGGATAATCAAATTCTGGTACAACAGCCAAGCTTGCAGTTCTGGCGCTGACCTTCAATCGTGAGCGATCCGGTATGGTCGGCTTAGCCTGGCTTTTTGAACTAAACGCGCTCGCTATTCGATGCCACCAGTTCATAATGTTGACCCTTTCTTCCCACTACGACGCGGACTCACTGCATGAGAGCGGCGGCATCGCGCGACCATATTACTTATTATTTCAGTGTCGACAAGAGTGCTTCCCGCGTCCCACAGCCTGCCAGCCTCCTTAATGAAATGTGCAAAGGATTGACGGTTTAGGTCAGCTGAAATATTCAGAGTAGGCAAGCGCTCCTGCGGATTAAATTCGGGCAGAACGACTACCAAGGTGCCGTCGTAATCGTTAGGGTTGATGAAGAGCAAGCCCTGCGGCTGAGGGTAGTCCGTTACATGGATGGTCATGTGATTAGGCCTATCCGGGCGAATCAGTTCGGCGAGAGCGTCGAGTTCTGCGGCTAGGGCCTCCATTGTCAATTCTGATGGTCCCAGTTGAGAAATTCGTCCGAGCGCTCGAGAAGATTGATAAGAGGATGCGGCGGGCTCCGAAATAAGCACCCGTATCTTTACCCCGTGTTCGCAAAGGTCGTGTAGCAGTCTGCGCGTCGCGTCGGTATCCCGGCCTATGAGGCTAGAAATGGATCCGCCAGTGTAAAACCAGATCTCACGAGCCCTTGATACCGCCATATTGAAATCACGGAACCAATCGAAGGACAGATGCTCTACTGGGGACTCGTCGCGCATATGCTCGACATTCTCGCGAAGCCGGAGCAGCACTACCGTCAATGGCACAAGCGCGATAGTCAAAAGGCTCACGCCGTTATATTTTGTAGTAACTTCAAGGATGAAGCTTGCAAGCGCGATACAAGCCAGGCCGTACAGATCCCATCGCTCGGAAACCCGGGCCGAGCGCCAAAATCTTCTTAACATTCTGAGATCCTAGTGTCCGATGAATTAGCGGTACCCCCGCTATACCACCGTAGAGAAGCAGTCGTCAATGGTGAGTACCTTTGAGACTTTTGTTTCAATAGTTGCTTGTGATGTTCATGATGTTCAGCGCACAATGACTCAGGCCGCGCCGGACGAGATGCTTTGAAGCGTTCGGAAGATCGATCTCGTTGGTAGACACTCGCGCGATGAGGAACCAAAGCCTCCACACGGATAAACATTGCGCAAAGTCTCCAGTGCCGCACCCAACTACTTTGCCGTGCAGTGCTGGGCCTCCAAATCCGCTGAGGTTTTCTCAGCGACTTTACGTGATCATCTTGTACGGGTATTGGATTAGGGCGGAGGCGCGCTGTCGCCGGCCGGCAGGTCCGGGTGCTGCCGATTACGTCCTCGCGGATGGGCTGCCTGCTGGATTCCCTGGACCGCGGCTGCCGGGTGCTGGGGATTTGCTCCTCCAGTTACTGGAGGAGCCAGACTGGCGCCATGGAGAACGACGGACCTCTTCTGACGATCGGTGAGCTGGCCAGACGTGCCGGCGTGCCGGTGCGCACTATCCGGTTCTGGTCGGATAGCGGGCTGGTGCCGCCGGCCTCGCGGACTGACGGCGATCGCAGGCTGTACGACGCGGCGTGCGTGGCCCGGCTGGAACTCGTGACGACCTTGCGAGAGCTGGGCGTGAGCCTGGCCAATGTCCGGCGCGTACTGGGCGGCCAGGTCACCGCCGCGGAGGTGGCCGCTATCCACCTGGAGGCGCTGGACACCGAGATCCGGACCCTGCGGCTGCGCCGGGCAGTCGTGGCCGCCGTGGTGAAGCGCTCTGCCGACGGTGAGGAGATGGGCATGATCAACAAACTGGCGCGCTTGTCCGCGGCCGAACGGCGCCAGATCATCGATGACTTCACGGCGGAGGTTTTCCACGGACTGGATCCCAGCCCGGCGAGGTTTGCGCGCTGGGCCGCGGCGCCGGATCTGCCTGACGATCCTTCCGCCGAGCAGGTCGAAGCCTGGGTCGATCTCGCCGAGCTGGTCGCCGACCGGGATTTCCGCGAGCAGGTCCGGCAGGTCGCTGGCATCGGCGCCCAGATCCAGTCCGGCCGCTGGCTGGTCGACGTCGAGCGGGCGCAGGACGAGGCCGAAGCGGCCCGGCAGCGGGGAGTGCCGCCTGAGTCTGCCGAAGCGGCCCGGATCGTGGCGCAGATCCTTGACGGCACCCCCGGCGCCCAGCGCTGGCCCGAGTTGCTGGCTCAGCTGGAAGCCGCCACCGATCCCCGGATCGAACGTTACTGGGAGCTGACGGCCGTCATCAGCGGCCGCGGCCCGTTCCAATCGCTGCAGCGCGCCCTTGAATGGCTGGCCGCCGCGCTGCGCGCGAGCCAGGGCCGAAAGGAGGCAGGCCGGTGATCGAGGTCCGCGGGCTGACCAAGCGCTACGGCTCAACGGTCGCTGTCGACCGGCTCAGCTTCGACGTGCCACCGGGTGCCGTGACCGGTTTCCTGGGCCTGAACGGATCAGGCAAGTCCACCACCATGCGCATGATCCTCGGCCTGGATGCCCCGGACGCCGGGCACGCCCGCATCGGCGGCCAGGCCTACCGTCAACTTCGCTGGCCGCTGCGCGAGGCCGGGGGGCTGCTGGAATCCAGGGCCTTCCACCCGGGCCGGTCCGCCCGCGCGCACCTGGCCGCACTGGCGGCCAGCAACGCGATCAGCCAGTCCAGGGTCGCCGAGGTCCTGGACATAGCCGGACTGGGATCCGCAGCGGGCAAACGGGCCGGGAAGTTCTCGCTCGGCATGGCGCAGCGTCTCGGCATCGCCGCGGCGCTGCTGGGAGACCCGGCCGTGCTGCTCCTGGACGAGCCGGTGAACGGCCTGGACCCGGAGGGAATCCGCTGGATACGCGGCCTGCTGCGGTCACTGGCCGCCGAAGGCCGGGCGGTCCTGGTCTCCAGCCACCTGATCAGCGAGATGGCCCTGATGGCCGACCGCCTCGTCGTGATCGGCCAGGGACGGCTCCTGGCCGACACCACGGCGGCTGAGCTGTCCAGCCGGGCCCCCAGCCTCGAGGAGGCCTTCCTGCGACTGACCGGCGATAGTGCCCAGTACCAGGCAAGGAACATGTCATGACCGCCCGCGCCAGCCACCGGCCACCCGGCAGATACCGATTCCGGCAGCTGGCCCGGATGGAATGGATCAAGCTGCGCAGCCTGCGCTCCACCTGGCTCACCCTGGCCATTGCCGTCGCCGCGTCAGCGGGCATCGCCCTCGCAACAGGCAGCAGCACGACAAGCGGCGGCATGTTCGTCGGCAACACGCTGGTCGGCATGCTCATCGGCGTGCTGCTCATCGGGGTAGTCGGCGTACTGGCCATGACCAGCGAGTACACCTCCGGGACCATCCGCGCCACATTCGCCGCCGCGCCACGCCGGCTCAGGGTCCTGGCGGCCAAAGCCGCGGTCGTTGGCGCGGTGGCGCTGATCACCGGCGAGGCAGCAGCATTTCTGTCCTTCTTCGCAGGCTGCATGACCCTGCGCCACGGCATCACCGCGCCAGCCCTCAGCCAGCCCGGTGTCCTGCGCGCGATCGTACTCACCGGAGCCAGCCTCAGCCTGATCGGCCTGCTCGGACTCGGCCTCGGAGCGATCATCCGGCACACCGCCGCGGCGATCACCGTGGTAGTCGGAATCGTCTGCGCCGGCGGGCCGCTGAACCTCGCTATCAGGCCCTACCTGCCGATTTACATAGTCAGCCACTCGCTCAGCGCTACGACGCCGCTATGCCGCCCCGGCGCGGCGTCATGCTGGCTGTCAGCCTGGAGCGGACTCGGAATGCTCGCCATCTACGCAGCCATCGCCATGGTCCTGGGCGCGCTGATCCTCGCCTGGCGAGATGCATAAGCCGCAGGCAACGCTCCCGCCCCTGCGAAGGCTCCGCGTGATCACCTATCGTGTCACTCTTGACGTCCCGCCCCAACTCGTGATCAAGGTTTCGAACCTGGACGAAGCTATCTGACCCTCCCACGACGATGGCCGGGCACCTAGACGGGCACAGTCTCCAGCCGCCAGGGCTGGGTCGCAGATCCCGTGCAACCCCCGTGCAACCTGCGTACAGCTCGGGCCGCTTAAAAGCGTCATAAATCGATATTCGTCCTGGCCATCGCCCCGACGTGCCTGCCCGTCGGCGTCACGCCCGCAGGCATCGTCGTGAACTAGCCCTCCGTCCGTAGCGACCGGCCCCGCGGCTCCGGTCTCTTTTCTGCCGGACGGAGCGTAGCTCACTATCCCGGTCCGGTGATAGCTGCCCCGGGTATCTTCACGCGGCGCGGGCTGAGACCCTTGCCGCTGCCGCGATGGCGTTCAGCGGCACCATCGCGGCAGCGCGCGCCTTGCGGGCGAATCCGCGGCCAGCCCGCGAGACCGCGGCCGCCTGGCGCCCGCGCCGCATGTCGTCGGCGAGCACCTCGGCGCGAGTCCTGACCCGCTGGGCCTGGTAGAGCTGGTATCCGTAGCTCGGGTTCATGACAACGGTCCCTCCGTGTTCTGCACTGTCGTCGTGATGACGAACCGATGCTGACGATCTCATCGTGGCTCATGGCACTGACATTTTCGGTGGAGCGCTCCCGGCAGGGTGCGCGTCAAAGATGCAGGGTCTCGGAGTTTTAGCTGGTAGCGCGCTTGCAGCG
>Ga0302325_10026010_pt1 | contig 12159 bp, 10 predicted proteins | sample Palsa_T0_2_FD_201948 | JGI IMG/M metagenome (GOLD analysis project Ga0302325, IMG submission 201948) | Peat permafrost microbial communities from Stordalen Mire near Abisko, Sweden - Palsa_T0_2 | ecosystem: Environmental > Terrestrial > Soil > Palsa > Peat permafrost | place: Sweden: Abisko...
CCGCACCGAAGCTGTAAAGCGCGCATAGAAGTTACAGAGGGAAGTTTACAGGGTCAAGTGATCGAGAAAGAGAGGCGCGCTTTCCAATGAGTCTGCGGGAGAGCATCCGAGACCGGGCGCAGCCCATTTATTTCCTGGGCCAGAATCCCGTCTCGCTTACGGGCGCCGTGATCACCACCAGCACGGCACTTACTACCATCGCCTTCTGGTTCTATGAAATCTTTTTACCCGGGCCGCCGCACCCCTATATCGGCCTGCTTGTATTCCTGGCTCTTCCCTCCATTTTCGTTTTTGGCCTGCTTTTAAATCCAGTAGGAATTTGGATCAGGCGCTGGCAATTGACCGGAAGCGGGCAACTGCCCACGGTGTTCCCGGCCGTGGACCTGCACCTGCCCGTGGTGCGGCGCACCTTGGAGTGGGTAATCGTGGCGACAGCCATCAATCTGCTTATCGTCGGCACTGCATCGTACCGGGGTGTGGAGTATCTGGATTCGACGAGTTTCTGCGGCACCACGTGTCACGTCATGCTTCCCGAAAATACTGCGTACCACTTTTCTCCTCACGCGCATGTGGCTTGCGTGGACTGCCACATTGGACCCGGCCTGCCTTATCTGGTGAAGGCCAAAGTGAACGGCACGCGCCAGCTCTTCATGGTAGCTACTCACACCTACCCGCGTCCGATTCCTTCGCCGGTGAAAGATCTTCGTCCTGCGAGCCAAACCTGTGAGGGATGCCATTGGCGCGGCCGTTTCGTGGGCGATAAATTGCTCGTTCGTACCAGCTACACCGGCGATGAAAAAAACACACCCCAAACCGACGTTGTCATGCTTCAAGTAGGAGGCAGCAACGGGCAGGGAGCGACCGGAATCCACGGGCATCATCTCGCCGATGGGTCTATCCGCTACATTTCAACCGACCCCCAGCGGCAAACGATTCCGGCCGTGTACTACACCGACGGTCAAGGAAAGACCACCGAGTTTATTTCCAGCGATGCCAAGCCGACGAAAGAGCAGTTGGACCGGGGTGAGCATCGCGTGATGGATTGCCTGGATTGTCACAACCGGCCGGCGCACGTAGCCGATCTGCCGGAAAACGCGGTGGACAAGCAAATGTCAATCGGCAGCATCAGCCCCGATCTTCCCTACGTCCGAAAAAAAGCGGTTGAGGTGCTCAAGGTGAATTACACCACTCGGGCGGTGGCCCAGCAGGCGATCACCAGCGAGATCACCGCTTTTTATCAGACCAACTACCCGGAGATCGATCGGGCCAAGCGAACACTCGTGCAGCAAGCCGGCCAGGAAGTGGCGAATATCTACCTGCGCAACATCTTTCCTGACATGAACGTGACCTGGGGCACGCACCCCAACAATCTTGGGCACAACGACTCGCCCGGCTGCTTCCGCTGCCATGATGGCAACCACACCAGCGCCGACGGTCAAACCATTACCAATGACTGCTCCGCCTGTCATCAGATTCTGGCCTCGGGCGAAGAACATCCTAAGATCCTGACCGACCTTGCATTGAAGTAGAGGGAACATGCTGAGCGACCTCACCTTAAACCCGCTGGTAGCTTCCGCCAGAGTTCTCGATGCGCTCGGGAGCATCGATCTCGGGACAATCGACGAACGCCTGTTGCGGTGTGGCATCAGCCGTCGGGCGTTCGTGCAGTTCTGTTCCTCGCTGATGATCGCGGCCCCGTTTGGCTTGGCTATCACTGACAAGAAGACTCCGGAAGAGGTTGCCGCGGGGCTGGGAAAAGTGATTCGTCCGCCTGTGATCTGGCTGGCCTTTCAAGACTGCACGGGCTGCACCGAGACACTTCTCCGCACTTCCCACCCGGACCTCGGCGATCTGATTATGAACGTCATTTCGCTCGAATATCACGAAACCTTAATGGCAGGCTCGGGCCTGCAGGCGCAAGAAGCTCTTGCCGATGCCGTGAAGACATATTCCGGCAAGTACATCTGCGTGGTCGAGGGCTCGATTCCCACTCGGGATAAGGGCGTTTACATGAAGCTGGCCGGACGGCCTGCCTTGGAGGTGCTCGCCGATGTGGGCGGAAAGGCTGCCGCAATAGTCGCCATCGGATCGTGTGCCGCTTGGGGAGGCATTCCGTCGGCCGATCCCGATCCCACCGGCGCGGTTGGGGTTGCAGATCTGCTACCCAATCAGACGATTGTCAATCTGCCCGGCTGTCCGCCGAATCCTTACACGCTGCTGGGTGTGCTCCTGCAATTTGCCGACTCCAAGACGCTACCGGAAATGGACGCCGAGAGGCGCCCGAAGTTCGCCTACGACCGCGACATTCACGAACATTGCCCGCGCCGAGCGCACTTTGATGCCGGACACTTCGTGAAGCAATTCGGCGACGAAGGCCACCGCGAAGGCTGGTGCCTCTACGAAATGGGATGCAAGGGGCCGGATACTCATGCCGGATGCTCGACGCGACATTTCAATGAAATTCCAGACGTGTGGCCGATCGGAATTGGCGCGCCTTGCATCGGGTGCACAGAGAAAAGCATTGCATTCCGTGTGCCTATGTTTAAGGTGGTGCAAATTCATACGCTGGCGGCTCCTCCGGAAACCTACCCATCGATAGGAACGCCGCAAGGCATAGCCAGCCCCCTGGCGACCGGGCTCGTCGGACTCGCTGTAGGCGCGCTTGCGGGTGCTGGCTATGTAGCCTCGCGCAAGTTTTCCAACGTGAAGAACGATGAGAATGTGCCGGGTTCTACTGGGCCGGGTGCCGCTGGAACCCCCGATCCGGGACCGGACACAGAGAAGAAGGTGTCAGAATGAGCGCCGCGACAACTCCTGCTCTGATCAGTGCTAATAAAATCAGTCCTAGTAAGATCAGCCCTAGCAAGATCAGTCCTAATAGGATCAGCCGTCGGCAAGCGCTGTTGGGGATCGTTGGCCTCGGAGGAACCATTACGAGCCTGGCCGCGCCCGCGATGGCCGATGAGCACCCAGCTCATCCCGTGGCCGGGCCGGATGCCGTGTCCATGCTCTATGACAACACTATCTGCACTGGCTGCAAAGCCTGCATGCCGGCGTGCAACGAAGCCAACGGCTTGCCTCCCGACACGTTGCTAGCCGGCGGCCTTTGGGATATGCCGACGGATCTCAACTCCAAGACAAAGAACATCATCAAGCTTTATCAGGAACCAGACGGGCCGGGCTTCTCTTACGTTAAACGGCAGTGCATGCACTGCCTCGATCCCGCCTGCGTGACCGGGTGCCCGTTTGGGTCATTGAAGAAAGCCGACTGGGGCGCGGTCACGTGGAATAGTTCGCTCTGCATTGGTTGCCGCTATTGCGAGGTGGCCTGCCCCTTCGATGTGCCCAAGTTCGAGTGGGACCACTTCGATCCGAAGATCGTAAAGTGCGAGTTCTGCTACGACCGCTTGCACAAGAGCGAGCAACCAGCCTGTACCGCCGTCTGTCCCACGGGGGCGGTGATCTTCGGCAAACGGACCGAACTTCTGGCCAAGGCGAAGGATCGCATCGCCGCCATGCCGGACAAGTACTTCGAGAACCGGGTTTATGGCGAGCATGAAGCGGGAGGGACACAGGTTCTTTATTTGTCCAACGTCTCCTTCCAGAAGATCGGCCTCCCCAAACTCGGTTCCACGTCGCTCGGTCACTACGCGACCAAAGTGACGTCCGTCATCTACAAGTGGCTCTCGGGGCCGATTCTCGCGGCGGGCGTTCTAGGAATCATGATCAAGCGAAACTGGAATCGCCACGAGGCGGAGAGTGTTGAAAGCGAGAAAGAAACGGGGCTGCGCGGTCAGTTATGAGCCATCCACCTCTGCACAAGTCCGATATGACCGGCTCCACTCTGGTCAACCACTGGCAGCGTGGCGTGCCCGTGTATCGCGAGCCGGTGGTTACGCCGACCGTCCTTTTCTTTGCGGCGCTGGCAGCTCTTGGTCTTGTCCTGGCGGCAGTGCGGTTCTTCTCTCCACTCGGGCCATTCTCCGGGATGAACGACGCGTATGCCTGGGGTATATGGAAGACCTTCAACGTCATGACGCTAACCGCTCTAGGCTCGGGGCCGCTGGCAGTCGGAATCGCGGCATGGGTTTTCAACCGGAAAAAGCTGCACGTGGTCATGCGGACCGCTCTAGTTTCGGGTTTCCTCTTCTACGCAACCGGGCTTCTCGCTCTCGGCTTCGACGTCGGCCGTCCGTGGAATTTTTATAGCGCCCTGCTCCCGTGGCGATGGAACTTCGAATCGGCGATGCTCGAGATTTCAATATGCATGCCCCTCTATTGCGCCGTATTCCTCTTCTTTGAGAACATTCCTTTAGTTCTGGAACGTTTTTACTACACCGGCGGCGACATAACCCAGTCGATACTTCGCTCCATCGCGCCTTTCTTACGCCGGATCTATCCTTTCGTCATCGTCGGAGCCTATGTTTTGCCGCTCATGCACCAGTCTTCTTTAGGAGGGCTGCTGCTGCTGGCTGGACCCAAGATCGATCCGCTTTGGCAGACGCCGTTCCTGCCCTTGCTCTACTTGTTGGCTGCCGGTTTATGCGGGCTGGGCTTCACGACTTTCCTGCTCCTGATTGCCAGTCTTCGCTATTCCCGACCGCTCGACTTGGGAGTGTTGATGGAGTTGGGCAACCTGTTGTCCTGCGCATGTTTTCTTTTTCTAGCGGTTCGCGCCGGAGATCTCATCTGGCGAGGGCAGGTTCGGGCTGCTTTCGCGTTCGATAAGATGAGCCTCCTCCTTTTAGCGGAAACCACGCTCATCCTTATTCCCGCGGTCGCACTTCGGAGTAAAGCGGTACGTCAGACGCCACGAAGCGTGCTCAAAATGGCCACCCTCGCCTGTTTAGGCGGAGGGTTTTACCGTTTCGTTCCTACCACGATCGCGTTTACGCCTGCGCACCGCGCGATCTATTTCCCCTCTTTGCCCGAAGTGTTGATGAGCATTGGATACATCGCGCTCGGGATCGTCGCGTTTGGACTCGCGGTGAAATATTTCGCCGTGCTGCCGGGAACGGTTGAGGACTGGAATCAGATGTCACGACTCGAGCATTGGCGCCACCCCTCGGCAAATTCGATAGCGAAATCGGAACCGGAACAACAGGATCAAGGAGGAACACGATGGCCCGCATCTCTATCGACCCGGTAACCCGCATCGAAGGGCACCTACGCATTGACGTTGAGGTCGATGGCGGCAAGGTGCAGAAGGCATGGGCGAGCTGCACCATGTGGCGCGGGCTCGAAAAGATTCTTCTCGGGCGTGATGCGCGCGAAGGATGGGTGTTCGCACAACGTTTCTGCGGGGTCTGCACCACGGTTCACGCCATCGCCTCGGTGCGCGCGGTTGAAGATGCGCTCCAGCTGGAAATTCCAGCGAACGCCCAGTACATCCGCAATCTAATTCTCATCGCGCACGCACTGCACGACCACATCATTCATTTCTATCAATTGTCTTCTCTCGATTGGGTGGACATCGCGACCATTCCCAAAGCTGATCCGGCACGCGCGGCATCCATCGCAGAAGGCTACAGCAGTTGGCCAGGGAATTCGCGTCGCGAACTGGAGGCGGTGCAGAGCAAGGTCAAGGGCATGGTTGACAGCGGACAGCTCGGCATCTTTTCTCATGGGTACTGGGGCCATCCAGCGATGCGGCTGAGCCCGGAACTGAACCTGATCTTGTTTGCTCACTACTTGCAGGCGCTCGAATTCCAGCGCAAAGCATGTCAGATCGTCGGTGTGCTTGGGGGGAAAACACCGCACATTCAGAACCTCGCGGTGGGCGGGGTGATGAATGCAATTAACCTCAACAGCCTGGCGACTTTTAATATGGACCGCCTCGGGATGTTGCAATCTCTGCTCGAGGAGTTGATCCCGTTTGTGCAGCAGGCTTACTTCATCGACGCCTGTCTGCTCTCCGCTTCCTACCCCGAGTGGTTCCGTTATGGACGCGGCGTCGAGAATTATCTGGCCGTCCCTGACCTTCCCAGGGATGCAAAAGCCACGCAATTCGATCTTCCCGGAGGTCTGATCATGAAGGGAGATCTCGCTTCCGTGCAACCAATTCAAAATTGGCGGGACCAAGCCTTCCGCTCCGCGGTCGCCGAGGATGTGACGCACGCCTGGTACAAAGGCGAAGGTGCGCAGGCACCCTGGAAGGGTAAGACCGACCCCGACTACACCGATTTCCAGGCCGACAAAAAATACACCTGGGTAAAGGCGCCGCGTTACAACGGTCAACCGATTCAGGTCGGTCCGCTGGCGAATGTTGTGGTCGGCTACGCCTCCCGCCATCCGCTCACGCGCAAATGGACGGACACCGCTTTCAGGACAATTTCTTCGGTTCATGATTCCGGTACACCGGGTTTCAATCTGACCCCAGAGGAGCTGCAGTCGACCATGGGACGTTACCTCGCCCGCGCGATCCGCTCCGCCATGCTTTCCGACCTCGCGCTGCAGCACTGGCAGTTGCTCACCGACAACATTCTCAAGGGCGACGATACCACTTTCAATCCGCCTCAATTTCCGTCGCATGAGTGTGAGGGTGTGGGGATGCACGAAGCGCCACGCGGCGCGCTCTCCCACTGGGTGATCATCGACAAAGGGACTTTCACCAACTACCAGGCGGTTGTGCCGACCACCTGGAACGCCAGTCCCCGCGACGCGAAAGGCGTTCCCGGACCGTATGAGACCTCACTGATTTCAAACCCGGTGGTTGATCCGGTGAAGCCGCTCGAAGTACTCCGAACGGTACACTCCTTCGACCCATGCATGGCCTGCGCATGTCACACGCTCGATGCGAGCGGCCGAGTGATCGCACGGGTGAAAGTCTTATGAGCACGAGTTTCATTAACCCAACTGCGGGGCGCCCGGCTCGCCGAATCGTCGTGGTCGGCCTCGGCAACGTTCTTCTTGGCGATGACGGCTTCGGCCCGTTGGCGGTCGAAATGTTTCGTTCCCTATACGAGAGCGATTCGAAGGTTGAAATTCTCGATCTCGGGACACCGGGACTGGATCTCGCGCCTTACTTGTACGATGCAGATCTGGTTGTGATTGCCGATGCGGTTCATCCGCGTGAAGAAGAAAAGCCGGGAACGCTGTGCGTCTATCGCGACGGCGATCTGGGACGTGAGGCCCAGCTTCGTCTGACATCGCATGACCCTGGAGTGCAGGAGTCTCTGGCGCAGTTGAGACTGGCCGGGCACGCTCCCTCTGAAGTAGTTGTCGTCGGCGTTGTTCCCGAATCTTGCGCTCCCGGCGACAGAATTAGTCTCTCCGTGCTGAACACCTGTCTGGTCGCGGTCGATACCATCGCTCGATTGCTGGTGGAGCGCCACATCGACTGCCACCGCCGTCACGATCCGGTGCAGAGCAGTCTGTGGTGGTTCTCGGGTGAGTATGACCGGCGGGTCGGTTTCGATTCCTAGTCAAAACTGCGTTTCATCCGGAGAATTCATTTTTTGGAGTTGCCGTTCCTGGCACGTTGAGTTACCGATTGCGGGGAGGATCTCCGTTTATTCGTTCCGGTGCTGCGCGCCAGGTTCTTCGCGTTTGCATCGGCGGTGATCTCTCTTGTTCTGGACACCAGTTTCTTGGACTGCTGGACCATTTCCGCTTCCTTCGCGTTCACTCGCTTGGTGATTTCCCGTCTCTCTCCGGTGTTAGGCATGTTTCCCCCTCATGCAAAAGATGTCGAGCAGTTCGCTCGGGTGGTGGATGCTATTCCCAGTGCTTGAGAAGTTCGACTGGCTTTCTGATAGACGCGGCTCTGTCATCGATGAGGTCGGCGTCCGACTTAAGATCGACAGAAAGGTCAGGTGAGATTTGTCTGAGCCTTTGGGCATGATGTTCCAGCTGATTTGCGTCTCTACCGAGTACTTCGATGATCGATTTCAAATGTTCTTTCATCATCGCTACTCCAAACCAGTCCGGCCGCCGAGATACGCGGGGCTGGGTGCTATCGATGTACTGTTTCGGTATTGCCAGCGTTCCTTTGATGGTACTACTCTCGCCCTTCGTTCAGGCGACGACAGCGGGTTCCGCTACGGGTTGGTGTAGGTTGATCTGCTCGGCGCCGGAATTTTGAAAGATATTCCGCGCATGCTGGACTTCATCGGCGGTGCCGTGGGCAATTAACAGAAACTAGCCGGCCTCGACCGAAGCCTTCGGGAATGTGCAACTCGCTGATTTTACAAGGGCACAAAATGCTATACGTGCCACACAGCCGGGTTCATCGTACATCTATCGTACTCGGCGTTAGCGAAGATAAGACGAATCTAAGACCTCATCCTTCCAACTTCCATCGATTGCTCTCGCTTGCTTATTAAAGGATAAGCCAATATCCTTTAATAGCAAGATTCGCTATTATAAGGATGAGGATGGCACGGTCGAAGTCAAAGCAGCGGCTTGGAACCTACATCACCCGTTCCGCTGCCGGGGAGACCGTCCGCGCATTCATTCCTCCTCCGTTGCCGCCAATTCCCGAACTGCAGCTGAACGGATTGCATCAGCAACTTGACCGCGCCAATCAGGAACTCGGTCGCCTTAACGGTATGACCAGGCTTCTGCCCGACATCCGGTTCCTGCTTTATTTATACACTCGCAAGGAAGCTCTGGTCTCATCCCAGATCGAAGGAACTCAGTCCTCATTTGCCGACCTGCTCTTGTTTGAGAACGATGAGGTTCCTCATGTCCCGGTCGAGGATGTTGAAGAAGTCTCGAACTATGTGGCCGCCATGCAACATGGCTTGAAAAGGATGGCCGGAGGCTTTCCCTTGTCCCTGCGTCTGATTCGAGAGATTCACGCAATCCTTCTGAGAGGCGTACGAGGTGCCAGCAAAATGCCGGGCGAATTTCGCCGGACGCAGAATTGGATTGGCGGCAGTCGCCCTGGAAACGCCGCGTTTGTTCCACCGCCTCCGGAGCGGTTGATGGAGTGCCTCGACAGCTTGGAGCGATTTCTCCATGACGACAAGCACAAGCTCCCGGTTCTTGTAGAGGCTGGCCTGGTGCATGTTCAGTTCGAGTCCATTCACCCGTTTCTGGATGGCAATGGCCGGCTCGGGAGGTTGCTCATCACGCTTCTATTGTGTGCAAGGGGCGCTTTGACAGAGCCACTTCTGTATCCCAGCCTTTATCTGAAGAGCAACCGAGATGGGTACTACAATTTGTTGCAGCGAGTTCGGACCGAGGGTTCATGGGAAGATTGGCAGGCATTTTTTATCGAGGGGATTGCGGTTGCGGCACAGGAGGCGGCCGACACCGCGGAGCGAACGTTGAAGTTGTTTGCGAAAGACAAAGAGAAGATAGAGAAATTAGGCAGGGCTGCTTCCTCAGCATTGCGGCTTCATGAATTCCTGCAAGCCAACCCATATGTCCGCATTCGCATAGCCGCCGAAGCCCTGGAGCTTACCGTTCCCACCGTTACCAGTTCGCTGAACCATCTTGTACGCCTAGGCATCGTCAAAGAAGTCTCAGGAAGGCACCGAGATCGACTCTTCGCCTATTCCCGGTACGTCAACATGGTGAGCGCTGGAACCGACCCGCTTTCGAGCGCATAGGACAAAGTCCATTCCGAAGCTGAGCGAGGGGCGGTTGAGTTAGTTTGTGTCGCAGAGAAGGAGAATATCCCTGTGACCCATCTACGTCAGATCATGCTTGGGGAACTGGAGCGTTGCAACTACGCCCAGTCAACCATCCACGCTTACATTTGAACCGTCGAGCACTACTCCCGACACTTCCACCGTTCCCCGGATCAACTCGGTCCAGAACATATTCGCCAGTATCAGGCAGCCATGTTCCGGGAGCGGAAGCTGGCTCCCAACACGGTGGCGGCGTTGCGTTTCTTCGTTTCTTCTATGTCCAGGTCTTGAAGCGAGGCAGGGGCGTTGCCGAGACACCGTATCCGAACAGGGTTCTGCACTCGCCGCAGGTGCTGAGCCAGGACATTGATCTCAGAGGGGGTATCCTCATCAATTTGAGGTCTCATTTTTCAGGAGCTTTTGGCGGTATGCCTGATAGTCCCGGTAAAGCACGACCGTCGGTGGGCCGCCCGGCTGCACTTTTGTGTTCGGAGAGTTGAAGATACCGGGATACTGGTAGCACAGGATTTTTTCGAAGTTGGGGAAGCGTTGGAGATCCTGAAGCAAACCGGCGATTGGACGTGGAACGAGCGCAACGTCCTCGAACAGGAAAGCCTCCATGTCCATCCATAGATGGGATCCGGCTTTGTCGCACATCCCCTGCCAGATTGCTGCCGATTGTTCGCCAGCAATATCGCCTTCTGGCATGCGATGAAAAGCGAAGGGACAAACGATATCGAGATGCTCGAGGACGAGCGGCCACGCGTCCTGGGACAGCATCATGCCGTGGGCGTTGGGTGCGAGCATGATTGGTTTTTCCGGAGCGAGGTGACGGGTGAAACTCTGGAACTCGCGGAAAAAGGCGATCACCTCCTTGCGGTAGCGTTCCTTGGCCGAATCGCCTTCGTCGGGGATCAGGCTGCCATAGGTTTCCTCGGAAACGTACCATCCGTAGAAGGAAGGATGGTGGCCGTAACGATGCCAGAGCTCTTCCGCGACTTTTTTGTGCCACTCCAGGGAAGGCGTGCTGAAATCGAACCACGCATACATGCCAACGCCGATAAAAACGTTCATCTGCAACCGGTCCGCCTCCGACAAGATCGCTTCGATGGCATCGCGCGATGTCACGTTGGCGCGTCCCGGGTAAAGATCGGATGGATAGTAGGCCAGTCCTTTGTAGCCGACAGTAGCGATGCTGTTTCGCCCGTAGTATTCCTGATTGCGAAAACTCTCCTGAATGACGACGGTGTTCATGCCAATGTCGTGCATGCCGTGAATCTGTTGGCGCCAGTCGGCGTCGGTCAGTTTGCGGATTGTGGAATTCCAGTGACGGCCCTCTTCGTCGCTCCAGTGAGCGATGCCGACCCATGCGCCATCGATCATCCGAGTGGAGCGGATATGGGAGGGCAGGACTTCGAGGTCACGGGTCGTACGGATTTTTCCACTTGGGCTTGCCGCTACCAGGAGGATGCGGTGCCTGCCAGCCCAGGATTCGGTTGAATGGCGGCAATAGATGCCCGCGTTACCCTGAGCGGCAATGGTCACATTTTCCCTCTGCAACAGCGTAGACGGCGATTCGCGGTCCAAGTAGAGGGAGAGCACATAGTGGCGTTCTGAGTTGGAGTTGTTTTCGGCGGCTCCGCGAATGTCGAGCACGATCTTATCGGTAACCGGGGACGGAGGAATGAGCTCCAACCGGGTGACGGGTGGTTGCGCCCGCGCTGCTACCGTCGAGCATGCAACCAGCAGGAACGATAACCACCGGCTTGTCTTATTCATGGCGACTCCCTCCTGTGCGAAATCGAATATGGGTCCGGCATTGTTGTCTTCCGCGAGAGCAGGGGGCATGGGCAGATCGATCGGCGCCCTCCCGTCACGCTTCAAGGATCAAGCTGGCCGCGCCCTGTACCCCTGCAAAACGTCCGGCAGGGGCCGCCTTTACACACGGTTTTCTCTTTGAACCGAAGTGTAGAAGTTCGGTGACTCGCTCTTCGAGTGCGGTTGCAAATTGTGGCTGTCCTTCTACGAGTCCGCCGGAGATCAATACTGCTTCGGGATCAAAGAGGTTAAAGATGTTGGCAACGCCTTCGGCGAGGTAGCCGATGATGGCTTGGTAGGCGGCCACGGCAGTCGGGCACCCACGGGCTGAGAGTTGATTGATCTCTAGCGCGAGACTCGCCTCGTCCGCTGCTCGGCCATCGGGGAAAGAACCACCTCGCTCCGCATACTCGCGGATCAGGGCTGCGGTGGAGACGTAGGCTTCCAAGCATCCATCGCGGCCGCAGTTGCAGGGACGTCCGCCTTGGCGAATGACATGATGGCCGATCGACCCGGCAAATCCGTGTTGGCCGGTAAGCAATTTCCGGTTGCACACGACTCCGCCGCCAATTCCGGTACCGACCGTAATGGCGACAAAATCCGACAAGCTTCGCCCGAGGCCATAATGAAGCTCCGCGAGAACAGCGGCATGCGCGTCGTTCACCAGGCGGGTTGGCAGATGAAAACGTTCCTCGACGAATTGGCGTAATGGAAAGCCTGCCCAACCGGGGAGATTGTCGGTTGCCGCAAAGACAGAACCATC
>Ga0302325_10026011_pt1 | contig 12159 bp, 17 predicted proteins | sample Palsa_T0_2_FD_201948 | JGI IMG/M metagenome (GOLD analysis project Ga0302325, IMG submission 201948) | Peat permafrost microbial communities from Stordalen Mire near Abisko, Sweden - Palsa_T0_2 | ecosystem: Environmental > Terrestrial > Soil > Palsa > Peat permafrost | place: Sweden: Abisko...
ATGTGTCAATGCATTATTGTTAGGCTAGGATGATACCCGAGGAAATGTTGAGACGTTTTAGATTCGAGGAATGAATTAATGTCATGAATATCTTGCGAATTTGCCAAGTCCGTTGAGATCGCGAGCTCTGGCATCGCTTCGCACGCGACACTGGGGTAATCGAAAAGTTAAAGAGTATAGAAACATTGTAGACTATAATAAATTGCCTTGCATTGGCCGGCTAGGCATAATCCGGTTTCACTGAGTCTTTATCCGCTGAGCACCTTGCTTGATTTTCTCAATCTCGCGCTGCCTCCGCTCTCTCTCCTCCCTCTCTTCATCTTCATCACTCGCTCTGACGCCTTTGACGCCTTCCTCAACTTCTGCCACCAATTTCTCTAACCTTTCTCTATCCCTACCCAAGAGACTGACTTTCACTCCACCTTGCCATTTCGGATAACTCCCTACCTTGATGCCATCTCCCTCGACCCGTTGTTGCAGATGAGTCAAGAAAGGAGCAATTACACTCTCTGGTTCTTCAGTTGCGATGATCAGCCTGTATTGGCGTCTTCCAGGTGGTATACAAGGCTCTATCATTGGTTTCAACGCTGAAAGAAGAGTCGTAAATAATCTGGGAACTCCTGGGAGAATGTATACATTTCTGTTCGCGATAACGACGGGGACCCATAAGTCTGATGCTGGGAATAAGACCTCCGCATTTGCTGGGAATAAAGCCATTCGTTTGCGGGCGATTGTCGCCTCATCATTTGCATCGGTGTCAAATTTTCGAATACTGAGTTTTTCCATGCGTTTAAGAGTTTCATCGTGATACACCAGGGATTGATTGAAGGCTTTGGCGATACTTGGATAGGTCTATATCAGACAAGGAGGATAGAAGACATACAAGATCGTCATGCGTTGGTCCAATCCCCCCGGATGTTACAACCATGTCATAGTTATTGCTCATTCGCCGTACTGCTTCAATAATTTCACTTTCATCGTCGGCAATGACCTCGATTCGTTTCAACTCAATGCCCAATTCGAAACAGTACTTGGCTACGAAAATTAGAGCGGCCCAGAGTATGAATGACCAAAGTGGGCCGAGTTGGTGTCCATCGTCTTGGAGCTGAGGACTTCATCCCCGATCACTAGACAGCCGGCGGTACTTATTGTTCGATCCGATAGCATATTGAGTGTATGTAATTGGCGTAACGGATATTGGAAGGGGCGTAAATGGACAAGAATTCGAGTTAGACGTTGCAGCATAACATTCGGTCCGAAATAGCCAGCCAGCCAAGTTGATCACGTCACCAACCCCACATTTCAAAAATTAAAAAGTCTGATCAAGAAACGATCACAAAAGAGACGAATGTTTTAATTCCATGCGCGCCAACAAATGCTATTAAACCTACTTATACATACTTTGAACCATGTTACAAGATGTGCCAGCAAGGTATACAATGCACCCCCCAATTCTACACTCATCCGAAGTCCCGTAAATGAGACTGTTCACTTCGTGGCAGCGATCTCAGCAACCGACGACGACAGTTCTCTGGTATCTACTACAGCAGCCAAAATCCCTGCACCTAAAATCCCCCCGTCACTATTCCCCTCCAAAACTACCCGTCGCTGTCCCGCCAGCTGCAAACCAGCCACACTAAAAGGACCTTGTTGCGCGCCATTAAACTTTTCAGCGGCAGTAGGACAAGGCTGTTGAACCAATTCATCCAATATCTTCTGACAACGTTCCCGGAAGGTGTGGTATTTCTCCATCACCGATCCGCAGAATGCAACGACAACAACATCATCGTCATCATCACTCATCTCTGTGGGGTCTTCCATCATAAGACCGTTCTCTCGGATCAGGGTCCCGACCACACCGTCGGGGATGACAGGCTTCGCTTGCACCGAGACGGGACTGGCAAGACTACCTCGGCGGGAACCAGGTGCAGAGAATAGTGAGCCGCGACGCGAAGGAGGCCAGCGGGAGTCGTCATCCATGCTCCCGAGACCGGAGTCAGATGGAGATGGAGTGCCTGATGACGACGTGCCGCAAGTCCAAGAACTACCATTTCGCTCCGGAAATTTACACAATTCATTGTTGACTTGGAGAAGGGCTATTGTAGAGGCTGCAACGAGAGATGCTGAGCGTGTCGACACGGCCATCGAGATTTTAGTGAAGAGTTCCGCATCGTCTCTGGTGTATGATCCTTCTGAAAGAGGATGAACAGCGTTCAGAAGCTTGATGGTGCTGTTGATTTCTTCTCCGTGTCTATCTGTCAGCTACCGACTGTTTAGAGACAGTACGATTCAATCATAGAGCATGTCGCTGTGTGTAATGCCCATTTCGTATTCCATCCCTGTGGAGGAGAGGTGAAGGACCACGCGCCGTTCTCGAGTCCATCGAGACAGACCAACCTCACAATCTCACCAATATATCGACCGCTAACCATCATCTCGAACGGTTGAAATCCCGGCATCCCGCACTCTCGATCGACAATGGAATCATACTCAGTCACAGGTAAGAGGCCGGCTCCGAACATACTCCACTCTGTGTTGACAAGGACAAATTCGTCCCATGCTCTGGCACCGGGTTCGTGTTGGTACTTTTCATTGGATAGATATTCTGTTGGACATAGACACGTTGCATTGGTCCCCGTACCACATATTAGTCCCATTCTGGTCATTGGTCGGATGAAAGCGTGTGATAGTAATGTCGCGACAGCGTCGTTCAATAATGCGGTAATGCGAATTGGGTGAGGAGGCTGTAATGACTCCAATGCGTCATGCAGTAAATCGGTTAAGGATGCGTTCACGATGTTAGGGATGTTGAATCCTTTCCCCATTTGATGAATGGTGCCCCGGTTGACAGCATTTTGCCTGAAGGTTAGTCTAGGTTGATGAAGGCAGCATACGCAAACGGGAAACTCCACGTAACTCCCAACTTCCACTCCTGCTCCCCATCATCGAGAACGGACACTGAGGTTAGCTTCACGATGCGTTCGGCGACCCATGCGAAAAAGGCCTCTGCAGTTCCGATCTTGACCTCCTCGGGTATGATCCACTTGTCGAGTTTCTCTACGGTGGCATCGTTGTCCTGGAGGCGCACGAGTGCGACGCGCATATTGGTGCCACCCAAGTCCACAGCCACGTATTGGCCTCTCTCGCGTCCAGACGGCAGGGTGGTGATATGCGAGGGCAGCATTTGCGCTGTTGAATTAGAGGCTGCACTGACATAGGATTTGTGGAGTGCTGCGGAGAGTGACAGTAGCCGCTGGGTCGAGAGTGGCGAGAGGAATTGCTGGTTTACATTGTTCAGGAAGGCCTTGGCCCGAGATGAGGGCGATGTTTCGGGGGTGTCGGGTGCTGTTCTGCTTGCAAACGGGTTGATCATCCGAGGAAACGAGGTTGATGTTGGTGCCGATAACGGTGTCGCTGTCGATGGGGTCATTTGTTTATGGATGACGTTGATCATGCAGTGACGACGACGATCGAGGTCGGAAGGAGGGCGAGGGAGACGGAGATGGAGCTATGGATAATCGGGAGATGAGAGCTGAGGGTGGATTGCTTGCTCTCTCTACGGGGGATAATAGACAGCAGCAGGCGGGTTGGTTGGGCTGGGCCTTCTCTCTCCGGCCTGTGTGCGCTGTGTGCTGTGCGCGGAGCTCTGCTTTAAGTTTGATTAACCTTAGACTCCAATGCGTGCAGACACCCTCCACGGCCCTGGTAAATACACCATACATATATACATTCGGAGTGCGGGCAGCGACATGTTACACACACGTAATTACGGTAAACGCTGCCCACTCCGCCACAGCCCATTTCCGACAGGCTCCACACAGTCTCACAGTCTCACTTACTTGTCAGCAACCATTCACCCTCCGGATTGGTGGCAGCAGCCAGCCATCAGCGCACAAGCACGAGGCCTGTGTGGGTGTCATGTATTCAATGTATTCAGCTCACATCCCTGCGTGTGAGTGGGCGGCTATTTCAGCAACAGAGCCCATGCAGCTCGATTCGGATGCGTTCCCAGCCAGTTGACGGCCCTGTTCAGTTCATGGCGTCGTTACACACTCATCCCCCAGCCCCCAATCACAGCACCGCGATCACCCTCATGAGCCAAACAAATGTCTTCAGGTAAACACGGGATTTACGGGGTACCCGTAACTAAGATTTATAACTTTAACCATGGGAATTAAACTTTCGACCCTGGAAGCATCGCCATCGATCGCTTTTGTTACGACAACCATAATACATTTGCGATAGCATTAACCAAACAAACTTTTGGGATTATAGTCGTCTTGTGAAAAGCATGATTGAGACCAAAGCGCTCGTGCAGGCAGTTTAGTTGGATTTGGTTTCTCCGCCTAGAATGACCTCATCCATTTTACCCACATGGCCTATTTCGCAAATTAGTGTAAGCCAATTCCTGCAGCTGCGCATAACTTTGCCCGGGGAAGATCCCGGCCGGTGACGCCTGTATTTAACCTCTCTCCCACGTTGCATCCTGCGCGTAAATGGCATGGGCCCTTTTCCTCGCAATCCCCCGCGGCCGTCTTCCAGCCGAAATTACCATCCGGAAGAATACATATCGACTCGAAGCGTTGTTATTACCTGTCATCCAATCATGCCAAGATCGGATGACATAACTCAATCCCCTTCATACGAGGGAATAACACGGACCAACTCGACATCCCATTCCGATGGTTACACTCAGCTTCTAACGCCAGGTTGCACAAGAGTCCTCGGTAGGCACCCTCGGTCTCGCCTCTGCTCTCGCCTCTTCCTCCGTTGCCTTCTTGCTGCTGGGTGGTGGCTACATGGCCTGGGCCTAAGGGTTAGGTCCGCGGATTAGGATTCGTATCGAGTGGCGCGTTAGAGTTATCTTTCCGCTAGGATCGCCTGCGATATGTTACACAGAAAGTCTGGGATCGACAGATCATCAGATGTCGGTCGGTAAACCAAGGCATAACGCCTTAACTGGACGTCATTTAAGAACGACGACAGCAAGGAAGCGTCAACGTGTCATACATATCTCGGTGATACAGATCACATTCTGAGTTGATCAGAGTACCTCGTGTTCTGAGCTCTAGCTGATTCAAACCTATGGTGGTCTGTGTGACAAACGCAGCACAAGCCCCGCAATCTTACCTCCATCAAAGTTCCTCTTTTCCACTTTGCTCTCATCCAATCCCAGAAGCAGTTACTCCGATGCATCCCACACGCCCCCTTCTCTTTCTCCGGGGTAATTTGATTTCACAAGACTTTGTCCGTTCAACCGCCCCCCAACAAAAATTCGTTATCAAGATATCGGAACTCCAGACGCTGGTGTCACATGCGGCATCTACTCCACAAGTGGGGATTTATCAACCGAGATTGCCAGCCGTCCTAACCGAACGGGAGTTAACCCTTTTTGTACGACAATGGCAATGGCTACAAGCACATTTTAGGCTACAGTTACTCTGACAGGGATAGGTATCTGAGATCGGAATTCCTCTTTCGGGCAGAAGGACACCGGATACGGAGGGATCAAAGAAGTTAGCGACAGGGACGTAAATGATAGTCTACTATTTACATAAAAGTCTGCATATGTCCGGTGTCAGATTAGAGTTCTTCGATTCGCTCAATTGAGTGGGGGAGCGGTACCGGTGATCGAATCATCTGAGGTCTTGTGGGTCACAAGACCTCAGGTAGATCGCTTAGACTTTTTCAACCTTATGGCTTTTTTGGGTGAGCTCATTAATTCCCTTGGAATGATACGAAGGATGCGAGCCTCCAAAAATCGTCGAACTGTTATCTTCGGGTGCATCTTCACATACGGGGGAGGTATACCCAATGAAGAAGTGGACCCGCCGGGTTCCAATACCGGAGAAACACCTCCCGGTCGGACTTGCGAATTCAATGCTTTAGGTCCACAAGCACTGACCCCTTGAGTATATTCCTGGTAAGTTTCTTACGGGTGGCGATGGCAGGACAGCAGCACCTCAGGTGGACGAGCTGAGGGACCGGCGGATCGTCTAACTGGATGCAATCTGATGAGAGACATTACTGGGAAGGTAGGATTAGAAGCACAGAAGTCCCAGACGTCTATCGTCGACAGGTTGAAGTCGTCTGTACGTCAACGCTGATAAACCGTAAGTACTTCCATAGAGCACGAAAAAGGTAGAAAATATATCGATCACGTACGGGAGATGATCTCAGGATACCATTTCGGGAAGTGTTTCTCAAAGGCCGTTGAGACTGGCAGATATCCTGGATAGACCGTATAAGGCGGAATAATATATTCTCATACCGAGTTCCTTCAATTATAGGAAAGAAGATACTTTTGAAAAAAAAAGGGGGAAACGAAAAAGATTGCTTTTCAACACCCCAGGCACCCAAGTCCACGGGCCAGAAGCCTAATTCGGCGTTGCTGGGACGACGACCCCGAAGAAAAATTTATTTTGCAGGATTTATTTGACTGACGATCGTCAAACCAAAACCCAAAGAATTTTGCTCTGCTTTTTTTTCCTACTCGCAAATGTCTTCTGTTCCCATTGCGTTGTGGAATCTCAAAGTTCCGTCCGGCGGAGTCAAAGTGCCTGGCTATGACGACGAAGATGGCTCGCCGCTTCCATACCGCATCACAATGGCCGCGATCGATTCGTCTACCCAGTCGAGCAAGCCCTCCACTCTCAAATTGCATAAACGCGTAGTGGCGATTACTGCTGAGAGTGACGACGAGGACGAAGATGAACAGATGGATGATGGCGAGAGCGTCGAGGAGGAGTATGTTATTTGCACGCTCGAGTCTGGAAAGGTAATTACTTCTGTTCCCTGGATTGCGCTGATTTTCCGCAGACCTACCAGCAAGTTTTGGATATCACCATGCCTGAGGATGACGAGGTCTACTTCTCTGTTTCGGGTGACATGTATATCTCTACATCGTTTAGGCTAATATTAGTCCTATCTATTTGAGCGGAAACTATGTTACCCCAGTCAACCTTGACTCGGACTCGGAATCGGACTATTCTGACGATGATGAGATTTATGACTTGTCGCCAGACGAGGATGAACTTCTCCTCGACGATTCCGACCTCGAAGATGAGGACATAGATTCCGAGGAGGACGAGTTGGACGATTTGGTTGATCGTATCCAAGAAATCAAGTACTCTCCATCATCTCTCATTTCGATTAACCGCAGTGACGTCGAAGCACCTTCTAAGGAAACTAAGGGAAAGAAACGTGCTCTTGAAGAACCAGAGGAAGCACCTCAGCTCGTAGACACCTCAGGACTAAGCAAATCTCAGAAGAAGAAGCTCAAGAAGCAAAAGCTCAACTCTGGTGAGGCAGCAGATACCAACGGTGCCGAGAGAAAGGTGCAATTTGCAAAGGATCTAGAACAGGGTCCAACTGGAGGTCAAACGGAAGCGAAAGCTCCTGCAAAACCCGCGCTCGCATCCCCTGCAGCCAAAGCCGAGGCAAAGCCCGAAAAGGAGGCAAAGTCCAAGAAGAACGCAATCAGTCTTGCTAACGGAGTGACTATCGAGGATCACAAGGTCGGAAGTGGTCCTAAGGCGAAGACCGGGACGAAATTGGGTGTTAGGTACATTGGAAAATTAGTCAAGGGTGGGAAGGTATTTGATAAAAATTCTAAGGGCAAACCATTCCGCCTTACGCTCGGAAAGGGAGAAGTTATTAAAGGTGCTTCCTCGTTGTGAAGATTCGCTTACATTTTTAGGGTGGGATATTGGTTTGGAGGGAATTCAACTTGGTGGAGAACGGAGAATTTCTATCCCTGCTGCGATGGCTTATGGATCTAAGAAGCTGCCGGACATTCCAGCAAACAGTGATTTGACATTTGAGGTCAAATGCGTGTCCTTGAATTGATTCTTAGGTAGCTGCATTGATAAAACAGTTCTCATAATAAATGTTTTAAAAAATATGATCGACAAACCTTCCAGTCGCTCGCATCTATTTGCGGAGCGGAGTTTCAGTTTCAGTAGATCATCAAACGTGCCCAGTACAGGGTCAGACATGAATTATTATGAACTATAAAACTCCAACTCCGACCACTTCCTCTCGCCATCTCGACTTGAATCTTGCCATGTCTCTTTCAAAGACTCATTATTCAAAGTCGACCCCTTTCACTCAAGAGCAACGAACTATTCTGAAAAAATGGTCTGCAGAATAGCTCGCTCTCAAATCTCGCCTTATCTTGACCGATGACACACTCAAAACCAAACCACATTTCATTGCCGGAGTCGACATCTCCTTCTTCCACGGCAACAGCAACCGTGCTGTGGCCTCCCTCGTCATCGTCCAGGCTCTTCCAGAGGGGAAAATCAAGACTGTCTACGAGGGATATGATACCCGAGTTCAGATGACTGAACCTTATATAGCGGGTTATCTCGCCTTCCGAGAACTCAAACCCCTCCTTGGTCTGTTCGCCAAGGTAAAAAAAACGAACCCTGAATACTGGCCTGATGTCGTTGTGGTCGATGGCAATGGGACTCTCCATCAGAGAGGTTTTGGGCTTGCCTCTCATCTCGGGGTGGAGGTGAATATTCCTACCATCGGAGTTGGAAAGACTTTACTGGTCGTTCCAAGGCTGGGTGTTGTGGACTCTGATCGGTTTAGAGTCCAAAGCTGGGCACGAAAGGCCAAGCCTTTGGATGCTCTGCCTTTGGGAAGCGTGAACGGGAAGCCTGTTGCCTGTGCCATCAAGGTTGGCAACACTTCCCAAACCGTGTTCATCTCTCAGGGACACCGTGTGAGTTTGGAGATGGCGTTAAGAGTGGTGAGATTGGTGGGATGTCAGAAGGATACCTGTGAAGTTGTAAGATTAGCAGATCGAAAGAGCCGAGACTTGATAAAGAGGATAGAATGGGAGAACCGAATAGATAAAAAATAATCACCAGCATAATATTATACCTTCAAATGAATAGTTTTCAATTTCCCACAAATCTTTTAACTCCCTAAACTCGCTAAATGATAATCCTTAGAATCAAAGCCCAAAAGTCAGACAGCAAACCCAATATCAAACCCATTTCATGATTTCTTATCCTTCCCATTCCCTCGCAACTTCTTTTGTGACCTTCGCTATAAGATCTTACACTGAATCAAAAATCGTGCCAACCAGTCACCCAGATAAAAGGCCCCAGCATCATCCACCGTCTCAGCCATCCCTGTATGTCTATACCCACTTGAAATCCTCAAAGTCTGTTCGCCACTCCCCTCATGCCACCATCTCAACAGTTGCACCTGTCTATGACACTCCCAGCGTCCAGTCGACACCGCAACTTCAGGTTGTGCGCCACCACGGAAGAAGTAATCTGGAATAAAGATCTCCGTGGCGTTCTCGTCCTTGTCTGTAAAAGGCGTAAATTTGAACAGGAAAGAACAGTTTGCAAGGTCGAAAGTGTATAAAGTGGGGACTCCTGCTGTGACTATAGGCGAGGGTCGGACGAAGGCCTCCATCGCTCGAGAACCAAGTTCTAACCGAAGACTATGCGGGAATGTGAATGCAACGTCTTGTGGGATCGGTTCATCTCCGTGACGGGTATCGTGGATGGCTGTTGCACGTAGATATGGATCACGCTCGCTATGATCCTTGCCATCAATCTTCTCCTCCTCGAAAGGTGAAGGTAACGCTTTGGGTGCATCTTCCGTGCTCCAAATTGACAAGTCCTCGCCATCCCAGAGATCGCCCCATTTGTGGTTATTCTAACATTAGCATGTCCCAGGAATACGCAAGCTGTTGAGGGGCAGGTACATTTGAACAATAACACCACAAAGTGTAGTTCATTCCGGCATTCTCAAGAGCAAAATTGTTTGCGTCCATAGCTGCATATTGATTTCCATATTTGCCGACTGTGTATGCCCTTTTCCCATCCATGTCATATGGAATGCCAATCTCAGACAGTAAACAAGGTGTTTCCCCTAAGTCAGAACAGAATTATAAAGAAGTTACCAATCTTGTCGATTCCTTCTTGCTTCATCGTGAGAAGTTGATCGCGGAAACAATTACGAATAGCCTTCGCGCCAAGGCGTATAGCTTGGACTGGAGTAAGATATTTCCCTCGTAGAAAGCCTAGGCCGTCTACATTCCACCATTTCCTAGCATCAGTCTCCATAATATATAGGTGAAATACCATTTCTTCTGCATAAGAGTCAATCCGTCGTAGAAATGAGGTGAATAAACGACCCGTCCTCCAAGGTAATCGGGATCCATTTTGGGCGGAATAAACCACACGGGAGGCTGTAATAAAATCATCGCATCCTTGTGACTTTCGCGAATAGTGTTGATATACTCCTTAACGTGGGGTAAGAAGTAACTTTGCATCCAAACTTCATCCGTGATTACTTCTCCTGAAGCAGTTTTAGCAAAGTAATCCGCCTTCAACAGTTCCCCCGTCTCAGGATCCCACACCCCATGCTGAGCCCAAATACACTCTCCCAGTTTCCAGTCGGGAGATCTTTTCCATCCATATCTCTTCTCATCGACATCACGCACTGCCCAGACTTTCAACCCTCCCGGATCAACCGCTCGAGTACCCTTCTTCGCTGGCCCGTAAGATCCGAATTCATAGTAATCGACTGTCTCAGGGATCCCGGAGCCTAGTTTTATAGCTTGAAAACCAGTTGGTACAGTGCCGATCTTGATCTGTTGGGTTGGCATTAGTTTACTGAGATCTAGAGTCCCAGAAAAACCATAGTGAGGTTCGTTGAAATTCTCCCAGCCTATGATTGTAGTGTTCTCGAGACCGCCTGCCGCATGTATCCGTGAGGCAAAATGTTTTATTGCTGCGATGTAATGCGATTGGAGAAAGTCTTGAATGTTCATATCATTGATGATACATTTTGGAGCGAAGTCCCGACCAGAGAAGAAGAGCGTAAACATGGTATAACAAACTAGACGATGCTATTATCAGCTCCCGTAGGAGAGTAGGAGGAACGTAATTGGAGCTCCATAGCATAAAGGGGAATTCTTCGGGATTTGGCCAGAACGAATGTATTATTGCTCCTTCGGTGCCGTGAAAGTTTTCTGGATCCAGGCCTGCTGCGATTAATGTCCATAAGGGTGCTCCTGATCCTCCGGAAAATCGAGACCACTATCGCCCCTGGTTAGCGTGCTTTGTTTCGCAGGCAATACAGTATCCTGATGCGGATCCATGAATACCAAAAGTCCATGCTGTTGACATTTTCGTAGTACTTGAACGACATAGTCAATATATTCTTCGTCGTACTTTCCTCTAATCCGTTAGCAACAGTTTATGAGTGATGGAAGTGGATAGTTACGGTCCTGAATGTTCGAGTGCTTCCCACGTAAAGACAAATCGAACGACATTGAACCCATATCCCTTGATCCGTCCCAAATGCTCATCCGCATCCTTCAATGGAAACGGCGCTCCTACAAAACTGACATCATCTGCATCGAATAAACCATCTTTGATATGTGATGGCAAGAACGGTTTTGTGGGATTTTTGGCATCACTTCCAAGATTCACTCCTCGGAGCGTTAGAACCCTGGTGTTAAACACGATTCTGGACAGGGAAATACCTTCCTTTCGGGTCTTTGAAGTCGGTGCCGTCGATTTCAACGAACATTGAAGGACTTGGAGGCGATTTGGGGGGCGCCATTGACGATGACGCACCTTCGATTATCGAGCCCGCCTGATTTGGCGTTGGTACAATCGCTGATCGGAATTCGGGCCGCCAGGTCCGAAAGATGAGGCACAAATAACTACACAATTTTCCAACACACATTCTTCTGCTTGTAGGCAATGCAAGTGCTGGATAGTATAGCTTCCTTTGCAGAAGTAATAGGCAATCCAAGGAAATCATGAAGTTCTCGTGGTTAACAGGCAACTTTGTCAGTCCCTATATATATATAATGAATATCTCCCCATTACTTTTGACTACTCATACATACAAGCCAAAGTACAGGCCTGCCATTAATGATATCTAACTTTTGTCCTGAAGAATGACATAACAATGCAAGCGTCAATCATACACAAAGCCTCCAGAATCCAAGTCCAAAGCTATCCTCCACACATTATCCGAGTCAATGCTCATAAAGTCTAATCATACAATTATACGATGCAACCCAATCCGATGCACGTAGTAATCAATGCAATGAAAACAGAAAGATAAGCCCCACCAGTCCTCGTTGCAGCACTTGCCGCTACGATTAGCATA
>Ga0302325_10026012_pt1 | contig 12159 bp, 9 predicted proteins | sample Palsa_T0_2_FD_201948 | JGI IMG/M metagenome (GOLD analysis project Ga0302325, IMG submission 201948) | Peat permafrost microbial communities from Stordalen Mire near Abisko, Sweden - Palsa_T0_2 | ecosystem: Environmental > Terrestrial > Soil > Palsa > Peat permafrost | place: Sweden: Abisko...
CAATTCCGCCGCGTGTGCGTCGTTTCACCCGAATTGCACGGCCGGCCGCATCGACCGCTTTGGGACTGCTTAGCTGGCTCGGCGATCATCGATCAGCCGGGCTTGATGATTTGCACCGATCGTCCCGAGGAAGCGCGGGCGGTCTATGGCGGCACCGGGGTAGGGGGGTAAATCGTGGCCAAGATCGAAGCCGTCATTTTCGACATGGACGGCGTGCTTATCGACGCCAAGGAGTGGCATTACGAAGCGCTCAACCGCGCGCTGAGCCTCTTCGGATACGCGATTAGCCGATATGATCACATGGTGATATACGACGGCTTGCCGACGAAACGCAAGCTCGATATGCTTAGCATCGAACGCGGCTTGCCCCGCGGCCTGCACGACTTCATCAACGAAATGAAGCAGTCGTATACCACCGAGCTGATCCACTCGAAATGCAAACCGGTGTTTTCGCATGAATACGCCCTGTCGCAACTGCGGGCAAAGGGCTATCGCCTGGCCGTGGCGTCGAACTCGATCCGGCCGACGGTGGATTTGATGATCGAGAAGAGCCGGCTGGCGCCCTATTTGGAATTCACGCTCTCGAACCAGGACGTTCGCAAGGCCAAGCCCGACCCGGAAATTTACCACGAGGCCATTCGCCGTTTTGGGCTTTTGGCCGATTCGTGTTTGATCGTCGAGGACAATCCCAACGGTATCAAGGCCGCCCGCGCGGCCGGCGCGCATGTGATGGAAGTCGGCTCGGTCGAGGACGTGCATCTCGACGCGATTTTGGCTCGGATTCGAATCATCGAGCTGGGGAGGGTCGAGCTATGAACATCCTCGTTCCCATAGCCGGCCCCGACGAGGCCTTTCGCGAAAAGGGATATGGGCCCACGAAGAATCTCACCGAGCTGGACCGCAAGCCCCTGGTCCAGCACGTTTATGAAAACCTGGCCACACTTCGCGACGCGCGATTTTTGTTCGTGGTCCGCCGCGATGAAGTCGCGAGGTTCCATCTCGACGGCATTCTCCGCCTGCTTGATCCGACTTGTCAGGTTGTGGTCGCTGAGGGTTTGACCGCCGGAGCGGCGTGCACGGCGCTTTTGGCCATCGAGCACATCCACAACGACGCTCCTCTGATTATCGCCAACGGCGACCAAGTTTTGCTCACCGACCTTCAGGCCGCGCTTGCCGATTTTCAAGCGCGCGACCTCGATGGCGGCATCATCACCTTTGATTCGGTGCATCCCCGTTGGTCGTACGTCCGGATTGATGATCGGGGTTTTGTGGTCGAAGCGAGCGAGAAGCGCACGATCAGCCGCCACGCCACGGCCGGATTTTACTATTTCCGCCGCGGCCGCGACTTTGTCGATGCGGCTACCGACATGATTCGCAAAGACGCTCATGTTGGCGGCGGGTTTTACGTTTGCCCCGTGTACAACCAGTTGGTGCTTCGTCAGGCTCGGATTGGCATTCATCCGATTCCTGTCGAGGCGTATTACTCTCTGGCCAATCCTCAGGGTGTTCAGCCTTACGAAACCTATCTTAAATCCCGCCCGAGGCCTGCCGGCGATGCGAAAAGCTCGACTTGAAGACATGGTTCGCGGCTGGTTCGTCGGCAATTTCACGCCAACCGTTCTCGGCACGGGAGCGACCGAGGTTGGCATCAGGCATTATCGCGAGGGAGACGCGGAAACCACGCATTATCACCGCATCGCCACCGAAGTCACGGCCGTCGTCTCGGGCGAGGTGAGGATGAAGGACCAGACCTATCGCGAAGGCGACATCATCGTGATCGAGCCGGGCGAGGCGACCGACTTTGAAGCCCTTACCGACGCCGTTACCGTCGTGGTCAAGGTCCCGGGCGCTTTAAACGACAAATATCTGGGAGAGTCCCCGTCGTGTTGAACATCGTTGTTCCCATGGCCGGCCGCGGCAGCCGTTTCCGCGATGCAGGTTTTGATTTGCCCAAGCCGTTGATTCCCGTTTTGGGCCGGCCGATGGTCCGCGTGGTCATCGACAACCTTCGACCCAAAGGCCCACATCGATTTATCTTCATCAACCTCGAGGAAAATCTCGCCGGACACGGGATTGACAAACTTTTGCGGGAATGGGCGCCGGGTTGCGTGAACATCACGATTGACCGCGTGACCGAGGGCGCGGCCTGCACCGTGCTTTTGGCTCGCCAGTACATCGACAATGACGACGCACTGATGATCGCCAACTGCGATCAATGGGTGGACATCGACATCAACGATTATCTGGCCGCGATGGACCGCGCCAACGCCGACGGGTTGATCATGACCATGTGGGCCGACGACCCGAAATGGTCGTATTGCCGCCTTGGACCCGACGGCCGCCCGACCGAGGTGGTGGAAAAACAGGTCGTCTCCAACGAGGCGACCGTCGGCATCTATAACTATCGCAAAGGCGCCGACTTTGTTTGGGCGGCCGAACGGATGATCGCCAGGAATTTTCGCGTGAACAATGAGTTTTACGTGGCTCCCGCGTACAATGAGCTGATCGCCGCCGGGCGATCGATCATCACGTACAACGTGGGCCGCGAGCTCGACGGGATGTATGGCATGGGGATTCCCTCGGATCTCGCGAAATTTGAGGCGCTGCCAGTTTCGAGGAAGGCGGTGGGCCTTGGATAGTCGCTCACCCGCGACTTCGCATCTGATCACCGGCGAGTATCCTCCGCAATCTGGCGGCGTGTCGGACTATAGTTATCTCGTCGCCACTGGCCTGGCAAAGGCCTCGGAGAAGGTCCACGTTTGGGCGCCATGGGTCGACGATCCGACTCGGCGTCGCTTGCTTGCTTCGGCAGGTCTCGCGCAGGCCCGTTTGCTTTGCGACCCGGTGGCGATCCTCGATCGCCTGCATGGCCTGTTGGTTGCCGCCCCGCTGGAGGCTCGCCTGTCGTGACGTCGAGCGTTCTCGTGCCTAGCTTCCGCCGCCCCTCCTCGCTGGAGGCGTGCCTGCGCTCACTGGCTCGGCAGGACGTGCCGCCCGGCGAGGTGATCGTCGTCTGGCAGGGAGACGACACCCCCACCCGCGACGCGGCCGAGCGGCTAGGGCGAGAGCTGCACCTGCCGCTTCAAGTCGTGCATCTACCGGAGCCGGGAATCGTGCCTGCCGAAAACGCCGCGCTGGCGCTGGCCTCGGGCGAGGTTATCCTGCTGATCGACGACGACGCCGTCGCGCCGGCTGGCTGGATCGCGCGGCACCTCGCCCACTACGCCGACCCAACCGTCGGCGCCGTCGGCGGTCCGGCCGTCAATTACGAGGCAGACGGCACGAGAATTCCAGTCCATGCCGTCGAGCCGGTCGGCAAATTGAAAATCTACGGAAAATTTTATGGGAATATGTATAACCATCCAGAATCCTGGCGTCAGCGCCCGCCGAGCGACGTTGACCATTTGGTCGGCTACAACATGAGCCTCCGCCGCGCGGCCTTTGACGGCTTTGAGGAGGGCCTGCGCCGCTACTGGCAGATGTTTGAGGCCGACGCTTGCCTTCAGGTCAAATCGCGCGGTTATCGGGTGTTGTTCGACTGGGGAAACGTCGTCGACCATTACCTCACGGTCCGTGACTCGGTTTATGCTCGCGGCCGTGGCGGCGACCTGGAGATGAAGGTAGGCAGCAGCGCGTATAACCTGGGTTTCGTGCTCGGCAAGCACTCGCCGGGCCTGCTGCGGCCATTGCGGTGGCTGTATTTGATGGGCGTTGGCGACTCGGGGGCCCCGGGCCCCGTGATTTTGCCTCTCACGATCCTCCGCAACGGCCGGCCTGGTCTCGAGCTGGCGGTTGCTCGGTTGGCCTGGTCGCGAAAGCTCGCCGGCTGGTGCGCGGGCCGAAATGCCAGGAAAAAAGCCGTCGCCAAGCCTATCGCGGCGAAAGAAACAGTGATCGAAAATATAACTTCATAATCAATTCTTCTTCGATGCCGCCGCCCTCGTCCGAGGTTTTTTCTCCTGGAGCTTAACCAGCGATGACGACTGTGCCTCCCAACGTCGACGAGAGAGCGTATATGTCGGGGGGCACGAGTTCTGAACCGATTTTGAAACTTGTGGCGCGAGTGATCCGCGAGCGGCATGCGGAAGGCGGCGTTTTGGTTTTGGTGGACGTGGGTTGCGGAACGGGCAACCTCGGGCACTTCATCGGAACATCGTTCGCGAGATACATCGGTGTGGACGTCGTTCGTCACCAGGGGTTTCCCCAGTCGGGTGAGTTTTATCAGGTTAATATGGACACAGGGCAAGCGCCTTTGGCCGACGGGCTCGCCGACGTTGTGGCTTCGGTCGAGACGATCGAGCACGAGGAGAATCCTCGGGCCTTCGTGCGAGAACTGAAAAGATTGGCTCGTCCGGGAGGCCTGATCTTAGTGACGACGCCGAATCAGCTCAGTTTTCTCAGTAAGCTCACGCTGGTGCTAAAAAATCAGTTTAACGCCTTCACTGAGCGTCCCGGCTCCTATCCCTGCGCATATCACCGCCTTGCTGGAGATCGACTTGTTGCGAATCGCCCGCGAGTGCGGCTTGACCGAGTCGTCGATCCGATACACGAACTCGGGACGGATTCCCGGAACCGCGAAACAATGGCCCTTTGGCCTCGGAGGCCGCGCCTCCAGCGATAACGTTTTAATGGAGGCAAGGCGGCCCTGATCAATAAGGGCGGTGAGCCGAGGTCATTTCCATCTGTCTTCCGTCTCCCCCATCGAACAGTGAGAAATTCAAGGCATTTTCATGGCATCGTATGTTCTTGTCAGCGGCGATTTTGTGAAAACCGGCGGCATGGACCGGGCCAATTATGCGCTGGCGACGTATCTGGTCGATCGGGGTGATGATGTCCATCTGGTGGCCTACCGGATCGCGGAGGACTTGCTAGCTCGGCCGAACATGAAGTTTCACCGGGTTCCCAAGCCGCTGGGCTCGTATCTTCTGGCTGAGCCATTGCTAGATCGGATTGGCCGGAAGGTCGCGGCGCAGGTTTCGGTCCAAGGCGGGCGCGTTGTGGTTAACGGTGGCAACTGCCATTGGCCCGACGTCAACTGGATGCATCACATTCACGCCGCCGACGCCCCGATCAGCGGCGGATCTCTCCCTCGCCGGCTCTTCACGCGATTGGCTTATCGCATTCATTGCGCCCAGGAAAAACGAACCATTCCCATCGCCAAACTGGTCATCACCACATGCGAGCAAACCCGGCTCGATACGTTGAAAAAGATTGGCGGCGATCCCGAGCGAACCAAGCCGGTCTACCTCGGTGTCGACGCGGCGATTTTTCATCCTCCCTCTGGACCCGACGAGCGCTCCGCCATCCGAGCATCCCTCGGATGGCCCGAAGATCGGCCCAAGGTGGCATTCGTCGGCGCTCTCGGTGATCGTCGCAAGGGGTTCGACCGGCTCTTCGCCGCTTGGGTCGAGCTTTGCAAGGATCCGAGCTGGGATGTCGACTTGGTGGTCGTCGGTCGAGGTGCCGACGTGCCAATCTGGAAAGCCAAAACGGCCGATCTGGATCTGGCCAAGCGAATCGCCTTTCTCGGTTTCGTGCCCAACCTGGCGGATATCTATCGCGCCGCCGACGCTCATTGCCTGCCGTCACGCTATGAGGGGTATTCGCTCGTGACCCAAGAGGCGCTGGCCTGCGGCACTCCGGCGTTTGTCTCGCTGGCCTCGGGGATCTCCGAGCGATATCCCAAGAACCTTGAGCAATTACTTATCCCCGACCCGGAAAATGTGTCCGATTTGGTACGGCGGCTAAAAACCTGGCGCGAGCGCATGGCCGAGTATCGCGAAGCCGTCGCGCCTTTATCCGACCTCCTCCGGGCGACGACGTGGGAGGTCATGGCGGCTAGGATGGTGGAGTTGATCGAATCCTAGGGCGGGTTGCACTCGTTTTGCGCGAGATTGTCAAGGCGTACAGTCATGTTGTAAGGTGAAAGAAAATAGCAACGGTTTTTCTAGGTAGGATCGCAAAAAACCAATCTTCAAGGACCGAGCCGCCAAGGCGGACATCTGGTTCCTTCGATCCAGGCTTGGTCGTCAATCAATTGGTCGTCTGTCTTCATAAATTCTTCTGCAATCTTATTTAGAGCGATGGATAACTCGTGAATCCCCTCACACTGCCTCCACCTCAATCCCGACCCCCAGCCGTTCCTCGAGCCTTGCAAACGGCGAAGCCGAGGAGAATGCCCTCCTTCGGTTGGCTAGAGTTCATCGTCCTGATGCAGACGGTCATGCCGGCGCTGGTGTTCATTCCGGGGTTGCAGTCGTATCGGATTGTTACGCGAATGGCGGCGTATGGGCTGCCGCTGATGGCGTGGATATGGGCGATCCTCACGAGCTCGCGGATTGCCGGGGGCCGAAAATACCCAGTGGCGACTTGTATGGCGGTGGTGGCCGGATGGCTGGTCGTCTCGCTCGCCCACCCGAATTGCAACACATTTAACTCGGCGCTCTGCGCGGTCGGGCTAACGATCGGCGTGTTTTGCCCCGTGTTCTGGGCGCCGGCGGCGGTCAAGGACTCCCGGCAATTGCAGAGGGTGATCGTCGTGCTGTTTTTATGCAATGCCGCCAGTGCGGTGATCGGGCTGGGCCAGGTGTATCGGCCGAACACGTTCATGCCCTCGAAGGTCGCTATTTTCGAGGCGAATCGCGACGTGGAAAATAGTTACACGGTCGAAGCGGCCAATGGTCTGAAGTTCGTCCGTCCGCCGGGACTGACGGACAATCCTGGAGGAGCCGCGGTCGGCGGGGCGACCTCTTGCCTCATCGGGTTGGCCTTCGCGGTGTCGCCGATCGCTTGGTGGAAGCGAGCGGGCTCGCTTCTCTTGGCCCTGATCGGGCTAACAATCATCTTCTACAGTCAGGTCCGCTCGCTTTTGATCACCCTGATTTTGGGCATCGGCATCTGGACAGTCCTGCTGATCTTGCGCCGCGAGGTGAAGAAGCTGGCGATTCTGGCGACATGCGTGGGCATTCTGGTTCTCTGCGCTACCGGCTGGATCCTCCGTAGCGGCGGCACGGTCATCTTCGACCGGTTTCTCGCTCTCTTTGAGGACAAGGCCACGACGGTCTATTACAACAACCGTGGCTTCTTCATCGAAAACGCGATCATGTACGAAATACCCACATATCCTCTTGGAGCCGGACCAGGCCGAATCGGCATGGCCTCGGCGTATTTCGGCAACCTGCTCACCCCGCCGGATCGGATACCCCTCTATGCCGAGACTCAGATTGAGTTCTGGATCCTCGACGGTGGCTTGCCGGTCTTCCTGTTATATCCGTTGGCGTTGATTTTGGCCTTTTACTCCGCGTGGAAAATCGCGCTCCGGTCTCCAAACCCCAGCCTGGCCTATTGGGGAGGCGTGGTGGCGGTTTACGGCTTATTCATTGCCATTAGCTGCTTCGGCGGCGTGCCGTTCATGACACCAACCGGCGTGCAATTTTGGGTCGTCTTTGGCGCTCTCTACGGAGCCCAAGAGTGCTCCCGCGTCGAAATGGCCAAAGGCGGCGGGCGGGAGGGGTTCGAAGCCTTTGGCACATAGGCATGAGATTAAGAGCGCGCTGAAAGCTTTGCTCCCTCCCCTGTGGCGAAGGGGGTCGGGCAAAAATTCCTGGCGCGTGAAGGTCTGTGAAAGCGGTGATTTCCAGGCGCGCTTTTCGTTGCTTTTCGACTGGTCATTCACTGGTCATCACTGGTCAGGGACAAATTCTGTCCAATAACCAATCGCATCGATCCAGTTCGCTGCTTGGCCAAACACGCATCAAGAGAACCGAAGCGGAACAACGGCGTGCGCTTTTGCGAGCCGCGCCGGCTTCGTTTCGGTGCGCCAGGCCAAGCTTGGCAGATCTTGTCAGTTGAAAGGAACTGATCATGGGAATTGCTCGTTCGCCATGAAGCCGACTTGACGTGCGTCGGGGCGACCCGGGGTGCGAAGCTCAAGAAGGCGACGACGTCAGCCGTAATGCGAAAGCGTGAACCCGATTCGGCCTCGTTAAACCTTAACCGAGAGTGGCCAACCTCCCGAAACGGGCGAAGCCTGATACCGGACCGCCAAGCAACGAGCAGAGGCAGCGGCCGGACTCTCCGGGGTGCTTGGGGACAGCGGGCGTCGACAGATCTGTCAGGAACCTGGGAGACCTGCTCAAGCGGCGGTGGATTTGCAGAAATCTGCCGCGACTGGTCAAGGGAATGAATAACCGCGATCGGGCTTGAGCAGGAGTCGGAGGGGGTCGTAGTAGCGTTGAGGCCGGGTAATTCCGGTGGAGCGAAGGGCCCCTGCCGGGAGCGGATTCGCGTAAGCGGAGTTGCGTGATTCATGGAGTACCTCATCGTGCTCCCACAAATGTGTGCTTCGGCATGCAGCGCTTCACCAAGACGCGGATTGCGGAGAATGGCTAAGTCGAAAGGCGATGGCGATTCTCCAAAGGCTCTCGGGCAAGCCGTGTGCGGGAAATCCGCAAGCACGGTTTGAAGAGGGGGGAGGAAGTCGGGATGGCATGGCATGCGGATATTGAGCCACCGAAGGGGAAACCCGGAAACGGATGTAAGCCGAAGCCTAAACAATTACGACCCCTCCCCTACTCGACTGGGGGAGCCATTGTGTGAAAATCGCCATCAAAACGCTCGCAAAGAGGGGCGGAAAAGCGAAGGCAAACCGAGCGATGAAAGTCGACGGAACGGTCTTTGGGATTGGTTCGCTTTGAGGTTCACGCACCTTGTAAGCGAAGTCGTCCGAAGGAAACTATCGAACGTCGTCGGCGGAAATATCGCAAGAAATCGGCATGATCGCCGCCACTCGGGTTTGCCAGGAAGATTTGCCACACCCATGGGAAGGGTCGTGCCGATTTTTCCGTTGAATTCGACATACTCAGTTTTGTAGACTTTTACGATTGATCAGACTTATCCCATGTTCCCGCGTTGTTTTGGTTCATCACGGCAGCCCTGAACATTCCCAACATTCCGCAACCTCCGCGAATTTTTTTCTTGACCATGCTATCCTGGTTGATAGCATGGGATCGTGCATGCAAGAAAATAGACCCGAGGACGGGTGCCCCCAGACAGGCGGCGCGGGTCGAGCCTAGGAGAGGGGTTGGAACGAGGGTTCGTGAGGACCGGGACTCTCCGGTTCTGGCGACCGTAGGCAGAAGGAGGCAGGGATCGCTTCCTTGACGGACCCCATAAAAGCCTGCATGCTCTTTGCTATCCTTGCATTCCGATTTCCCGGACATCTAGACGTCAAACACCCCAAATACGCCATCCTTCGTAGCATTACTACGACGTGAGGATCCCATGCGACCGGCACCCTCTCCGGCTCCGTCCCCGTCCGAACGAACTCGGGATCGCGCCACAAGGGCGAATACCAAGACACGCAGGGCGAAAATCCGCCGGCTCGCGCTGGAAAATCTCGAACCCCGCACCTTGTTGACGACGATTCCGACGCCCACGCTCGACGCGCTGATGACGGCGAATGCCAACGTCTCGGGCGACACGAACAACGACCAAGCGCCAGTGATCGCGGTCGATCGCTACGACCCAAACAAGCTGGTTGCGCTTTGGACTGAATACAACGCGGGCGGCGTGTTTGCCGGGACCACGGGCAACATCTACACCAAGTACGGGGTCTTTGGCGCCTATTCGACGGACGCTGGCCATACCTGGGTCGCGCTACCGCAGTCGACAGGAGGCTTTTTTGGCGGGGGAGGAGGTCTGCCGGGTGCCGATTTCGACCCGTCGGAAACTGGGCCGCCGCCGGAGCAATACTTCGCCGAGAGCGATCCGCAGGTTGCCTTCGATGCGAAGGACGATTTCTACATCATGGAGATTCAGCACAACGCCGCCTACCTCACCGGCGAGCTGATCACCCAGAAATACACCTTCACCAGCAACGACGGTCCCACCGCCAATGCCACCAAGCCCGTGGCGTCGACGGCGAACAGGTTAGTCCAGCCTGGGTCCGCAATATCGGGGTGGTATCAGGGACAAACAGGCTACAGTTATGTGGCGATTCGCGACGCCAGCTTGGCCGTCGACGACAATTTGGCCACCTACACGAGCAGCGCCGGCAAAACCGTGACCGACGCCGGCACGGGCCACATTTACATCGCCGTTGAAACCAACGTGCCTCCGCCCGCCGGCTACACCGGCCCCTGGAATTTCAACACCGTCGACCTGCTGGTTTCCACCAACGGCGGCACCACCTACACCGGCTTGGAAGACAGCAGCGGCCAGAACGGCACCATCGTTGGCACCCTGCCGCCCGGTGACGACGGCGCGACCCACTATCAAGGCGCGGGAGTTTACGAGGAAGACTCCGCGCCCAAGGTGGCCGTCAGCCAGCAAAACGGCCAAGTTTCCGTCGTGTGGGACGATTTCGACAGCAATTCCATTTATTACGCCCCTTTCTCGAACAACGGGTCGACGGCGCTCTTCAACCGCACCTTGGTGACCAAAACGACGGTCGCGGGCGCTCAAAACAGCCCGTATCCGCTGGTGACCGACGCCTCGCCGATTTCAGGCATCGGTCCCGCCCCGGTGGTCGCGGTGGACAACAGCCTAGAGACTGGCACCGGCAGCTTGGGCACGGGTCGAATTTACGTCGCCTATACCGACCGCTATACCACCACGTTCGCGGCGGGTCTCTCCGCCGGCGTCGGCTCCCCTGCGGGTATCAATCCGACCGACAACACCGACATCTTTCTGAAGTACTCCGACAACGGCGGTGAGAGCTGGACCGACGCCGAGACCGATCCCGACACCGGCGAAATCCTCCCGGCCAACGACGACACCGTGATCCCCGACGAGGTCGACAACGCCGACCCAAACATCGCCAGCCGCTCCAAGTCCGACGGGTTCTCCGATGCTCAAACCGATCTGTTGGACACCAACGGCATCACTGGTCGGCCCCAGTTTCAGCCCCAAATCGCCGTCGATCCGGAAACCGGCACGCTGGCGCTGACTTATGAAGACGCTCGCTATGACGCCTCGCGGTCGCGCACCGTCGAATCGCTTCAATTGAGCATCGACGGCGGCACGTCGTTCTCGAAATCCACGTTCGTCGATCCGCCCGAGGGCGCTTACTACACGGCCGAGCAAGAAACGGGCTTCTACGACGAAGCCACCCAACAAGTCCTCCAAGCCGGCCCCGTGCCCGCGAACCAATCAACGGCCCCGACCCCAGCCGACCTAGGTAGCTCCGGTATTGGCGACTACCAAGGCCTGGCGATCAACGACGGCCGCGTCTACACCGCGTTTGCCTCGAACCTCAACGGCGGCGCAAATACCACCAACGGTGGCCAGCTTTTCAACATCTACGTCGCCCCGTTTACCTACGCCGCCGGCCCGCGAATCATTTCCAGCACGATGGGCGATGTCACGTCGCAAACCGTCGATGGCGTTACCTTCAACAATTTGACCACTCCCGAGACCACCTTGGGCGTGGCCGCCGGCACGCCGATCATCAACGGATTTGCCGTCACCTTCGATCGCCCTGTGGATCGCTCCTCGTTTACCACCAACGACGTGACGGTCCAATATCGCGACCCGTCCACCTCCGGCTCCACGGCCGGCATTCCCGTGCCCGTAACGAGCATTTTGCCGCTCAATGGCTCCGTTGCCGCCGGCTCCACCGATTTCCTCATCGAGCTTGCCCCCCTGGGCTCGACTTCGTCCAACAGCACCCTTTCGCAGGTTGGCACCTACAGCTACACGATCAGCCCTTCGATCCGCGACATGGTTCAGTCGCTGGTTGCCACGAACCTGTATTACGCCGCCCAAAACTACACCAACCTGCCCACGATCCCGCCCACCCTGGCCAGCGGCGGCTATGGCGGCGGCACCGGCATCGCGGCCGACGACGATACGGTCAGTACCACCAGCGTTTCGACCGGCACCGACCAGGTCATCCTCGACGTCAAGGTCTTGGTCACGCTCAATTACCCCGGCACCAACAGTTCCAACGGAAGTGATTCGAATCTGACCCTCGAGCTCACCTCGCCCACCGGCAAAACGGTCACGCTCACCAGCAGCGCCAAAGGCAACAACTTCCTGGACACGACCTTTGACGACCTTGCCCCGGCGGCCAATACCATCGCCAACGGCACCGCGCCTTACACCGGCAGTTTCCACACGACCAGCTCATCGCTCGACACCACATTCGGTGGGCTGAAC
>Ga0302325_10026013_pt1 | contig 12159 bp, 13 predicted proteins | sample Palsa_T0_2_FD_201948 | JGI IMG/M metagenome (GOLD analysis project Ga0302325, IMG submission 201948) | Peat permafrost microbial communities from Stordalen Mire near Abisko, Sweden - Palsa_T0_2 | ecosystem: Environmental > Terrestrial > Soil > Palsa > Peat permafrost | place: Sweden: Abisko...
CTGTATGAACGTTCAGCGATCATTCAGCCGCGTAACAAGAGGTACTGCACTCAGAATCCGCTGTCGGATACGATGAAGTCCAAACAGTACACCGCCGTTCATATCCTGTTGAGTGCTTGGGAACCGGGCCCCGCCCGCGACTATCTTTATCCCGTCTTCTTCAGCCATCCTCTATTACTTGTCATTTCGTCGCGCTTCTGATAATTTGAATATAGCCTCATCGGATCTCTCACAAGCAAAAAGCTTTCGTCCCGAGACAAGGTTTCGCGGAGCTGTCACGCGTCGGAGAATTGTTTTAATTCCCCTTCTCACAAGATTTCGGAAGTTCCGCATGAACGTCGCTCCGTTTTCTCGATCCTGTTCTTATTGACATTGGTGCTAGGAACCTTTAAAGCCATCATTGCGACGTGGAGAGCACCCCACCCCCATCTATTTTACACGACACGCCCACTCGTGCGGCTTTCCGTACACTGGCTGTGGGGCGGCTCGCAATCAAGCCCGCATGTGCTATAGCCGCATGATTCTGTGAACTGAGGGGAATTTTCACAAGCTCAGCTTCCCTCCCCCAGGAACAACATCACCCGTACCGTACCTTGCATATCGCGCATCTTCGGTGAGCCGACCTGATATGGACATCTCGACGGCGCACGACAGCTGCATCTATCTGATATTGAAGATGACACGGATATCGGTACGGGCTCCCTCCCCAATTTTGAGCGTTCGAGCCCAGCCCCACCATTATCATCATATCAGCATCGAGCATACCACAGAACTAGTTTTGGCGTGAGGTCGCGGTTGAGCGTAAGCTCGCCGGGATTTCAACAAGGCATGGCGAGTGAGGTGTTGATGCTGCCCCGCAGAGATGTGTGCTGGCGGGCTTGGCGTTGATGGTCTGTTGCTCCTCTTGCTCCCGCTGTGCTCGGAAAGGGGCTCGCCGAGCGAAGATGCTCTCGCTCTGCTGAGGAAGGTGATGGTGAGAACTCGCTCAACAGAGTGAGTGAAGAGGGCTTTGGTGGGTTTGGAGATGAATGGCCTGAGGATATCATGAGTTGGATAGGTAGTTGCTTTGAGAAAGATTGAAGGCAAGAGAACAGTTACAGCAGACCCACATTCTCGGCCCATCCGAGCGTTTCTTAGGGGGTAGGCGCCTCTGCAGCATCCTCGGTACAACGATTTTTGAAAATAATACACACAAATTGTGAGATCAACAGTCGTGGCCATGGTTAACAAAACATGTTCCTAAGCGATGGGCGTACTTACGGCGATTGTCTACTTCGTGCCACCGGCTCTCTTCCCCCGTAAAGCTGCCGGGCTATCAAGATTCATCCCTATTTTCGACTAGCTAGGTAGGCTTTAGATCTAAATAAGGATGTAGTGCTAACGAAGAAGTAGGTATGATATAATGGAAACACACTCAACATCCTCCCTAGGAAGTGAGAGGAATGCTAATTCTATTCTGGCTACCAATCCCCTTTTATTTTTGACAGTATCGTTTTATTTGATATTTGGTGAGGTGTGAATGTTTTGGTCTCGTCTGAAGAGAGTTAGTTGGTGGTGAGAAATTTAAGCGAGGGGGGGTTTGCCGAGAAGGGGTAAACTGTTGACGTCTACGAATCTTGGCGTGAGCAGTCGTAGCCATATGTACGGATGAGCTCCCAGGAGCAAAGTCAGTCGAGGGCACAGTTGATCAGTCATTTTCTATTAGAATTGAATGATCTGGGAATTCACACTTCTAGGAATGGACCAGATTTACTAAGATGTGGTCATGGGTATCTTTCATTTCCGTAGCAATGAACAGTATCCTACAAATGCCAGTGCATGCCGCCCAACCATTCTAAACTTTTACGTTTCTTCTTCAGCTTCAAATCCCTCATTCATCTCCTCCTCGATCCTCTCATAGTCTTCCTCGATGATGCCCAATCCCTCCTCGTCCGCCTCTAGAGATGGTGCAACTAGTTCGGTCTCCTCCAACCCTCTCTCTGCTCTTAGCTGCTGCACTTTCGCGTTCGTCATCTCAAAAACATATTGTCCCAGATGCTCCAAGTTCTCCATCGGAGTCTCTCCCGGCACAGGCTTGCCTTCCTCTTCCTTTAGTATCCTCTGACTTGGCCATAACTCCCCAGTAACAAGCATAAGCTTATCAGGCCTCTGTAATAAGATATCAAAGGCTTGTTGCAGCTCTAAGCATGATTCGAATACCTCTCGTCGGCCAAGAACGTATAATCCCAATCGAGCTCGGGAGAGGGCGACTGTGAGACGCCGAACATCACGTAGGTAGCCGACTCGAGAAGTTCGGGTGAGTGATAGAATGACATCTGAATCCTATTAGCAACAACGGCCTGTGATTGATGGGTTAATACTTACAGTCATTTTGCTCTCCCTGATATTTGTCGACTGTTGTGACAATCTTTGGGAGACCGAAGAGGGGATTCTTGGCGCATCTATGTGATAGGACATCTTTAATCAGAGCACGTTGACCGGCATATGTCGCAAGAATACTAATATTCGACGCTGGATATCCGAGGAGACGCATGTATTGATAGATGGCAACAGCATACTCTGCCTCTCCAAGATTTTGAATGAAATGTGGAGTCGGTTCCGACTCTCCTTTCCCCTTGTAGTCTGGCACTTCGATGAACTGATAGTCATACTTGAAGCCAGCATTCGCTGTTTGGAACTCTGGCGATGACGAGACCAGTGGTAGGTTGCCTAAATTCTTATAGCGCCAGGAGTATAATGATGCTATTGAAGGACGAGCTCGACCTTGCTGGTCCAGGTTGATAGTGGGCACACCGAGTCGAACCAGGCGGGAAAAGAGAGATTGTTCAAGATTAGCGTACTGACGGAAAGCGAGATTTTGGATGACGGGCGAGTTTTGGAAGTGATCTCCGCAAAGGACAACGCGTTGTAAGGGCATCTGTCCGTGCTTCGGATTCTGTAGCGCCAAGGGAATGAAATTCTCAATCTCAGTGATCTGAGCCGCTTCTTCCATGATCACATTGTCGTAGTGGAAGCCGAGAGATGCAATCTCGCGCCTCCTCATTGCAGCGTGCGTCGATGTCATGGCAATGATGCGTGCTTCGTTAGTAAGGAGGTAATTGGCCTTGTCCCGATCCCTCCTCAGAATCTCAAATGGTCGCACATCCGCAAGTTCCGTGAAGATCTTGGAAATGTGGTGATAACAACCTTTCGCAACATCTAAAACAGTGTCCTTGTCCGCGCCTGGCGGGAACAGTGGTTGAGGTGCGTTTGAAAAGTAGCTATGGAAGGGGAAAGCTTCTATGATAGCTTGTGTTGTAGCCTCTGGAGATGAAGCAATTTCCTGGAATCTTGTCCAGGCAGGCTCAACATAGACCGAATTGAAGTAACCAGCAGTCTCAGCAGAGCTCCCATGAGCACCAGGAGCGCCAAAGTTGGCGGCAAGGCGGTCAACTTCGCGGAGATATCCATCGCGATTTTCGAGAAAAGATTCGACTCTGCCATGCTTACTAAAGTTAGCTTCCGTATCCAGCTCTTCCTCACCATGTCCTAATCGCAGTAGGTGGCGTTCATCAATATCTAATGCAACAATCTTCTGAAAGAGTTGATTGAGTGCTTGATTACTATGAGCAATCAGAAGAGTACGTTGATCTGGGAAGTTGTGATAGACATTGTTGATAATTTGAGTTGCCACGTCGGTCTTTCCAGTTCCAGGAGGTCCAACGATGACAGTGAGTCCCGGTTGTGTACCAGATATAATCGCATCAACCTGAGCAGGTGTGAAACGTACTTGGTTCAGCTTCGGGGCATCCATGGGATATGGCCCAGTACTGCCAGGTTTGTAGGTAGAAATGCGAACGGCCTCCGGTTGAACCTGTGGAACTGGTTCGGCATCCCGACGTCTCTTTTTCGAAGGTTTTGCTGGTGCAGCTTCTGGAGCTTTCGGGGCAGCTTCAAGAACATAAGGAGGACCGAAGCTGCCATCCATATCGTCACTTGGTTCTACAGTCTTCCCTGGTAAGCTTTCGATCAGATGTTGCCAATCGAGAAATGTGTCTCGAAAATCAACCTTCTTGATTTGATTGGCGAGGTGTGTGTATGTTGCTCCTGCCGGGTCGCCATAACCAAGGAACACTTCATGCAACCAAGATGCTAGAGGCACATCTGATAACGTCAAGCTTCGGATTGATTCCAGGATTGGTTTGAAATTGTTCTCCCTTCCTCTTCTGCGCACAACCACGTTAAAGTTCTCATAGATGTCAGGTTTTCCGTTTGCCACTCTATCCATATCTTCTCTGTATGCAACAGCATCAAGCTTCACCTGCAGTCTGCGAACTCGTGGGCGACCATGACCATTCTGCCCATCTTGATCCCGCAGTGAGCGCCCTTTATCGTCCAGCACTTGGGTGATCTCGGCTGCTCGAACATATTTTAGGCCCAATTTCTGGGCATCAGAAGGCGTTGAACCGCCATTCGTAATCATTCTTAAATCATCAGCGCCCCGAACTGCCAACAAGAAAACAACATCATCAGGTCGAAGCGACTCCCATTCTCGGCGGACATTGTCCGCGAGGCGACTGACATCTAAAGTTATTTCGGCACGGACAGCGGACGGTTTATCGTCACCAACCAAGGGTGGAACAACTTCTAGAATTCTTGGACTGGTCAGAATAGTGATTTTGGGGAGACTGGGGAGCTTACGCAGGTCTTGTGATGGGCAAAGCCATCTTGGAGAATCCTCTAAAAGACGTCTGGCCCGTAGGGCTAGTAGCTGGCTGCATGCGTTTTATGACATCTTCAATGTGTTTCCTAATCTCATAGAACGACTCGCAGCGATGGAGGATGAATGACCTCCATAGAAAATCTCCAACAGTGAGGTATTGCAGATTTAGCTTCGGAATTGCAAGAGGCTGTGACCCGTTGTAGTTGTCGTTTCTCAACAATGTCGGCTCAAACAGGGTGAGTTCTGTTGGTAGGACGCTAAGATCACGGGCGGTTTCTTGAAAGGTCTTCCGCTTCTCATGCTCCGACAACAAAACCTCCGTCAAAAACTTGCGATCTGTAACAATTTGCGTGGAAGCAGGATAAGAGTTTCGAAGTCCGAGAAGGTTACAGAGTCGAGCAACCTCGTCAGAGGTCAGAGCTTCGAGATGGCCTTCCAACTCGCTCCGCTTATCGATTGATCCATAATTGGATAATGCTAGAATTGTTAATTTATCCTTGAAGTACTTTAGGGCCGTCCGTTGCAACGTAGCAAGGACGGCGCAATGTTTTTCATAAGCCTCTGTGCGACTGTGCTGGATACCAGTATGGTCATCGATGGAGAAATACGTGTAATGCTTGAGTAACGCATACAAATCTCGTAAAAGCCCATTGTCCTCGTCATTGAAGGCAGGCGACAACCGAATTGCAGGAAGAGTGTTCAGATCCTGGAGAAGTGTATTAACGTATCTTCTAGTTGGTAACTGGCTCTGGAGATCTGATAAGAATTCGAGGAAGCGTTCACAATAGCGAATATTTTCTGGACTGAGCTTAGTTTCGATTTATGGTACAACAAAGAGATGGGACAAACCTGGCTTGCTCTTCTCACTGTAGAGCTGATTGAAAAAGTCAAGTATGAGGGTGAAGAGCCATGAGCGCTCAAATCGGAGCCGCGGTTTTGTTGGCTCATCGGCCGCATCGTAACGTTTCCCTGCTGCTCTCCAAGCCTTCCTTAATTGCACACTCTGGTCAAGCTTGTGCTCCCGGTTCTTTTCCGTGGATATATTATGCCATATTGATATCGATACCAACGGAGCGCATTCTTTGCGGACAATGCCACTGTCCAGAGATTGAAAAGCACTGATTATGAATGAAAGCAGGTGGGTTCGGATAGCTAGACTCAGGGTGGTGTCTAAAGTCATGGAAAGTATTCTTCGAAATAAGGTGGAGAACTCGCCCGGTCTGTCTGTGAAGAGGTCTATGATTCGTTAATATATGCCTATCCAAGGTGACTTTTGTTACCTACCCCATGTTGACAGATGTTCTCGAGTCTTGACATTTGATATTAAGACAATGAGTAAGACATGAAAATTGGACGAGTCTTCAGAATATCCTGGCCAAAGGTAACTGGTTTTCTTGTGAGCGGAGTGAAAGGGATCAACATGGAGTTCGTACCTCTCGAGAATCTGCAAATTCTCCAGGACTAAAAGTGACTTGAACGAAAAGTCCTCCTTCTCTAACAAATCCCATATTTCTGTTTTCAACACATCGGGCTTGACCTTTACTTTCGCAGTCTTTTTGTTAAGCCACAGCTTCCTTGCCAAGTTCGAAAACGAGCTCTCCCCCTCCAAGTCCGCAACTGTCGGTCTATCATCAACTGGCTCTCGTCGAGCATCCTCTTTGTTTCTCGTCCTCGGCGCCATCGTGATTGTTGTGTCTATGGGAGTCAATTGCGAAAGCGCATATCGCAACTGCGAGTACCAAATTTTAGGATCTTGAACGCGATTTCCAGGTCCGTGCGCGGGGTTTCGTTCGCGTGCCTTGCAGCCTTGCGCAAGCTCATTCCAAGTTTCCACAACTCAACCTCACACCAACACGGATCTCACCCAACGTCACTCTTTCGAAAGCTCTGCTGTCGCCGTCACGCGCGCAAAGCCCCAATGTTTCACTAAAACTAGAATACTATCAGGGCACGCGCATTTTTCGACCCGGGATGGCTGGCCATGGCGTGCAAGCAGTGGAGGACTTTGGTCGGCTTCTCGAGGAAATGTTAGAGGCTGCGTCGTCCATCAAGAGAACGAATACGATCGAGCCGCCTTTGAATAAGACAGATCTTGCCGAACTGTTTGAGCAAGTGTCTTTGGTCTTCTCTCCAACGAGTTCGCTGGAGTCAAGAAAACACATCATCGAAACAGCTGCTCGAGACGCATTCAACAATCTACTTGTGAGCCGCACATCAGTACGAGCTTAAGGACACACATCTGACGTTCCATAGGCCACTACGACAATTGATGCTCCAGAATTTGTTAAGTTGTGGAACCTGCTAGACATCATATCCATCCTCTCCGATGACGAACAAACCGAGCCTGGACTTCTGTTCTGGCTTGTGGAGGAGCTCCTGGACAGTCAGACTATTGCAGGCTGCCGGAAGATCTTTGACTTTCTGGATTCGCGGCGTGAACGGATTACAGCCAAACACTTCTCCCAGAAAAATCTAGTTATCCTACGAAGCTGCAATGAGCTACTTCGAAGATTATCACGAGCTGAGGATACGGCGTTTTGTGGCCGTGTCTTCATATTTCTGTTTCAGAGCTTTCCTTTGGGAGACAAAAGCTCCGTGAATCTTCGAGGTGAATACCACGTCGAGAATGTGACCACGTTTGATGCTCTACCTGCCAAGGAGGTTGCCCCTGAGGAGATGGAAGTGGACTCCGAACCCAAAGACACAAAGAAATCGATAAATGGCACTTCAAGAAAAACCGAAGATGAGACAAGCAATGCTTCGAAGAGTGTTGCGTTCTCGAAGGCCGACGAGGTGTTGAGTGCAGATGAACTGTATCCTATATTCTGGGCCTTGCAACAAAACTTCAGCCAACCCAAGAGACTTTTCGACGCAGCCAATTTTGCAGAATTCAAAACCGGACTCGAGGCTACCATGGCAATGTTTATAAAAGTGCAAGGCGAGACCATAGGCCGTCCTACCAAGACCGCAGAGGATAGCAAAAGAGGCACCAAGCGGAAGCGTGGCCAAGGAGATGATGATCTTGCGAACGCTTTCAATCCAAAGTATCTCACTAGTAGAGATCTGTTTGAGCTAGAGGTAGTTTGTTTTGAGCCTGCACATATTCATAAACTGACAATTAGCCCAGATCAGTGACCTTTCATTTCGTCGACACATCGTGGTTCAGATTCTGATTATCATGGATTTCCTACTATCTTTAAGTCTCAAGGCCAAGGAGAAGCTTGCCAAAGCATCACTACCCCAAAATGCCAACAAATCTGTGATGTATGCAGATCAGATATTGAGCGAAGAGGACGTGAGTGTATCCTCCCTCAGCCCTCAGCATACTACTCGTATCTTCAAATAGCTCTTCAAGGTCACTGACAATTATAGGCGAAATGGGCTTCTGATATGAAAAGAGACATTGCCAAGTACCTCATGAAAGACTTCGAGGGTCCATTTTTCCTACGCTGTGTAGAAACTGTAATTTCACGTGACAAAAACTGGGCTCGTTGGAAGATCGAGAACTGTCCTTCATTTGCCCGAGACTCGGTAACTCCTGAGGAGTACCTTCAAGCCAAAAAGTCAGCTCGACAAGCGACAACCAGAAAGCGATCACGCGGAAACAATTGGGCGGTACTGGACTTGAGCTTTCTTTCTCAAGGTGACACGCGCAACGGCCTAGAAAGATTGAAAGATCCGTCGAGGTATCAACTGCCTTCGTACAAGACCTTTCAGACAAAGATCGAGTTGGACGATATGGATATCGACATGGCCAGAGATGATGAGACGAAGAACGCGGCAGTCGAGTCTAAAGCCAGCAAGAGCTGGAGAGCACTACGCATCGCAAGTGGGACCAAGCTTGTCGCCTTTGACAAAATTGAAAGCTCCGACAAAATCGACGACATCTTTCGCGACGAAGTCAAACTTGAAGAACCAGCGACCAATGGTGAGGCGGTTGACAGCGAAGAAACCATGACCCCGAAGGATCGCCGTCCGATCGTGATCTCAGGACCTAGCGGTGTTGGCAAAGGAACGCTTGTCACGATGCTGATGGATAAGCACTCAAAAGTGTTGGGTAAGAAGGCATCTCATACGACGCGTCAGCCGCGTGAGGGAGAGGTGCATGGTCAGCACTATTTTTTCGTCACAAAGGAAGAGTACGATGTCATGCGTGATGGAGATCAATTTATTGAATACAACAACTTCAATGGCAATGACTACGGAACCAGCAAAAAGGTGGTTGAAGGCATCATCGCTTCCGGCAAGATTCCCGTGATGGAAATGGACATGCACGTAAGTATATTGCATAATTTCGGAACCTGCCTAATTCTCGTTCTAGGGTATCCAACAACTCAAGGACAACGGTCATCCTGCCCGCTTCATTTTCATAGCCCCACCAGAATTGACCGAGCTTCAGCGTCGTCTGCAACGAAGAGGATCCGATGATGAAGCGACGATTGAGAAGAGACTTCAGATAGCACAGCGAGAGCTTGAGCAGGCGAAGACAGAGGGATTTCATGACAAAATTTTCGTCAATGATGACCTCGAGACGACTTACAAAGAGCTGGAGAATTATGTCTTCGGCATTGAAGAGCCTGACGAGGAGCCATCTCAATTGACATCGAGCGATGATAAATCGAAGTTGGCTGAGTCGGCGAACGCAGAGATAGAGATGGTAGATACCGAAGCTCCTGAGCCGGAGACTCCCCTTAAGGTTGATATTTCTGGCACAGATATTGCGAAGGCTACGGCTGAAGATTCTGTTGTGGCAGAGTGAGAGACATCATAATCGGCCTTACGGCATAATGTACAATAGCAGCATGGGTCCTTTACCCGGGACATCGGTGATCTCTGCATAGCGTGGATAGACTACATCGGCTGCATAGAATGCATACATCAGCTCAAGTTATGAGCGGCTTTCCCGGCTGCTCTTCACCCCCATAACATGAGCGATCGATGTCACCCAACGCGGGGTAGTCTTGGAAAAGACCGGGAAAACGTAATCTATCATACTTTTTCAACGCTGATTCTTCTTGAATCAATAGCTGTCAGCAAGGAACTTGTGGTCGGGTGACAAGTATCACCTGTTAACTTAATTTGGGCTCGAAAGAAAAAATCGGCCGGTCGCAAAGGCATCATAGGTTTTCTCTTCCAAAACACCCCAGGTGTTCTTGTCCTTCTACCTCTAGCATGCCGTTGCCCTCCAACTTCGGAGAAAGGTCTTGGTGATCGAAAGTCTGCCGGAGTGGTATTTTGATTTACAGCCTGGGTACTCAATTCCGTTTGGATGTCATGGAGTGGAGTGGCATCGGGATTCGAAGGAACGCCTCGGTTTCGAGTAGGAGAGCAAAGGTAATACGGTAGAAAGTGTTAGGAAAAAGGAGCAAACGAACAAGGAAAGTGACTAAGCAAACCTGTATCGACATTCGCCATTTCGAGGCCGTGCCATCCATTCTAACGGCTAAAATTCCTTTAACTTGGACCAATTCTCAGCTTCAGCTCTACAAAGCAATTTGTAAGAGCTTGACGGAGAGTCTTGTCGCAAGCCAGTAAAAACTTCATAGCTGAGGATTTATTTGTTCCCCTTGGCGATGTAACATTCAGGTATAACAACCTAGAAGAATTTCGGGTTATTCTGAGTACGGAATTCAAGACGTCTGAGCAAGGGTCCTCGGTATTGTGATGCGGTCAGAACTCGATGTCATTAAGTTGGAAGCCGGCAAGGCTGACAACGAGGCTGAGATTTCTCTTATCAAATATCTCCGATAAGCATGACATTAACTTTGACACCCCGCTCGACTTATGACGGTGAGGGTTAGTGAGGGGTCACTTGGTAGTTTTTTTTCATCTGTCGAGATTTGCCTTCAATTATATCTTGAGCCCTGTGATTCTTTCTACAATTGAATTTAAGTTTGAAGATGCTCTACCCACTCTCAATTCTGGGGCTCCTTCTCCTGGCGTTGATACACCTTACTCATGGGCAAAGCCATAGACACACCCACCCAGTACAAACCTCTCAACAAAGTCTGTCACAAGATACCATTCCATTTGAAACGCGAGTGTACTGGATGCGTAGGGCAAACGCTGCATTGGCAGAGCTAGAGTCGCCTTGTCCATTTGGTGCTTTCGGCAGCGTTGTGGTAAACCACACTGATACAAGTTCTAATCCAAAAGGAAAGCTTGTATGTATGAGTGTCAATCAGAGTATGCAGAAGGGAAATCCAACATTACATGGTAAATATAACTTTAATGCCATCTGAGAGACTGCTAATGAACGTTGACAATTACAGGAGAGATAGCTGCGATCAACAACTGTTCGGGCATTCTTACGGACCCGAATGGAGAATACAAATTGCCAACTTCCGAAGCATTGAGAGCTTTCACGACGTTGAGTCTGTATACCAATGCTGAGCCTTGTCCTATGGTACTTTTCCTAGCTTAATGTTAATTCTGCCCCCAATAACATATTCTCCAGTGTGCTTCTGCAGTTCGGTGGTCCGGGTTCTCGGAATGTATTTATGGAACCAGTATCGAGTCACTGGTAGAAAAAGGATGGGGGCAGATTTCGATATATTCGGATGAAGTGTTTGAAGAATCGACAAAATTGCCAAGCATGACAAGATTGATACCAGATATTTTGGCGAATGAGACGGATCCGTTTTTCTCATGGCAATTCGACCCTCAATACCCTTGCCCGCAAGGTTGCAATAGATCTGGGGATGAGAAAGACTGTCGGGAGATCCGGGGAAGTATTGAACGGGAATTATGAAGAATCTGGGTATATGAGAAATGAATATCAGACAATAGACTAAGCTTCTTCATATGGTACTATAAAATACAATGATCAGGTTCAAATTGGCAAGTCTTTGTGTGCTGGCCAGGCATTAACTTTGTCAAGTGCCTCCGCCCACTTTACGCCTGGTGCCAGGAGTCCCTTCTCATATGGAAATTTCTGTCTGAGCTGCTCAGCAATCTGGGTTCTTGTAGCAACGACACCCCTTCTATACTTGCGATATAATCGAAAATCTTCTTGAGAGCTTGAAATCGTCCTGGCTTACCAATGCATCGTCAGTCGAGCTCGATGGTCATCATCTTAGAAGATCCTGCTTCGCATCTTCGTATACTGTGTCCAAAGCACTTATGGCCGTAGAAGTGTGTTGGGGACCCAAATCCGGTGGGAACATTGAATTTGTAGTCATTGCAAACTGTAAAGGGTTAGGTTTGGAGCATGATTCTCTATGGAGCTAGACGTACCGTAATAGCAAGGAATCATAAGCATCCTGGGCTTCTCATCGCTCTTCTCTGCTGGGACATCGACCCAGTATGCTAGATCATCTGCATACGAACCCGAGTCTCAAAGTAGAGGAATATCCATGTCTTGTAGAATTCCCAGATCAAAGACAGAGATCGGCTTGATACTCGTCATAATACCACCACTCTGGAGGAGAACCCCTAATCTTTGTACTGTCTCGATT
>Ga0302325_10026015_pt1 | contig 12158 bp, 9 predicted proteins | sample Palsa_T0_2_FD_201948 | JGI IMG/M metagenome (GOLD analysis project Ga0302325, IMG submission 201948) | Peat permafrost microbial communities from Stordalen Mire near Abisko, Sweden - Palsa_T0_2 | ecosystem: Environmental > Terrestrial > Soil > Palsa > Peat permafrost | place: Sweden: Abisko...
ATCGTCAATGCGCTGCGAATGCGTCCGGAGCGGCGGGGAGAATAAGTCCCGATGTCCTCGTCGGCGGAGGCGGTGCACGGTGGGCGGCTGGTCGCGCGCACGCTGCGCGCCCAGGGCGTCTCGACGCTGTTCACGCTGTCGGGCGGGCACATCTTCCCGATCTACGACGGCTGCCTGGAAGAGGGGATCGCGCTGGTCGACGTCCGTCACGAGCAGACGGCGGCGTTCGCGGCCGAGGGTTGGGCCAAGGTCACCCGCTCACCGGGCGTCTGCGCGTTGACGGCGGGGCCGGGCGTGACCAACGGCATGAGCGCGATCGCGTCCGCGTCGCAGAACGACTCGCCGATGCTCGTGCTCGGCGGTCGCGCGCCGGCGTTCCGCTGGGGGCAGGGGTCACTGCAGGAGATCGACCACGTGCCGTTCGTGTCGCCGCTGACCAGGTTCGCGGCGACCGCCTCGTCGACCGCGGCGATCCCCGGGCTGGTTCGCGATGCGTTGTCGGCCGCGGTCTGCGGGCGCTCGGGGCCGGCGTTCGTCGACTTTCCGATGGATGTCGTGTTCGCGGAGGCCGCCGACGATGGGGCCGGCGCTGCTCCACTGGCGTCGCCGTGGCTCGGGGACGGGGCGGATGTTTCGCAGGTCGAGCACGCGGCGGCGCTGCTGCGCGGGGCGCAGCGGCCGGTGATCATGGCCGGGACCGGGCTCTACTGGGGCCGTGGCGAGAACGAGCTGGCCGCGCTGGCCCGCTCGCTCGGGATTCCCGTGTTCCTGAACGGGCTGGCGCGCGGCTGTCTGCCCGCCGACGACCCGCTCGCCTTCTCACGCACGCGCGGGCAAGCGCTCGGCGAGTGCGACCTGGCGCTCGTGATCGGCGTGCCGATGGACTTCCGGCTTGGGTTCGGCAACGTGTTCGCGGCGGACGCGTCGATCGTGGCGATCGACCTTGCGCCGCCGGCGCGGCCGCATCCCCGGCCGGTCGCGGGCGAGCTGTACGGGGCGTTGCCGGCGACGCTGTCGGCGTTGCTGTCGGCGTGCGGGTCGGGTGGGGTTGGTGTCTCCGGTTCTTGGGCCGCTTGGGTGGCGTCGCTGCGTTGCGCCGAGCGTGAGCGCCGGGCCGCCGAGGCCGCCTCGCTCGCCGACCCGCGGGCGCCGCTGCACCCGATGCGGATCTATGGCGAGCTGGCGCAGCTGCTCGACCGTGACGCGATCGTCATCGGCGACGGTGGCGACTTCGTCTCGTTCGCCGGCCGAGTGCTCGACTCGTTCGCCCCGGGCTGCTGGGTCGATCCGGGACCGTACGGCTGTCTCGGCTCGGGGCCGGGCTACGCGCTCGCCGCCAAGCTCGCGTTCCCGCAGCGGCAGGTCGTCCTGCTGGTCGGTGACGGCGCCTTCGGCTTTGCCGGGATGGAGCTCGACACGCTGGCCCGGCACGGGGTGGCGGTCGTGATGGTGATCGCCAACAACGGCATCTGGGCGCTGGAGAAGTTTCCGATGGAGAAGATGTACGGATACTCGGTGATCGCCGATCTGCGACCGGAGACGCGCTACGACCTGGTCGCGTCCGCGCTCGGCTGCCACGCGGAGCTCGTGTCATCGCCGGATGAGCTGCGGCCGGCGCTGTCGCGCGCTTTTGCGTGCGGCGGCCCGGCCGTGGTCAACGTTTTGACCGATCCGTCGGTCGAGTACCCGCGACGCTCGAATCTCGGCTAACTCTCACCTTTGACCTGAGCGTTAGACAAGCCGAGCGCGGCGCCGCGCAGGATGTCGTGCTCGGAGACCTCGATCTTGGTCAGCCCGAACAGCTGCACGACCTGTTTGAAGATCAGCACCCCGGCGATGATCGTCGGCGCCCGGTCGGGGTGCAGGCCCGGAACCTCGCGGCGCTGGGCGAGCGTCATCACGCTCAGTTCGCCGAGGATCCGGTCGCACTCGTCGGTCGACAGCTCGTAGCCGTGGACCTTCTCCGGGTCGTAGGGGTCCAGGTGCTGGGCGATCGCCGCCAGTGAGGTGGCGGTGCCGGCGACCGCGATCCCCCGCTTGACCGCGGTCCGGAGCTCGGCCGGGACGTTGTCGGCGAGGATGTTTCTCACGTCTTGGGCCAGCGCGTCCATCTGCTTTTGTGTTGGCGGGTCGTCGGGCAGGTGGCGCTCGGTCTGGCGCACGACCCCGGCCTGGGTGGAGACGCGGAAGCGGACCTCGGGACCGGCGCCGATGATCATCTCGGTCGAGCCGCCGCCGATGTCGAGCACCAGCGTCGGCGTCGTGTCGGCCGGGTCGCGCTCGCTGGTCGCGCCGAGGTAGGTGAGCCGGGCCTCCTCGTCGCCTTTGAGGACGTGCGGGGTGAGGCCGTAGCGCTGCTCGATCGTCTGCGCGAACTCCTGGCCGTTGGCCGAGTCCCGGACGGCGCTCGTCAGCACGGCGATCTTGGTGTCGCAGTCGTGCGCGTCGATCCGCTCCGCGTAGTCGGCGAGCACCTTGTAGGTGCGCTCGATCGCCTCGTCGGCGAGCTTGCCGGTCGTGTCGACGCCCTGGCCGAGACGGGTCACGTTCGCCTGGCGGTCGAGCTCGGTGATCTTGTTGTCGTCGCTCTTGTCCGCGATCAGCAGGCGGATCGAGTTCGAGCCGATGTCGACGACCGCGACGGTGGTCATGGGTGGATTGGGGTGGTCATGGGCGGATCGCGACGGTGGTCATGGGCGGGTCGGGACGGCGGTCGTCGGCGGATCGCGACCGGTCGTCGGCGGATCGCGACCGTGGTCATGGGCGGTTGACCTGGTGGGGCATCGGATCTCCGTTCAGGGCGGCCAGCAGGTTGTCGACCGACAGCTGCGTCATCTGCTCACGGGCCTCGTGCGTGGCCGAGCCGATGTGCGGGGCGACGATCAGGTTGGGCGCTTTGAGCAGCGGGTCGCCGGCGGGCAGCGGCTCGGGGTCGGTGACATCGAGCGCCGCGCCGGCGATCTGCCCGTCGCGCAGCGCCGTGGCGAGCGCCTGCTGATCGACGATCGGCCCGCGCGCGGTGTTGACGAGGATCGCGGTCGGCTTCATCAGCCGCAGCGCTTCGGAATCGATCAGGTGACGGGTCTGCTCGGTCAGCGGGCAGTGGATCGAGATGAAGTCGGAGCGTCGCAGCAGTTCGAGGATCGGCGTGCGTCCGTCCGGTTGCGCTTGCTGGTGGGCATGCTCGCCTGCGTGGGGCCGCCGGCCGGCGACCAGCACCTCCATCGCAAACCCGGTGGCGCGCTGGGCAACCGCTTGGCCGATCCGCCCGGCGCCGACGATCCCGAGCGTCTTGCCGTACACGGAGCGGCCGAGCAGCCCGCTCGGGTCCCACGTGTCCCAGCTGCCATCGATGACGGTGGCGGCGGCCTCCGGCAGCCGGCGCGCGGCGGCCAGCAGCAGCGTAAACGCGAGATCCGCGGTCGCGTCGGTCAAGACGTCGGGCGTGTTGCCGACGGGGATCCCTTTGCGGGTGGCGGCGTCGACGTCGACGTTGTCGTAGCCGACGGCGTAGTTGGCGATCGCCTTGAGGTGGGTGGCGCCGTCGATCAGCGGCGCGTCGATCCGGTCAGAGATCGTCGAGAGGAGCGCGTCGGCGCTATTGACGCGCTGGGTGAGCTCCGCTTGTGGCGGTGGCAGCCGCTCGGGCCAGATCTCGACGTCGTGCTGCTGGCCGAGGCGATCAAGCGCGGGGCCGGGCAGACGGCGGGTGACGAAGATCCGGGCCATCGGGTCAGGTCAGGAGCTCACGCAGGGCGTGCAGGCCGTCGTGGACGTCGGTGAACCGGGTGGTCAGCGGCGACAGGCCGATGCGGATCACATCCGGGGCGCGGAAGTCGGCGATCACGTTGCGGTCGGCGAGCTGAGTGGTCAGGGTGCGGGCGTGTTCGTGGACGAGGGCGACGTGGCCACCGCGGCGGGCCGGGTCTCTGGGCGACCCTAGCGTGACCCCGAGCGGTTGCAGGAGTTCGTCGGCGAGCTCGATCGCGTACTCGGTCAGGCGGATCGACTTGGCGCGGATCGCGTCGATCCCCGCCTCGATCGACAGCTCGATGCCGGCCCGCGCAGCGGTCAGCCCGAGGATCGGCGGCGTGCCGGTCGTGTAGCTGGTGATTCCCGGCGCCGGCTCGTAGCCGGGCCCCATCTCGAACGGGTCGGTGCGGCCGAGCCAGCCCCAGATCGGCTGGCGCAGCGCGGGCTGGTGACGTTTGTGGACGTAGAGGAACGCGGGCGCGCCAGGACCGCCGTTGAGGTACTTGTAGGTGCAGCCGACGGCGAGGTCGACGTCGTTGGCGTGCAGTTGCGGGTTGACGGCGCCGGCCGTATGGCTGAGGTCCCAGAGGACGAGCGCTCCGGCTTGGTGGGCCTGTTCGGTGATCGCGTTGATGTCGGCGATCTGGGCCGAGCGGTAGGAGACGTGGCTGAAGGTGACCAGCGCAACGTCGCCGGTTGTGAGTTTTTGTTCCAGCTGCTCGGGTTGCGGGCCCGTGCGCGGGTCCGATTGCACCCAGTCGATCCTGCGGCCGGTCTGCGCCGCGAGGCCCTCGACGATGTAGCGGTCGGTCGGGAAGTTGTCGGTGTCGGTGATGATCGTGTTGCGCTCGGGGCGGGCGGCGAGCGCGGCGGCGGCGAGCTTGTAGAAGCAGACCGAGGTGGAGTCGGCGATCAGCGTCGTCCCGGGCGCCGCGCCGAGCAGCTGCTGGCCGAGCCGGTCGCCGACCGTTTGCGGGAGCGCCAGCCAGGTCTCGTTCCAGCTGCGGATCAGGCGCTCGTTCCACTCGTGGGTGAGCAGCCGTTCGAGCTCCTGCCGGGTTGGTCGCGGGAGCCGCCCGAGCGAGTTGCCGTCGAGGTAGACCAGCCCCTCCGGGAGCGGCTCGAAGCGATCCAGGAAGGGCGCCAACGGGTCGCCGGCGTCGAGCCGTTCGGCGTGGTCTCGGCCGGGGATCACGAGCTGTGTTGGTTTGCCTGATGCAAGGTTTCAGAACGCGTCAAACCGGTGATATACACGAAGCATGGCGTCCGAGCACGAACCCGACCCGCTGGTCGCTCCGCGCGGCGACGACTCCAACGCTTCGGACGAGGGCGGCGGCGCCGAGCCGTTCGACGAGCCGGCGGCAAGCGAGTCCGAACGCGAGCCGGTCTCGGAACCGCTGGTGTCATCAGAACCGGAGTCGACGTTTGCAGACTCCGAGCCTTCCGCTGCCGCGAGTCGCAGCGCCAGCCGGGCCGAGAGCCGCGGCCGTCGCGCGTCGCCGAACATGCTCCCCGCCCGCCGTGGTCGCGGCATCCTTGAGCGCACGTTCGTCCGGGTGATCGCCACCGGCGGGATCGTCGGCATCGGCGTCGCGATCGCCGCGATCATGGCCTCGAGCAACTCCCACGGCTGGGTGATCGGCCTGGTCGTCTCGCTCGTGTCGGTCGTGCTGGCCGCCGTGCTCTGGTCCTCACGGGTCCTCTAGCAGTGAAGGGCCACTAGCCGCCCCCGGGGGGCCGCTCACACATGGGACGCGCATCGTTCACGGTGACGATCGACCGTCCGCCGGACGAGGTGTTCGCGTTCGTCGCCGACCTGCGCAACCTGGACAGCTGGTACCCAGCGATCGCCGGGGCGGTGCTGATCGCTGGGCAGCCCGGCGAGGTGGGCTCTCAGTTCGATCTGACGACAGAGCGCGAGAGCGGCATCGCGGGCGGCGATGTCATCCGCTACACGACCGAGTCGGTGCAGCCCGGTGTGTCCATTGTGTTCGTCGCCAACACGGCGTCGCCCGTCGCCGACACTTACGAGCTGACCCCGGTCGACGACGGAACCGAGCTGCGCTACACGATCGACGTCGCCCACCGGGGCTGGCGGGCGCCGCTTGGACCGTTGATCGACCGGGCGGCGCGGATCGGACTGCGGCCGCTCGGCGGGGCGCTAAAGCGGCGGCTGGAACCTGAGCCCTGAGCGGGTTGCGGGGGCGGGGGTTCAGTGGCTACGCAACGTCAACCTGGGTTGGCGGTCAGCTGGCCGCCGGACGTGCCCGACTCGACCTCCAGCACCGGCGGGATCGCCTTGTCCCACACGGTCTGGCGATGCTCAGCGCCGACGCTGTAGAACGAGTGCACCTGGGGGAGAGGGTCGCTCGCGGCAACGCACCAGCCGCGTGGCTGGCGATCCAGGCCTGCCGGCGGTTGAGATCGTCAGCACTGGTGTGCTATTAGTAGAAGTCCGCCGCGGGGTGGAGCAGTCTGGTAGCTCGTCGGGCTCATAACCCGAAGGTCGCAGGTTCGAATCCTGCCCCCGCTACTCAAAAAGCCCTCGAAATGAGGGCTTTTTCTTTGCTCGGATTGCTTCGCTTTCCGAAACGGGTACCAAACGGGTACCAAGATCTGCATTAGTATCGGGGTCCGTGACCAGGCCGTCAGGCTTCGTTTTCAGGCTCGAGAAGACCCGCGGCGCATCGTGGTGGGCCAAGTACCGGCTGCCTGACGGGACCCAGGTCAAGCGCAAGATCGGGCCGGTCTGGACGGGTCGCGGGCGGCCGGCTGAGGGCCACTTCACGAAGCGCCTTGCTGAGGACTGGCTGCACGATCGGTTGGAGGAGGTCCGGCGGGAGGCGGCGTCGGCTGTTGCCGCGGCGGGTCCGCGATCTGGCACGGTTCGCGCTGCGTCGACGAACGTGACGTTCGCCGAGGCGGCCGCGGAGTACCTGCGCTTCTCGGAGGAGGATCGTGGCTGTAAGCCGACGACGATCCGCAACTACCGCAACGCCATCCGCGTGCATCTGCTGCCGGTATTCGGCGAGATGACGCTCGAGGACATCACGGTCCAGGAGATCGAGCAGTGGCGCGCCGGCATGTCGAGCGCCCGCCAGCAGCGCGAGCTCTCGAACAAGACGAAGAACAACCTGTTGGTGCTCATGCACGCGATCTTCAGGCGCGCCGTGAAGCTGTATGGCCTGCCGGCGAACCCGGTCGCGAGCGTCGACCGCTTCCGCGTGCGCTCGAGCGGCGACATCCAGGTGTTCTCGCCTGAGGAGGTCTGGGCGTTGGTGAGGGCCGCCAGCTCCGAGGCCGACGCAGCGATCTTCCTGACCGCGGCGTTCACCGGCCTGCGCCGCGGCGAGCTTCTCGGGCTCCGGTGGCGCGACATCGACTTCGCCGGCTCGACGATCAGGGTCCGCGCGAGCTACGCCGCTGGGAAGCTGACGACCCCGAAGTCCGGGAAGGTCCGTGCGGTGCCGATGGCGCCGGATGTCGCGGGCGCGCTCGCCAAGCTCGGCGACCGGGGGCGCTACACCGGCGACGACGACTTCGTCTTCGCCGGCGAGGCTGGCCTCCCACTCGACGGCGACGCGCTCAGCAGCCGGTATCGCGACGCGCTTGCGAGGGCCGGCCTACGACCCTTGAGATTCCACGATCTGAGGCACACCTTCGGTACGCGGATGATCGCCAAGGCGGACATCCGGCGTGTCCAGGAGTGGATGGGCCACGCCGACATCCAGACGACGATGAAGTACCTGCACTATGCCCCGCGCGCTGAGGACGCTGAGCTGGTCGCTGAGGCGTTTCAGTTCGAGCAGTCCGCGACCACGAGCGGGGTTGGCAGGACTTAGCCGGCACGGCCCGCGTGCGCCCACCGCCACGCCGCGGCTCGAGAGGTGAGTCGTGGCAGCGTAAGCGCACGACGCTTTGGTCCAGAGCGTCGATTAGGGTCTGCCGATGGCACTTCGCGATCTCACCGATAGCTTCGCTGTCCTCCAGGCGATCAATGAGTTCCGAGAGCTCGGTGAGGACGCCTTTCTCGCGAAGTACGGGTTCGAGCGGTCGCGACGGATCCTCATCGCCCTCGAGGGCGACACGTTTCCCTCCAAGGCGATCCTTGGTGCTGCGCATGGGTTTCAGTTTCCCGAGGCTGGACCACTCAAGCCATCAGAATTCAGCGGCGGTCGCGTGACGACCGACAAGGCACGCCAACTCGGGTTTGAGGTCGTCGAGGCTGACGCGCCGGACGATCTGGCGCTCGGCCTGCGCCGATTCATGGAGCTGTTCGGCGAGGCACGGACGACCAAGTTCGGTCACTCTCACCCGGCTGTCGATGCCCTACGCGTCTGCGCGCGTGGCATCGAAGAGCTGCTTCCGGAGCCGCTCGTCGGCGGGAAGGTAAGACCGTCCGTTGGCCAAGGCAACTGGGCCAGCGTTCCGTGGATTGCGGTGCTGCACCCACGCGAAACGACAACGACCCAGCGGGGCGTCTATCCGGTGCTGCTGTTCAAGGAGGATCTGACCGCGGTTGAGGTGACGATTGCCCAGGGCGTCACCGAGCTCACTCGGACACACGGGCGGCGAGCTGCGTCGGTGGAACTTGACCGGCGCTCGGAGAAGCTCCGCCCGCTGCTCCTCGGCCTCAGCGACGCCGGTTTTCGGCTCGACAGAGATTTCGACCTTGGCCCGTCAACGCTCGGTCGGGATTACGTCGCGTCGACCGTTGTCCATCGCCGGTTTACCTCCGAGTCGTTGGTGGGGACGGCCGTAACCGACGCAATCCGCACGATGCTTGAGGCGTATGCCGAGCTACTCGTCACGGGCGCGCTTGAAACATTGGGAGAAGTCCATGCGCAGGGAGCAGCGAGCACGATGACGCCACCGGATCGAGCCCCCACTGCGACGCGAGAGGAAGTGGACGCGGCTGCACGGGCATTCTCGGACGCCGTTGAGATGAGCGGCCTGCGACTGTCTCCCGCCCTCGTCACGTCGTTCTTCGCGGCGGTGACGACGAAGCCGTTCGTGATCCTCACGGGCCAGTCCGGTTCCGGAAAGACGCAGCTTGCGATGCGGTTCGGCGAGTGGCTCGGCTTTGATGCCGGCGGGAGGCCGCGCTCGCTCGTGGTTCCGGTTCGTCCCGACTGGACAGGCCCGGAGTACCTGTTCGGATATCCCGATGCGCTCCGGTCAGCCCCTGGTAAGGAGGTGTGGGCTGTCCCGGATGCCCTTGAGTTCGCTCTCAGGGCCGCCGCCGAGCCGGACGAGCCCTACATGCTGGTGCTCGACGAGATGAATCTGGCTCACGTTGAGCGCTACTTCGCGGACTTTCTTTCAGGGGTCGAATCGCGGCGGCCGGTCCTGCCTGCGCTGACCCGCGCCGACGGCGAATGGGTAGCTGTCGAAGGCTCAGGCCGACTGCCTCTGCCACGCAACTTGATCGTCATCGGCACGGTAAACGTCGACGAGACCACATACCTGTTCTCGCCGAAGGTCCTCGACCGGGCATTCACGTTCGAGTTCCGGACGGCTGCGGCGGACCTCGACCCGGCTCTCCGCCGGCCGCTTCCGGTCGACGAGGGGCTCGCCGTCCATCGGCAGACGATCGTGCGGGCGATCGTTGACGACGAGTGGCAGCACGAGAACGCTCATCCGAATTTTGATGTGCTTGCCGAGCACCTTGTGCGGCTCCATTCGCTGCTCGCGCAATCAGGACACGAGTTTGGTCATCGCGTGCTGTACGAGGCACTGCGATACGCAGCGTTTCTTCATGCGACAGGAGTCGAGGATCAGTGGTCAGTTCTGGACTGGATCATGCTCACGAAACTCCTCCCTAAGGTGCACGGCACCCGCGCGCGCGTCGAAACTGAGCTGAGGGAGATGCGATCGTTCGCGGTTGAAGAAGACGGGCGGACCTCCGGTCCGCGGATGCCAAGATCGGTGGACAAGCTCGATCGCATGATCAGCGTCCTCATCGAAGCGCAGTTCGTGAGCTTCACGGAGTGAGTACGAACGCTGTCGCTGCGCCGATTCGAGATCGCACCGGCGGGACGGTGGGACATCTGGTGCTGACGGCCCTGCCCGGAAGGCGCGATCGGCTCGAGAGCGTTGATGATCGTGCCGTCGTGGAAGAGGAAGGCACGTACGTGTTCTCGGTACAGGGATTTGATAGCTCTGAGTCGGTCGAGATCGCTCCGGCCGAAGAGCTGTTCAGCTTTGACGATTCATCGCGGAAGCGGGGTCGGATGCTGCCGAGGCAGCACGTCGGGCGGATCGGTGTGCGGGTGCGCGGCGAAGACGCCGAGGGTCACGCGATTGTTTCGGTAGAGCCGAAGAAGCTCGAAGCTCTGACCGAATACCGCCAGATGCTCACTGACATCGCCGAGGTCGCGACCGAAGCGGTGTTGCAAGGGTTCGCTCCCGCAACCATTGCCCTGGAACACGATGCTGCGGACAGGCCACAGCTGCTGTATCAGCAATTTGCGTTTCTCCATGCGCGGCTGATGGGGCCTGGCGAGCGCGACCTTGCGCTTGTTCTGAACCGACCCCACCGAGCGTGGTTTGACCACGAGGAGCAGCACCTTCCGGGGACTCCGATGCGCGGGGGCTCGCGGAACATGCGCGCGCTGACACGGTCCGGGCCGCGGGTTCGTGCGCCAGTTCGGAGCGGCATCGCGAGTCTTCCGGTTCGCCTTGCTGTCACCCGCAGCGAGGAAACCCTCGACACCGAGCCGAACCGGTTCGTCACGTTCGCGCTGCGCCGCTGGCGCGAGCTGGCGCTCAACGTACACACACTTCTGACTGCCCAGGGCCAGCTCACCGGTCCGATCTCACGGGGGCTCGATGCGGCCTCCGAAGTGATCGCCGTTATCGACCGGACGCTGTCCGCCCCGATGTTCCGATCCGTCGGTCGCTTGGGGTCGTTCCCGACCGGGAACCAGGTGCTGCAGAAGCGAGCTGGTTACCGGGAGCTCTTGAGGACGTTCGTACTCACGGAGATGGGCGCGCAGCTTGCGCTCGATTGGGATCTGGACGACGCCTTTGCGGCGAGCCAGCGCAACGTCGCGACCCTGTACGAGTACTGGGCGTTTCTGCAGCTTGCGAAGAGCGTTGGTCGCGTTTGCGGCGCCGACCTATCAGCACTCGTGATGGAGCGCTCGAGCGACGGAATGAGCCTCGGGTTTCCCCGGGGACGACGCAGTCGGTTGACATGGGTGCTCGTAGGGCGTGGACGCAACCTCACGGCGGACCTCTACTTCAACCGGGCGTTCCTCGTCTCGTCGCGCCCCGACTCGTCCTGGACTCGTGCCATGCGCCCCGACTGCTCGCTTCGGTTGCGCCCGGATGGTCTTGGGCGTGGCATCGCTGCCGATGAACTGGCCGTGTGGCTGCACTTCGACGCCAAGTACCGCGTGGATTTCGTCGACGAGCAGTTCGGACCGCCCGACGAGCGCGACGCCGTTCAGGCGGCCGAGGCCGAAGTCGTCGAGCGCCTCGCCCGGAGCAAGCGGGAGGACTTGCTCAAGATGCACGCGTACCGCGATGCCATCCGGCGATCTGCTGGAGCGTACGTCCTCTATCCGGGCGACGAGCAACGCACCCCGTTTATGGAGCACCACGAGGTACTGCCTGGTCTCGGTGCCTTCCCACTCCGGCCCGGTGCCACCGGGCCGGTCGGCACGGCAGCGCTCGACGAGTTCCTGGCCCAGGTGATCGATCATGTGGCTGACCGCGCGACGCAGCACGAAAGGAGTCGCTTCTGGCGAACCGTGATCCACCGCGGCGTTCCCGTGCACTCCGACAAGGATCGTCGGCTGCCCGCGCTGACCGCTCCGCCGTCGGATGCGCCCGTCATGTGCGGATTCCTGAAAGGAAAAGCGCACCGCCAGTGGGTCGATCACAACGGGCTCTACAACGTTCGAGCGGGCGACCGTCGCGGTTCGGTGGCAGCCGATGCTGACATTCTGCGCGCACACGACATCGTTCTTTACGGTTCGGGCCTTCGGCCGTCCCTTTGGGCACGAGCTGGCGCCTGGTTCGTTCAGTCGCAGGATGAGATGCTGCGTCTTGGCTATCCCAACCCGCTCGGGAGGGTCTACCTGTGCTGCCCCGTGGAACGGCGCGATGACGAGCCCGAGTGGCTCGGCGAACTTCAGCTTGCAGCCGCCAGCACGGCGGCATCGATCGCCGAGGCGCCGTTTGCGACGACCTGGCGCGACCTACTCGACCAAGCCCTACGTGTGGCCCGATGAACGGAGGCCGGCTACGGTCGGCGAAACTGGCGGGAGCTTTAGCCTGGATCCACCGTTCTTTGGTGGGGAGTCGTCCGAGACCGAGATTTAAATGACCTCCTGAGCAGGCAGAAAGCTGTCGTGTCGGGCGACGGCGGGCCTGCAACAGGAGGTCACCCACATGGT
>Ga0302325_10026017_pt1 | contig 12157 bp, 8 predicted proteins | sample Palsa_T0_2_FD_201948 | JGI IMG/M metagenome (GOLD analysis project Ga0302325, IMG submission 201948) | Peat permafrost microbial communities from Stordalen Mire near Abisko, Sweden - Palsa_T0_2 | ecosystem: Environmental > Terrestrial > Soil > Palsa > Peat permafrost | place: Sweden: Abisko...
CCGCGTGCAGTCCGGCCGGCTCGTCCGCCGAGGCCGATTTCACCCCGTCCTTCAGCCCGTCGGCCAGCCCGGCTGTGCCGGACGGGCCGACGGCACCGCTGACCGGGCTGCCCACCAGCGCCGCGGACGCCTCGCTGCGTGCCGTGGCGCTCGACATAGCAGGCCGCCACCCGGGTGACCTGGCGGATGCCGACGTCATATTCGAGGAGATCAGCAAGCCGGTGCGGTACATCGCCGTCTTCCAGTCCCGGCAGGCGGCGGCGGCCGGCCCCATCACGGCCACCCAGCCCGCCGACGGCCAGATCCTGTCGGTGCTGCGGCCCGCGATCGGCTACGACGGCGGCACTCCCTCGTTCATCAAGGTGCTCGACAACACCAAGGTCGCCGATCGGGGTTACCCGGCGCACACCTCGCCCTATCGGTCCGGACCGCACGGACTCACCGCATCGACGAAGAAGCTGCGTGACGCCGCACGGGGGCCGGCCCCACCGGAGCTTTTCTCCTACCGTGGTCCTGACTCGGCAAGCAGCCAACTCGCCACGGCTGGGCAGTGGCGGCCTTCGTCGGTCACGGTGGACATTCCCGGCGTCGGCCCGCAGCGATGGACCTTTGACGCACAAGCCGATCGCTGGGCGCTGGTCAGCGGAGGTCCGCCGATCCAGGTCGCTAACCTGATAGTCCAGACGGTCCGGTACAAAAAGATATTCCTGAGCAGGGCACTGGGGATGACGGTGCCGAGCGCGCGGGTGTTTGGCAGGGGTCTGGTAGAGGTGTTTTCCGGGATCGGCAGCGCGGCGGATCACGGCCCGGGCGGCCTGGCCGCCAAGGGCAGGTGGTTCAAACCCAACCTCGTTGACGTCACCACCTACCTCGACAGCAGAGACTTCCCGATGGAACTACAGCCAGGAACCACCTGGATCATCCTGGCGCCACGTGGCACCAGGGTGCGGACGGCGCAGGCCCAGTCATGACCACCGAACTCCAGCGGCAGAGCGGCTGGGCGAGCGGCGATGACTGGGGTCGGCCAGCCGCCGGCCGCGCGGGCGCCGGCGGTGCCCCGCCCGGCGCGGACGAGCGGACGTCAGGTGATCACGCCAGGCGTCGCGGCCACCTGCTCGCCCGCTACCCCGCCTGGCCGATCGTCGTGCTGCTCGCCGGTTACCCGATCTGGTGGGCGCTGGGCATCGCCGACTACATGTTCATAGTGCTCGCCGTCCCGATGACGATGCGGCTGTTCGCCTGGCGCGCGGAAGGCAGGCGGCTGCTGCGGCTGCCGCCAGGATTCTCGCTGTGGCTGCTGTTCCTGATCTGCATGCTGGCCGGTGCTGCCACGCTGGGCCTGACGGCACCCGGCACGATCGCAAGCCCGCTAGGGAACCGGATAATCTCCTTCGGCGACCGCGGCGCGAGCTACCTGGCGGTCACCGTCCTGCTGGTGTTCGCAGGCAACCTGACCGAGTTTGAGATGCCCCGGCGGCGGCTCGCCTGGCTACTCGGGCTCGTCGGCATCTACGCGATCATCGGCGGCTTCGCCGGCATCGTGATGCCGAGGTTCCAGTTCACCTCGCCGCTCGCGCTGGTGATGCCGAAGAGCTTCCAGCACAACACGCTCGTGCAGTCGATGCTGCACCCTGGGCTCAGTCAGGTCCAGGGGGTCCTCGGCGAGGCCGAAGGCCGCCCGAAGGCCCCGTTCGACTACACCGACAGCTGGGGGGAGAGCCTTACCATCCTGCTGCCGTGGCTGCTGGTGGCCTGGTCGGCGACACGCAGGCAGTGGCGGAAGGCCCTGGTCGTGACGGCGCTGGCCCTCGTCCCGCTGATCTACTCGCTGGACCGCGGGGTTTGGATCGGGATGGCGGTCTCCGTCTGCTACCTGGCCCTCCGGTTCGCGGCCAGGGGGAGGCTCGGCCTGCTCACCGTGATCGGCTCAGGCGTTGCCGTGGTCGGTATTCTCATCCTCGTCAGCCCGCTGCACAGCTTGATCAGCGGGCGGATCAGCTCACAGCAGAACAGCAACACCATCCGCGCATCGCTGAACACGCTCGCGGTGCGGGACGGCCTCGCCTCGCCGTTGATCGGCTACGGCGACGAACGGCATCAGCAAGGCAGCGCGGCGTCGATCGCCGTGGGGCCGACGGCGAACTGTCCCACCTGCGGTGAGGCCGAGGCAGGCAGCACCGGCCAGTTCTGGCTGCTGCTTGTCTGCGACGGATTGCTCGGCACCGTGCTTTACTTCAGCTTCTTCGCGTACGGGTTGTGGCATTACCGGCGGGACATGACGCCCTACGGGCTCGCCGGGGTTCTTGTACTGCTGCTGTCTTTTGTCTACATGTTTACCTATGAAGCCGTCGTGGCACCGCTGGCCTTCACCATGCTGGCCTATGCCCTGCTCTGGCGCAACGACCTCCAGCTGCGGAACCCGGATCCGGAGCCGATCGAGCCAGCCGCGGGCGCGGGGCGGGGCGGCAGCCGACGGCGCACCGCGACGCACCGGGCGCGGGAATGACCGCCCGCCAGCCGCGGCCGGCGGGTAGGGCCACGCCATATCACGGCGACGGCCCCGCCCGCCGCGACGAGCGGCTGGCCTGATGCCGGGAGACCACGCCAGGCTGAAGCCCGCCAGCGCCGAGTTGGGCCACGCGCCACCGGACGTGCGCGCACCGGCAGCCGGGGCCGGCCGGGGCCGGCCGGGGCCGCCCGGGGTGCGCCCTGGCGGTCCCGGGGCGCGCGGTCCCGGGGCGCGCGGTCCCGGCGGCAAGCTGGCGGAGGTGGCGCGGGGCAGCACCCTGAACCTGGTGGGGGCGGCTGTCGCCGCGGCAGCGACGCTCGGCGTCACCGTGCTCGTCACCAGGTTGTTCAGCAAGCCCGTCGCCGGTGCGTTCTTCTCTGCCACCTCGCTGTTCCTCATCGTCGAGTCGGTGGCCAGCCTCGGCGCCTTCACCGGCGCCGTCTACTTCATCGCCAGGCTGCGCCTGCTCGGCGAAGAAGGCCGGATCAACGCGATCCTGCGGGCCGCGATCATCCCGGTGGTGGTCGCGTCGGTGACCGGCACCGCGCTGCTGCTGGTCTTCGCGGACCCGCTGGCGCGCGTCCTGCTCGGCGGTCACCTCGCGGCCAACGGGGCGACCCCGGCGGCGTTGGCCACCGCCCTGCGCGCCCTTGCCGTCACGCTGCCGTTCGCCGCGCTGCTCGACACCTTGCTCGGCGCCACCCGCGGTTACCGCGACATGCGGCCCACGGTCGTGATATTCCAGCTGGGCCGATCCGTGGGTCAGCTGGCGGGCGTGGCGGTGGCGGTAGCGGCCGGGAGCGCGGCGCTGCTCGCGCCGCTCTGGGCGGTGCCCTACATCCCGGCCGCCGCCGCGGCGTGGCTGTGGCTGCGCTGGATCCGGCGCCACCAGGCGTCCCGGCAGTCCTCCCGCGCCGTCCCGCCGGAACTCGCCGCCCTGCTGGCACTCGCGACGCCGGTGCGGCCGGACGGGACCAAGGTCCGTCCGGGCGAGAGCGACGTGGACGAGCGGGTGGCCACTGCAACCCCGCGCGGGTTCTGGCGGTTTACCACGCCGCGGGCCATCGCGACGCTCGCCCAGATCACTATCCAGCGCATCGACATCGTCCTTGTGGCGATCATGCGCGGACCTGCCGAAGCGGCCGTCTATACAGCGGCGACCCGCTTCCTCGTCGTCGGGCAGCTCGGCAACGGCGCCATCAGCATGGCGGCGCAGCCGCAGTTCACCGAGCTGTTCGCGATGGGCGCGACCCGCAGAGCCAACGTCGTCTACCAGGCGACCACCGCGTGGCTCATTCTGCTGACCTGGCCGCTGTACCTGCTCGTCGTCGTCTACGGGCCCGAGTTCCTGGCGATCTTCGGCCATTCCTACCGGGCGGGGTACGCGGTACTTGTCATCCTCGGCCTGACCCAGCTCGTGGCCGCGGCGTGCGGCCAGGTGGACATGGTGCTGATCACCACCGGGCGCAGTAGCTGGAGCCTGGTGAACGGACTGCTGGCGGTGGTGGTGAACGTGAGCCTGGACCTGCTGCTGATCCCGCGCTACGGGATCACCGGTGCCGCCGTCGGCTGGGCAGCGGCGATAGGCGTCGCCAACCTCATGCCGCTCGCCCAGGTGGCGCGGTCGGTCAGGCTGCACCCGTTCGGCCGCGGCACGTTCATCGCGTGCACCCTGTGCCTGGCAAGTTTCGGTGCCGCCCCGCTAGCGCTGCGATACCTGCTGGGAGGCGGGGCAGCGGGGATCACGGCGGGCATGGCAGCAGGCTGCGCGCTGCTGGCCGTCGGGCTGTGGCGGTTCCGCGGCGTCCTCCAGCTCTCGGTGATGCCGGGCCTGTCCTCGCTCGCCCGACGGGCGAAGCCAGGCTAGCCGAGGCCGTCCGGACGGCCTGCCCGTCGCCGATTCCGGGCGCTGGACTGGCCGCAAGCGAGATGGTTCTTGCGAGTTAGTGTGTGATGGCCGTTTAAATATGTCTTTCTTTTCGAGGAGCGAGGAAATGGAATGACCAGGATCCTCCTCCTGCTGCTATGGCCGGCGGGCATCGCGATAATCGCCGGCGCAGGCGGAGTCCTGGCACGCCGCGCACCGCGGGCCGCGGCGGGCGCCACGGCGACCGCGCCGGGAGATCGAACCGGCGGCGCGGCCGGAGCACGCGAGCCGGCCGTGCGCCTGATGGTCATGAGCCTCGGGCGATTCTGCCTGATCGCGGTCGCCGGCACGGCGGCGGTCTACGCAGCGATGGCCGCGCTCGGGACGCTGGTGGTACACGTCGGCCCGGCGATCGACAAGCCCGTCCTGGCGTGGACGGTGACGCACCGAGTGCCGGCCTGGACGGCTGTGATGAATCGGCTCACGAAGATCGGCGATACGTGGACGACGTGGGGCGCGTGCTCCGCGGCGGCCGTCTGCATGGCCGTGACCTGGCGCAGGAATCGCTGGCTGCCGCCCCTCGCGTTCGCCGTGGCGATCGCCATCGAGCACTATCTGACCCTCGCGATCCGGCATGCCTTCCACCGCATGGGGCCCCCCGCGAGCCCGGCGGAAAGCTTCCCGGCTGGCGGGGTCGACGATTGCATCCTGTTCTACGGGCTGATCGCCTACCTGCTGTGGCGCGAGTTCAGCGGACGTCGCCGGACGGCGATCTGGGCCGGCACGGCCGTTGCCGCTGTTGCCTTCAACGAGACGTACAGCCGGCTCTACCTGACACTGCACCGGACAACCGACGTCCTGAGCGGACTGGCCTACGGCAGCTTGCTGCTGGTGCTGATCGTCGTCGCCGTGCGCCTCGCGGTAGGTGCTGCGGGCGGTCCGGCTGGCCCGCCGGTCCCGGCGGTGGTCCCGTCGACGACCGCGGCCGCGGCGGCCCCCGCGGTGGGGTCTGCGCGTGAGTAGCTCGCCCCGGCGGATGGCCGCCCCAGACTGCCCGGGCAGCCAGGACCGCCAGCGCTACCTGCGCCAGACCTGCGACCTGCTGTGGCCGTCCCCGGCGACGGTGACGCCCGGCGGCCCGGCACCAGGCCGGTCCGGCGCACCAGGCGACGGGCGCGCCACGGACAGCGAATTCATCCTGCTCTTCGGCATGCGCCGGCCCCGCCTGCTCATACCCGCGGCGTCCAGCGCCGGTGCTGCGGCGGTGCGCGGTTACGGCCAGCCGGGATCGCGCACCGCCCGGCTGGCCGTGCGAGCGCTGTCGCTCGCCCTGGCCAGCGGGCTCGGCGGGACCGCGCTCCGCAGCCGGATCAAGGTGCACACTCCGCCAGGGACCGACACCATCGAGTCGTTCCTGCGGGCAGCGCTCGGCCGCGACATCCTGATGAGTATGTATCTCAGCCCGGCCCGGGCGAACCGCAAGCCGGTGCTGCAGCTGCTGTCCCCCCGCGGTCACCCAGTCGGATTCGCCAAGATCGGCAACAGCCCGCTCACCAGGGAACTGGTTCAGGCGGAGCGCGACGCCCTCACCCGGCTCGGCCAGGCCGACCTAGCGGACGTGACAGTGCCCCGGGTATTGCACTACGGCGAGTGGCGCGAGATGAACGTCCTGGTGCTCAGCACCCTCCCGGTCTGGCTGCACCGCCGCCCGGTCAGCGCGACCCGGCTCGCCGCCGCCATGAACTCGGTGGCCCGCGTCGGCGGCCTGCGGCGCGAGCCGCTGGCCGCAGGCTCGTACTGGCAGCAGCTCACCGGCCGGCTGGCCGCAGCGGACGAGAGCGCCGAGCACGACACCCTGCTGGGCGCGCTGGGCACGCTGGCGGCGCGGTCCGGGGACGCGCAGCTGGTGCTGGGAAGCTGGCACGGCGACTGGACCCCGTGGAACATGGCGAGCACGAGCGGCGGCCTGCTGGTATGGGACTGGGAGCGCTTTACCGACGGAGTGCCGCTCGGCTTTGACGCACTGCACTACAAGATGCAGAGCGACGTGGTAGCCGGGCGCCGGGCGCCGCTGGCTGCTGCCGCCAGCTGCATCGCGGAGGCGCCCCAGTCGCTCGCCGCGTTCGGGCTCGGCGCCAGCGAAGCGCGAACCACTGGTATTCTCTACCTCGCTGACCTGGCGACACGCTACCTGGCCGACCGGCAGGCCCAGGCGGGAGCGACGCTCGGCGCTCCCGGGGAATGGCTGATCCCGGCGATCACGGACCAGGTGAGCCGGCTGTGACGACCCGGCTAGAGCTGCCCGCCGCCAGCCGATCCTGGCGGAAAGGCACGTGCGCATGCTGAGGTCGGCGTCGGGCACGCCCCCGATCAAGCGTGCCGCACACTCGGTGTCCGTGACGGTTGGCCAGCTGACGCATCAGGCCCGGATGCTGCCCGCCTTCCTGATCGTCGGCGGCCAGCGGTGCGGTACCACCTCGATGTACCGCACGCTCAGCCAGCACCCGGCGGTGCTGAAGGCCGTACTGCACAAGGGCGTGCATTACTTCGACACGGACTACCAGCGCGGGATGGGGTGGTACCAGGCGCACTTCCCGCTCAAGGCCCACGCGCGCTGGGCCGGGCGAGCGGCAGGCACGGCTCCGGTGACCTTCGAGTCGAGCCCCTACTACATGTTCCACCCGCTGGCCGCCCAGCGCATCGCGCGCGACCTGCCCGGCGTCAAGCTGCTCGTGCTGGTGCGCGACCCCGTCGAGCGGGCCTACTCGGCGCACGCACACGAGCTGGCGCGCGGCTACGAGACCGAGCCGTTCGAGCGGGCGCTGGAACTCGAGGCGAGCCGCCTTGATGGCGAGGCCGAGCGCCTGGCGGCCGATCCGGCGTACCTCAGCCACGACCATCGCCACCATGCCTACCGCACCCGCGGGCAGTACGTCGAGCAGCTGGAACGGCTCGAACGGCACTTCGGCCGGGACCGGATCCTCGTCGTGGACTCCGCTGCGTTCTGGGCCGACCCGGAGCCGTCCTTCGACGCCGCCATGGATTTCCTCGAACTGCCCCGTTGTGGCAATATCGCCTTCGATCGGCACAACGCCCGCCCGCGCGCGCCGATGCCCGAGACCCTCAGGAAAGAATTGCGTGCGCATTTCCGCCCATACGACGAGCGCCTGGCCCGATGGCTTGGCAGGGAGCCGAGCTGGCAGACATGACATCGACACCGAGCGCACCGGCCATGGCCGGGCAGCCTTCCTCTCCCGACGTCACCTGGTTGCGCATGCTCCAGCTCGGCGCACGTGGGCTCGCCTCCGACATCAGGGACCGCAGGCGAGAGCCAGCCCTGCGCAAGCGGCCGTCGGCGCGCGCGCTCGACCCGCGGCTGCACCGGCCGATCTTCATCATCGGTGCGCCCCGGTCGGGCACGACGTTCCTGGGGAGCTGCATCGGGCGGATGCCCGAGGTCTCCTACCACCTGGAGCCCCGGCTGACCAAGGCCGCCGCGCGGTGCGTGTACGACGGGTCCTGGAGCGAGCGGCGCAGCGCAGCGGTGTTCCGGCTGTCCTACTCGGCTCTGCTGCTCGCCGCGCTGGACGGCGGCCGGCGTTTCGCGGAGAAGAATCCCGAGAACGGCTTCGTCGTGCCGTTCCTTGCTGCGGCGCTACCCGCGGCACAGTTCGTGCACATCATCCGCGACGGCCGGGACGCCGCAGTCTCGCACGCCGAGCAGCCGTGGCTTGCTGCCGCGTCGGCCGGGACCGGCGGGCGCGGTCGTGCCGGGCAACTCTGGGGACCGTACCCGCGATGGTGGGTAGAACCGGACCGCCGCGAGGAGTTCACTCAGGTGGCTGACCTGGTGCGATCCGCCTGGTGCTGGCGCAGGTTCACCACCGCCGCGCTGGACGGGCTGGCCGGGCTGCCGGCCGGCCGGGTGCTCGAGTTGCGGTACGAGCACCTGGTGCGCGATCCGGCGGGTGCGGCCGAGCTGCTGGCCGGGTTCCTGGAAACCTCGCCAGCCGGGCTGCAGGCGCTGCAGGCCGGCCTGTCGCAGGCCAGGACCAGCTCGGTGGGAAGGTGGCGGGCCGTCCTCGACGAGCGTCAGGTCGCCGAGGTCGAGGCCGAGATCGGGCCGCTGCTCGCCCGGCTCGGATACACCTGAATCGGCCAGCCCGGGTTCGCGTACATGGGCCAGCCGGGTCCGCCCTGGTTAGCCCGCTGCCCCCGCGCCGCCCGGATTGAAGTACGGGCTATCGGCGATCTCCCGGAATGCCCGCATCGGCGCGGTGCCGTAGTCCAGGGCCATGCCGTAGGCCGGAGCCGCGTCGCTGGCATTGGCGTCGAAGTAGACCAGGGCCTTGATCTGCGGGTCTGCGCGGACCGTCTGCGCCGCCGCACGGAGCCACTGGGCGCGTTGCTGCGGCGAGTAGCGGTGCGGTACGCCGAACTCGCCTATCATGACCGGCTCAGGGTGGTGTGACGCCCAGCTGAGAAAGTACCGCGTCGTGTAGGAAAACGAACGGTACGGCCCGGATCCCGGGTAGGCGTCGGCGCAGACCCAGTCCACTTCGTCATTGCCCGGGTAGTAGGCCGCCGCGTCGCCGCCAGGCCCGAAGCTGTTGGCTTTCGGGCACCATACCCACCCGACGTTGTCGACGTGCTGCTGGGCAAATATGGCCCGGACATGCTTCCACGCCGCGATGAACTGGGCCGGCGTCCCGACGACGCCGCGCAGGTTAGCGCGGTCCATTTCCCAGCGCCACTCAAGGAAGATCGGCTTGCCGATGGCCTTGATCTCATCCGCGCGCTGGCGGATGACGTCGTCATACCTGCCCGAGCTGACGGCGGTGCTGTTCGTGCCGGTCCACGAAATCAGCAGCGTGCTTCCCTGCCTGACCGCCGCGGAGTCGCTCGCTGTCGGGAATGTGCCCCGCCAGGTGAGATAGGTGTGCACGATGCCGAGCCGGCGGCCAAGCGCGCCCTGGAGCGTATCGAGTGAGGCAATCTCGTCGGCCTGGGTGTACCCCCCGAGCCGGACCCAGGCGCCGAGATACGCGCCGTGGGCCGGGACGGCCGGCCCGTGCGTCGCCTGAAGATCAGGTGTCCGGGGCCTGGCCGGCCTGGCTGCGCCGCCGGAACGGGTCACCAGCACATAAGCGGCGACAACGGCGACTGCTACGACGGCCGCAGTCACCGCGGCCAGCCGTGCGCGTGATACCGTCACGTTCCTCCGTCCGGTCGTCGCCGCCTCCGCCGCGTCGCGGCCGCCCGACGTGTATTGCGCGGTGGCCGACCAGCGCACTGCCGCGGCCCGTCAGGATCCGCCACGGCCCGCTCAGATCCCGTGGCCCCGTGCGTTAAGGTGCCGCAGGACTGTCTCCCCGGACAAGAGCCCCGCCGCCACGGCCGCCGCGAAGGGGACGCGGCGTTCGTGCCAGTTACTGCGCAGCGCCCGTCTCGTCCACCGCCATGCCTCGGCCTTGCTACCGAGGCATGCGTAAAAGAAGGATAGCTGGGCGTAAACGCGGGCCGCGCCGACCCGGCAGCTGCCGATGTCCGGATGGCGGTCAAGCATCCAGAGCAATCCGTCGATCTTGGTCTCCCACTGCTGCGCAAAGTACGACGTGTTGCCCCAGGCGACCCGGACCAAAGGCTGGTCCACGAAGACGATCGGATGGCGGCGAGCCGATCTCAGGGCCAGGTCCCAGTCCTCGTTCTGGCTCCCCGGGATCGCCTCGTCGACAAGCCCGATACCGTCCAGCAGTTTCTCCCGCCACACCAGATAGGTGGAGGAATGCACCATCACCATGCGCGAGCGCAACAGGTCGCGGTAGGTCACCTGATCGCCGCCGACCAGGCGCGCGCTGGGCCGGCCTTCGAACTCCACCAGGATGCCGCAGCTGGCGAACTCGGCCTCGGGCCGCTCGCGCAGCGCCGTGACCTGGGCTCGAAGCTTACCCGGCAGCCATTCGTCGTCGTCGTCGCAGAAGGCGATCAGTTCGGTGTCGAGCGCGTCCACGCCGCTGTTGCGGGCTCCGGCCAGGCCGGGAGTCCGGGTGTTTGCCAGTACCCGCACCCGGTCGCCATCGGCCAGGCTCTGGTCTGGCCCGCTGCGGTCATGGACCACGACAGCCCGGATCTTCCCCGGGTAGTCCTGGGCAAGCACCGAGGAAAGCGCGGCACGCAGCAGCCGCGGCCGGTTATGGGTCGGCAGGACGACTCCCACCGACGGCCAGCCGTCCACCGGCGGCCGGGCTTCCGCAGACGGCCGGGCTTCCGCAGACGGCCGGGCTTCCGCAGACGGCCGGGCTTCCGCCGACGGCTGAGCGCTCACGCCGGCCCCCGCGGGATCTGGCCGGTGCGGCAGCGTTGCATACCAGATCCCCTTCTCAGTGCAGCTCGTCCCCCGCGCGGCCAGATCAGGCCAACCATGGCCCTGGCGTGATAGTTCAGGCATTCCAGCGACGACCGTCCAAGCCAGCCTAATGTACGACGCGAGGACCACCGCATGCCTGCCGACCGGCGACGAGGTGACGGGGTTCGTCCCTGCCGCGTGAGCGGCGGATGCCCGACCATAGGCTAGATCGTGCAGATTAGGTAAACCGTGCACGTAGAGTAGGCGTCTCACGTGTACGTAACGTGACATCCTGACATGGCCGCCGACTAAATCCGAGGAGCCGCATGCGTCGAGCAGTCCCGGGAGCGCTGCTTGCTTCGGCCGTCAGCGCCGGGCTTGCGATGCTCGGCATGACGCCGGCCGGCGCGGCGTCCGGCGTCGTCGCGACCGGTCAGACCGGCCCGGTACTGGCAGCCCCGGCGGATACCCCGCAACTGGCGGCGACGGGCACCGTCGAGCAGGTCCGGCAGATAGTGCAGTGCGGCAGCACGATGTACGCGGTGGGCAGCTTCACCTCGATCGAGCACAACGGCACTGACTACGCGGTCAACAACGCGTTCAGCTTCAGCGCGAAAGCTGGCTACGTGGTTACCTCGTGGGCGCCGGACGTCAACGGGACCGTCGACTCGATCGCCTTCAACGGTACCGACTGCTCCGACGCCTACATCGGCGGGAAATTCACCTCGGTGGACGGTACCAAGGTCGCCAACATCGCCGAGGTCAGCACCAGCACGGGCGCCCTGGTCACCGCCTTCGGGCACAGCGCGAACGGTCAGGTCAGCACGCTGCTCGGGGTCGACGGGCACATCCTGGCGGGCGGGTACTACACCACGATCAACGGCAGCACCGCCGACCCTTACATGACCAGCCTGAACCCGGTCACGGGCAACGACGACGGGTTCGTGAGCCTGGACATCTCCGGTAACTACAGCTACGCGCCCAACAACGCGACGCGGGTCTACAACCAGGCGCTCAGCAACGGCGGCACGCTCGACCTGGTGATGGGCGACTTCACCTCGGCGGGCGGGCTGCCGAGGCAGCAGATCTTCATGCTCAACCTGGCGACAAGCCCGGCCACGGTCACCGGGTGGACCTCGCCGGAGTGGGACGGCAGCGACGGCGAGGCGGTGCCGGATGATTTCAACAACGACTACTCCGGCGGTTACCCGTATCAGTGCTACCAGTCAGAGCCGTTCTACATCCAGGCCGCGGCGTGGTCACCGGACGACTCCACGATCTACATCGCCACCACCGGCTACCACCCCAACGGCTTCTATACCGGGCCGACCCCGCGTAACGGGCTGTGCGACGCCGCGGCGGCGTTCCCGGCGACCCAGACCTCGGTCCTTGACGAGTGGGTGAACTACACCGGCTGCGACTCGCTCTACGCGGC
>Ga0302325_10026019_pt1 | contig 12157 bp, 11 predicted proteins | sample Palsa_T0_2_FD_201948 | JGI IMG/M metagenome (GOLD analysis project Ga0302325, IMG submission 201948) | Peat permafrost microbial communities from Stordalen Mire near Abisko, Sweden - Palsa_T0_2 | ecosystem: Environmental > Terrestrial > Soil > Palsa > Peat permafrost | place: Sweden: Abisko...
CACCGGTGCGATCAAAGACCTTGAGCGACGACAGAAGTCGCGTCAGACCCGGGCGTCGCGAGATGCGTTGGACCGCGCGCTGATCGACCTGGCGACCTACTTTCGTGACGCGCTGCTGGTCGCCGCCGGTGCGGGTGGCGTGCGGCCAAACCACCCCGATATGGCCGCGCAGATCGGGTCGATGGCCGCGCACGTCTCCGCCGATCGGCTGCTGCGCTGCATCGAAGCCGTTCTGGAGTGCCGCGAGGCGCTGGCGATCAACGTCAAGCCCAAGTTCGCCGTCGACGCCATGGTCGCCACCATCGGCCAGGCGCTGCGTGACTGAACTTTGATTGCCCGACTTCTCCTCATCGCGCTGCGCGCTCTGCATCGTCGTCGGGCGAACTTGGGTGTGCAAGTGGCCCTGCCGTAGACTCGTCCCGCCCGACAGGGCACGCCACCTTAGCTCAGTCGGTAGAGCGGCTCACTCGTAATGAGCAGGTCAGGAGTTCGATTCTCCTAGGTGGCTCCACCTTTGCCCCGTCAGCGCGGCAGCACGTATCCCACCGGCCCAGCGGCGATGCACACGCTCAGCGCCGCCGTGTTGGCCCGCACCCGCATGGCATTGCCGGCTCCTGGTAGTCGCACGTAGACCCGGTTGAGCCCGGGATGTACTTGGACCCGGGCGTCGATCCCCTCCGACAGTGCGACCGACATCGACCCGTCGCTGTTGGCCAGGTAGTTGATCTCGGCCGTCCAGTCCGCCGGCAGCAGTGGGCCGTCGAGACCAATCTCAACCGGCCGGTCGGGCTGCACCAGGTATCCGCACTGCGGGACCGGACCGGGCGCCATCGCGCGCACCCACGTCACCTGGGCGTCGACCAACCGGCCCTTACTGTCCAGCATCTTCAATTGCGTTGTTGAAGAACCGAATTCGGGGCGAGTGGGCAGCAGCGCGAACATGTGGCTGGCCAGGTTGTCCGGCCAGGCCACCCGTCCGAGCACCAGCGGATCGACCTCCTGGTCGAGCAACGATGCACTCGAGTTCGCTTGTGCGGCGGCCAAATCGCGCCGGGCGTTCTGCAGATACGGCTGTGCGGGGTTGTCCCGCCAGGACGTCAGGAACGTTGCCGTCGAATACCAACTGCTCGCCACGAACGACGCCGCCACCGCGGTCGTGACCACCGTGCGGGCCACCGACGCATCGAGCCAGCCGGACGACGGGCGGTTGGGCCCGCAGAACCCGACCGCGGCCAGCAACGCCAGCACCACGACGAGATCCGGCAAATAACGCAAGGTTTGGGCCAGCTCGAGCACGGTGAACCGCGATGAGCGCATCAGATAGATCGGCACTTGGCAGGCGACCACGTAGCCGGCCGCGGTCAACCACACTGGCGTGATGCGCTGTTTGCGGGCCAGCGAGATCCCCAGCGCGCCGGCCAGTACCAGCCAGCCGAGCGCCTTGACCGTCGGCGGAGGAACCGCCCACGGTGAGGCCGGCGCCCACCTGCCCCACACCCACGGGCCACCGGCCAACCCCGGGACGATGCCGTGAGTTACCGAGCGGCGCAACAGATCCCACGTCATCGTCAAGTCTGAACTCCAGCGATGCTGGTTGACCACGGCTAGATACACCACGACCCAGCTCCCGGTCAGCGCCAGCGATGCCGTCCACAGTCGGATGCCGGTCCGCCACACCGTCCGTATCGCGGACCGGTCGCCCTGCACGTGGCACAGCAGCGCCGCGACGCCGAACGCGACAAACGGAATCACGGCGGCCTTCTCGAAGAACAGCAGCCCACCAAGGTAGGCCAGCACACCGGTCGCGGCGTACCGCTGATTGCCGGTGCGGACCAACAAGATCGCGTCGGCGCAGACCCAGGCCAGCGCGGCCAGCATCGGCAGCGAGTTCAGGGCCGCCGCCCACCAGGCGAACCCGGGCACGCCGAGCGGAGTGAACAGCGCAAAGGTCAGCGGAACCAGCAGCACCGGCCGCCAGCCCAGGATCACGTACAGACTGCGCACCAGAGCCAGCGAGGCCAGCAGTTGCAACACCACCAGGCTGATCGCCGGCCCGACCCAGTTCAGCGGCGCCAGCCGGGTGATGGCGTCGGCGACCAGGAACGCGGCCGGCATGACGTGGCCGTCATGGTCGTCGAACAGAAACGACAGCGACAGCAGGCTATGGGTTCCGGCCCGGCCGACCAGGATCAGGTCGTCCCAGTAGAAGTAGCCTCGAAACGCCAGCACCCCGCGGATCAGCAGCTGCACCGCGACCAGCACCGCCGCAGCGAGCGCGACCTTGGGTAGCCCGGCGGCCCGTCGGTATGGTGGGCCGGTGCGTTCACTGGTCACCGGGGCTGCCGGGTTCATCGGGTCGACGCTAGTCGACAGGTTGCTGAGCGACGGGCATCGCGTCGTCGGCCTGGACAACTACGCCTCGGGGCGGGCCACCAACCTCGAGCACCTGGTCAGCAATCCCGAGTTCGCCTTCGTCGAGGCCGATATCGTCGACGCCGATCTGCGGGCGATCCTCGACGAGCATCGCCCGGAAGTGGTGTTCCACCTGGCCGCGCAGATCGATGTGCGGCACTCGGTGGCCGACCCGCAATTCGACGCGTCGGTCAACGTGATCGGCACCGTGCGCCTCGCCGATGCCGCGCGGCGGACCGGAGTGCGCAAGCTCGTGCATACCTCCTCGGGCGGATCGATCTACGGGACGCCGCCGACCTACCCGACCAGTGAGGCCATGCCCACCGACCCGGCGTCGCCGTATGCCGCGGGCAAGGTGGCCGGGGAGATCTACCTCAACACGTTCAGGCATCTCTACGGTCTGGAGTGCTCACACATCGCACCGTCCAATGTCTATGGGCCACGCCAGGATCCGCACGGCGAGGCCGGCGTAGTGGCGATCTTCGCGCAGGCGCTGCTATCGGGCAAGCCCACCAAGGTGTTCGGCGACGGTTCCAACATCCGTGATTATGTGTTCGTCGACGATGTGGTGGACGCGTTCATCAAGGCGTCGGGTCCAGACGGCGGCGGGCAGCGCTTCAACGTCGGCACCGGCGTGGAAACCTCTGACCGGCAACTTCATTCGGCGGTGGCGGCTGCGGTCGGCGCGCCCGACGACCCGGAATTCCACCCGCCGCGACTGGGTGACCTCAAGCGCTCCTGCCTCGACATCGGTTTGGCCGAAAGGGTTTTGGGCTGGCGCCCGCAGGTGCCTCTCGACGACGGCGTGGCCCGCACGGTGGACTATTTTCGTCGCATGCACACCCTCTAGTACTGCCTTTCCGGCCGCGCCGCCGCAACCCTGAATCAGGGCTGGCCCAAACCAGTTAGCTCCCAAGCGTTGTGGGGCTCGGCCCCCGGGTATGGCCTAGTCGAACACTCGCGTCGCCGCCCACCACGAGTGCGACAGTCGAGTGCAACGGGAGAGGTGGGTTCGCCAGATGAGGACGATCGTCAACGCGGCGCGCAAGCCCTGGATTAGCTGGCCCAACGTCTCCGAACTGCTCAGGCGGAGGGCCGATAACCGACGAGAGTGAGTTCCCGCCGCCGCACCGCCACTAAGACACCGGAGCGACGGCCGGGCCTGGCGCGATCTCTCCGATCACCGGGTTCCAAAGATGCACTTCACACTGCTGATAGATGCCGCCCCGATAGAAGGGTTCGGACTTGATCCAGTCCCAGACGGTTTTTTCATCGTCGGCCTCGAACACCAGCATGGTGCCGATCTGCTCGCCCCTGTCGTTGTTGAAGGCGCCGGCCAGCCGCACCGGCGCCAGGTTGGCGCGGAAATAGGCTCGGTGCTCCGACCGAATGGGCGCGCGGTTGGCAGCGGCGTTCGGGTGGTCATAGCCCACCATGGCGTAAAGCGGCATGTTCACTTCCCGCTCGATGGTGCTTGCGGTCAGACTGCGGCGTCCGCCGGTTTGCGCTCTGGAACCGGGATCGCCGCATAGCTGGAGAAGGCTGGAGAGAACCGGCGCGAATGGATGCGCCAGCGGCCGTCATCGCGCCGGCGATAGACATCGATATGCTCGCCCACCACGGCAGGCGTGGCCGGCGCAGGGCCCTCGGCGTCCGCGTGATAGAGGGTGAGACTGACTTCTCCGGCGATCTCATCGGCGCCCAGGCGCGAGAATCGCAAGTGGGAGATCATGTGCCGGGTGCGGATCGCCCGCCTGGCCCTCTCTTCCCACGCCGCCTTCAGCTCCGCCGCGCCCCTTGGCGTGCCCCAGGGCAACTCCATGGAGCCATCGGCAGTAAACAGCGCGGGCACCGCGGCGGCGTAACCGTTGTCGATGCGCCAGACATATTCCGTACACAGGGCGGTCAGCGCGTGGCGTTCTTCAGGGGTTACGTCTTCGAAGTCGAAGCGGACCTTGTTCACGCGTGGCGTCCTTTCAGGCTTGCGGCGGCGGGGCCCGGTTTCCAGGTGGCTGAAACGGGCGACCGTTTTCGTCGGGCTGGACAGAGCTGATATCCACTGTTGTACATCCCGACAGACCATACGTGCAATATGTAACTGAAGATAATGATGGCTCAAACCTCTTGGTGCTGCTATGTAATATATATACTGCTGCTTGACCAATACATACTGCCATGATATAAATGCCGGATGGAAATGGAGCCTGACTCAGACATCGCGGAAGGCATCGCCGAGGCCCTCAGGGTGGGGGCGACGCTGATGTTGCGGCATCTGGCGCGGGGCACCAGCCCCACATCGATAAATGTGTTGGCGGCGCTGGCTGCGGAGGGTCCTTCTCGGCTCACGGCCCTGGCGACGGCAATCGGGATTGCTCAGCCGGCGATGACGCAGCTGGTTGGGCGGATGGACCGAGAGGGCTTGGTCGTTCGGCTCATCGACCCCGAAGACGGCCGCGGCACGCTGGTGGCTATCACCGACGCCGGGCGGGCACTGCGGTCTGAGCGGCACCAGTCGGCGCAAGAGCGCACGGCCGAACTGCTCGACAGGCTGTCTGCGGACGACCAGGCGACGCTGGCCTTGGCGATGCGCGTTGCTATGCCGCTGCTGCAGCAGCTGACCCGCGACGCCGCCGAACACCCGCAGTCCGAGCCCGCGGCCGCGTCCTTGAAAACCTGACCCAGCCTCTTAGAAGTTCCGAAATGTCCACTGATATCGCACAGGAACGGCTGGCTCGCCGCATCCAGGAGCTGTACGCCAGCGACCCGCAATTCGCCGCTGCCCGCTTCGACGAGGCGCTCTCGGCCTCGATCGATCGGCCTGGTCTGCGGCTGTCGCTAATGGTCGGCTCACGACTGAGCAGGCGGGTTTGCGCCGAGTGGCCACGCTGGTCGCCCGCGGGGTCGAACCGTTGGAGGTGTTCGACGCAATGACCGACGAAATGTGCCGGTACGTGCCCGCGGACTGCGCCGGACTGTGGCGCTACGAGGCCAGCGGCGAAATTACCCGGGTGGCGGCGGCCTACTTCTCTGCTTCAGCGCCGGCGAAGTGGCCGGTGGGCGCTCGAACACCGATCGCGGGCAACATCCTCGCATCGATGGTGCAGTGCACCGGCCGGCCTGCTCGGATGGACAGCTACGAGAACTTTGGCGGGCCGATCGCAGCTCGCGCGCGCGATGCAGGCGTGCGCGCGGCGGTGGGGGTGCCGATCATCGTTGATGGACGCGTGTGGGGCATGGCGGGTGTCGGTTCCATGCGACCCGGCCCGATGCCTGCCGACACCGAGGTCCGCATCAGCCGCTTCGCCGAACTTGTCGCGAGTGCCGTGGTGGCCGGACGCCGCGAGGAGCAGACACGGCAGCTACTCGCTGAGCCGTCCCAACGGTCGGATCTGATCGACTCTCTACTTGAGGGACGAGCGTTCGACGAGTGGAGTCTGCGGGAGGTCGCCAGCTCCCTGCGGCTGCCGATCAATGGTCCGTTTGTGGCCGTCGCCGCCCACATTCCCACCGGGTGTGATGAGCCGCTCCGCGAGATCGAATCGAAGCTGCGTAGCCTTGACATCTTTTCGGCGTGGCGGCTGCTGCCCGATGTGCAGGTCGGCATCGTGCACGTCAAGTCCGACCAAAAACTCGACAGGGTGATTGCCCTACTGTCTCGGACGACTACTGCGCGGGTGGGGGTCAGTGCGGCCTTCGTGGATCTGCGCGATACGCCACGAGCGCTGCACCTCGCAAGAGTGATGTTGCGGGGCCCAACCGACTCCACATCCTCGGTCGCACTGTTCGACGGCTCCATCCTGGCCACCGCTGCCGTGAGCGCTCCGCAGGTGATGGTCAAAACGGTCGGCGCAGTGTTGGGCTGTTTTGGCGATCTTCCCGACGCCGAGAGGGAGATGCTTTTAGAAACATTTCGGGTTTGGCAGGACCACGATGCGTCCGTGCGCGGTGCGGCTGAAGTACTTATTTGCCACCCCAACACGGTCCGCCACCGGTTGCGTCGAATCGAGAAACGTACCGGCCGATCCCTCTCGCGGCCAAGGGATGTCGCCGAACTGTGTTTGGCATTCGAAGTACACCGCCGTCTCATGTAGCCGAAACCCATTCACACTTCGCCACCGTGGCCGCCGGGTTTGCCTTAGGTTGTGACACCGGGCCGGGTGTTCGGCATCGGTCTGGCTAACTCGGTTGCGGCGGTGGGATTTCCAGAGTTCGTCATCGAGCGGGCGACCAGTCCCACACGGATAGGTCGTCGGGTGGGTACTCGGCGCAGTGGTCGGTTTCTTTGGCGGTGACGCCTTTATTGTTGAAGAAGATCTTCGCCCAATTGGGCCACGCCGCCGCCACGGGGTCGGCAAAGTTGGTGACCATTTGTTCGGAGTAGGCTCTGCGATCCGCAGGGTTGAGTGAATAGAAGTAGTGCGCACTGTCGATGGCGGCCTGTTGAACCTGGGTCGACTTGTTGTGCTTGTCGATCATGTAGCGCTGATAATAGATTGGCGTGAAATCCCTTGCGGCAGCGAGGATTTGCTCGGCGTTGCAGGTGGTGACGATCATCCGGCGGGGGATCGGGTAATCGTTGGTGGCGTCGGCCATCGCGGTGGCGGGCAATGCCGTCGTCGCGACCGTGGCAGTAAGTGCGGCGATCCCGGCTCGCAGAACCGAACGTGCTCGCGAGCGCCTCGGTCGCTTCATGGGTATCTCCTCTCTTCGCAGCACGGCGGGCTGGCGTCCCGGATTGGGCTGCAACGTCATTGGCGCTCGGCCGCCTCGGTGAGAAGCGGAACCTGGTCGGGACAGTAGGTACCGATCGCGGCGGCAAGGAATTGGTAACTCTGCCCGGTCGTGGTTCCGCGCGGCAGGTTGACGAACGCGAAGCGGGCGGACTTGTCGGCAGTGGTGTCTATGCCGTTGTGTACTCGTTCACAGGTGATTTTGCCCAGCCACGCGTTGTAGTCAAGCGGACCGTAGATGCCGTACCCGTGAAGCTTGTTGGCGAAATCGGCATCCGGGTCGGCGTGCGCCGGGGCGGTCAGAGCGACCATGGCCGCCGTGACCAGTGCCGGCACTAAGAGCTTCGCTAATCTCATTGCGGTCCTTCGTGACTCATCGCACCCACGCGGAGCGGCTGGGTCGATTCCGTGTCTGTCATGTGTTCCGATCCGGCGGTGACAACGCTGTTTGCAGCTTGGAAGATCGGCAATTCACACCATTGCCGGTTGTGAAATCGGCGCGGTGTTCGCGTCGGATGCGGGCTCGGGACCGCCTCTCTTCACGATCTTGAAGGTGTTCAATGGCCACCAGAACCAGCGTCCCAGCGCTGCGGCGATCGAGGGGGTCATGAACGAGCGCACGATGAGCGTGTCGACCAGCAGGCCTATGCCGATGGTCATGCCCAGTTGGCCGACCACGCGCAGGTCGCTGACGATCATCGACATCATGGTGAACGCGAACACCAGGCCGGCGGCGGTGACCACGCGCCCGGTGGCGCCCATGCCGCGGATGATCCCGGTGTTGAGGCCGGCGTGGATCTCTTCCTTGAGCCGCGAGACCACGAGCAGGTTGTAGTCCGAACCCACGGCGAGCAGGATCACGATCGACAGGGGGATCACGATCCATTGCACGCCGAGTCCCAGGATGTCCTGCCACAGCAGCACGGACAGTCCACATGCGGTGCCCAGGGATGCGGCGACCGTGCTGACGATGACCAGGGCGGCTACCACGCTGCGGGTGATCAGCAACATGATCGCGAAGATCAGGATCATCGAGGCGATGCAGGCGATCAACAAGTCGACTTTGACGCCGTTCTGCATGTCGCTGTAGAGCGAGGCGGTACCGGCCAGTGAGACCTTCGCGTTCTCCAGCGGGGTGCCTTTGACGGCGTCGGCGACGGTTTGCTTGATCCCGGCGACGTGCTCGATGCCTGCCACCGAGGCCGGGTCACCTTGGTGGGTGATGATGAATCGGATGGCTTTGCCGTCGGGCGAGACGAACATCTTCAGGCCGCGTTTGAAGTCGGGGTTTTTGAACACTTCCGGCGGCAGGTAGAAGGAGTCGTCGTTTTTGGCCTCGTCGAAGTAGTTACCCATCAGCGTCGAGCCCTGCGCCAGTTCCTGCTGGTGGGCTTGGATGCCGGCCATCGTGCTGTGCGTGGACACCATGAAGTCGCGCATCGTCTTCATGGAGGCGATGGTCGGCGGCAGCGTCGCCAGGATTTGCGGCATCAACTGGTCGAGACGATCGAGACTCCCTGTCATAACCTGCAATTGGTCGGCGAGCTCATCGATCCCGTCGAGAGTGTCGAAGATCGAGCGAAGTGCCCAACAACTGGGAATGTCGAAGCAGTGTTTGTCCCAGTAGAAGTAGCTGCGAATAGGGCGGAAGAAGTCGTCGAAGTCGGCGATGTGGTCCCGCAACTCGTTGGTGGTGTCCACGATGTCGTGCGTCTGCGCGACGATGTTGTGGGTGGTGGCCGTGAGCTGCTTCATGATCTGGTACATGTGCTCCATGTTGGCGATGGTCTTGCTCAACTCGTCGGCCTGCTCGAGCATTTGCGCGGTGTTGTCGTTCTGAATCTTGGCCGTCTGCAGGGTGCCCGAGTTCTGCATGGCGATCTGGAACGGGATCGAACTGTGTTCGATCGGGGCCCCCAGCGGCCGGGTGATGGTCTGGACCCGCTCGATGCCATGCAAGTGGAACACGCTCTTGGCGACCCGGTCGATGACGAGCATGTCCGCCGGGTTGCGCAGGTCGTGATCGGCTTCCAGCATCAGCAACTCGGGATTCATCCGGGCTTGGGAGAAGTGCCGCTCGGCCGCCGTCATCGCGACGTTAGCGGGCATGTCGGTGGGCGTGAACTTCTCGTCGTTGTACTGCGGCACGTAGGTCAGCAGACTGACGAAGCCGATGATCGCGATCGCCATCGTCACGACGATGATGGGCACGGGCCAGCGGACTACGGCCGTGCCGACCTTGCGCCAGCCCCGCGTCGAGAGCTCCCGCTTAGCATCGAGCAGACCGAACCGGGACCCCACGGCCAGGATCGCCGGCGCCAACGTCAACGCCGCCGCCACGACCACCAAAAGCGCGATCGCGCATGGCAGACCCATCGAATTGAAGTACGGCAACGTGCACATGGTCAGACACATACACGCACCCGCGATTGTCAACCCCGAGCCCAGGATCACGTGCGACACGCCATGATAGGCCGTGTAGAACGCATCTTCCCGGTCCTGACCCGCCGACCGCGCTTCCTGATATCGGCCCAGCAGGAAGATCACGTAGTCGGTTCCCGCGGCGATGGTCAGCATCGTGACCATGCTCACCGCATACGGCGTCAGACCGATGATGTTCAAGTTGCCCGCGGTGGCCGTGATGCCTTGCGCCGCAAAGAGTTCGATACCAACAATCACCAGCGCCAGAATCGCGGTTACGACCGAGCGGTAGACGATCAGCAGCATCGCCAAGATGACGCCGATCGACACCAACGCCATCAGCTGGAGGCTCTTGTGCCCCGCGACGCTGACGTCGGCATTCAGCACGGTGTTGCCGGCCACGTAGGCCTTCACCCCCGGCGGCGACGGCACTGAGGCGACGATGTTGCGCACGGCAGCCACCGACTTCTTGCTGGGGCCGGTGCCCTGAGCGCCGACCAGGAAGACCTGCACATAAGCGGCCTTGCCGTCCGGACTCTGCGAGCCCGCAGCGGTCAGCGGGTCACTCCAGAAGTCCTGGACGTTCTCCACGTGCCCCCGGTCCGCGTGGAGCTTGGTGACGATCTGGTTGTAGAACCGGTGCGCGCTGTCGCCGAGCTTGTCCTGCCCCTCCAGGACCACCATCGCCGTGGAATCCGAATCGAACTGCTTGAACACGTGACCGATGTTCATCATGCCGTGAAATGCCGGCGAGTTCTGCGGCGCCAGCGACACCGAATGCTTGTCCGCGACGGCGTCCAGAGACGGAGCCAGCAGGCCCAGGCCCACCGCGACGAGCACCCAGAACACGATGATCGGGATCGACAGGACGTGGATCAGCCGGGGGACGATCGGGCGGCGTGGCGCAGAGTGCGCGTTGCTCATATGGATTTCACCAGGCAGTAGATGAACGGTTGGTATTCGTCGGCGCTGCGGTCATCGCGCACCTGGCCGTCGACGACGACGCGACACCGAAGGCCATTGACTCCGCGATCGCCCTGAGCGACAACGTTGGCCGACATCGACGGCAACGTCGTGACGATCGTGAAGGACCACGGCAACGCCGCAGCGTCGACGCGATGAGGCTGGCCGTTCTCGTCGAGGTAGTCGACGTTCACGCTGCCCCCCGACCCCGTGATCTCATATGCGATGTGTTTCGGGTTGAATGGCTTCGTATCGTCACCATTGCCCGCGTCGGCCGACGCCGATTCGTGCGCGCCGATTGTGTCGCGAATTCGGACGACCGCGTATGCACCGAGCGCGACCACGACGACCAGAAGCAGCGGCATCCACACCTTTTTGAAGATTCGAAACACCTTGTAAATCCCACCCTTTCAGTCATCCGCCGGCCATGGGGGTCGTCGGGGCTGGAGCAGCCGCTGCGGTGCTAAATGCGACTGGGTTCTTGGTAATCAGGACTGGTGCGTGCTTCCGTCGCGTGCAGGCAGCTGTCGGCCGACCCGACTTGGTGTCTGAACTTGCAAGACGCGCGGGTATCATGTGCGGCACGGCAGTTCTCCCGTGAACGGCCCGTTATCGAGGGTCGTTTGCATACCTTGTGGGCTGAAGAGTCCGAGGAGGCCGGGGAATAGGACTCCGCCGGGATCAATGGGCGCCGAGTGGGCCAGTGCACCAATTCGGATGGGCACAAAGCCGGTTTGGGTGATGATGTCGGCGGTGATCCAAGCGGTGTCGTTGTCGTCGGCCGCGTATCCGATCCCCCATCGCCCGGGTTCCCGACGCCCCCGCAGCCATAGCGTTTCAGCGAGTTGGTGTGAGAAGGCGCGCGCCACTGATGATTTCGGGAATTGTTCAGCGGTCACCGCTCCGGAAGTCTTGCCGCCGAGGTGTTTGATGGTGACCACGCCGTCGTCGTGCCGGAGAAACGGGTTTGAGGGATCAATGATGACCGCGCCGGCCAACCGATCGCGGTAACGGTCGGCGAACGAAGCGACGGCTGCGTTGGGGATCGCCAGGATTGCCACTTCCGCGCCGTCGATTGCTTCCTCAATCGTGCGGACCGGATAGTCGATGGCTTCCCGCTGATAGTCGGGCGGAGTGAAGGCGTCCGGGCGTCGAGCTCCAATGATGACCTTGTTTCCGGCCAGGATCAGGTGACCCGCCAACGCCGACCCGATCGGCCCGGCGCCGATTATTGCGATCCGGTGCGGCAGTCCCATCGGCATCTGTACGCTCCTGACTGACATAAAACAAGAAACGTCAGCAGTCAGTTTGGGCTCATTGACCGGGACGTGTCAAGCTGGACAACCAGATAGGACAGGCCGCGCATATACCATCGGACGGCTGACATGCCTTGTAGCATGGCCATATGCCTCGACGATCGCCCAGCCCGCCGGCCGCACCTACGAGCACAGATGATGCGCGTGAGCGCATCCTGGCCGCGGCTGAACGCTGCATCGATCGCCACGGAATCCGCAAGACCACGATGGACGACGTTGCGTCTGAGGTCGGCTTGTCGCGGCCCAGCGTCTACCGCTACTTCGCTGACCGCGACGATCTGCTCATCGAACTGATCACCCGGCACGCGCGAGCAT
>Ga0302325_10026020_pt1 | contig 12157 bp, 9 predicted proteins | sample Palsa_T0_2_FD_201948 | JGI IMG/M metagenome (GOLD analysis project Ga0302325, IMG submission 201948) | Peat permafrost microbial communities from Stordalen Mire near Abisko, Sweden - Palsa_T0_2 | ecosystem: Environmental > Terrestrial > Soil > Palsa > Peat permafrost | place: Sweden: Abisko...
GCCTTGGCTGGCGCCGACCTCGTTGGTGGAGTTTTTGATTACTGGTCTCTCAATGGAATGGTCGCGCCGAATCCCCCCACGCCTTCCATGCCGTCCGCCATGAGCCAATTCGGTTTCTTGCCAGCAGTTATGAGTAGCAATCTGGCGGTGCGCCGACCTGTCTTCGAGGAGGTCGGAGGCTTCGCAGAAGACCTTATGACCGGAGAGGACACCGATCTGAGCTGGCGCCTACAGCTCCGAGGACATCGTTGTGTCGTGAGCACCGATGCAGTTGTTGCAAGAAGGGATCGGCGCGGCCTTATCGCGGTATTTAGCCGGTTCACCGCCTACGGGCGGTGCGGACCAGTCCTCTATCGCCGGTATCGAGCCGATGGCCTCCGACGCGACGTGATACTCGCAGCCAAGACGTGGATGTGGCTAGCCGTCACCACGCCAAAGCTCTTGCGGCCCGAATTTCGTGCGCAATGGGCGAGTATCGCCGGATGGAGAACTGGCCGTGTATTGGAGTCGGTGCGACAAAGGGTGTTCTTCCCATGAGAGTTGACTTCAGTCCAGATCTATCAGGGTCGGCAGAGGTCGGATCTGAGAGCACGCTCATCTTCCAGTAGATCTCCACTCCGGCGCGCCAGACATAGCGGAGTTCACCGTTGAGATGTCTGCGCTGGCTTTCATAAGCTTGGATGGTGAAGGCGTATTGGTAGCCGTCGTTCGTCTTCACTCGAAGCGGATGCGGGCGAAGCTGGCCGAGGTCAAGGACCAACTTCGGCGGCCCATGCATCAGCCCATTCCGGAACAAGGACGCTGGCTGGCAAGCGTGGTGCGAGGGCAACTCGCCGACTACGCCAGACGCAAGGCCGCCCGCCGCGACCGACGCTGGCCAGGCAGAACACGAGAGGTTCGTCCTTGCGCTCTACATCGGACACGAAGCCGTTCGTCAACGCTGCGATTGCCGGCTCCCGGACCACGCGCCCCAATCGCCGGTCCATGCCACGGCCAGCCAGGATGTTACGGTCGACTTGGCGATGGAAAGCCCCGGTCGCCCAACCGGTCGGCTCACTGGTGACAGCCGGTGTTTGGCGTTACGACAGCCAGGATCGGCAACTGATTCGACCACATGGGTTCCGGTCGTCGCGGGTATCTGAGGGGAACCACGTGTCGTGGACATGATGGCAGCCAGCCCATGGCGATCGGCCACGTCCCTCCCCTCGGAGCGGCAGAAGATCTCTGCTGGGGTCACGCCCCCCCAGGCTCCTTAAAAGCACTACAGAGTCCGCCGCCCGACCGCCAGTGGGGGTGGATGTCCAACCTAAAATGGGAAACCTTTGGGCACGTCACAGGGGGGAGGCTGGGTGTGACGCTGCTTTGTATGTGAAAATCCTTGGCGTGTGCTCGGGGGCTTGGAACTTGGGGAGATGCAGACGGTGAGATGGCGACGAGCGACGCGTTAGCGACCGAACGTTTCACGGTCTCCGGCGACGAGGCGGGAACCCCGCCCGGTGACCGGAAGTTCCGACCCGACGTGCAGGGGATGCGCGCCATCGCCATCCTCCTGGCCCTCGTCTACCACGCCGGCGTCCCCGCGTTCACCGGCGGCTACGTCGGGATCGAAGTCTTTTTCGTCATCTCGGGGTTTGTCATCACCGGGCTGTTGTTGCGTGAGCGCGAGGGGACGGGGCGCACGTCCCTCCGCAGCTTCTACGGACGGCGGGCCCGGCGCATCATCCCGGCGGCGACGCTCGTCATCATCGTCACGGTCATCGTCAGCTACCACTCGCTCGGACCCTTCGTCGGCCACACGACGGCGGTCGACGGCCAGTGGGCCTCCCTCTTTCTTGCCAATTTCCACTTCGAAGCCGTTCATGCGAATTACCTCGTTGCGCAGTCGCCGCCATCGCCGCTCTTGAACTACTGGTCGCTGGGGGTCGAGGAGCAGTTCTACATCGTGTATCCGATGCTCTTTCTACTCATGGGGTGGTGGGCGCGGAGGGGTTCGTTCAGGGTGCGGCTCAGCGTCGTCCTCGTCTCTGTGATCGTCGCATCGTATGCGTATTCGATCGCGCTCACGTCGACCGACGCGCAGAGCGCCTACTTCTCGTTGTTCACCCGGTCCTGGGAGCTGGCCCTGGGCGGGCTCATCGCCGTGCATGGACGTCATCTCCAGCGTATTCCACAAGCCTGGGCGGCAGTTGCATCGTGGGTGGGGCTGACGGCGATCCTCGTGACGAGTGTCACCCTAACCGGGTCGAGCGTATACCCCGGGGCGCTGGTGGCCATCCCGACCCTCGGTGCCGGGCTCGTCATTGCCGCCGGCGCTCCGGCGCCCAAGTGGGGCGTCGAGCGCATGCTCCGGCTCAAACCTTTCCAGTTCATCGCCGCCATCTCCTTCCCGCTCTACCTGTGGCACTGGCCGATCCTTGAGATCGCCGCCCAGAGCCGGGGGGTGATGAGCCTGCCGGTGTGGGACAACATCTTGCTGTTGCTCGGGGCGGGCGTGCTGGCGACGCTGACGTACCACTTCTTCGAGAACCCGATACGTCACTCCCGATTTCTGGCGCAGCGACGATGGGCCAGCCTTCTCATGGGTGCGTGTCTCATCGCCTCCGGACTGGTGGTATCTACCACGGAAATTCACATTCACCACCAAAGTGCGTTGGCCACCCCAGGATTGGCTGGCCTTGCGTCCGGTGTTAGATGCCCGGCTCCGACAACACAGGAAGTGTCGTCCCTGCTGGGAATCGGCGTGACCCCTAGCCGCAAGGTCCATGCACGTGTGTTGGTCGTCGGGGACTCCACCGCATGCACAATGTTGCCGGGGCTCGAGGCCGTAGGGTCCCTAACGGGCATCAAGGTCGAAGATGCAGCTGTGATCGGCTGCGGAGTGGTGAGTGGTCGCATCGCCCCGGATTTTCTCGATGGAGCAAACGTCTACGCTTTCACCAAAGTCTGCCAGAGCCGAGCCAACACAGCCGTAAAGTCGGCCCTGAAACTGGGGCCACCCAAGGTCGTTATATGGTCGAGTTCATGGGAACGGCTCGCTCTGCTTGTTGGAAGCGGCTCCCATCAGAAAGTGCTTCAACCAGGATCATCACAGTGGTACCACGCACTGATGCAGCGGATAACAGAACGTGTGCATCTGTTCACTGACGCTGGCGCAACCGTATACTTACTTAACCAACCCGCCTTCGTGGAACCGGGAAATCCCACGCATCCGACGTCAAACGACGACGCCTTCCTCCGCCTCAATGCGCTTTTGGCCAAGTTTGCTCTCAATCGGCCGCACGTCGTTCTCGTCAACCTGGCGGCCTACGTGTGTCCATCGGGACCGCCGTGTCCGTTATACGTCGGTCACATCGGCATTCGAGCTGACGGGGCCCACTACTCGCTAGAGGGCTCGCTCTATGTGGCTCGTTGGTTGATACCTCAACTCGGGATTGCGGCACCGGGTGAAGACATCGATGCGTTACCGGTACTGGATCTGGCGAGGCCGCTACGTGACGCCACCATTCACGATGATTGTCTCCTCGACGCGACGGCGCCGTTCTACAACGGAGTGACGAAGGTTGAATTCGAAGTGACGGGCGGGGTATTTAAGAACGCAATTATCGGCCCGGCGACGTTTTCTAAGTACGGGTGGTTTTACCACTGGAATACAACGCAAGTGGCGAACGGCACATATACCCTACGCGCCATTGCCTACAATGCCGCCGGAAAGAGCAGCAGCAGCAAAGTTTCAACGATCAGAGTGGTCCACTAACTGCAATCATTCACGAGAAGTGATGTAATGAGCTGTAGGTGCCGTTGCGCTGGTAGTCGTGGGTGGCCCGGGGCCGGAGTAGTCTGGGGATTTACGTCGATGGCAAACACCGCGGCAGCCACCGGGGGCTCATGTTGAGGTGCCCAGAAATTGTGGACACGGTTTTAAGCGGCTTGTTGCCTGTGGGCCAACGTTAACTCGTAGCGGATGGGGCTGAGGTTGTCGGCCTTGGCGCAACGACGCTGGGGGTTGTAGAAGTTGATGTAGCGGGCGATCCCGGCTCTGAGTTCGTCGATGGTGCCGAAGCTGTGTCGGTAGAAGTACTCGTGTTTGAAGATCGACCAGAAGCTCTCGGCGCTGGCGTGGTCATAGGCATTAACCGGCTAATCGGGGCCTGGACCGGTGGATCCTCGGGGCGTCGGAGCGGTCAGTTGGCCTTGCGAGTCCGGTGCCGAGCGGGATCGAGAAGACGAAGCTGTTCCTCGTGACGTCGAACCCGTTCGGCCAGGGCCTCGACGGCGGTGCGCAGATGGCCAACTTCAGAAACCAATCCAGACATGGTCCGGGGGTCGTGACTATGGCTCCGATGCTCCTCGACGACCATCCGCAAGGTCTGATCCCGGTAGAGCGTGGTCCGGCTGATGCCGGCAGCGGCGGCGACCGTCGTGAAGGTGACGGGCTCCCCGTCTTTCAGGAGCTCAGCGCACGTCTGTTCGATTCTGGCCAGAGTCTCGGGAGCTGTCATCCCGCCAGATTCTCACCTTCAGCCAAGAGGGCGTCGAGGCGACTGATGAGGCGACGGTGGCGATCGGCCTCATCAATCCAACCGCGTGACTCCGCGTCGGCCGCCAACGCCACAGCGTCTGTCCGCTGAGCCGACAGAACAGAGACGCTGGCGGCGTCGGTGCGGAAGTTGGGGCAATGCTCGCAGATGTTGGCATAGGGACACGAACCCTGGGCCGGAGCACGTAGGCAGTAGCCGCCGGCGAGCCGGGCCTTGATTGCCGGCGCGTCGCGCCAGTCACCGTCTCCCGTCACCGGGATGCGAGTGCGTCCATTCGGTAGCTTGGGTAGTTGTCCGAGCTGCGACTTGGCCAGCTCGAGCGCCCGCTCGTACTCGGCGCGCACCGTGGTGTCGAAGAGGCGACCATATCGAAGGCTCATCTCCGCTGAGACGTGACCGAGAAGGGCCATGAGGGCCTGCAGCGACACCCCGGCATTCACCATGGCGGTGGCGAACGTATGTCTGAGCTGATGGGGTTTCACGTGGCCCATGCCGGCCGCCTTGGCTGCCCGATTGAGTTCGAGGCGCAGAGCCTGATGGCCCAGCCGACGGCCATGGTGGGTGAAAAGGAATTGCGCGGGACGTCCCGTCCGAGGGTGCGCAAGCGCTCGACCCTCCGAGCGGGTGGCGCAGATCCGGTCGATCAGGGTGACGGTCTCCTCGTCGAGGGGCACCATGCGCTCCGTGTCGAGCTTGCCGAGGGGCACCTTGAGCCACGCCCCTTTGCCGGGAACCTCGTGCACGCAGTCGAGTTCGTGGTCGAGCAGCTCGCCGATGCGCAGCCCGCAGGCCCGGGCCAAGAGCAGCGCGTCGGCCGCCAGCCGGAACTCCGAACGTGCCAAGGCCTCACCGAGACGCCGGTCGGCGTCGACGGGCAGATAGCGAGGGAGAGGCCTGGGCAGACGCGGGGTGTCCGTGCGGAATATGAGGCGCCGCTTCGGTGCGTCTTTCCATCCCCACTCGGTGACATCGTTGAGGAAGACCGAAAGGGTCAAGATCCGCCGGGCCTGATCGGCGGTCGTGATCGGCTCGCCGTTCTTGGAGTTGATCGCGTTGGCCACCGAGTTCAGGTAGGGCTCGATGTGGCGCTGTCGATCGAGGTCAGCCAGCGAGGTGAGATCGGGGTCATGATCAGCGAGGAAACGGCCAAAGTGGACCAATTTCGTCGCCATGCCGGTCACGGTCTTGGGTTTGCACGTCCCGCTCTTGCGCTCCAGGTAGGCCACGAATGCGGGTTGAAGGGCGGGATGGACGTCAACAACTCGATGAGCGAACGCCTGCGGCTGCTGCCAGTGGGAAGGAGGGACGTCAAGGATGCCCATATGGAACAGCACCCGATGGGCGCCACTCAGAGCACACTGGTAATGCCGCCACCCCTTCCCGGTCTCGAGGCCACGCCGTCGACAGGCGCGAGTCAAGGCTTCGAAGTCATCGAGGGTCAACTGCTCGAGGCTGACGTTGGTCTCGATGAGCAGACGGCCGACGGACTGCGACGCGATGCGCAGGCTCTGAATGGAGGTGAACCCGATCGCTTCGGCACCTTGGCGGAAGCGCTCCATATCGGCCGCCAGTGGACTGGCGGCGATCTCTCGCCAAAAGCTCGAGAGTTTGCGCGACACCAGGTAGTCGTAGCCGGGTTGGAGCCAGCCGTGGACCATCAAAAAGATCAGGAACGAAGTTGTCTGTGAACCCTCGGCCAGTCTGTAGGCGAGTGGCTGGGCGGCCCAGTCTTGTGGGTTGGGCCAGCGCCGCATGAAGGTCTTGGCCCCCTGGGTGGTGGTGTGATTGCCCCGGCCCGTGCGCGTCTGGTGATGCGCATACTCAGCGAGGTAGTCCCTCGCCGAGGGGTCAGCGGCGCGAACGCTGTCGATCTCGGGCAGCATCGAACTCGGCTTTCACGTGTGCGGGGGCGAGGTGGATGTAACGGGCGGTCGTGTCGATGTGGGCATGACCGAGCAACGCCTGCATGACGGCCAGATCAACGCCCGCTTCGGCCAGCGCAGTGCCGAAGGTGTGCCGGAGTGCGTGCGGATGGCCGCCTGGAACACCAGCCGCCGCCCGGTGATAGCGGAAGATCGTGCGCAGGCCCGCCGGGGTCAACGGCTGACCGCGATTCGGACCTTTGGCCACCACGAACAGCCGGGAGGTCAATGTCTCTGGGCGTTCGGCAAGCAGGTAGGTCTGAATGACGCCGGCTACATCCACATCAAGTGGAACCCGGCGCTCTTTGGACCCTTTGCCGCTCACCCGCAGCCATCGCCCGCCGATGTCGACATCGCGAACGTCGAGAGCCAGCACTTCGCCGGCCCGCAGGCCACAAAAGACCATCAACCCCGCCATCGCCCGGTCTCGCCACGTCCGCAGACTCCCCACCAACGCCACGACGTCGCCGCTGTCCAAAGCACGAGGCAGCCGCTGAGGTTCTCGGACTCGCAACGCTGATCGCCGTTTCGGACGGCGTGCCACGTGCGCGAGCAAGCCGTTGCGCTCACCCGAAGAGAGTCTTCTCGCTTCCCTGCCTCTCGGGACTGGGTTCTTGGCATCGGGGTCACGCATCGCTCGGAACTCGAACAGACCCGAGACTGCGGCCAGGCGATTGTTCACCGTCGCCGGCGCATATCCGTCGGCTCGCCGACCGTCCAAGCGCAGTACATTGGGGCCCGGTCGACCTGGGACCGTTGCCTGCCGGCACGCGGCGAGGTAACGCAGCAGAACGTCGGTGTCAACGACGTCGAGTTCGAGCCCCTCGCTCGTCAACCAGCGGCAGAACGCCAGCAGCGAGAAGCCGTAGACGCGGACCGTCTGCGGTGAGTAGTTCCGATCCGACAAGTAGCTGAGGTATTCGTTCACCAATGCGAACCGGTCGACCCCGGCACCAGCCAAGGCCCAACCATCCGCTATCCGATCAAGCCGAAACTCCTCATCGGTCACCACAACATCTGTAACTCAACGCGTCACCAAAGGCAAGCATCATGCCGCCAAATCTTGCAACTTTCTTAGGGATCTACTCGATTCCATCCAGTCGTAATAGCCGGTAAATAGGCAGCTGCCCGTCGCCCCCATGGAGCGAACCAGACCGACGCTCTCGCAGAAGTCCACGACCTTGCGATCTGAGAATTGGCTGCCCCGGTCGGTGTTAAGCCGAAGTCGGTTTAATTCCGATTATGCCGAGGTTCGCGTTAAGCCGGAGAATCGTCGATTGGCCTGCGTCTGAGGTTTGTTCGACTGATTCCTCGGCTTAACGGTTGGCTCTTATCGCAGACTGTAGAGGATCTCGAGTGTGTCATCGCCGAGCTCTTCGCACGCTAGGGCTGTGATCGCGGGGGTGGCCGCGTTGATGGCCTCCCGCATCATGTCCAAGGTCGCGAAGGCGTAGAACGCTGCGGTGGTCGAGGCGTTCTCGTGGCCGAGGAGGCGCATGATGATGGGTAGCGGTATGCCCTGCTGGTAGAGGTCCATGGCCTTGGTCTTGCGCAGCATGTGGCAATGGACTTTGCACGGGATCGAGGGGCAGATGGTGCGTGCGGTTGCGGCGGCTTCCTTCAGCACAGCCGAGACGGTGTCGACCGAGAGCTGGGTCGGCTGCCCGCGGTGCAGGCTGTAGAAAAGCGGGCGCCTGGCAGGCAGTGTGGCCCGGTCCGGGTGGAACTCGTCGAGATAGACGCGCAAGTGCTCGATCGTCTTGGCGGTCAACGGGACGGTGCGAGTCTTGCTCCTCTTGCCGGTGAGGCTGAGATGGCCGGGGGCGGCAAGGTGGAGGTCTTGGAGGGTCAGGCCGGTGATCTCGCCGACGCGCCCCGCGGTGTCATAGAGCAAGATGAGCAACATCCGATTCCGCCGCGACTTGCCCGTTGCCCCGCTGAACGCGCCGAGGACAGCTTGGGTCTCGGTGCCGCTGAGGTACTCGATCGGTGTTCGCGGGCTGGCTGGTGGTTTCAGGGTCTTGGCTGCTTGGCTGAGCGCGACCAACGTGAAGTCTTCCTGTGCTGCGTAGGCCAGGAACGCTTTCACGGTGCTAAGCCGCAGCGCAATCGTTCGGGGCGCGTAGCCCTGGTGCTCGAGCATCCAGGCCAGCCACGCCTTGAGGTATCGGCGCTCGAAGTGCTCGAAGCTGACGTGGGTGCGATCGATGTGCTCGGTCTGGGTGAGGTAATCGAGGAAGCAATCCAGGCTGATTCGGTAGGCCTCGATTGTCTTGGGCGTGAGCCCTTGGACTTTGGGCATGTAGCCGTGGAGGTAGTCCCTGGCGAAACTGAAGAAGTTCGGCGCGTCGGTGTCCGGGTCGCGTTTCATCAGAATCCGACCTCGGGCAGCACCCATGCACCCAGGCGCGTGATGTCGGCGTAGGCGTCCATGAAGTCCGGAGAGGTGTGGACGTAGTAGTAGGTCGATTCGAAGGTGGCGTGTCCCATGTAGCGCGACAGGTAGGGCAATAGCGCCGCGACGTCCTCTCCGTTCCTCATCCACCGTTCGATGTTGGCGTAGGCGAAGTGGTGGCGGAAGTCGTAGGGCCGCGGTGGCGTGCCGCCACTGGGTCGTGTCAGCTGGGCCTGGTCCCAGATTCGGTTGAACACCGTGCCGACCGATGTCCCTGTGACCGGTTGGCCGGTGGAGGAGACGAAGAAGGTCTGACGGATCGAGAAGCGTTGGCGCGATGTCCGATCGCAGGCGCTCAAGACGTCGAGGACCTCCCGTGTCAGGGACAGCCGGCGGCTGCGCTTGCCTTTGGAGCACACGACGTCGATGTGCCCCGCGGCCAGGTCGACGTGCTCGCGCCGCAGTGCTCGGGCCTCGCCGGTTCTCATCGCGCAGCAGTGCATCAGCGCAAAGAACGCGACCGCCTGCCACTTCCAAGGAGACTGAGCATCAAGGCGAGCCGCGGCGGCAAAGAACGACTCGATCTCATGTGCGCTCAGGAGATAGGGGTGGGCCGGGACGAACGGTGCCTTCCAGCGCTCCGACAGCACGTAGGCGTCCGCGTTCTCGTGGGCATGCAGCCATCGGCCAAAGTCGCGGATGTAGGACATCCACGACCGGTAGCGGCCTGAGCGGGCCAACTGCTCGCGCACCCATCCTTCGACGGTGTCGCGGTCGAAGACCTGCCGGTCGTGCTCGGTGCAGTAGGCGTCGAACCTCTTCAGATAATAGATCCGCGAAGACCCGTAGCACCCCATCTTCTCCTTGAACTCGAGGTAGGCATCCAACTGGGGGGTGAACACGCTGGTGAAGCCGTGGGCGCTCATGACCGGACACCTTCGGGCAAAGGGAGCACACACTCGAGCAGGCGGTGCTCGTCGACGCTCATGTAGGTGTTCGTCGACTCGGGATCGGCGTGCCCGAGCACCGCCGAGATCGTCGGCAGTCCAACCCCGGCGCGCAGCAGTCGGGATGCGGCACTGTGACGCAGGAAACGGGTCCCAGCCTTCACGTCGGCCACCCCAGCCTTGGAGAACGCGTCCGCTGTCACCCGGTAGATCGAGGCGTGGTCGGCCAGGCCGGTGTGCGGCGCCTTCGATCGCAAGAACACGTGATCGTCGCCCGAGTCGGGCCGTTCGTCGACGATGTACTCGGCGAGGCGGGCTGCCACCAGCGACACCAGCGGCAAGGTCAGGGGGTTCTTGGTCTTCTGCTGGATAATCCCGATCGTCTTGGCATGCCAGTCGATGTCGCCCAGTCGTAAGCCCGCGATGTCACAGGCTCGCAGCCCCGTCGTCAGCGCGAGCAAAGTGATCGCCGCATCCCGAGCACTGACGATCCCCGACGCGCACGCTTGGACGACCAGCTCCTGGTCCGTGTCGCTAAGAACCGGAAGGATCCCGTGGGATCGTTTGGCGCCGAGCAGACCCAGCGCGTCGACCAGATCGCTGCGTCCGCTGAACTTCAAGAACGGACGGAAGTTCGAGATCACCCAGGGCAAGGACGAGACCGCCCACCGGTCCAACAGGGACTCGAAAAACCCCAGAATGCTGGCGCCGTCAGCGACGTCAAAACAGCAGCCTCCCTGTGCCTCCAAGAAGACCAGGTAGGCCTGCGCCACCCTTCCATAGGCGGCCCGAGTCGCGGGCGCCAGATCACGTTCCTCCATGTCCATCTCCCAGGAGGCGAGCAGCCCGGCGAACTCGCTCGACTGGGGCCGGGCACCCCCGCCGCCGCGTGTACGAGGCCCAAGGTCCATCCGTCCTGTTGTCACGTAGGCATCGAACAGCCCGACCAGTCGGCTGTAGCCGAACCGTCGCTGCGCACTGAACCGGCCGGTGCGCGGGCTGATCGTCATGGAGGCGAAGACGGCCCCCAGCGCTGGGGTGTAGGCACCGCCGTGTCCATCGACGAAAGCCGACAGTGCCCTGATTGATTTCTCATATTGGCAAATCGTCGACTCCATGTAGTCAGCCGCACGCAAGTCAGCGACGACTGCCGCACCGATCTGTTCCACCGTCGTATCCATGGGTCTCTCCTTCACAAGGTGTCTGGACACGGCGGAGGCTAATGAGAGACCAACGAACCGTTAAGCCGAGGAATCAGTCGAACAAACCTCAGACGCAGGCCAATCGACGATTCTCCGGCTTAACGCGAACCTCGGCATAATCGGTGTGAAACACCGTCGCGTCCATCTGTCTGTGGCGGGTCGCCGCCGCTTGCTCGAGCGCCTCTAGGACGATCTCGGTCCGCATGTGATCGGCCACCGAGAATCCCAGTACCCGAGACGATCCCTCGTCGCGAATGGCGCACATGTAGGCCTCGCCCTCGCCGACCTTGAGGTAGGTGATATCGGATGTCCACACCTCGTCGATCCCCTCAGGATGGAACTGTCGGTTCACCAGGTCCGCCGGGAAGGTGGCGGCTGGATCGGGGCTGGTGGTGACCTTGAACAGCCGTGGGCTCACCCCGACAATGCCGAGGCTGGCCATGCGGGCCGCCACGGTGGTGCGGCTCACCCGCTCCCCGGCTTCGTGCAGGTCGAGGGTGATCCGCGGGGCGACGTAGGTGCCGTCCGAGCTCTTGTGGAAGCTGATGATCTTGGCGTCGAGATCGGCCCGGCGGATCTCCCTCGGCAAAAGAGGCCGGTGTTGGGCCGCTCTCCAGCGGTAGTAGCCGGCCGAAGACACCTCCAACAGGCGGGCCATGCGGGTGATCTCGAAGTTGGCGTACTCGACGGCCATCAACGCAAATCTTTCTGCTTTGGTGGATTTGAAGCGAAGTACGCGGCAGCTCCGGTGAAATGTTGATGCCGTAGGAGCACTGGGGCGCGCGCGACGAGGCACCCCTCGGTGCACTGACGAGGTGGAGTTGTCGAGAGGGTGGGTCTATGCCGCCTTTTCGCTGATGGTGACGGCGAAGCCGAGAGCCTCGATCCTGCGCTGGAGCCGCTTCGCCTCAACGCTGGGATCGTGACGGCGCTCGAAGTAGTCGGCACCGAGGTCTTCGTAAAGGGCACCCGTGCTGAGTAGGTGCCAGGCTGTCTCGAGCATGGAGTGGGCCACGGCGACCGCTGCCTTGTTGGGTCCTCTTCGCCGGGCGATGCGGCTGTAGAGGGCTGAGTAGTAGCTGCCCTTGGTGCGCACCGCCGCCCGGGCTGCCTCTATCAGGGTCCGGCGCAGCCACGGCGAACCGTGTCGGGT
>Ga0302325_10026022_pt1 | contig 12156 bp, 11 predicted proteins | sample Palsa_T0_2_FD_201948 | JGI IMG/M metagenome (GOLD analysis project Ga0302325, IMG submission 201948) | Peat permafrost microbial communities from Stordalen Mire near Abisko, Sweden - Palsa_T0_2 | ecosystem: Environmental > Terrestrial > Soil > Palsa > Peat permafrost | place: Sweden: Abisko...
TGGCCGCATTCACCAGCGCCGTTCGCGCGCTGACCAGCACCGCCCGTGCACGGATCACGGTCAGATGGATCTGGGCCTTCGCGCTGCGATGTCGCACCGGACCGAGCAAGCTGGGATCGATTCGGGCTAGGCGTGCGAGCGTGCGGGCATCCAGCCGATCGTCTTTCCGGGTGCTCTGGCTGATCAGTTGCACGTTGCGCGCATGCGCCACGAGCACTTCGTGTCCTCGCTCGCTCAACTGCCGACTGATCCACGGGGAATGCGTTCCGGTTTCCAGCGCGATCCGACTCCGCGGGATCTTACTGAATACCTGCTGGAATCCTTTCGGTGTCGTAGCCAGTTCTTGTTCCAAGATCACTTCGCCCGCTTCGTTCAAGATGCAGTAACGACTGCTTCGATCTCCCAGATCCAAACCAATCGTGAGCTGGTTCGGTTTGAAAACCTGCATCCCCTCGATTGCCACAGTGCTAATCTTCTTCATTGCCGGTCTCCTTTTTGCGCCTCGAGCGCGTCGTTTCAATGGGAGCGTATCGCATCCCGCTGGAGACCGGCCTTCTCATCCCATCTGATTAACGCATTTATCGTACATGTGAAATTTCGGGCAGAGGCAGGTGTACGGTAGCGTGACTGATCAGGCACCAGAAATTCCACGAGGAGCACAGTTGGGAAGCTGAGGGTCTTTACGCCGGCACGATTTTTCCTTGGCAAATCTCGAAGGTGTTGGTTCTGGATTACGGACAGGTCACGGAGATGTCGATTGCGGGTGGGTCGAGGGACGCGATCTTGTGACGCTTGGAGGTTGCGACGGGGCTGTTGCACCAGGATCGCCGCCGTTGGGTGTCTGGACGCCAGGTCCGGTTTTATGTCCACCCATCTGTTGCCTGAGTCGAGAGAGCGCTGCAATCTACTATCCGAATTGATCCTGATGGCGTTCGAGGCCAAGCTGAAAGATTGGCGGTATGGGCTAGATCAGGCATATCGAAACACCTGTTTCGCTCACAAGTCTTACGTAGTGGTTCCTGAGGCCACGGCGCTGCCGACTAACCGGGAGTTGGCAAAAGACGAGTTACCTTTCTTCAGAGCAACAATTGAATCTTGTCAAACTGCTGAGCCCAACCAATCTTCAACAGGGGGTACGCGATGAGGGGAATGCCTACTTCTGTGACGGTGACTCTGGCCTTCCCCTCAGATTCGTTGAATTCAACGATAACGGTGATCTCGTTTGGCCAGCGCCCAGGAACCGATACTTGCGAGCCGGGAATTGCTTTCCCGTTCTCATCAGCGAACGCCATCGTGGACACGATTTTCTTGTCTGCGACGACTTCCTGGTAGGTGCCGGTGTTCCAAAACATTTTTCCTTTCTCAGATTTCATCGCCCAAAGAAAGCTGCCGCCCTCTCGCACGTCGTCCCGGACGACGAGTGCGGTGAAGCCTTTGGGCCCCCACCACTTCTTCACCGAATCCGCATCCGTCCAAACCCTCCACACGTCCGCTACGGAGGCGTTGAACGTACGTTCCGTGCTGACGCTCGTGTGGTAGTTCCACGCACCGAGGACCAACAGGGCCAACATCAAAGTGATACCGCCCGATACTTTGTAGATCATGCTGAACCTCCCTATTTTTGGCCCTGACATTCCTCCCTAGCCGTAAGGGCTAGAGCATTCCTTCCAGCCGAACGTAGCTCGCTTCCATTCCACGTTCCATACCTGTTGCAAGCATCGCCGCGCGCGTCTTAGCATCGGGCAGCGTCATTTGCATGGTCATCAACGTTCCCGCGCCGTCGGCTTCAAATCGCGTTTCAATATGATTGTCCGGCGTGGGATCCGGCAGGTGCATGCGCTCGACGTGTACGATCCTTTTGTTCGGCTGCAATTCCAGGTATTCGCCAGTGATGTAAAATCCGCGGCCTTCGCCATTCGTCCACTCGTAACGGAACTTGCCGCCGGGCCTGGCGTCATTGATGCATAGGGGCATCGTCCATCCTTCCGGTCCAAGTAACCATTTCTGGATTAATTTTGGGTCGGTATGGGCGCGGTACACGGCTTCCGGGGGCGCAGCGAAGCGCCTGGTCACAATCAGCTGGGTATCTCCTTCGGTCTGCAGCGTCATCTTGCTCATCGCTTTTTTCGCCTCCGCTGTTTTTCCATCCCGGCCAGAACTTCATCCAGCCGGTCGTAGTTTGTCGCAAGAGCTTTTCGCAGCATTCCAAGCCATTGGTCCATCGCTTCAATACCCGCATTCGAGAGACGACGAGGACGCCTCGTACCCTCGACTCGTTGAACGATCAGTCCGGCACCTTCGAGCACTTTCAAGTGCTGGGAAATTGCGGGCTGGGTCATCTCGAAGGGCTTTGCCAATTCATTGACGGTGGCCTCCCCGTGGGCAAGACGCGCAAGAATCGCGCGGCGTGTGGGGTCTGCCAAGGCAGAGAAAGCAGCATCAAGGCCATGCATAACTTTTATCTTATATAAGTAAGTGTTTATAGTCAAGAGCGGATTTTGATGCACCCACGGACAACCCTCCGGAAGACGCGCGAGTCTTTTGGCTTGAAAAGTCTAGTCCGACAACCGGTTTCGTTGTTCACCATCGGACACCAGCTGATGTTCGCCGGTTGTCGTTCGTCTGAACGAAATTTCGAAGAGCTGAAGATCGAAAGCGTGCGTTGTGGGTGAGTGATGGGCTAACCGAAAATTATTCCGAGCCAAATTCCTCTGACCACAACCTCGCTGCAGGTCTTAGCACGAACTCCAAATCTCGAACACAAAATCGCGCGCCGGTTCCTGAACCCGGATCGTTCAGCGCGTGATGCATCGGCGGCCTGCCGCCGATCCTTCCAGGGCAGCCGGTCGCTCGAGCAGTCGTGACTTCATTTTCCCGGCCAGGAGTTCAAATCCAACCCCGCAACGACGCCATTTTAGGGACTCATGAGGGCCTGCCGCGAGGTGGGCCCTTTTCTTTTCCTTGAACTTTATTGCAAGCCGACCTTGCCGCGCAGGCTTGCGTAGATCTCGCCCGAGTCGTAGCCCGCGCCGGACTTGAAGACGAGTTCTGGATTTTCGATTGCCGTGACGTTCCCCGCGAGGTCGCCATTCAGGAGGACGAGGTCGGCTTGCTTGCCGGCTGTGACCGTTCCGACTTGATCCCCAATTCCCAGAAACGTCGCGCCGTTCTGGGTGGCGATGTGGATCGCTTCCATGGGCGTGAAGCCCGCTTCGACCAGCAATTCGATATTGCGTTGATCGCCGAGGCCGGCGAGGGTGTGGCCGTCGCCCGTGGGGTCGCAGCCCGCCATTAGAACGCCGCCCGCCGCCACAAACTCTCGTTCGAATTTCATTTCTTTCAGCAGCAACATTTGGATCTCCGGAACCAGGGCCACGTATTCGGCGCGATTGGTCATCGCCTTCGACCAGGCTTCGGGAACCATCAGCTCGTGGTCTTTTTTTAACAGTCCGTGAAAATCCATCGGCGGGCGAGTTCCGCCTTCGAGGACCGCCAGAGTCGAAGTAATCGCCACATGATGCTCGATCAGCGTCTGAATCATTTGCTTGATCTCGGGACTATCGGGTTCCACTTTGGTGATGATGTCCTGAAGGACGCCGAAATAGTTCGTGCCACACGGGGCTGGTTGCTGCTGGGAGTAGAGTTCGCCGTCTGGCGCGCCGAAGGGGCCGTGCTCGAGATTGTCGATGCCCATCTCGGCTGCCTGGCGGAAACCGACGGAGCACAAGTGTCCGGTCACTTTCATGTTGAGCTGGTGGGCTTCGTCGATTCCGGCGCGCAGCTCATCAGGCGTGACATTGACGTATGCCTTGACGGAGGTGAAACCGACGGAATGCCAATAGCGCACAAAGGCGCGCGCTTCATCGGCATCCTTCAGCACATGCATCTGCGGAACAAGGCCAGGCGCGCCTTCCAGATATGGAGTCGTTAGGTAAAAATTGGGACCGGGCATCGCCCCGCTGTCGACCCGAGCTTTCACCTGGAGATCGCCATAGGGGTCCATCGAACCTGTGGTCCGAGCCGTAGTCACGCCGCTCGCGAGGTACAGCGGCGGAAACGAAAAGAATTGCTCGATGCCGGTGAGCGGCCCTTCGGCCGGAGCAGGATAGAAAAGATGTTCGTGCATTCCGACCAGGCCCGGGATTACGGTCTTACCCGTGCCATCGATGACTTTTGCGCCAACCGGGACAGGAACAGTCGCGGCCGCGCCGACCGCGGCAATTTTTCCGTGGTCGATGACCACGGTCTGATCGGCCAGCGGCGCCGCACCCGTTCCGTCAATCACCTCCACTTGCGTCAACACGATCACCGGATCATGCTCTCGAATGAAGGTTGGCGCCGAGGCGCCTTGTTGCGCTCCCGCAGTGCCAGCGATCAGCAACGTGAAAACGAGAGGCCATTTGGTCATGCAGAGCTCCTTGGCTGGCGACTGACGCACATTCAAGCGAGCGGATTATACACGGCGTCCGAGGGGCGCGGCGGGCGCATTCGCTGCGCCGGTCACGCGGAGCGTTTGTTTTTCTTGACGGCGGTGAATTGCATGGTGCCGTCGTTGACCGCGCCAAACTTCAGGGCGGCGAGATCCAGCGCGTAATTCTGATACAGCTTCCACGGCTTCTTCGAGCCTTGTTTGGGAAGAATCGCACTCGAGCGCTGCAGATAGCCCGAGGTCAGGTGAATGGCGGGCTCTTCGACGATGGACGGGTCGCGGCGGCGCGGCGTGCAGTAATCGTATCCGCGGGCGTCCATAAAATTCAGGAGACGGCAGACGTACTCGGCAGTCAAGTCGCACTTGAGAGTCCACGATGCGTTGGTGTAACCAAAAGCGGCGGCGAAATTCGGGATATCGCTATACATCATTCCCTTGTAGCTGATCGATCGCGCGGGATCGACGGGCGCACCATTGATTTGCAGCCGTATGCCGCCGAGTAGCTTCAGATTCAATCCCGTGGCCGTCACGATCATGTCGGCGGCGAGTTCTTCGCCCGATTTCAAGCGCAAGCCGGCTTCAATGAATGTGTCGATTTCGTCGGTGACGATCGATGCCTTACCCGAACGGATCGCGAAAAATAGGTCGCCATCGGGAACCAGGCAAAGACGCTGGTCCCACGGGTTGTAGCGCGGAGTGAGGTGCCTGGCGACGTCGTAATCGGGGCCAAGATATTGCCGCGCGAAACCAAGAATCATTTTTTTGGTGTCTTCGGGCTTGCGCCGCGCGAAATTGAAAAAGTACAACCCGAGGAGGACGTTCTTCCAGCGGACGAGTTTGTGCGCGAGCCCGGCCGGGAGACGGCCGCGCATCCACTTGGCAACCGGATCCTCGGAAGGGCGAGAGAGTATGTAAGTTGGCGAGCGCTGCACCATGGTTACGTGCGCAGCCGATTTGGCGAGCGCGGGAACCAGCGTCACCGCCGTTGCGCCGCTGCCGATAACCACGATCCGTTTGCCTGCGTAGTCGAGATTTTCGGGCCACTGCTGCGGATGCACGATGCGGCCGCGGTAACGGTCCATGCCCGGCCAGCCCGGCATGTAACCCTCCGCGTAATCGTAGTAGCCGCTGCAAACATACAGAAAATTGCAGGTGAACGGCGCCCGCTTCCCTTCCGCGCCCGTGGCCTCAATCGTCCAGAGAGCCTCCGGCGAAGACCACGACGCCCGCGTGACTTGATGCCCGAAGCGAATCTTACGGTCGATGCCATATTCGCGAGCCGTATCTCGAATGTAGTCGAGGATCGTTGAACCATCCGCTATCGCTTTTCGGTTGCGCCAGGGCCTGAATTTGTAACCGAGGGTGTACATATCGGAATCGGAACGCACGCCCGGATAACGGAACAAATCCCAGGTTCCACCGAGTGCGTTGCGCCCTTCCAGAATCGCGAAGGTCTTTGCCGGGCACTCTGTCTGTAGGAAATAGGCCGCGCCAATGCCGGAAAGCCCCGCGCCAACAATCAGGACGTCGAAATGTTCGGCGGCGCACATGTCGCCAATAGTCATATAGCGCTCGATGCGGGCCGCATGAAGTGGACCATTCGCACTTCTTTACCTCAGACGAGCATACCGAAATAAGCACTTCGCGGGATTCTATCCGAGAAAGTTCGGTCTCCATAGACCGAACCTAGAGCGCCAATGTTTTCTTGCCGTCGGCAGGCTTCGGAGATCCACTCTCGTGCAAGACTTCCTCGATCTCGACGCGTTCGCGTTTGATTTCGAGGCGCAGCCTGCCGAAGATGCTCATGTAAATGTTGGCGACCCAAACCAGCGAAAATCCAGCGATGAGATAGCCGCGCCAGCCGGGATACAGAAGCTTGTAACGCGTCAGGAACAAGAAAAGAACCGTGACGTAGTGGCTGAAGCAAAACTCGCAGGTCACGAGGTAGAACAATTTGCGCTCGAGCAGCCGCTTGCAGGTCTTGCTTCTCCGCTCGCACCAATCCCGGGGCTCGCGGAATATTTCTTCGTGGGTGACCGTCCAGGCGACGGAGGCAATGGGAATCGCGAGGATAAATAACGCAATAATTTGCTGCGAGAGGGGCATCATGCCTGCTTCTTCTCGAGGACGGCCCAACGCGCGTAGAGCTGGTCCACGGAACGCTGCGCGTCTTCCGCCTGCACGTAGGCAGAATGCAACCGGGACGCGTCCGTAACGATTTCGGGATCTTCCAGCACGGCGCGTTTCACGCGCACGTCCTCTTCGGCTTTCGCGATTTTCTTTTCGAGTGAGGCGAGCTCGCGGCTTTCGGTATGGGAGAGTTTATTTTTGGTACCGTTCGTCTGGGTTTTAACCCCGTTCGCCTGATTCTTTGCTTCGTTCGCGGGAGCGGATTGAAGAGTCTGCGGCGCACGCGGGGAGGTCGCTTTTTCGGGCCGTTTCGCTTTACGCGAACGCTGCCAAACCTCCCATTGCGAATAATCCGCGAAGCGTTCCGCTTCGCCAAGCCCGTCAAGCCCTAAGACCAGTGTGGAGACGCGATCGAGCATGTAGCGGTCGTGGGTGACCAGGATCAGCGCACCGCGAAATTCGAGCAGGCTTTCTTCCAGGATTTCCAGGGTTGGAATGTCCAGGTCGTTGGTGGGCTCGTCAAGTAGCAAGACGTCCGCCGGCTGGAGCATCAGTTGCGCGATGAGCACGCGGGCCCGTTCGCCGCCGGAAAGTTTTCCCACCGGCCGGTTCAGGTCTTCGTTTGCAAAAAGAAATCGGGCCGCCCAGGACGCGACATGTATCACACGATCCTGATAGGTGACCGAATCGCTGTCGGGGGCAAGCGCCCGTCGCAACGACACGTCCGGGTCGAGTTCGCGATTCTGATCGAAGTAAACAATTCGCAGCGAATCGGCTTTGGTGATCCGCCCCGCTGTGGGTTCGATATCACCGCGAAGAAGCCGCAGTAGCGTGGATTTGCCGCTCCCATTGGGGCCGACCAGTCCGACGCGCATCTGGGATTGCACGATCAAACTCAGGTTCTCGAACAGCGTCCGGCCGCCGATCGCGTATGCGACGCCGTCGAGCGTGATGAGCTGCTTGGTCTGGCGATTACTCGCGGAGAAATCGATTTTTGCGCTCACCTCGCGAGTTCGTTGGTTTAAGTCGGCCAGTTCGCCAATCATCTCGTGCGCTTTATCAATGCGGGATTTGGATTTGGTGGTGCGGGCTTTGGGGCCCCGACGAAGCCACTCAATTTCGGTGTGAACCAGATTCGCCAGAGCGTCCTGCCGCTTGCCCTGCGCGTGAAGGTATTCTTCCTTGGCCTCGAGGAATTTCGTGTACGTGCCCTTCACGCGCAGAAACCCATCCGCATACAGGCGGCTGAGCTCGACGATATCGCTGGCGATGTTTTCGAGGAAATAGCGGTCGTGGCTGACGACGACGCAGGCAAAGGGCGCGTTCTGCAGAAGAGTTTCGAGCCACTTGATGCCCGCGAGATCCAGATGATTCGTCGGTTCGTCGAGAAGCAGTATGCCTGGCTCTTGCACCAGCGCTTCGACAATCGCGAGGCGCTTTTTCCAGCCGCCCGAAAGGGATGCCGTAGGCAGATCGGGATCGGCGAATCCCGCCCGGCTCAAGGCTTCGGACGTGCGGAAGTGGTGGTCAGCGTGCGACACGCCCGCCCGTTCCAGCGCGGCTTCGATCACTGAGCTGCACGTGGAAGCTTCGGGAAATTCCGAAATCTGAGTAACCAAGATTAAGCGCGTTCCCTTGCGCACCGCGACGTCGCCGCTGTCCGGCTTCACACCCCCACAAAGAATTTCCAGCAGCGTGGATTTTCCCGAGCCGTTGGGGCCAATCAGGCCAATACGGTCGCCATCTGAAATGGTGAAGGAGATATTCTGGAACAGCGGAGCAGCGCCGAACCTTTTGGACAAACCCTGAGCATTGATAATCGGGGGCAAATTGTTCTGTTTCTCCTGAATGATTTTACCCTTGAATGAGCCGGCGGCGCAAAACGACCTGCTAGAATGGCCGCATCCAGTGGAAATGGAGCCGAGATTTATGGGGCGCGACAATGCGAACGAACATTTTGACGTGCTGATCGCGGGCGCCGGCGCGGCGGGATTGATGTGCGCGATCGAAGCCGGGAAACGCGGCAGGCGCGTCGCGGTTCTGGAGCACGCGGAACGTGCCGGAAAAAAGATTTTGATTTCGGGCGGGGGGCGGTGCAACTTCACGAATTTGCATTGCCGGCCCGATCATTTCATCTCGGCGAATCCACATTTTGCGAAGTCGGCGCTGGCACGGTACACCCCGCAGGACTTTATTGCGCTGGTGGAGAAGCATGGGATCAAGTATCACGAAAAAACGGTGGGCCAACTGTTCTGCGACCGGGCGGCCCACGAGATTACGGGAATGTTGGAAGCAGAGTGCCGCGAAGCCGGAGTGAAAGTGATCGTCGGCGCCAGGATTCGGGAGGTACGCAGAGCGGATGGTTTCGTGGCAGCTTGCGACTCGGCGGAGTTTCGCGCGCCGGCGTTGGTCGTCGCGACGGGCGGCCTTTCGATCCCGAAAATGGGGGCGACGGCCTTCGGATACGACATTGCCAGGCAATTCGGGCTGAAAATCTGCAAGACGAATCCGGGGCTCGTGCCCCTGTTATGGGGAGCCGAGGATCGGAGCAAGTATTGCGATCTCGCCGGAGTTTCGGCAGAGGTCGCCGCGGCGGCGAACGGACCGACGTTCCGCGAAGGGATGTTGATCACGCACCGGGGATTAAGTGGGCCGGCGGTGCTGCAGGCTTCTTCGTATTGGAAAGAGGGAGTTCCCATTCACATCGACCTCGCACCTGAACGCGACGTTCTCGGGACGGTGCGCGAGGGCGCTGGCAGAACCAGCGCGCAAGTGCGCTCGGCCCTGCAACACGTCTTGCCGAAGCGATTCGCGACGCGCTGGCTTGAACTTCACCCGAGCGATACGTGGAGCAACACGTCACTCGACGAATTCGAGCGTGAGCTTCACGACTGGACTTTGTTTCCCTCCGGCACCGAGGGCTACGATAAGGCTGAAGTAACAACCGGCGGCGTGGACACGGACGAACTGTCGAGCAAAAGCATGGAGAGCAAGAAAGTCAAAGGGCTATTCTTCGTCGGCGAGGTTGTGGACGTAACCGGGCAGCTGGGCGGCTTTAATTTTCAATGGGCCTGGGCCTCGGGAGCGGCGGCGGGGCGGTCTTTGTAACGCGCGGACGTAGCGGTTATGATGCGGCCGTCAAAGATTCATTACGCCGCGCGGGAGCTCACACGCGCGGAGCACGACGCCCCGGGGCCTTTTAGAGGATACGCATGAGTTCCGCAAAAAACAGTGGCGTCGCATTTCCGTCCGCCCTACCATCGGCGCGGACCATCGAGTATCCGACGAACGGCACCATCTTCTCCCAAGAAGATCGGTGCACGGACGTTCACTACATCAAGATGGGCGTGGTGAAGCTAATGCTCGTGTCCAGGCGCGGCAGGAGCGGCATCCTGGGATTTTTGGGCCCTGGGGATTTTTTTGGGGAGGGCTGCCTCAGCGGCAGGGCATCGTATCTAACGTCAGCGATTGCGCTGGTTCCGACGACGGTAAACGTGGTCAAGCAGAAAAAGATGATTGAGATCCTGGGGGCGGAGCCGGCGGTGTGCTCGCGTTTCATCAACTATCTACTGGCGCGAAACCACAGGATTGAAGAGGATTTGATCGATCATCTGTTCAATTCCTGCGAGCGGCGGCTGGCCCGCACGCTGTTGCTGCTGGCGCAATATGATAAAGGCAGCACCGAGGCGCTGGTCCTATCGCAAATCACTCATGACACGCTGGCGGAAATGGTTGGATCCACGCGTCCCCGCGTCAGTGTGTTCATGAACAAATTCAGGAAGCTGGGATTTATCCACTACACGCGAAGCGGAGGATTGAAAATCTATCAATCGCTCGCGAAGGTTCTGGAGGAATGAGGCCGGCGATGCGGCGGCAACAAAGTTTTGCTAGGCACTTGTTTCGTACATTTTGCAGGGGTAGGATAACGTTATTCTTCTGGTATTTATAGCATGGAGATGAGCGTGGCCCAAGGTGAGCTAAGTCCGCGAACGAGCCTCAGCAAAATCGATCTACCCCCCGCATCGCTGGCAAATTACCTCGCGGACTTCGAGCGCCAAGATGGTCCGATGTTTTTCGACGGAGCGTCGAGCAACGACGATCCGTATTCAGCGGCGCGAAAACGCTTCAAAATCCTAATCGCCGACGATCATGAAGCCGTGCGACGCGGATTGCGATCGGCAGTGATTTCCGCAGGTTGGGATCTTTGCGGCGAGGCGATCCATGGAAAAGACGCGGTCGAAAAAGTCGAGCAACTCAAACCCGACCTGATCATCCTGGACCTCAGCATGCCGGTGATGAACGGGCTCGACGCTGCCCGCGAGATACGGAAGAAAGCGCCGAACGTAAAGATCGTAGGCTTCACGATGCACGAATCCGCGCAAGTGCGGGAACAAACCTCGATGATCGGATTTCACGCGCTGGCGGCGAAGTCCTCGCCTCTGGGAAACCTGCTGGCCACGGTGAAATCGATTCTCGAAGCGTCCTAGCGCGGCTCGCTCGCGCGGAATTCTTTCGGGATTGCGAAGGAATTGCGGGAGTCCACGGGGCGCAGCCCATTGCAAAATGGCTTCGCGGCTCAGGCTTCGACGATTTGATTGCGGATTGCGTAGCGGACCAGCTCGCTGACCGTGTGTATTTGCAACTTACGCATGATGTTCGCGCGGTGCGTTTCGGCGGTCTTCACGCTGATGTTGAGTGACGAAGCAACTTCCTTGCTGCTCTTCCCCTCCGCGAGCAACTGCACGATTTCGCGCTCGCGCGTAGTCAGCCGCTCGCGAAGCGGTTCCGAGGCGTCTTGCTTCGGACCGCCCTCGCTAAAGCTCGTCAACATAACCTCGGTGGCGCGCGAGGTGAAGAATGGCTTCTTTTTCGCTAGCGATTCGACCGCAATCACCAGATCGCGGTCGGAGTCCGACTTCACGATATAGCCGCGCACCCCCGCCTCGAGAATTTCCCGAATCAATTGATCGGAGTAGTGCGCGGAGAAGATCAGAACCTCGGTGTCCGGCGAAGCCTTCTTGATGCGCCTGGCCGCGTCCACGCCATTGAGATCGGGCATGCTGATATCGAGAATCACGATGTTGGGTTTCAACTCCTCGGCCTTGGCCACCGCTTCGCGCCCGGTCGTGGCCTCGCCGCAGATCTCCCAGCCCGCATGGGGCTCGAGCAGCGTCCTTACGCCGCGCCGCATCAGGTCGTGATCATCGGCGATCAGGATACGAACCGTTTTCATCTACCCTCCAGGAGGGGCTTTGGCATAAATCGTGAGTTTCGGACTTGTAGTTCAACCGCACTTGCGTTGACGCTCTGTCAAAGGAGACGGTTTCTGTGAGGCTATATACAACACACCAATCCACGTTGTCAAAACCGAGCTTCTTCCCGGATATTGCTGGTTGCCGTCGATCCAATTCAAAGCGGACCGGACCGCACGCCAATATTCCCGACAGTATAGCAGTCAACTACGCACACTCGCTGGGAAGCGTGATTCGAAAGGCCTTGCGTAAGTTTTACGAGCCATCCGCCAAAATTTCGCTCGAAAACGGCCTTGGCGTGAGCGGGTACGGAAGCGCAGTTTATATCTCTTGTTGTGAATAAGT
>Ga0302325_10026024_pt1 | contig 12156 bp, 8 predicted proteins | sample Palsa_T0_2_FD_201948 | JGI IMG/M metagenome (GOLD analysis project Ga0302325, IMG submission 201948) | Peat permafrost microbial communities from Stordalen Mire near Abisko, Sweden - Palsa_T0_2 | ecosystem: Environmental > Terrestrial > Soil > Palsa > Peat permafrost | place: Sweden: Abisko...
TGACGCACTTGGGCCTGACGCTCCATTCACGCCGCGCATCCATTGTTCGAGCATTACCAAACTGAACAGCAGTTTGTGATTGTCCTGCAAACCGGCTTGATGGTCTTCAAGCAGTTTTCGCACCGAGTCAGGCTTGAGAAGTTTGTACATATGGGAATTGCCGTCCCGCAGCAGCTCGGAGAGATGGCCGCCCACGGCGGACTGAAACCATGAATCCACCACGTTGACCGCGAAGCCGCGTTTCTTGCGCTTCAGGATTTTGGCCGGCAAAAAGTTTTTGCAGACCTGGCGGTGCAGCCATTTGCGACTGCCCCTTCGGACTTTGAAACTGGCATCGAGGCGTTGCGCGTATTCCACGATCGTTTTGTCCAAGTAAGGAACGCGCGCTTCCAGGCCGTGGGCCATGGAAAGCTTGTCCGCATACATGAGCAATTCGTCGGGCAGCGAAGACCGAATCTCCAGGAGCTGAAAGCCGCCTAATTCGTCAAGCTGTTCCATTTGGGGTTCCAGCGTCCGCCAATAATCCACCAATTCATGACCAGACTTGGGCAGGAGGTGATCCTGGAATAAACCATCCACCAATTCGGCCGGAGCGAGCGAGAAAACGTGCTGATAACGCCGCAATCGATCCTCGACCCCCAACGAATACAGCCCGCGCTTGAGTGTTTCGTTACGAGGCAGTTTGTTGGCTACGGAACCGACCAGCGAGCGGGCCGACTGCGGCAATTCGCGCCATAATTTGCCGTAGCGCACACCCAAATGCCGGGTGTAACCGCCAAACAATTCGTCCGGTCCCTGGCCAATCAGAGCGACTTTGACATCTTGCCGAGCCCGCTGGCAAACAAAGTACATGGGCACGATGGAAGAGGAAGCAACAGGCTCTTCCAGGCACTCGACAATCTTAGGCAAAGATCGCTCGAATTCGCCTTGATCAAGTTTGACCGGAATAAATCGCGCGCCCAAAAGCGCCGCCGTCTCTTTAGCGTCGGCTAGTTCGTCGTCCTCGAATGACTCGCCATAACCGATGGTGAAGGCAGGCCAATTGCGGCCATGTTCGTTCATCAAAGCCAGCAACAAGCCGGAATCCAAACCGCCGCTGAGGAGAATGCCGACCGGCACATCGCTTAAGAGGTGGCGCTTGACCGCGCCGCGATAAAGTTCCAAAAGTTCGTGAGCGGCCTCTTTATCTTCCTTTGGCGTGGCGAAGGGAATCGGTTTGAAATTATACCAACGCTCTTCCTTGCATTGGCCATTCTCCACCACGAGCATCGATCCCGGCGCTAATTTTCGGATGCCTTGATAGATCGTTAAAGGAGAGGGCGTATAACGGAAACGAAGGAACGTATCGACTGCGGCCGGATCCAACTCGGGCTTGGCGCCCAGAGCAGCCACCACTGGACGGATCTCGGAGCCAAAACTTAGCTGGCCGCCGGTAACGCGGTAATAAATGAGCTTGATACCCATGGCATCGCGCGCAACGACCAATTTCCTCTTCTTGACGTCCCAAATGGCAAACCCAAACATGCCATTGAGCCGGTTGAGCAGGGCTGTGCCCCACTCTTTGTAACCGTGGACTATCACTTCAGTGTCGCAATTGGTGCGGAAACGGTGCCCACATTTTTCCAACTCAGCTCGCAACTCAGGGAAATTGTAAATCTCGCCATTAAAGACGACCCAAACCGATTCTTCGGCGTCGGACATAGGCTGATGTCCCGCCGCCAAATCGATGATGGAGAGACGTCGAAAGCCAAAACCAAGCGGGCCGGCGAAAAAATAGCCCTCATCGTCCGGTCCGCGATGGATGATGCTGTGCGCCATCCGCCGGATCGTATCCTGCTCGACCGGCTCGTTTTGGGCAAAATTAAGCTGGCCGCAAATCCCGCACATAATGATCTTTCTTGGAAGCCGGCGCTTGAAGCGTCCTGGCTTCCTGAAGGTAAAAGGCCAGACTGCGAAACATCTGGGACTGCGCCCAGCGATGCATCGGCACATTATCCCAACCGAGAATAAGCTGGCGGGCGCGAAAGGACCCATCCGGCTTGACCCAGTCCCGCAAAATTCCCGCGACGACCGTTTCCAGAGTGCTTTCCAACTTCGGAAAACGCCCACGCAGCAGGAGGCATAGGTTGATGCACTCCGCGCAATCGTAAAGTTCGCGTTTATAAACCGTCAACCGCGGAGCCCGGGAAAAAGGCCGCGGCAGACCGTCCTCGGCAAACAAGTTATTCAGGTAATAATCCACGCCCCTGGACAAAGCCTCAAGGCACCCCTTGTGGCTGGTCAAGGAATGGATTTTAGCCAGCGCCTTCATGACAAAGCAGGTGTGGAAATGGTCCACAAAACCGCGCACGCCGTCCACCGCGTAGGGCCAGGAACCGTCGGCGCTCTGGTTTTCCAGGACAAAGTTGATGTTCTTCTCGGCCGTCTTGGCGAAATCGTCGTTGGAAAAAATTTGCGCGGCGCTGGTCAATACAAAGGCCCGATAGGCAGCGGCATTGATGATCCCGCCCTTGTCGAAAGGCGTATAAGAACAACTGGAGGAATTGGCGGAAACCGGAAAATCCTTGATGTCCCACCGCGCATGACGGGCGACCGATTCCATGATGGTTCTCCACTCCTGGCGTCCATCCAACTGGTAAACGGCGACGAAAGCCTCGTACGCGTAAGGCGTAGTGGTGATCAAAGGAGTTTGTTGCTTGATAACGCCGTTGCGGGTGACCCAGTCAAACGCATAACCCCAACCGTATTCCTTGAAAGCGGGGCAACGGGTTTCTTTGAGAACTTCCAAAAAGTGGCGCGCCTTGTCCAAATACGCGGCTTCGCCTGTGGCCCGGTAAAGGAAGGCAAAGCCCATGGCGTAGTGCGCATCGGCAATAGGAAAGCGAAGGGGTGGCGCGAAGAAGCGCCGCGCCGAAGGCACAAAAGCCTCGCAGAAAATGATGGGCGCAACTGCGGCCGTACCCAGGTAGCGGCTCTGATAGTAAAGTCCTTTGGCCCAGCCGCCCACCGGTCCGGCATAAAACGTCTGATGGTCCAGAGAATTTTCGCCAAAGGCTTCGAGCCATTGGACGAAACGGGCCAAAGCGGCTGAGGTCTGTTCCGCCAATGGGATTTGGGTGCGCGAGGATGACATTTAACGCGGTTGTTCAGGTTGGGTCTCGAGGCGGAAATTGTCCACTTTCTTGAACCGGAGCAACGTCCGAAAGATCGCTTTAAGTTTTGTCATTTGCTCCTGGCGATGGAACCGGATCAACTCGGTGCCGACTGGACGCTCCATTCGCCGAAGGGCGGCGGAGGTGTAGCCGCATAACAAAGCTGTTCCGTCAATTATAAAAGGACGTTTCGTCATCCGGTAAGCCACGCGAAACAATTCCCATACGAGCGACCCTCCCAGATAATAATCTTTTTGACCGTAGGAAAAACTCGAGGCCAGCGGGCTTTTCCCGCTCGTGCCCAGCATGCGATGGTGGTTGAAACGCTTTTCCGGAAAATTCCTGGTCGTCCATCCTTTCATCCGAGCCGTGGTGACCGCAATCCAATCTACGCCGCCGCCACGATTGGGAATGAAGCCGCCCACTTCCTGAAAACAAGCGCGGCGAAACATCTGACAACCACCAGCCACGTGTTTCTCTCCTTCAAAACTATCGGTGGCGGAGTCATAACCGTTCTCCAGGAAGGGCGTGCCTGCAACTCCCAGCTTGGGGTCCTCAGCGAATTTCCTCAATAGAAATTCGATATAGCCAGGTTCAAAGGTAAGGTCGGCGTCCAAGTTTCCGATGACGTCGTATTCAATGGACTTGACACGTTCAAAACCGGCGTTGAAAGCATGGACTTTGGCGGCGAAACTACGGTCCGCCCGCTGCGGCCGCTGCACAACCTCGATCCAGGAATGACGTTCGGCGTAGTCCTTCATGATTTTGGGCGTTCGATCCGTCGAGGCGTCGTCCACCAGAATCCATCGTTCCGGCAAAATTGTTTGCGCGCAGACCGAGTCCAGAGTTCCGCGCAGGAAGGCCTCCTCGTTTCGCGCCGGGGTAATGAGGACGTATTTCATGGGAGCGTAGCCAGTGAAGGTTCCTGTCGCTGATTCACTTTGGGAGCGTAAATTTGCGCGAAAATCTCGTCCATGATTCGAGCCGTCGAAATAATCTGGCGGTAGGGAATAGGCGGTGGCGCTGAAACACGGATGCAGGCATAAAATCGCTCGATTTGCTCTTTCATGCCCGAGTCCTGATAAAGGCGCTGGCGCAGAAAATTGACCACGTTTCGTTTGGCATTGCGCAGGTGTTCACGGGCTTGAAGCAAGGGCGGCGCAAAAAATGTCAAGTAGCTCTTGTGGCTGCGGTTGAGTTGGCGGATAAGACTGCCGCTGGCATGGTCAACGACCAGAGAGTTGGAGGGGCCGCAAATGCGCAATTGGTTCAGTCCAGGCTTGAGCTGGGTGGAAAAGCAGAAAAACGCCGTGGTGCCTCTATGGTCACGAATCATGACCCTCAATTCATCGAGGACTTCCTGACCGCCGAGGGATTGCAGTTGAGCGCTTTGGGCGGCGCGGGCCACAATCTCGAAAGGACCATCGTCCAGAAATTCCGCCAATTTGGCAATGCCGTGACTGATGATGTTGTGCAGCAACTGCCCTGGCAAAAGCCGGACCCAATGCGTGCGACTGCCAAGAATGGGGCCAACATAAGTTGGATCGGCGAGGCTGTAGGAAAAATGACTTTCCACATGCACAGGTTTTCCACCCAGAAAGCCAGAGTCCACCAGGCGTCGCATTTCCAGCATCTCCAATGTAAACTGGAGATTATGCCCCGCCGTCATTTTCAAGCCACGATTCTCCGCAAAATCGAATAAAGACAAGGTCTGATCGGCAGTGACCGTGAAAGGCTTTTCCAGGTAAACGTGCTTGCCTGCTTCCAAACACTGCATGGCCAATGGATAATGGCTTTGCGGAGGGGTCGTGATGTGGACGACATCCGGAGACGCGTCCGCGAGCATTTCCTTTACATCGGCGTAACACCCCGCGACGCCGAAACGTTCACCCAACTGGCGGGCCATGAGCAATTCGCGGTCACAACATGCGACCACCTGGCAATTCGCCACGCGCTTAATGGCCAGGACATGCTGGTCCGCGATTTTCCCGCAGCCTATGATGGCAATACGAAGCATCGAATCAAGGGTTCAGGGCCAGCGGATGCGGATACGTGAAGGGAGTGTAGCCCGGCTTGGGGGTATCGTCGATGTAATGGACGCCCTTCACCATAACCTTGTTGACAGTGATAATGTGAGCGTTGGCTCCGTTCAAAGTATTGCTCCAGGAGTAAATCGGCTCGATTTGTTGATTCGGCCAAGGAGGCAACGGCTGATCCTCGGCTCCGCGTTTAAGTTTGTCGCTCATGCCCATGCCCGGCATATCCAGGGCGGCGATGACTTTGTAGAACTCAACTTTATCTCCTGCGTTGAACACCGTCGGGTCGTGGGCTTCAGGTTCCATCAAAAAGGCTTCGGTCGCGTTGTTGGAGCGAATCAAACCGAATTGGTGATGGGTCACGTCAACGACGCTGTAACCGACCCACTGGTTAACTTTCCAATTCGCTTCGGGCACGATTAATTTTTGCGATTTGGAGGGGCCGGCGTGAGTTACAACCAGGATCGGGCCGGGTTCATTTTTATCCAGCGGATTCTTGCCATTGGCGCCACCCCAAAACTTGTAGGAATCCGTGTTCCGGTAATTATCAGGGAAACAGAATGTTCTGTAGCCCGTGGCCGTGTTGCTCCAGATCACCGCGCTGGCGCTGCGCAACTTTATGGCATTGGGCCAATTGTTGTTGTCTTGAAATCGGTTCTGATAAATCTCGCACGACCGCGTGCCACGATTGAGGGCGCCGCTTTCGGTGCCATGAGTGACCAAATTGCCGTTGACGATCCAGTTGTGACGAAAGACCCAACGCGCGCCGGAAAAGGTGTCCACCGCTGCAAACGCATAATGAGTCGCATTGCTGAAATAGCAGTCCTCGATATACACAGCGTTGGATGTGCCCCACGCGACGGGCGTGTCCCATGAGCCGTCGCCAAAGGATTGGCCGGCCCAGAGTTGGTGGCTCACCGCGACGGCGTGCGGGTCGCCATGCATGTGAAAAGCGCAATGATCGATCACGCCACAGGCCGAGTCCCAAACAAAAATTCCATTATTGAACACCTCGGCAAATCCACAATGATCGATCCGGAATCCAGTGGTCGAGCCTGCAACTTGAACGGCGCCGTTGAAATAAAGCTTCTTCCTTTCCAAGCCTCGGTCGATTTCCAACCCGCTCAATCGATAAAGCTTGCCCGGCTTGGTCGCAAAATGAATCACAGCTTCACTCCACCTGGGTCCGCCATTGGGATTCTCGGTTCTGATATCATCCTGGATTATGCTGTGATTTATCCCGGCGAATTTCAAAGTAATGGCTTTGTTGACCGTCAGCGTTTGTTTCCAATCCTCTTTGCCCGCCGGAACCTCCACCGTATCGCCGTCGTGAGCTGAACTGACCGCATGTTCCACGTCTCCATAAGACAAACTCCGGGCTTGGATAACGGCGCCCTTGGACGGGAAACAAGCAGTCAAATAAAGACCGGCGATCATGAATCTGAGAGCAGCCAACATTTACTTTGAGGAAGCGAACTCGGGCTTTTCCTGCGTCAATTTGGCTGAGCGTCTCTGACCGGTCTTCCAAAAGATTTCGATGCTGCTTTCCTGACAGGACTCAAACTTTTTCAGAAAATCCGCGCCGGAGAGCCAGTCGCTAAGGACCAATCCTGTCACACAGTCGGTCGCATAATTGAAGCTCCCGTCAGGGCGCAATTGGTCAAGCAACCGGATGCATTCCACTCCTTCCGGGCGAAACTCAGGAAGATTAACCTCGAAGGAAAGCAAAGGCACGGCTCGTTGCAATCCGCGCAAGACATTGGGCTCATACCCCTCCACATCAATTTTTATAAAGGCAGGCACGCCAAAGACGTCCATTAATTTATCCACGGTCGTCGTTTCCACCGTTTTCTTTTCCCGAAAATCCAAAGCCGCCCCAAACCGGTTCTTGTCCGTGCGCAGAGTTTCGACCCATTTGCCGCTCAAGGTGTTCTTGGCCGAACCTGGGGCATCGATCCACATGGTTTCAACAGCGCATTTGTCGCTCACCGCCTTGCCGACGACGACAATGGGTTTGTTAACCAATCGAGCCCAGAGAAATTTCTTTTTCAGGATGGACTGATTGCTTTCGTCAGGTTCCACCGCGACCACTTTGGCGCCCATGCGCAGGAAAACATCGCTCTTTTGGCCGAGATTGGCCCCGATATCGAAAATGACGTCGCCTTTGCGAAATTCAGGGAGCAGTCCGCGATAGAATTCTATCTCCTGTGATCTTTCCTCGATCATGCTCTTATCGGCGAAACTCCAATATAAATCATACAAGGCTGAGGCCTGCAATCGGTGATACAGCCCCATCCGCCGCAAGAGGCGTTGCACTCGGGATTTCAAAGGATTCTTCATGAACGATTTGTTGCTCCGGGCTTTTTCCGTGGCGTGCGGACGACCACCCGAGGCTTGCTAACGGCCTTCAAACTGGCCCAAAAACGCGGCTATGGCCTGATCCATATTGACCCTTGGCTTCCATCCCAGTCGCTGGCGCAATTTCTGATTGGAGTAAGTGTTCCCTTTCCATTCGGCGGCGCAACGACGCCGATTAAAGACCGGCGGAAGCTGGCCCTTGGTGCGGATCGAATACTTTTCCCAAAGATCGCACAGGAAGCTGCTCAAAAAATAAGGCGCGCGCAGGCAAAAGAATGGCTTCACTTTATTCCGGTAAGCCCTAAGCAATTGGCTGCTGGTGGGCGTCGGATCATCCACGACATTAAAAATCTCCCCATCTACGCCCGGCTTCAAACCCGCCAGCACAATGGCCTCGGCGCAATTGTCAACATAAGTCAAGGGCAAGCGATTGGAGCCACCCAAATGGATGAAAAAACCGAAAGTATTGATGCCCACGCGCCCAGTCAAAGTAGGCTTGCCGGGGCCAAAGACCGCTCCCGGACGAAGAATGACGTACGGCAATTGGCGAGTGCGGCCATATTCCTGAACCAATTCGTCCTGTTTCAATTTCCCGAAACCGTAGGCGTCGAAACGCTCCTGCGGCGCAGATTCCGTGGGGCAGGTTTCATCAAGCATCGCGCCGCGAGCCAGGTTCAAATTGGAATAAACGGCGAAGGAACTCACATTGACAAAACGCCGCGGCTTTCCGTCCTGCAGAAAGGCGTCCATGAGATTGCGCGTCGCCAAAGCGGAATTCATGAAAGCGCCGGCAAACGATTTCTCAATGCCGGCCGCCAAGTGGTAAATGACAGAAACGCCCGAGGCCGCAGTGCGGCAATCCTCACGCGATAACAAGTCGCCCGTGACGCGCTCCACGCTTTTCGCGTTAGGAAAACGCAGGAGGACAGTCTCCAGCCGATCCAAGTGGCTGGAAGGCCGGACGAAGCAGCGCAAATTGGTAAAGCCGGATTCAAGCAGAATCTCGACAACTCGCGAGCCAATGAAACCATTGGAGCCAGTGACCAGGATGCAGTCCGTGGGACTGACGATGTATTCGTTACTCATGCCGAATCCCCAGCAAACGGGGCTTAAGGCGAACCGGCGACCCGCAGGTTGCTAGGCGGAAGCGGAATTGTCACCCCTGAGATTAAAGGATGCGGAAATATCAGTGGAATGTAACCAGGCTTGACCACGCCGTTGGTCCAGTGAATTCCTTGAACAATCACGGGATAATTCGCGACCAGATTTGCCGGAACCCCATCGAGGGTATTGTTCCAACAATAAATGGGTTCGATTTGCTGAGCCGGCCAAGGAAGAATAGGAACGAAAGTTGTGGAATTGCGTGTGACGGGCGGACCGGTGGACATTCCAGGCATATCCCTGGCGCTAAGAACCTGATAAAACACGACTGTATCACCATTATTGAATACCGTGTTGCCCCGGGTCTCTGGTGTGATGAAACATGCGGTAGTGGCGTTGTTTGACCTAATCATGGCGAAATTGGTTGAGGCGCCGGGCTCCGAGATGTCTATGACACTGTAGCCTTTCCATTGGTTAATAGACCAATTGGCTCCGGACACCACCAACATTGGCGATTTGTTGGTGCCGGTGTGGGTGACGTTCAGAAAAGGTCCATTGGTGGCACACATATCAAGCGTGTTGGTTCCTTGGGCAGCACCCCAGTTTTGGTAAATGTCCGAACATCTGTAAGCGGACAGTGAGCCAAATTCCGTGTAGCCTTTGGCGGTATTGCTCCAAATGACTCCTGTGCCGCCGCGAAAAGACAATGCGTTTGGGTAATCATTGCTCATCAGGAATGTGTTGCCATAAACCTCAAAACTTCGTGGCCCGCGATAAAGGCCGCCAGATTCCGTTCCGTGATCGGTTACAAATCCGTTGACCACCGTATTATAACGAAAGACAAAATGAGCCCCGGCAAAGCAGTCCAGAACAGACCAGGGGTAAACGGAGTTATTGGTGAAAGCACAGCTTTCCACGTAAACGGCGTTGGAAGATCCCCAGGCGACGGGCGTATCCCAAGCACCGTCCCCAAAAGTCCCATTGGCCCATTTATCGTGATAAATGAAAATACCATGGGGGTCGCCTGACAGATTAAAAACGCAATGGTCAATGACTCCGCACGCGGCGTCCCAAGGATATATGCCGGTATTATAAATCCCGTTAAAGGCGCAATTATCAACCCGGAAAGCAGTCGTATAGCCAAAAATCTCGATGGCGCCATTATCGAACAAGTTGGTGGTCCGGACCAGGCCTCTGTCGATTTCCAAACCCGTCAACCGATAAGCCTTGTTGCTGGTGGTCACGAAGTCGATGACACCCTCGTCACTCATGCCTCTGGGAGCAATGATGTAGTCTTGAATAATGCTTTGCCCAATACCGGAGAACTCCAGGGTGATGGCGTTCGTGATATTGAGAGTATTGGTCCATTGCACCGTGCCCGCAGGAATAATAACTGTATCCCCATCCTGGGTTAGCGCCACCGCCGCACCCACGTCCGAGCGCGACATACTCGCGGCGGGGATCACCGCGCTCTGCACCCTGATGGCCGTGAGCAAAATCAGCGCTGGCACTAATTTATGCCATAGAGTTACGCGCGCAAATTTGGTTTCACGAGACGCCCCCCGGGCCATCCTTCGGCAGTCCTTCACAATCATATTGTAAAGGCAAGCATATCTTTTGCCAATATAAATGTTGGGAGACAAAATCAAGCTAAGCCATCTCATGGTCTTCCAGCCATGATTCGCTTTCCTGCAGGCGTGAATTCCTGGCCTGTTTTTCGGGAAGCCAAACGTGCGCCGCCGGATATTGCACGAGAATGATATAGAACATGAAATACACCGGATGCAGAGCCTTAAAACCCGCTTCGGTCCAATTATAAACGATCAGCGCGGCCAGCATGGAAAGCCGAAACCGGCCGAGGTCGAAATCCGTCAGGAAGGTCCTCCGACAGTTCCAAAAGGCGGAGAGCAACACACCCGCGAACAAAATACAGCCGATAATGCCCAGATTCAGGTAGATTTCGATATAGCCGTTATGCGCCTCATTGGGGCGCCACCAGTGTAACTCGGACATTCTACGATATCGCTCACCCATCCAAAACGTTTCAAAGCCAGCCCCAAGGAGAGCGTTAGGTTGGAGGGCCAAAGCGTCTCGCCAGACAAAGACGCGGCCGGTCAGTGTTGGATCTCGGCCAAGAAGCGCTATTGCCCAGGAAGAAATCCCAAGCGTTAATTCCGCCACGGCCCCGACTACTATCGCGATTATGGCATAGGTGCCGACCATCTCGCGGTTAAGCATCGGCAAGCCCAGGACAAGAAGAGCTATTAGGCCGACCAGAAAAGCCCCGATAGCGGTCGAACTGTGGGCCCTCATAAAGAGCCAGACCACCATGACCAGAAAAACAAAGGTCAATCGCAATTCATTCCGCCGGGCGATGCTCTTTTCCATTCGCCAAACTCGAAGCCCGTGCCAGATGAAATACAACCCATAGAAAAAGCACGCGACGCCCAAAAAGTTTTTGTCGTTGGTGATTCCAACGTAACTGTCCTCTCCTCCCCATTCGCTGCCTTTCTTCCCCATCGCGGGATAATACTTAATGAGCAAGACCGACAACGGCAAAATAAGGTAGGCCGACCTTCTCATCATGGTGGAAAACGCTTCGTCCAAGTCCGGTTCCGTCAAAAGAATCAACGCCATGACGGGATGCCCGAGCTCCTTGATCCATCGCTTGGCCGCCACCAGCGAAAAATCAGACCAGAGAATGGAAAGAAAACAATAAACTATAAAGCCGCATAGCCAGGGATTGGAACGGAAGAATTCTCCCAACACGACCCGTCTCTGGGATAATACGCGCAGGCCGGCGAAAACCAGGATGGAAAAAAAGACGGCATCGATTGGATTTCCTTCTTCGATAGACTGTCCACCTATGCGAATGCCCACCAGACTGAGCCATTGGGAAGGCAATCTGGACCCCACGATGATCATCCAAAGCGTTGGCAGCCAAAGCGCCTTGGTCACATTGGGTTTCTCCTGAGAGTCCCGCTTGAAGCAATAGCGGATAAATGCCACTGTCAATAATGCTGCTAGTAATGGAGGCACGGTAGGAGTCAGTTCGCCAGGAGGTTATCGACCAGGCCGATAAAGTGTTTTTCTTCGATTTCCCAGGAGTATTTCCCGCAAAGCACGCGGCCCGCCTGCGCCAGCGCCTGTAATTCGCTCGGATGCCGGAAAGCCCATTCGATTTTAGCCGTCAAGTCCTCCACATTATCAGGCTCGAAGTAGAGAATCTCATTCTCAGCGAAATAGTCCGAGATACCCTTGGTGCGAGGCACCAGCACCGGCTTGTGCATGGTCAAATACTCGAAGATGCGCGTCGGGAAATTGATTTGCGTAAATGGATTGAGGCGATTAGGCACCAAACCGAGGTCAGTGCGGGAAATGACCTCCGCTATTTCCTTTTGCGACTTGTAGCCGTGATATTGCACCATTTGACCCAGACCCAGTTCCTTCGCTAACTCTACCATTTTTAGCGCGTAAAATGTTTCTTCTCCGTAAATGTGCAATTGCAA
>Ga0302325_10026027_pt1 | contig 12155 bp, 27 predicted proteins | sample Palsa_T0_2_FD_201948 | JGI IMG/M metagenome (GOLD analysis project Ga0302325, IMG submission 201948) | Peat permafrost microbial communities from Stordalen Mire near Abisko, Sweden - Palsa_T0_2 | ecosystem: Environmental > Terrestrial > Soil > Palsa > Peat permafrost | place: Sweden: Abisko...
GCGCATTGAATTGCAGGCTCTCGTATCTGAAAACCCTTACGATCCGAACGTGGTCACAGCTTTTGAATATGCCAATCTCCTACGGCATGGATTGCGGTTGCTTCCTGATGATTCATCGACAGCCGAAGCCCCTGGGCAGGACGGAAGGCTGGCACCGCAAAAATGACCGCCTACAAGTTCGGCCTCTGGGACATCGACTTATCTCGCACGCGGATCTGGCGCTTCGGATTCTACTTTAACAGCGCCATCATAGACAACAAGGGCCACGCGTGGCACGCGTTCATTCTGACAGCAGGATGGATCTTTGTGACCCGGCGTGGCGGATACGTTGGGCCGAACTGGGAGATCACGAATGATGGCAGTCTTCGACAATATCACCGACCCGAGAACCTTCTGACCCTTGGGCGGGACAAATCCAGTGTCCCGCCGGATGCTTCAAGGTAGAACATGCAAGGCCCACTTCTAACCCCAGACTTCGCCCTCCCTGAAGAACTCCGCGAGATGATAAACCGCTCGGTGCGAGACTTTGAAGACCAATGGGGCGCAATGAAAGCCCTCGCGAAAGCAAATGGATGGCTTGAAAAATACCGCGTAGAGATTACGCGCATAGTAGTCGCGGCGTATCAAAATGGCCAGGCGTCACGTCCAGAGCCGCAACCCTGGGATACCTCGTGGCCGCCGAAACCCCCGGAGGGAGAATGAGCCATAAGGTATGGTTTGTGTTGGTGTTAGCATGCACGCTGGTGAATGAATTGGCGTTGCTGGTCGCGTTGGTGTCGTCGCCGCAGAACCCTGACATTATCCTGCCCGCTGTCGGAACGATATTAGGCGTATGTTACGTTGTGTCGCGTCTTTCGGAAGTAAAGGTGCGTGTGAAGGGCACGCTTCGATGAACTTCGGCAACGCAAAGAACAAGATCTCCGAATGGGTACGCCAGCAGCTTCCCACGTTCTGGCCGGGCGTGACTGTCCGGAAGCGCGACGGTGAACCGGATTTCGTCCGGGGCGTCGTTCACACCATCAACCGAAACGGCGTATGGATCGAGACCGAGCGTCACACCATTGAGCCGCTCATGGGGGCTGCGTTTCCTCTGTACTGCGAGCATTGCGCAAAGACCATTCCCGGAAGCGTCACATACAATCGGCCTGCTGATGAACGCCATTGGTGCATCTTTTGTGGACCTGATTTTCCACTTCGTGAATTGAGACGCGGAGAGAAGGTTCGAATCCATTTCCGGTTTAAGCCGGATGGAAGTAGTGCGCAGTGGTATGGGGAAAGGTGGGAATGGTGACTAGCAGCATTATTCGTTTCGCATCGCACTGGATTTGCGATGCGGGGGAGGGTCGGAAATGAGCGCCGTAATGAGCGCTGACACCTTCCTGAGCGATGTCGCCAACCACCAGCTTACGATCAAACTCGACAATGGATTGCACAGGCATCTCGTTTTTCGGGCCAAGACACGTAACATGTGGTTTGAGATCGTCACATGGCCTGGGAGCCTGATCGTCCATGGGGATATGGGCAGTTGGACGTTCTCTCGTCTTGAAGACATGTTCCAGTTCTTTCGCGATGACAAACTCCGTATCAATCCACACTATTGGGCAGAAAAGCTGCAACAGGGCTTCCATGGAGGTCGAGATGCGGCGCGAGTCTTTTCTGAGGATTTATTCAAGCAGCGACTCCTGGAGCAACTCACGGAATACTATGCCCTCGAAGGAGACCAGCTTAAAACAGTCACCGAAGCCTTGCACGAGGACGTTCTCAACCAAGACGGGAAGTACGATCTGCTGATAGCGGCCCGGGACTTCAAGTCCGGTAAGTTTCAGTTCGACACCTGCGAACTGCCTTCAGGGAAGCAATACGCTTACCATTTCATCTGGTGTCTGTACGCGATTGTTTGGGGAATTCAGCAATACGATTCCATGTGCGCCAGGACGGTGGGAGTTCGATGAGACCGCCTGCACCACCATCTCTGGGAACCGATCCGGACGGATACTCCATCCCAATTGACACGGAGAAGCTGATTGAATCGCGTCTGCTAATTACAGCAACTTCGGGCCAGGGGAAAAGCTGGGCCATGCGCCGGATTCTGGAACAAACGCACGGCCACGTCCAGCACATCGTAATTGATCCCGAAGGAGAATTCTTCACGCTGCGCGAAATCTTCGATTACGTACTCGCCCGAGCGGGACACGAATCCGAACGCGATTGTCCCGCCGATGTACGGAGCGCGGAATTACTTGCGCGGCGCCTGCTCGAGCTGGGCGTTTCGGCCGTCGTGGATATTTACGACCTCAAGCCGGACCATCGCACGATGTTTGTAAAACTGTTCGTCGAATCAATCATGGAAGCGCCGCGGTCACTGTGGCATCCCGTCATCATCGTGATCGACGAGTCACATTTATTCGCGCCCCAGAGCGGGGACTCACAAAGTGGCGCGGCTGTGGCGGATCTGATGAGCCGCGGGCGCAAACGCGGATTCGCCGGCGTATGCGCTTCTCAGCGATTCTCTAAGGTTCACAAAGATGTCGCGGCGAACTGCCACAACCGCCTGATTGGCGGATTCACATTGGACGTGGACGTGGATCGCGCGCGAGACTCGCTCGGGTTTTCCGGTAAAGATGCCGATGCAAGAATTCGTGCGTTGCTGCCTGGCCGTTTTTTCGTCCAAGGACCCGCTTTCAGCCGCGAAGTCAAAGAGGTCAAAATCGGCGCGGTTCAAACAACGCACCCAAGGGCCGGGAGAGATGCGCCGCTCCCCGCTGTCCCTCGAAGTGCCATAAAGAGCGCCCTGCCACGGCTGCGAGAGATTCCAGGCGAAGTTGAACGCGAGATTAAGATGAAAAATGATCTCAAAGCGGAAGTCATTCGCCTGAAGGCCGAAGTCACCCGCCTGACCCGCAAGCTGGAGAAATTAACAGGATCTCCACAGGTTGTGGAAAAAGAGGAAGCAGATTGCATGAGAGCATCACCCGCCAGTCTGGGGCAGGCCGGCAAGATACTTGACCGCGCTGGCACTCCAGGCCAGCGCGAGACGAATACAATTCAGGAGTCGTAAATCATGACCACACCAACCGCGGTAGATCCCAAAAGCTACGAGTCGTACGAACGCATGTTCCTCCGCGGCGACCCCGCCGCGCCCGCACTCGCCGGAATACGCCCGTCTGAAATCGCCGATAAGATGGAAGCTTACGAAAAGCTTTACGCCGATGAACTTGCGAACTTTCCCGCATCGGGCTTTCATTCAGCCCTGGCTAAACTATTCGGATTTGACCACTGGCGGAAAGCAGGACTCATTGCCCGGATGGAACTCAAAGAGCTTGCCTTGGCTCACTCTACCCTGCTTAACAACGCTGTCGCCCGAGTCGCCCAAGAAGATCTCGCCGCGCAGCATCTCGTGCTCGCGGGGGATCTGAATGAGTTTCACCACTTTTTACTAGAGCATTTCAGGAACGAGACGATTGAAGGAATTGATACCAAGCAGACTCTGTTTCAGATTGCGAAGAAGCTGCTGCTGAAGAATAAGTGAAAAGGGTTTCGTTTTGTGCTGGCCTGGAGTGCCAGCACGGAGGAGGTTCGATCAATGGCACACACTCCCGGTCCGTGGCACTATCAGGAACATTCGGATGCCTACACGCATATCGTTCGCGATGAGCACGGCAAGTACATTTGTGGGTGTTCTCAAGATTCTGGCGATGCCGAAGCCAACGGACGCCTGATCGCAGTCGCGCCGGAATTACTAGACGCGCTCAAGGAAATAGTTTCCTACCTCGATGAAGACGTTGAGTTTTTTGATCGGCTCACCACGCTTATAGAAAAAGCTCAACGCGCTGCTACCCCAGAGCAGCGCGAAACGAATACAATTCAGGAGAAGAAAACATGACAAGCAGAAGTCTGAAGGAGGATTGCAATGTTTAACTGGAAAAAGCCGATCCAGAGTACCCGTTTCGCTTTCTGTTGCGGCAAGCCGCTTTCGGAATGGTTCGTTTCTAAAGGACTTACCGGCTGGGGAATGCGCTGCTTCTTTTGTGAGCGAGTCTGGCCGTTCCTTACACATGCAGAGTTCAGAGAAACGCAGTCCGGAAAGTGATGTCCCGAAACATCAACGGTATTCCGGTAATCGAGGCGGAGCCGGACTTTATTTGCGCTTTGTGCGGCGCAATCGCTGAAACGCGACCCTATGGGCCTAACGGCGAAGAGATTTGCTTCAAGTGCGGCATACAAAGCAAAGCCACCACGGAACAGATGATGCGCATTAAGTTATTTGGATACGAGCCAGAGCAGCGCGAAACGAATACAATTCAGGAGAAGAAAACATGACAAGCAGTCCCTACTATGGCCCACCAATGTTCGTGGGATCGCGGCGTTCGAGAACGCGTCTCGTAGCGGAGAGCCGCCGGCGTTTGCTGGACCAGCAAGCCGACATATTTGCAAAACGAAGCCAGATGGAAGAGATGTTCTCGCGTTTCGAGAGCAACCCGAATATACCTGCCGAGCTAATGGCGGTACTAAAGATGCAAATAGAGGCGCTGATGCCCCACGAGTTACCGGACATCCCGCCCGACGAAGAACTCATTCGGAACGAACTTGAGGGACTTGCGGACAGCTACAGCGGCGCTCACTTCGAAGAGACTCCCAAAGGTTATATCCTTCGGAACTTCGGGCAGATTCTGATGAACGCGTCCCACATCGAAAAACGCACCACGGACCTTGGGCCGGGTTGGGGCAGTACGGCGGTCGAATTCAGTACGGCGGTCGAATTCTCGGTGATTACACCCTCTGTAGACTATGAGTTTTCTGGGCCGACAGCGGTCGCGTTTGAACGCTATTTGTATTTCAGCGGCCTGATGACGCTTGAGACAAATAAGATGCCCTGCCCTCAATGCGGAGAGAAAGAGCCGCAGGATTGCCCCGAATGTGGCGGGCTTGGATGGATTCTAAAACCAGCATTGGAGAAAACCCCATGACTCCCCCTCCCGGCCAGATACACGTTAACCTTCAGCATCTCGAAGCCAACCTCCGCGTCGCCGAAGCCGAGCTGGGGCTATGGCGCAGGCGCCTGGACGCAATGATTGAACGCGGCTCACAAGAAGTCCAGCACGTCCGGGCCTTTTGCAAATCTCAGGGGTATGAAGTGGCCGCGCCCTACTTGCGCGCAATCAAAGAAGATTATGAAGCCCAGGGCAACATGATTCAATTGCGGGTCGCAAAGCTGGAGAGCCAAATCGACATCATGAAGGCCCTGCAGGCTGAAGCGGGAAAGATGGTCAAGCCCCCTGGATTGTTCTGAACTCTCAGCGTGCTGGCACTCCAGGCCAGCACGAAACGGATACAGCCCATGAACCCCTCTTACACTGTCGGCCAAGCATACCGGGATCTGCTGGACCGGGCCGAAGTATACTTCAAAAACCGAATCGCCGATCTGGAGCGCGAACACAAAGAACTTCCCGATGGCATGTATTCCTGGCTAATCGATCTCGAACGCGTCCGCATTCAGGAACTGTGCAACCGTCTGACCGCCCGTCGTTCCAAGAACGCTTCTAAATGAGCACGACTCGCCGAACAGCCGGAGTCTTTTCACGCGAACGTCCCCTCGGTCCGAACGGCGAACGAATCTGTTACAACTGTTCCGGCCCTCTCCCCAAGGGAAAGCGCTTCAATTGTTCTAAAGCATGCTCCGAGGAATGGAGTTGCAAGACCAGCCCAACTCACATGCGCCGAGTGATCCACAAGCGGGATCGGGGCGTTTGTGCGCTGTGTGGAGTGGACACGGACGCCCTGAAGCGCGAACACGACGCCTTACCAAAAGGAAACGAAAACCGCTGGAGTGATGACAACGATCAGCGCCGCGCGTTTCGCAAAGATCATGGCATCCCGCCCGGCAGATCATGGTCGGACTGGTGGGACGCCGACCATATTATTCCAGTCATTGAAGGCGGGGGCGAGTGCGATATATCGAACTTCCGGACGCTCTGCATCCCCTGCCATAAGAAAGTGACCGCCGAACTGCGCGCTCGCCTGGCTAAGAAGAGCCAGGAAGAACGAGACGCAGCACACCAGAACCTCGTGGAGTCGCTCAAGAACACACGGCTGGAGTTCGGCAACCCCGAGCATATTCAATCGCTGGAGAAGGCGCAGGGCGTCAAACGGCGCAAGCTGAATCGAACCCCGCCGCTATTCGGCTCTCTATGAACTGCACTTTCTGCGGCGACCCCTCAATTGGACCATGCACCAGAAAGCACCTGGAATGGATCATTGTTCTTCCATCGGAGATCAAGCCAAAAGACGTCTTTAAAAGTCCGCTGGACGGGCGAGGCTACGTTGTGCTTTCGATAAGCCGTGGCCCCGATTCGGAAAGCTATTTGCTGCAAACGGCGCGCAGGTCGATTGGAATCCTTTATCCCGAGTTGCCCGTATTGGTCCGCCGGCAAGTTCAATGCTATTGGCCACGTTGCGAGCTCCACTGTGGGAAATGCATGTTGTACCGGGAAAGCGATGAGCGGCAAGCCATCATTCGAGGTGAAGACGATCCAAAGGCCAGCGCCGAACGCGAGCAAATGAAAAAGCTCAAGCGGAAGAAAGAGGCCAAAGACTCCGCGCCAAAACGCCGCCGTCTGTAGCTGTTACCGAATGCCCGGAATCCGGGGCGGGGAAAATCCAGTTCCCCGCCGATAACTAGTGTGATATGCTTTTCAGCATGAAGTTAGGGACCTACCAAACGCGGAACGGCCGCAAAGTAATTTTGACAGGACAAGAAGACCGGGAAGTCACGCTGCTAACCGGCGTTAAACGGACGTTGACGTTCTACAAGGGAACGCTCTACAACGGAGATGGCAAAACCCCCGATTCCGATTACGAATGGGTTGTCTCTGAAGTTCCCAAGACTCTTGGCGAATTCGTCCAGCCCCATACCAAGCTACCTGCGGGGCAAACTACGATGAAAGACCTTGTCGTTTTTGTAGGCTAATCCTCAAGCAGCCGGCGGGATACTGGGTTTATCCCGCCCAAGGGTTTCGGAGTTCGAGAAGTGCCTTTATTCGCCTGTACGAAATGTGACGCGATCGACAACACCGCCATCAGCGAGTATTGGCAGCAGCAACTTGAAGCTCGCGATAAGGGGGAGGACTTTCAGCCAAAGTGCTCCGAATGCTACGCTGGGACGTGGCACGGGCAATTCCCTAAGAACTTCGCGAAGGTCGAGGGATACGTGCCTGATCCGAAGATGCCCGGCTTCATTATGCCGAAGGGGGGGTGGGTGAGTCACTAAAGCCCCCCGCCCGCGCTGCCGCTCCCACGAATCTTTCGAATCTAATCGAACCCTTCTCCGCGCTGCATTCCAGAGCAGCGCAAGACGCACCAATGTTCCTCTTTAATCCTCCAGCGCAATCAACAGCAGCCCGGCTGCGGCCGCAATCCCCAGCACAAGGTAAGTCACGGGAACATCCATTCCAAGAATACTCACAGTTGCACTCGTGCTCGTGCTGGCGAGAGCAGAAGAATCTGTGTCCCCGTCCCCGGCGCTTTCAGCAAGCGAACCATCTGAAGAGATTGCCAGGGACAGAGGGTCATTGACCGACACGCCGGCTGCGTTCGCGATTTGAGCGGCGTAGGAAGTCGGATTGTTATTATCGGACGCCGGCGCATAAATCGAAGTGAACTGGGCGATGGTTTGCCCCCTCGATGCATCCAGGTTAATTTGATTCACAAGCGCCTGGTACCCGGCCTCGTAGTTTGGAAACACCGCAAATCCATTAGCGCCCTGAGTTGCTCCTGGTTGCCCCGCGTATTTCAAATTACCGGGGTTGTTATTGGTGTAGGAGACTGAGCCGGGATACCAGCCTTCGATGGTTTGAATCGTCTGAGCGACCGTGTTTATGTCGCCGAGCCCCTTTGTGTCCACCAGAAAGCAACACCACCAACACCAGGTCCCTTCATCCGGATTGTCGTACTGAGCTCGCCGCCAGACGCAGAAACCAGCGACTCGAAGGAAACGCATTGCGCCGGGTAAGCGTCCGGCCAGCGCGGCGGCGTTGACCGCTTGTTCGATTTCCTGGATGGAATAATTAGGCATCGCTTCCCTGGGGTGTCGGCGGGGCACTGGATTTGCCCCGCCCAAGATTCCGAAGCCGTTGTGCCTTCCGGGAGCGTTCGCGGCAAAACTCAACCCATTCTGAGATTATCTTCTTATCTCCTTCAGTGAGGGTCTCGCCTTTCTTGACGTTGGCGAGCACCACGGTCCCGTCATTCATCCGGATCGGTTCACAGCTCATCGACCCTCCCCATCACCCGGATTGTTGTACTGAGCTCGCCGCCAGACACATAATCCGCCGATTCGAAGGAAACGCATTGCGCCGGGTAAGCGTCCGGCCAGCGCTGCGGCGTTGACCGCTTGTTCGATTTCCTGGATGGAATAATTAGGCATCGCTTCCCTGGGTATTCGGCGGGGCACTGGATTTGCCCCGCCCAAGGGTTTCGGGGTTCGTTGACGATTCGGCTTCGTCGAGTCTCTTTTCGATTAGCAGCACGGTGGGCCAATAGTGCTCTGCCCACGGCCTGAAGAATTCCTTCGCGGAAGAATCCTCTATCGCGCCACGCACAAACCCGATCATGGCACCGATGGTATTCAGTTCTGCCTCCGACAAAGATACAGCGTAACGCTTGGCCGTCTCGCCCAGAGGGGGGAGATTCCTCATTGCGCGCCTGGCGTAGTCAATCTTCCGGCCCGCGATTTCAAGGTTTGCCTTGCTCATCGACCCTCCCCAGCGCTGCATTCCAGAGCAGCGCAAAACGCAACATGCTTCACTTCATTTTACGTCTCTGCAATTCTAACAGACAATCAAGAATAGAAGTATCAGACATCTCCCAAGGCTCGTGCTGATGATCGCCATGCAGAAGCGTCATAACCCGTTGAACAATGTTAGACAGCACGTCGGACGGAATTTCCGGCATACCATCCAGCGGCGTCCGGCCAAGGGGCAACATCGCAATTGAGAGCAACTCGGATATCGCGATGCGCCGCTCCGGAGAAATCGCAATCTGAATGTCAGTCTTCTCCACGCATTTCCCTGACGATGAACGCAAGTATAATTGCGATCGCAACCACGATCAAGGTACTCCAGTCGGAGCTTGAGATTTCCGCCCCTGAAACGCCCGATGCAAGGTAAGCCGCCAGCAATCCCAGAAAGCAGATAAGCCAATATCCGACGATGACCAGCACGCGAGTTTTACGCGGCATGACGCCCTTGCTGCATCCCAATTAGGACAGAGATGGCCATCGACTTCACATCGGCGCTTGAAAACCGGCAGGAGTAGGAAATACTCTCGGCGTATTTCTCCGCCGATGCGGCAGCGGCTACGGCGGTCTTTAGCGCGTCTTCAAGCCGGGTCGGAGGAACTGAGTCCGGGATTCCATCGAGGCTCTCAGTCCGGTCCAGAAGGGCGGCTACGGCGGTTTTATTCGCTTCGTGCTGGCCTGGAGTGCCAGCACGGACGGTGGTCGCGGGTGCCTCAGCGTTCTTTAGTATGGTGGAGACGATCCATTTGACGCCTTCACCATTTTTTTGTTTGGTCAGGATGAACCGCTCGCCGGGCTTGATGCCGAGGTCTTCGATTTGCGTGCCGACGATCAGAGGAGTGTAGAGCAAGTCGCCGTTTGCGAGAATCCAGCGGAGTTGCTCGCCGCCGAAGTTGTTTGTAACCTGTTTCCCTGTGGGGTATCTCACAGAGATCGTGTAGGGCTTGTTTGGTTCCAGTTTTAGTATGGGCATCAGCTTTTCTCCATTCCGAGTTGACCGAGCAGTGCCGGGTCCAGTGATTCATCAACCGTCAAGGACAGGATTTTGATTCGTTCGGGAGTTTGAAAGGTGTGCCGGATGACGTACTGAACGTTTTCGAGAGCGCGACCACGGTAGCCGCGCGTGGTTACAGAATCCAGAATCACGTAGGGGAGGTAGGGAAGCGAATTAAGAAACGGAATGGATTCGCGCTCTGTTTCGATGGGTTGAGAAACTAGCCGTTCCCTCAGGGCATCGTATTCAGCCATGGTCATCCAGGGATTATTTCCTTCAAGGACCATCGTCTGCGGACTGGATACATCCCAGTACGATAAAATCCGTCCATCGCTATCTTCGACACTCCCTCTGCCATTGGCATAGACGGTGCAGGTCCGCCCATTGAACTGGAAGTGGGCACGAATCAAACCAACTTGAGTGACAATTCTAACGGCGTCCCGAAAGCAGTCCTCAAGCGTGCTGGCTATGGTTGGGTCAAGATTCATTGAAAAACAGGGTTTCATCGTCGGCTCCTTTCTAGTTCCTCTTCTTCAAACTCCTCCGCAGTCGGTTCCAGGTAATCCGCCGCGCGTTCTTTGTTGGCTTCGTACTCCTCGTACCGGCGCTGGAAGTCGCGGGAGTTTCGGTAGGCGTCCTGCGCTTCGATTTCTCTTTGTTGGGCTAACCATGTTTGCATCATGGCCCATATTGCCGCCTGAACGCGAGACGAACAATAGCCGAAAGGTACTGACCGCGGAGGAAAATACTCCTATGGCGTCTAGGGCAAACTCCCAGAACTTTTGAATCAAAAGTACCATTCATTGCGCCGCTCATCGAAAAGGCCCTGACGCTGAAACCCAGTTCAGCGCGAGACGACGTTCCACTTGAAATCGTTGCCAGTATGATGCCGCACTCTCGCGCAAATTGATTCCATACTTCTTTTCAAATCCCTCTCTGCCAGCATCGTATTCGCGGTGGTGATGTCGGCACAGCGGGGCGCAGGATGAATCGGGACCTTTACTCGAGGTCCCGTTGTTTTCCGTGTGAGCGGGATCAGTTGGGCCGAGTTGCGGAATCTCCAACTTGAAGCAGATCAGGCAGCCCTGCTTGGTCAGCCAAATCCGATACGTGAGAGAACGCATGGGTCCGCGCCGGGGCTTTGCGCGTTTTTTTCGAAGCGGCTTGTAATTCGGGATCAGACGAAATGGATTGATCGGGATCAAAATCTTTTCAGCGCTGGACCGGATCCGCCGAGCCAACGCTCAAAGGACTTCAGCCGCACGTGTGTATCGCGTACTGCAACTTCACCCATTGCCAAAAAGTGATCGGAGCGCTAACCGTGACCGTGCAACTGTTTCCCACTTCAACGAGCGGACCGGCCAGCAGTAGACCGATTATCATCATGCGTTTCATGCGTGCCTCCTTTCTCGGGCCACTGTGCCCGTGGTTCTGATTTCGGAAATTTCGCCATGCTTGTGACGAGTTCGTATGCGACCATTGCGTAGAGCGCGGCGAGGAAGAGAAAAAGGTAGAGGGCGTGCATATTACTCCGGCTTCTATTCTGTCTTGAAATCAGCCAGATCGCAATGGTACTAACGGCCCATCCTCCGTGCCGCATTCCAGAGCGGCACAAGACGGAAATTCTTACGTGTTCGTCTTCTGTTCGCTATTTTCTTATCGGGAGGGTCTTTCCAAATTTGAAAAGCGGGAGTACTATAGACGGGTGTCTGTGAAAATTGAAAAGGGAAGGCCGATGGGAGAGCGCTAAAAACCGAAGGGCGCTGAACCCCTCACCAAGGGTTAGCGCCCACTGACTTACTGACGCGCTCAAACGTCATGCCTACATTACCCCAAAACGAATCCGGTTGTCAATACCCCTCCGAAAATACTCCGTCTTGTGCCGATCTGGAATTCGGCACGGGGAATGGTCGAAAACCCCTCTGCATTGATTTATATTGCGGACTAGGGGGCTGGGCGGAAGGTTTTCTCTCGGAAGGCTATGAAGTCTACGGCTTTGATAACGTCCGCCACCACTATGGGGATCAAAAGTACCCCGGCCATTTGATTCTGCAGGACGCCCGCACCTTACACGGCTCCCAGCTTCGGAACGCTGCCGTGATCGTGGCTAGCCCGCCATGCACGGAGTACAGCTACATGGCGATGCCCTGGAAACGGGCGAAGCAGATTGAGCGGGCATTCCGCAACAAGGATATTTTCCCGTCAGGCTACACCGGATCGAGAACGGTCGAAGAACTCAACGAGCTTTTCATGACCGTGTTTCGATTGCAACGCGAAGCCTCTCAATCCGCCGGCCGGTACATTCCCCTGATCGTTGAAAACGTCAAAGGCGCTCAGAAGTGGGTGGGGCGCGCGTCGTGGCACTTT
>Ga0302325_10026028_pt1 | contig 12154 bp, 6 predicted proteins | sample Palsa_T0_2_FD_201948 | JGI IMG/M metagenome (GOLD analysis project Ga0302325, IMG submission 201948) | Peat permafrost microbial communities from Stordalen Mire near Abisko, Sweden - Palsa_T0_2 | ecosystem: Environmental > Terrestrial > Soil > Palsa > Peat permafrost | place: Sweden: Abisko...
TATAGCCCGTGCCTTTCTTCTCTGCGTTCTTGCTGGCGCCGCGGCTTTCCCCGCCCCCGGCGAGCTGCACTTCGATGCGATCGTTGTCGACTTTGACGTCGGTGATGGTGACCCACTGATCCTGCTCTATGCCGACGCCCTTGTCCTTGAGGAATTTCGACAGCTCCTTCATATCGATACCGCGCAAGTCGAAGCGTTTTTCTGCTGGAACATTGACGTACAGATCGACGCCATCCTTGTAGGCCGGCATATCCAGGAGCGCCTTGACATCCTTGCCGAGAAAAACGCGATCGAACTCCATCTCCGCGCGCTTGGAAACCGACGCCATCAGCGCCGCGGGACTGAGGAGGAATGCTCCCAGAAGACTGGCCGCCAACACTTGCTTGAACTGCACTCTCATCGCGCGCTTTCTCTCCTTGACCGTGGGCAGATTCCGCACGAATCGACTATGAGAAGAAAAGGATTACGCTGAATGATAGCCGATTTCCCTTCTTCAATTCTTCTCCGACTCACCGGTCTAACGTCCAGACTCGGCGGCCCGTTGACACTTCGCATGCGGATTGCAATGGCCATCTACTCTCCTAAGCGCGGATTCGCCGCGCCGCTGTTCGCAAAAACCGGGCGAGCCGGAGCGCTTTCAAAGGCTTGGCCCTCACCGCCGTAAAATTGAAGCAGTGGCCGCTCCGTCCACACTTCCGTGCTCCATTCAGGCGCAGATAGACGCACCTGCCCCTCTGCGTCTGTGGCACCTGACCAGTCTCGATGCGCCGACGGTCGCGGTGGTCTGGTGCCTCGCATTTGCCGGGACAGCACGAGTCGCGCTGCCACTTTGGCTGCCCGTGGTGCTGGCGCTGGCGGGCTGGTCGTTTTACATCGCCGACCGGCTGCTGGACGCTCGCGCCAGCCTCGCGGCCAAGCCGAATTCCCGTTTTCCATCTTCCTCGCCGTCGCTGCTGCGGCCCCGCCACTACTTTCACTGGAGGCATCGCCGTGTTTTCCTTCCAATTGCCGTTGTGGCTGCCGTCGCCGCGGCCGGCCTGGTGCTGCGTTCGATGCCGATTGCGGCCCGCGCGGGCAATTCGGTGCTGGCTTTGGCCGCCGTTGCCTACTTCGCCTCGATCCACGGGCCGCGGCAGATGAGTTCCTGGAGAATCCGGCTTCCGAAAGAGCTGCTGGTCGGCGTTCTCTTTACTATTGCCTGCACCCTCCCGGTATGGACACGAACTGAGCACCCGGAGTTGCTCGCCGCTCCGATTTTGGTTTACGCCGCTTTGGCGTGGCTCAACTGCCTGGCGATCGAAACCTGGGAATCGGGCCACCGGTCGCGGTCGCCTATCTTTCGGGGAACGCTGACGCTTGCGGCTGTTGCGTTTGCCGCCGCTGCCGCGTGCCTTGGGCTTCATCAACCTCGGCCAGCGCTGCTGCTGGGCGCGGCGGCGGTTAGCGCCACGCTGCTTGCCTTGCTGGATCGCAATCGGAACAGTTTTGCTCCGACGACGCTGCGCGCGGCGGCCGACCTGGTGCTGCTGACGCCGGTCGCGTTGCTGTTGATGCCATGAAGCCAAATCCCGACCCGGCGCCCAATTTCGATCGGCTCGCTGGTCCCTATCGCTGGCTTGAATACTTCAGTTTTGGCCCGTTTCTGTGGCGCTGCCGGGTTCATTTTCTGCCGCAACTCGGCGATTGCCGCCGCGCTCTGGTTCTGGGCGACGGCGATGGACGCTTTACGGCTGAGTTGCTGCGTTCAAACGCCGAGATCGCGGTCCACGCCATCGATTTAAGCCCCACAATGATTCAGACGACGGAACGTGCTGCGAAGGCGCATGCTAGCCGCGTCTCTTCTGAAATTGCCGACTTGCGCGCGTGGTCTCCCAGTCTTTCTTCTCGATACGACGTAGTCGTTTCGCACTTTTTTCTGGATTGCCTGACTTCCGGCGAGGTCGCTGGTCTGGCGCGACGGCTGCATGCGTCGCTTGTGCCCGGTGCGCTCTGGGTCGTCTCCGACTTTGCCGTTCCGCAGACGTTGTTTGGATCGCTGATCGCCCGGCCTCTGGTTTCCGCGCTTTACCTCGCGTTTCGCTGGCTGACCGGCTTGCGGATTCGCGCGCTTCCAGACCATGCGCAGGCGCTTACGGACGCCGGCTGGTTGGTTCAATCCGAACACTCTTGGCTGAGCGGCCTGCTTGTGAGCCAGCTCTGGCAACGTCCGGCGATCCCCGCTTACGGGCCTTCGGAGTTAGAGTAGTAGCAGGCAGATCGTTCGCGCCCCAGGTACCAATCTCATGCCCGCCGATACTCCTGCGTACACGCCATCCGCCGTCATCGGCTCCGACCTGGCCCGAATCGATGGGCCGCTCAAGACTACCGGCTCCGCGCAGTACGCCGCCGACTTCCATTTTCCAGGCATGGTTCATGCCGTGCCCGTGACCAGCACCATCGCTTCCGGAACCATCCGCTCGATTGACGCGGCCCAGGCGCAGAAGATGCCCGGAGTGCTGGCGGTTTTCACCCACGAAAACGTGGGGCCGCTCTTCCGCATGGCTCCCGGCGGCCATGGCGGACGGACCAGCGAGTCGCGCCCACCGCTCGAAGACACGACCGTTCGATACTGGGGCCAGTTTGTCGCGCTGGTCGTCGCCGAGACCTACGAGCAGGCTGTGACCGCGGCTGCGGCCGTTCAGGTCAGCTACGATCCAACGCCATTCAACGTGGGCACCACGCTGGACGACGCGCAGACGGAAGACCTGCCGCTGCATACCGAATCCAAGCGCGGCGACGTGGAAGCAGCCTTTGCTTCGGCTCCGGTGAAAGTGGACTACACCTACTCGACGCCGGCTGAAACGCACAATCCAATGGAGATGCACGCCACGGTCGCGGTGTGGAATGAGCCGAAGTTCACCCTATATGAGACTTCGCAGGGGGTGGTGAATCACCAGCACGTGATGGCGGAGACGCTTGGCGTGCCGCGCGAAAACGTGCAGGTGATCACGCGTTTTCTCGGCTCAGGCTTTGGCGGAAAGCTGTTTCCCTGGCCGCACTCGGCGCTGGCCGCGGCGGCAGCGCGGCAGCTCAATCGCCCGGTCAAGCTTTCGGTGAATCGCAAGCAGATGTTCCAGAACGTGGGCCACCGGCCGCGGACGCAGCAGCGTATGAAGCTGGGCGCCACGCCGGACGGCAAGCTGGTGAGTCTGCACCACGATTACCGCAATCACACCAATTTTGGCGACGATATCCGCGAAAACTGCGGCGAAGCGACGCCATTTCTCTATTCCACGCCGAATCTGCTGGTGACCTCGGCGCTGGTTCGCCGCAACGTGGGCACGCCCACGCCGATGCGCGGGCCGGGTGCGGTTCCGGGCCTCTATGCAATGGAGTCGGCAATGGACGAGCTGGCCATTGCCCTCAAGATGGACCCTGTGGCGCTGCGCATCAAGAACGACACGCTCACGGACGAAAGCCAGAACAAACTTTTCTCAAGCCGCCACTACAAGGAGTGCCTGGAAGTGGGCGCTGAGAAATTTGGCTGGGCCAAGCGCAATGCGGCGATCGGTTCGATGCGAAAGGACGGCGACAGCGACGTGATTCTGGGCTGGGGCGTGGCTGGCGCAAGCTGGGGCGCGGGACGTGGACCCTGCCAGGCTTCGGTGGCGCTGTTGAACGACGGCACGGCCCGCGTGAGCTGCGGCACGCAGGATGTGGGCACCGGCACCTACACGGTTTTTGCGCAGGTAGTCAGCGACCGCACCGGCATCTCCGTTGATCGCATTCGCGTGGTGCTGGGAGACAGCTCGCTGGTTCCTGGGCCAACTTCGGGCGGCTCGACGGCTACGGCCACCGTGCTGCCGGCGATTGCCGACGCGACCGACAATGCCACCAAGGCCGCTATCGCGACGGCGACAAGCGCGGCTGGTTCGCCTTTTCACGGAAAGCCGGCCGATTCGCTGTCCTTTACCGAAGGGCGGATTCACATCAAGACTCAGCCGGCGACATCCGGCGTGCCCTATGAACAGATTTTGAAGCAGGCTCAGGTGCAGGCGGCCAACGGCGAAGGCAATTCCGGCGGCATAGGCGCCGACCCGAAGGCGCGCAACTACTCGACTCACTCCTTTGGGGCGCAGTTTGTGGAGGTGGAGTGGGACCCCGGCATCGCCCGGCTGCGCGTGAGCCGCGTGGTTTCGGTGATTGACGGAGGGCGCATCATCAACCGGAAGACGGCTGCCAACCAGATTCTGGGCGCGGTGGTGATGGGCGTGGGCATGGGGCTGCTGGAAGAGACGCTCTACACTCCGCAGACCGGCCAGCCGCTCAACTCAAATTTTGCCGATTACATGGTGGCCACCAACGCCGACAGCCCCCGGATCGACGTCCACTTCCTCGACCATCCAGACCCGATTCTCGGCGAATATGGCGCGCGTGGCATTGGCGAAATTGGCCTCGCGGGCGTGGCGCCGGCCATCACCGCGGCCGTTTATCACGCGACCGGAATCCGCGTGCGGAATTTGCCGATTCGCATTGAGGATTTGATTTCGGCGAAGGTGTCAGCGTAGCAGGGCTTCGGCCTTCCCATGTTCGGCGGCGGCTTCTTCCGCGCGGCCCTGGCGCTCATAGGCTAAGGCGAGTTGCGCATGGGCTTCCGCGTAGCCGGGGTCGGCGGCAATCGCCTCCTGATAGCGGCTTACGGCGTCGGCGATTTCTCCGCGCTGCAATGCCTGGTTTCCGGCGTTGGTGTTGAGCATGGCGCGCTGGCGATTGACGGCTGTGCGGCTCAGTCCGGCGGCGATTTTGCGCTCCGTGGCGGCTTCGTCCCTATTGCCATCTTCCGCCAGGACGCCGGCCAGCGTGATATGCGGGCCGGGCTGGTCGGGCATCAATTCGATAGCCTTGCGCAAGGCTGCGACCGCTTCTTCCCGCTTATCCAGTTGTTTCAGAACGGAGCCAAGAATTGCCCAGCCGTCACCATTGGCAGGCCGGAGCGAAAGCGCTACCTTCAATTGCGCGGCGGCCGAGTCCAGCTTGCCCGTCTGCATATAGAGAATTGCCAGCGTATAGGGCGGATCGGGCAACGTGGGATCGAGAGTGGCTGCCTCCGTCAGCTCCCGGGCAGCGTCCTCCATACGGTCTTTGAGTTTGTAGGCGAGTCCCAGGTCGTAATGCAGTTGCGGATTGGCGGCGTCCAGCTCCCGCGCCTTCTCAAATTGCGCGATAGCTTCGTCGAAATGAGACTGCTGTAGTTCGGCTGCACCCAGATCTTCATGAATCACTGGGTCGTTTGGATTTTCAGCCAAGGCTTGATTGAAATAGGGCAATGCGTCTTTCGCCTTACCGGTTTCCGTCAAGGCAAGGCCCAGATTGGTGAGCGCCTGGGCATCTTTCGGGTTTGCCGCCAGAGCCTGCTGGAAGAGCGGGATCGACTCTTGTTGCTTGCCCATCCGCTGCAGGACCATGGCCAATTCCAGCGCGCCGCCGGACAGTTGCGGATCGATTTTGAGCGCCTCGCGGAGTTGCGGCTCGGCGTCTTCATCCCTGCCCGCAGCACCGAGGCCACGACCGAACTCCATGTGGGCCAGCGCATTGCCCGGAGCGGCGTCGGCCGCATTTTTCAGCTCTTCCACTGCCGCGGAAAATTGCTTTTCCTCAAGCAGTACAACGCCCAGATGCATATGCGGGCCAGCCGCCTTGTCGTCCGGAGGGGCAAGCCTCAGCGACTCGCGAAAGGCCTTTTCGGCCTGGGACCAGCGCTTTTCCTGGGCCAGAATCGAACCCAATTCATCTTCGACCTCGGCGCGCCGGGGATCTGGCGTCTGATCGGGAAGAACTGCCAGCGCAGCTTGTAACTGGGCCTCGGCGTCTGTTAAGCGCCCTGCGGCCGCCAGATTTCGCGCTTCGGCTTCGTGCGCGGTGGCCAGATTCGCCTCTGTTACGTCGTCTGCCGGCTTCAAAACGAGAGCTTTTTCCAGCTCTGGAATCGCATCCTCCGGCTTGCCGAGTTGGACCAGAATCGCTCCCAGCGCCATATGACCCTCCGGCAGTTGCGGAGCAAGGGTGACAACCTCGGAAAAATCCTGGCGCGCTTCCTCCAGCTTGCCGGCCTGCATGGCTGCGTATCCGGCGTGGAATGCGGCGTCGGCGCGCTGCAACGCATCGGAGCCGCTCTGCGCCCATGCTTTCGCGCAGCCAAGGGTCGATACAAGCATCGATGCAAAGATTGCGGCGCTGTTGAGGGTACGGCCCATGCTCAGTGAGCCCCCGAAGGCTGATTTTCAGGCTTGGGATCATTTCGATGTTGAATTTCGACGGCCAGCTTGTACTCGCGTGTGGCTTCGGCGGTTTGCCCGGTGACACGGTACGCCTGGCCGAGCATGTTGTGCGTTACGTAGTTTCCGGGGTCCATGGCGACGGCGCGGTTCAGGTAATGCAAGGCCTGGACCGGTTCTCCCAGTTTGATGAGCGTTTCTCCCAACAATATATAGGGACCCGTTGCGTTGGGCTCCAGAAGAACAGCCTTATTGAGCGCGGTCCGCGCCTCTTCCAACTGGCCGTTGCGAACGTAGGCGTCTCCGAGCCTGTCGTACATGGGGCCATCCAGCGGATTGAGCTTCTGCTCGGCTTCCAGCTCTTTCACCGCCGTGGGCAAATCGGCTTTGGCCAGAGCGATTTCTCCGAGCAACTGATGGGCGCCGGGCAAGGCTGGGTTGAGTTCCAGAGCTTTTTGCGCGTAGGTTGCGGCTTGATCGGGGAACTCGCGGCGGAGAAACATGCGCGCGGTGACCAGATAAGCTTCGGCCGACTCTGGAGCGAAGCCGAACTGCGCCGCAAAGGCCTGGCGCGCGTCCTCATAGCGCTTGGCGTCGGTGTAGCAGAGACCGAGAACATAGCGAGGCTCGACATTAGCTCCTGGGACGGGGATGGCATCGGCTTGCTCCAAGAGCGGAATCGCCTCTCCCGGCCGGTTCATTCGGTAAAGTGTGACTCCGAGCATTTCGACGGCTTCCCGGTCGGTCGGGTCTTGTGCGACGGCACGGGCAAACGCGGTGCCGGCCTCTGTGAGCTGGTCTTTCTGATAAAGAATGATGCCGCGCAGGCGCTCCACGCCTGCATCTTCCGGCTGAGCTTTCGCAAGGATGTCCAGCTCCGCCAAAGATGGATCGAGTTTGCCCTTGGCGGCAAGCGCAGTTGCGTCGGCCAGAGTTGGCGCTGGCTTATCCGTGGCTTGAGGTGCTGGCGAAGCGGCGGCCGCGCCGCTCTGGGAGAGACAAATGGCCGGTACGAGCGCGACCCCCAAGAGCGTTAACCCTATCCAAAACCTCATTGCATCTCCATACTTAGTCTAGTCATAAGCAAAGAAAGTGGGGAGCCGAAGCTCCCCACTTGGTTATAACAACGGCACGAAGCTCAGAACTGCACATGCAGCGAGAACTCGAGTTGGCGAGGTCCCGGTCCCGGTGCTTCGCCGGTTATTTGGCCACCGCTTGCAGACTCGATGTTGCCTCCGGGGTTACCCGGATTGATGTGGTTGACCGCATTGTAGGCATCGAACCGGAACTTTGTCACCACATGCTCCCAGATCGCAAAGGTCTTCTGGAGAGATAGATCGGTGTTGAAGAACTTCGGTCCGAAGTAGTTGTTGTGGCCCGAGGTACCCAGTTGATCCAAACCTGGCCTGGAAAATCCACTGCTTCCCAATGTGACTGGTTGGAAGTAGGTCCAGCCAGCGCCTGGAGCAAAGCTGGAGAGGTTGGTTTTCAGTTTGATGCCCGGCGCAGCCAACGGATAGCAAGGCGCCTCCGAGGTTGGGCCATTGGGATAGTCGGGATAAGTGGTGCCGTCGACGGTGTAATTGCAACCGTTCAGACCCAGGCTAAACGGCAAGCCGCTTGCTCCAGTCATGGTCCCCGACAACTCATAGCCGCCGATCAAGAGATCGGTAGCGTGATTCGCGTCGGTGAAGTATTGCTTTCCTTTGCCGAAGGGCAGGTTGTAGCTACCGTAGAAGGTTGCCGATTGATGGCGAACGTTGGAGTCCGCACCGTAGGTGATGGACGGATCCCAGGTCTGATACCCGGATAGGTGATCGTTTGCGCGGGCGAACTGGTAATTTCCGTTTAGGTTGAGCCCGTGCCAGGTTTGTTGCGCCAACGTAACTTGCAACGCATTGAAGTTTGTATTCTGGTCGTCGCCGTAGTAGAGAACCTGCTGCGACCAGCCGCACTCGCCGGCTAGCAGGTTAGAATCTCCGGTCGGTTGCGAGTAGTTTGGATCGGCGCATGCCTGAAGTTTAGCTCCGTAGTAACGTTGCAGGTAAAGAGGGTTGGAGGTCGCACCGGTGCTCGTCGGAGTGCTCGGCGCCGTTGGATCCCAATGCAACGTCTGACCATTGATACTCTGGAGATTCTGCCCATGAATGTTGAACTGCCCAGGCAACTGAATCGCCTCTTCATTCGGATAGGTGTTGTTGCCGTCGCCATCGCTCAAGGTATGGGTTCCCTTGTTGCCGACGTAAGCCACGGTGAGAGAGAGTGACGGGGTAAGTGACCGCTGGAGGCTGAAATTCCAGGCGTCCAGGGTCGGGAACTGCATGGGGTTGGGACGAACCTTGGATTGAACCTGGCTCCCCGGGTTGGGCAGCAAACCGCTTGCGGGAACGGCCGGAGGGGTGTACGTTGGCGGACCCGCCGCAAGGCTGAATGCGGTGCCAATTCCAGACGAGGAAACACTCTGGTTCGCCAGGACAGGCAGGTTTTGCGTGACTACGTGGCCAAAGACCGAGCCAAAGACGCCGATGTCGAAGCTGCGTCCGTATCCGCCACGGATGACTGTCTTGGGATTCATCTGGTAGGCCAAGCCGATACGCGGTTCAAACATCCTTCTTTCGTCCAGGTTCCAGCCCATATCCGAAGGAACGCTGCCGATACCCGCCACGTGCAGATAGCCGTCGGTCAGGCTCATGAGAGCGCCGTTACCAGGACCGTTGACCGATTCCGGGTAATAGCCTTCCCAACGAACGCCAATGTTAGCGGTTAACTTGCTCGACGCACGCCAAGTATCCTGCGCGTAGAAGAAGATGCGCTTCTGGAACTCTTTCGCGTTGGTGGATGTGGACACGTAGCGGTTGAAGCTGGTTACGTCACCCAAAGCTGCAGTGGCGAAACCGAGGCCCGTGCCGCTTGCTCCATTGTTTGAGGTGGGACCAGTGCCGAAATTGAGCAGACCATCGCGATCGTTATCGGAAGGTACGCGCAGATTGCGGCCGTAGCGAAGATCGGCGCCGATTTTGACGGAGTGGTTTCCAATGGTCTTCGTCCAATTGTTGACGATCTGGAACTGATCTTCGCGTTCGGTGAGGGGGCAGTTGCAGCGGCTGATGTTGAGGCCGTCACCATAGAGAGGCTGAGTACCTGCCGGTAGAGAGCCGATGAAGAAACCCGGAGATCCGCCGGTGATGGCTGTACCCAGGTTGATGCCCGGGATGCCCAGCGTATTGGCAAACTCGGTGGCCTGGTCGTTCTTCTGGTCGGCAATGTTATACCGCAGGTAGCCGAGGCGAAGATCGGCGATCAACGTGGGGCTGAACACGTAGTCGGTGCCGGCGGCAAGACTGTCATCGGCGCTGGACGATTGGCCACCGTAGCCGCCGATGCCAAAGCCTGGACCGCCCCCACCGGAGTTGTTCGTATCGAACATCTGCGCGCCGGACAAAACGTTCGTCCATCGCGAAAAACGGACAAATGCGTTCATCTTCTGGCTGATGGTGTCATCCACTCGAACGACCCACATATCGCTATTGAAGAGACCTGTTCCGCCAGCGGAGTAGTTGGAGCCGAGACCACCGCCGGGGCTGTTGGGGTCTTCCAGCTTGGTGTAAGGCTGCAATACAGTCAACAGATTGATCCACTGCTTGGAAACCAAGGCCGCTGGAATCACGTTTCCTGGATATGGCGTAGAGGTGACTGCCCCCGTCGCCGGGTTCACGACGTTCTTATAGGCCGTACCCGCTGCACCGAATTCTGCAGCATATTGGCTGAAGTCGCATCCCGCGATTCCGCTCGGTCCTACTTCCTGGCCGAGGCAGGTCTCAGTCGCGAGTTGCGAGGGCAAAGTATCGGTTGCCGAACTGCCGACCTTCTGGCGCTGCCCTTCATAGGACCCGAAAAAGAAGAGGCGATCTGTAATAATTTTGCCGCCGACCGAACCGCCAAACTTGTTCTTGACGCCGGGAGGGATAGCGCACGGATTTGTGAGGCTGAAGGTTCCTGCGCACTGCGAGAATGGATCGCGAGCCAAGTTGGCATTGCCGGTGCGGAAGTCGTACGCAGAGCCGTGGTAGGAGTTTGAACCGGACTTGGTCTGTACCGTTTGCAGGGCGGCGACAGCCTTGCCCATCTCGGCGTCGAAGTTCTGCGTGGTGATCTTTGCTTCGGTAATGGAATCGAGCGCGGGGTTGACGACAATGATGCCCAGAATTGGATCCTGATTGTCGGTACCATCCAATTCATAGCCGACACCGCCAAAGGCTTGCCCGTCAATCTGGATCTGGCGCGATGCCTGCGGATTCTCGTCGGCCGCGTGGGACCAGCCCAAGAGTTGCGCGCCGGGGAGCAGGAGCTGGAGATTGGCGAAATTCTGGCCTTCAATGGGAAGGTCGGAGACCTGTTGGGAGTCGAAGACAGTTGAGACATCGGCACGATCCGTCTTTAACTGCGGAACCGAGTCCGCATCGACCGTGATGGTCTCCGCACCTGCTCCCGAAACCTCAAGCGCCACATCCTGACGAGGCGAAGTGTCGGCAAGCACCACAATGCCCTTAGCAACGAAGCTCTTGAATCCCTTAATATCGATTTTGACATCGTAGGTGTCGGGCACCAAGTGCGACACGGTGTAATCGCCGGTGGCGTTGGTTATCTCTGTTTCGACGGTGCCTTTGGCTTCATCCGTCACTGTTACCGTGGCGCCTGGAACTACCGCCCCGGTCTTGTCCGTCACTGTGCCGAAAATCGATCCGTAAACCGATTGGGCGCGCGCGGGTGCGTGAGTGAGCAAGCATCCGATGGCGAGGAGTGCCATGTAGGATGCCGCCCGCAAGTTCTTAGTCATGCGGTCTCCTGAAAATCGTTCAATCCGTTGTGATGCTGCATTTGTCTGCTCAACGGCCGGGAAGACTTCCCTCGTTCCCGTCATCGCATCGCGGCTAGCGGTTCCCGGTGTCTCCGGTACCTGTCTGCCTGCGTGGTTGTACGGCGAAATCGATGGAAGACTGTCCTGCCCGAGAACAAATCCTGGCCGGTCCTGCCAATGTGGGCCAGGCCAGCTCTTGCTACCGCGTCATCGAGAATCGCAATCCGGGACGAAACGGTTCCTCCGAAATGCCTGCTCCTGAAAGCTGCAAGATGAAGCGCACAAAAAGGCATTTCGGAACACCGCCGAACAATAGTGGAAACAATGGGTATCTGTCAATGACTAATCTGGACAAAAATCCGCTGGCTGCGCTCGCCAAACGGGGAGCATAAGTAATGTCAAACTTTGAAAGCGTTTTCATCCGGCCCAGTGAGCAAAAGAATTACGCTGTGAGTTATCGATGTGACAGATAATACTCGCGTTATGGGAGAAATCCGATGGAATGGCACCGCCCTCGGTGACAAGAGCCTGCGTTTCAAATCCGGGGCGGCTCGAAAACATGCGGCTATTCAAGGGAATCATGTATAGACAAATCTTCCCAATATGTCATGTCGCGTCTCTGGATGGCTTGGCGTTTCAGCGGCCAGCTCTTCGCGTGCGGATTTCGCTTCAGTTCTGCTGGAAATGGGGCGCTGGACGGCGCGCCAACTCTCGATAAATCCCTTTACTCGGATGATTTTCGCTCTCCGTGGTCTTTTTCCAACGGATTTCGGCAGCCATGATTCCATTGGGGCAAGGGAAAGCCCGAGACCGATCCCGATCGGGCTGAAACTGCTCTTCCGTGCTTGGCAATGCCAATTTCGCCTCGATCTCGCACATGACATTTCATCGAAGGCGCGGAGGTGCGTCGCCAGCCGGTTCGCGGAAGGTCCCGAATGGCAAGAGGTTGCCTATCGAGCACTGGCGCGTTCCCCGCAAGGATGGTTGCCGGATTGAATACCTCGCAGCAGTTCCCGCGCTTGGCCGTCGTCGGGAGAAAAGG
>Ga0302325_10026031_pt1 | contig 12154 bp, 16 predicted proteins | sample Palsa_T0_2_FD_201948 | JGI IMG/M metagenome (GOLD analysis project Ga0302325, IMG submission 201948) | Peat permafrost microbial communities from Stordalen Mire near Abisko, Sweden - Palsa_T0_2 | ecosystem: Environmental > Terrestrial > Soil > Palsa > Peat permafrost | place: Sweden: Abisko...
AAACCAGCACCAGTGCAGCTCCAGACCCAGATCCGGACACCGACCCAAGTACCAGCTGGAACCGTGCTCCGCCACGTCGAGAACCGCCGCGTGATGACGGCCGAGGAGGCAGAGAGGAAGATGGACGAGATCGTGCGGGACCTGTTCCGCTGCGAGAGTATGAGTTGATGGACGTACGTGGCATGTATACGTCGGGCTGAATCTGATGACCTGGTTACCGTTTTATCCATGATTTGAATCAAAAAACGGACATACGTTGCTACGTCCGTGGTTCTCTCGGATGTCGATTATGGCCTTGCGATAAGGTCCGCTTTGTCTTTCGTTTGAGAGTTTGAGAGTTTGAGAGTCTGTCGTTTGTGTTTGGTGCGTTATGATTGTGATGTGATGTGATGTGATGTGATGTGATGTGATGTGATGTGATGTGGGGAGAGAGGTTGATGATTTATATGGTGGAAAATGGGGATGGTGGAGATGGTGGAAGGAGATGGATATTTAACTATATGAATAATGAATTGACGATCTCTGCATAGGTTCCGAACTTGAGGATTGTTGAGTATAGTACCTAGTCTGGTCTAGGGTTTACCTGCAATTTCTTCAGGCCGAAGATTGAGTAATGTTTACACTGTGTGCAAGTCTTACTCCAAAGAGGGCGGAAAGGTTAAAGCACTATTCAAGACTGGCATTTCTTCCGTTTATCTTCAGAAGTTTCTTAAGAGCTATGGAACTCATATCTCCTTTTCTAACCATCCATGAATATGGTATTCCCAAGACTTCCTTCGACAGGTTCCACGTCTTCTAACTTTTCACAAAGTCTACGTTTTCGGGATGGGCCATGAAGTCTGGCATACTCAAGGCAGGCAATGCTAGTATTTGGATAGCAAGCAGGGTTGAGGAAGTAGTCTTAGAGGGCTTAATGCTCTTTCTCCTCTTGTGCACAATGGGACAAGCTCCTCATTTAAAAGTAGTGAAAACAGGGGAGTTTAGAGTAAGCTGTATCTTGTGCTGGAACAGGGCTTGCCAAGTCCGAATTTAAATGGAATTAAGATCGGATTTGGACTCGAAATGAACTTGGACGAGTCTAGAAAATTTTGAGTTGGATATGTCTGAGTGTACTTGCGAGTTTATAAATCATAGTTATTATACTAAGTATAAATAGTAGGTTATTAATATACTATATTTATGGTATCAGGTGATATAAAATCCTGTGATCTATAAAAGGCGTTTTTCTTAATTCCATATCTTATAACTATTTACTTATACTTATATAAGACTAAAAGACTAAAAAAATAATAGCGATTTGAGAAAGGAAGGCTAAAACAGGTGATATTTCTCTAGACTCGAGTTTTAACTCGGCTTCCTCATATGCCTTAGTTTGGGTTCGAGTCCAGATAAAGTGGACTTGGATTCGAACTTGGTTGGTTGGTTTGCCTTGTGGCAGTAAGGCGATAGATTTCGCTTAGGGTGGCACTTGCGAGTCTTTCTTGGCCTGAAAGGGGATAAGGCCTTCTTTACAAAGTGGTACAAAGTAAGGGAAACGGTTCACCTGTCATGAAATAAGAGAAAATCTTCAGAGCTCTGATTCCACTTACAGGTCTTCCGTCAGTCTCAACGTAGTTTCTTTTGAGTGATTTTTAGGCTTATTGTGTCGTTTGGTCATCTCAATGTTCCATAGATCTCTGGAATATTCAGGGCGCTCGCTTTCCAAATGTCCCGCGGGTTTTGATACAATTGAAATCTCTCGAGCTATCTATTCCGGGATGGGCTTGAAGGTGAAAGCCCTCAGCTCTCTCAATGTTCACATCGGTGGTTGGTGGAGAACACTCAACTAAGGTCCATAATTCCAAAAGTGTTTTATAAAGCTTACATGAAATCAAATCGTTCATTTTGTTCCATATATCTTAGAAAGTATCCAAGTTTCTTTACTTTCCTAATCTTCCACGTACACTGATTTCTTTTCAACGAGTTACACATTCCCATGATATTCTATGAAGTCTGGGCACACATAATGGCGCAGGTCATCATGCCGTCAGCAAACCAGACGACGGATGTTACCAAAACTACACAGCTCGACCTGATTGCAATAGCATCCCTTACTGCAATACAAAGCATCAATCCTCACTTACTCCTCTAAGCTTCAAACAAACGCTGAAAGAACATCCAACCCAACCCCAGCAATCTTGGAAAAAACGCCCGCAGAAGCGTCAGCCTCATCATGGTCTTCAAGGGCCTGAGAATCAATAGAGCAACAAGAACTTCCAAGGTCGCTGCTATACTCCGTCGATTCATCGTCTTCTAGACCTTCCCTTCTCACTTCGGCACAGAGCCTATCCCAGGGCTCGTCTAGCTCACAGCAATCAATGAATAGCTCAATACCGCCATCCTCTGTCTGTTGTAGCTTATATTCAGGTGTTGAAGTATGGTTATCACTTGCCAAAGTTTCGTGCTCACTCTCGTCTTCCGAATTCATGACGATCGGTTGCGATGGGTAGACTTCGCAGTGAACTCGCGGGAGTTTAATGAAGCATGGCCAGCCCTTGGTGAGACTCTTGAGTTCTGGATTCCTTGGCAGTCTTTTGGGGGCTAAAAAACGAAAATAAACATCGGTGTATTGCGGCTCATCAATGACAAGAATGACTTTCTGGGAGGCAGCATCGCCAGTAACACGGACTGAGGTTCCAGCCCAGCAAGATACAAATCCAAATGGATCGTAGAAGCGAGCATTGTTCTTCCAGATAGTTGAAGAAAATGGTTCACAACCTGATTTTTCTAAAGCATCTTTCCAGATATCTAAACATCGCCATCTCACGGCACATTCAGTGAGCGATTCGTTGCCTTTGGAGTATGTTGAGATATCTGTGTCAATTCGAAGCATATCCTCAACCGCGTTGGCGATCTTGCTCCGATCAGTAATGTATAGTCCCTCTTTCGGTCTAAAATACGGACTTGAACGAATGAGAGCGCCACGTAGGGAACGGTGAAGCAAGTGAGCGCATTTATCTAATTCGTAAGGATCTCCGGCAAGCCAAATCTTTCCAGAAGTTGCGCCCCGACACAACTCCTTCATGTAATAATCCCGGCATGCGGAGGTGAATGCGCAGGTGAATAATTCACAGTCCTGGCAGTATGGCGCAGAGTCCCACAATAGCTGCAGCGTCTTCAAACACAAGGACGTGCTCACATCGGAGTTAAAACTTCTTGCAAGCATTGGCAAGAAGCCATAACAATGTTTTGAGAGAGTTTCTGTCGGCCTTGGTTGGCCTCTTTGGTCTCTCGCGAATAATGGCGAAGTGCTTGATGCGCGAAGCATCAATATGGCCAAATTGTCCAATTTCTTTGGGTTTCTTGTAACCGTATCATAATCTTTTGCAAACCATTCCAAAAAATGCCTTTCTGTTAGATCAAAGAACGCACTCCTAAATCCCTTTAGTCTAGTTCCTCCAGCTAGAGGCATTGCAGCACTTACTTTCCGTGAATATTAAGAACATCAGGGCTACTGCCATATGTAACCAACCACACGGCGATGTCTATCAACTTGACACTAGTTTCCCTGATTTCAACCTCAAAACTTAATAAGTTGCCCTCTCCATGCACCTCACAGCGGTTCAAAGTCCTGGATGTATGTTCTGGTAAATTCCTAATGCAATAGTGGACAAGAGTCGAGCCGCATGGAAAAATGCTCGAAGGATGAACTTTGCCACCGAGGATCAATTGCTGGACTTTCGTGAGGTCTCCGTGTCGCATCGCACCCACGATCTCATTATCCTCCGAGATAACCATAATAGGAGTGAGTGAAACTTGTATAGAGGGTGCAACAATTGCAGACACAAGGCGTGTGATTTTGAGCACAACGCCCTTGCGCAGTAACCATTTCGAGGGAATGAGTGTCGCCTTTGTCTCCAAGAACTCTACCTTTTGAAGGGTTTTCCCATCTCCGTGCCCCTCCCACCTATCCAAGGTTGATGTCGAAAGTATGAGTCTCCCAAACCAGAAATTGATGACTCTAGATGTTCCCGCCCATCTGATGCACGTTGTCGTGGCCGAAAGTTGATTCAAACTTCTCACACCGACTTCGGTTCTTGAGGACTTACGAAGCTCCTTTGCTGAGATGTCAACCTCATGAAGCGTGGGTGCACTCAGGATTTCGGGATGGGACCGTCTTAAGTGGGTAGTCAAAGCCTCCATTGAGGAAGCGATCTGGTCCGAAACGACCTTTTCGAGGGCGGGCTGCAGTAAGGTTGCGATTCTACTGGTGTTGGGATCGCTCAACAGAGATTGAATAGCCACCTTGAGTTCCTCATTTATCTGGTCCGTTTTAAGGCTGCTTTGTCTCACTTCCGTTAGGATCGTGCTGCAAGTTGCATGGGATTTTGCCATCGTGGTCGAGATTTCGCCCATCACGACCCCTTTCACGCGAGAAGGCAGGTTTTGGAGCTCGCTTTGCGTCAGCCTGGCTGCCTCTGTGGTCATCATGGCAGCTTTTGAATGCTCCAAGGACATCTTGGCTAACGATTCTTGAACTGTTCTGATACCACTGAGTTCTTGTTGATGCATTGATCTGCGCGAAAGTGAGTCACAGGATTCAACAGCAATGCAGAAGAACCTCACCCATGAGAACTCATCTTCGCATGCAACAACGATGTTTTAGCTCTCTCCAGCCTCTCAATATATTTCCGAAACTCCTCATTTCGAAAAGCCGTGCTCATTTGTGACCACAGTCTTTTGACCTTCGATTGCTTCGAAGCCAAATTGCTCTTTTGCACGAGGCCTTCAAGCTCTGCAATGATGTCTTTGCAGAGCTGAAGAGCGGCTCTCAGAGCGGCTGAATCGACCACATCTCTATTGACCTCATCCAGAATCGTACCCAGGATCTTCAACTCTGCGGCTAGTGATTTGATATCGCTGGGCGCATCTTGCATGCTGTTGAAAAAGTTGTAAAGATAGTTGACGCCCTGCACGACCTGGCCTGCAAGGCCCACGAAGGAAACAACGCTGCCGGCAATACCCAGTGCCTCAGCCATGTTTCTTAGCCTTTAGAGTGTCCACAAACCAGGTTCAGAACACAGCACCGATTTAACGAACGATGCTCTAGATAATAAGAGACGGTCAAGCTCAGGATGAGATGAAAGAAAGAACTTTTCAAGATGCGACCGCGGCAGTGCTGCAGAAGTGTGCCTCTTTCGAGGCGCCACGTAGGGCTGATTCGCAGCATTTCGCAGCCTCGTCCTCTCCACCTCAAACTGGGCATGTTGTGCAACATGCTGAAGATTTTGGGAGAAATAATCTTGGATGAAAGTGGAGTTAGGCTGAGGTTCTTGGCTTTGATGCTCTTCTGTCGAGAATATGATAATGTCAGGAAGGAAGAAGGGATGGATCGTGATTTCCACAAAAGCCCTGCTGGTTGGCGTTCTGGATTGTATACCCGTGGTGCTGTGGCTGCGTAATGCTGAACACCAGCTTTTTACACTTAAGCGAGCCCCTGACTTGAACACAACCACAAAGCAAAGACTCGAAAGTATTCAAAGCACCGCAGCAAAAGAGACTGATTCGAGACAAAATCATCAATTCCTCAAAGGATTAAGCATCGAGAATCCATGAACACTTTACCAGAAGACGCCTCAATTCCCCCCACCCCCACGACACCAACGCTCGTCAAGCCCCACCAAGCTCACAGACCAACAGTCCAGCACTACCGCAGAAACATAAAGATCCCATGTTTCCAGCAGATAGTGAGGGTCAAGATCCATCTAGCAGTTATTGCACCAATCAGTATACAAGTTATAGTTGAGCGCATTGAACTGTTGACCGCCCGTCAAACCATTCTGACTATTACAATTATCGTTGATAGCCTGCGCCATATCACCAAGCGTAGCACCGCAATCAAGAACAATCTCATAGTTGTTCTTACCCGAAACAAGTCAGCCATCTCTTCTCATCTTTTTCTGACAGAACTTCCTGGTGCAGAGGAAATTGGATCTGGGAGCGAAGGGACTTACGTCGTTGCAAACCATAAGTTGCGTATTTGCAGTGCAGGTCAGAGGTGCACAAACGCCAGGTCCAGCAGGGAAGTAGCATAAGTTCCAGTAGATGGAGCGTAGGCCTTGAATATTGGTCGAGAGATCAACGTGGTAGGTGGGGCCCCATGGCTGTCCGGGAACAGGCCAGCAGATTTGACCGGTCTGAAAAATTGGAACGTCAGAGTGAATTCAATATTTTAGTAAATGAGGGGAGTGGGTGACTTACGAGTAGTCCTTGACGAGCTTGCAGGTGGGGACCCTTGCTGAGATCTGGAGCGGTCCAGTTGTGTTGAAGACCTGGGTGGAGCTCTTGGGCTTGTGCGACGACTTCCTGCAATTTGTTAGAGAAGATTTGAGAAGTATAGGTAGAAGGTGGAGAGAACGACATACTTGGATAGTACCATTCAGTTCGAAGTAATGGCCTCCAATCTGACCCTTGAATCCCATCTTGCCGATTGTGTAGTCATCGTCGAGGGAATTTCGGACAGTCAGCCCATTAGGGTCAGGACCGCCATTAGGAAGGCTAGCAGCAAGACCCTGTTGATGAGAGCTATTAGAAACTTGAGAAACCTTTCACGTATAGCAGGAAGCTTAGCACAGCGGCGAGGGCGAGCAGGAGCAACACCTGTAGCAAAGCAGTGACCTTCATGATGGTACCTGAACGCGGAAGGTTTGTCAATCAAGTGGTTATTGAAAGAGGACTTGAAGTAATAGCAAGTATGCAAAGGGGTTGCGGCAAGACAGCTGCAAAAGGAAAGGTTGCGATAAAGTTGTCTTGAGGTAAACGAGTTGTGACAATCAAAGAAGTTTTTATACTTGTGCGAAAACCGTCTGATGTCCTCGCTACCTAGGTAAGTTTGCCTAGTTTGCAGCATCACGCTATTTACTCAAGTGACTTCAGTCCATGGTCGAAACTCGGCCCGGGTCAAGCCTTTGAGAATAGCTGAAGGGGTGTGCGGGGGGTGGATAACACCGCAGCTAAGAAAGTTCAAAACTATATAAGCTCCCCTTCCTCCGCGAAACTTTGTTCTTCACCAAAAGATGATGCATACAAGCAAATTACCAGGGAATATATTGGTGCCGAACGCCATCTATTCTTGCAGAGATATCTTTCTTTTGTGTCACTGAAGATTTTAGTCCGAGGGTTGAACAGCTCCCGACAGCCTCATGAAGTAATTGCAAGTGCTTTCTTTAACCATTAATACTTGACAGCATAAGTATGGAACCGCCAAAAAGTGGATGGACAATTGTGTTTCTTTGCCAGACCATTGCATTTACTTCAGATAAAGGCTTATATAAAAGACCGGTCCTCGTTTGATGACACAAAAACACAATAAAAAGGTCTCACTGTCTGGACTATAGTAGTTTCATTCTTCTCAACTACTTAATAGAGCTCGATGTTTAGGGAACCAAGTTTTGTTGCCTTTGTAGTGGGATTTGCGGATGTGAAAAGCAAGCCGATGAGCTCTCTCAAAGAGAACCTGACTTTGGCTGTTGTTCAAACACAAACATGAGTGGGAAATTTTTCTGGCAAGTAATATCAGGGCCAAGCCCACATCAAAATTTTCAGACAATAATAGACAACGCCTCTGTACATAGTTTCAGGGTAGTTTTGAATCACAAGTCTAAGAAACTGAGACATTTGACACTTGCTTTAAACAGTTCCAAGGATCAGATGCTAAACTAAACGGAATCCAAAGCACAGCATCGCAAACTATCTAAGACCATCTCAACTAAATTTGAAAGGGCTAAAAGTGTGTTGTCATGGACTGTAAGGTCCATGCAACATAAATTCTGCTCCAAGTCTTAAAGCAAGGGGTATCACGTGATCGAATGTAATGCAATACAAGCACTCTCTCCCTTTACTGAAACTTGGCTCCGTAATAACAAGAACTTCAAATACGAACGTATTAGGTAGGGTCCTTTGTAACACTTGCTAGAGTATATGATGTGGCTGTGGGAATACTGAGAGGAAATTCAAAGAGGAGCAATGAAACGCTTGCAACATAAGGATGGGAGAACACTCAAATCTATCAGGCGGCAGTGGGACATTGGCTCCAGATTCCATATTTATAACCTTGTGTCTGATGCCTCTCGGCCAGAATTTTTTTGTATACCCACACATTTTTCTATTTTTACAATGCTTTTATTTCAACCCCGTATCCTATAATCTAACATGAACCTCAGATCTACCGCCCACGAGTGCTCTTCTTCCTCCTTACTGCTTTCCCGCTTCCGTTCGGCGCGGACGTCTTGACCTTTTCCAGTACTTCAAAATCGTCGGCCCCAGAGCTGCTATCTGGAACCTCTTCTTCTGAGATATCAAAATCTTCGTCTGATGAAGATGACTTGATGAAGCGGCCAGTGAGGCGGTTGTAGGCCCAGATAGGGACACGGTAGAGTGCTGTGTCTTTAATGGTGGGTTTAGGGAGTTCGTTGGGCTGAAAACTGTTAGTGATGGAAAATGAAAGATGGAAAAGGGGAACATACATCAAGTAAGAACTCATGAGTCTCTCCTTCCTCGTCCGCCTGCTCGAGATAGACATTGCCAACAGAGTCAACAACCAGGATTTTGCCATTCTCAGCAACAACCCGCTTTCTGGGCCCAGTGGCGCCAACAGGAGGTGTAGCCGCAGGTGAAGCTTTTGCAGCCTTAATGCCCTTGGTTTTCTTCTCAGACTTCTCTTTCTTGGCATCCTTCTCCTGCATTCTCCTCTGTCTCCTGTTCATTTGCTGCCCCATGGGATTCTCATCATCTCCTGAAGCGACAGGAGGAGTTGCAGTGCCATCCACCCCTGGTATACCCAGATTTTCACCCCAAGCAGCATGCCTGGCAAACTTGATATACCGTCCCACAAACTCCTGCTGTCTCTTCCAGCTCATGTATAGCGCAAGCCAATGGCCACCTCCACCGACGAAGACAAAGAGTCCAGCCAAAACCGTCCCTAGACCGGGCCTGAAGCGTGCATAGTAATAGCCAGTTCCCTTCCACTTAGGGAATCCATTGCTCAAGAAATGATCGTAGCGCTCTCTGCCAGGTCCTCGCAGGATGTTGGTCACTATGCCCAGACGCGCGAATCGATCGCTAGCGGCCTTGGTTGCGGCCTTGATCTCAGCTTGGGAGGGGCCTTTAGAGACGTGGACTCCAGGCTTCTTCTTCGACTTCGACTTGTCCTTGCCCGTTGACTTCTCGGCGATGAACTTCTGCTTGACTTTGTCTGGATGCAAAAGTCGGGACTTCTTGCGGTAGGCCTGGTTTATATCGTCTTGATTTGCGCCTGGCTTAATTCCTAAGAAGTCGTAAAATGTAACATCGGGCCCCTCTGCGGCTTGGACTTCATCTCGCAGACGGAAGATTTCCTGATCTGTGGCGCTTGCTTCTTAGTAATTTGATCGGGCACCAAAAGGAAAATTGGGGCGAAAACTTGCCTTCTTTGCTCCAGGCTGCAACGAGAGTAAGTAAGCAGGCGACTATGGCCACAGTAAAGACCGACAGCCTCATTTTGGTGGTGGTGTTGAGGAAGGGCTACACCGCTGATGTGTCTGCAGCTCTGCGTTTTGTATGGGAACTTTTTTGAGGCCAGCAACGAGGTTGCGCTTCCGAGACAGGGGTTGGGGCCCGCTTATTCGCACCCGCATCGATTAGGCGTGAAGTCAGCCTTTGCCCAATGCCCAGCCTGCCTTGTTGCGCTGTTTCCAGTAGCTGAGGAGCAGGAGCATGCACCTCCGCACAGATTATTACCGGCTTCTACGAGTACTTGAAGTCAGCAGTCCCTCCAGCACGCTCACCGACAATCGTCCATCCTCGCTCCCTCCTGGGCTGGAGGATCCGCATGTGTTTCAGCGTGCAATTGCGAATGCCCGCCTGGTGCATGGCTACAATCCTCAGGTGCTAATTCAGGCAGGTCATCCTTGGCTGGGCGGACAGGGTTGCAATTGCCTTGCCTTCCCTTGCCTTCCCGGTAGTGGTGGCCGCGAATAGATCGCCCCCTGAACCACCGGGTACAGTAATTTCGTCCATTTGCCCCCTGGCAACTTTGTTTCTTGCCTCGAACATACAACGACATACCCCATACGAAGACCAACTTCACTGCTCCTCAGCAATCCTACGCACACCTTCTCCTTGAGCTTCAGAAAAGATGTAAGTTGCTCCCTTTTTCTGGGACTGTTAGTGGTGCCTAATTATGCTTACGAGGGCTGACCCAAAATTTTAATTTTGACAGATCTTCAGACGAGAGCCATATAAATTCCTCCACTCGTTCACATCGAATTCACCTGGTCCTACTTCTACATTGTACTAGAACGAACAGGACGATTTAAACTACGATTCCCTTGAATCTCAATCCCTCTCATCCCGAACCCCTCAGCTCAATCACACACGACAACGCAATGTCAAGGATACAGATCCCCCTCGACGTGCTGACGTCGCGGCTGAACCTCTCAGATAGGTTCGCCGGCATACGGTCACAGTCCCTCTCAAACAGATTTGCAAACCTCAAACCTATCTCCGAATTTCTTGATCTCAAGAGATTGTCTAAGCCCGCCAACTTCGGAGAAGTGCAGTCAAGAGTTAACTACAACCTTGGACACTTTTCCAGCAACTACTTCGTTGTCTTCTTGATGCTGAGTATCTACAGCTTGCTTACCAACCTGGCCCTGCTCTTCGATATCATTCTCGTCATCGGCGGCATGTGGGGAATTGGCAAATTGGGAGGAAGGGATCTGGACGTTGGCTTCATCAAAGCCACTTCATCTCAGCTTTACACCGCCCTTCTAATCGTTGCCGTACCTCTCGGCCTCTGGGCATCACCAATTAAAACGCTTTTCTGGCTCATCGGCGCAAGCGGAGTCAGCATTTTAGGACACGCCTCATTCATGGATAAACCGATCGATGAGGCTTTTTCCGGGGAGGCAGTCTAGGTGGTCGGCTGCGATCTCCCAAAGTTGTGCCCCCATGGGGAAGACCACCAGGGGCGAAGGGGAGCAGGAGGCGCAGACAATGGGAGGAGGAGCAGGCATTGTGGGAGGCGCAGGCTCGTGTGGAGGAACTTGATAGCGACGATGATACAGATACACAAGGCGTTGGGTTGAACTTTGATAAAAAACGATTTGCTAGCGATCCACTTCAGTTTACCGGTATAGATTTGACACCAAGGACGAGGGCAAGGAGGCCGTATAATTACGACGATCCAGAGGATTCCTCGGAGGAGTCAGAGTCAGATATTGAGATTGAGGGGACGAATGCGTTACAGATAGCTATGCGGGATAAGGAGGAAGCGCTTGTACAGTCTGCGCTTGCTCGAATTCGCCGGGCTCAAGAAAAGGGGAAAAGGGAGGTGAAACTCAATCAGGATGAATTGGATGCACTGGAAAACCGACGGAAGCGGATGCAAGCTGCTGGTACTGCAACTAAGGAACGAAAAGGGAGCGCGTCTAGTGGAGGGAGTGGAAGTGAAAGAAGGCGACGAAGTGACCGGCATCTTATCACTGTCCCTATTGGAGAACCTACCAGTCGAAAGAGAGCCAAATCTATACGACGGGAGGAAGGTGCAAATCCCCCTGGAATGCTCATTGAAGGACCAGATGGGGTGACTTATGCTCCTCTCGGCTATTATCCTCCGCAAGCGAGCTCCAGCCGAAATTCTCCAACCCGTCCACGTTCAGCAACATCCCAGCAACTTCGCGGTGCACTACCGCAATTTGCGCCAGGATCCAGCCGACACTTCTCTGAGGGGAACCGGCCAGTTTCCTCCTCAAGTAACAGCTCTAGACGTCCATTGCCCGACGAAGAAGAATGGGTCCCTTCTCGCCGCAGTTCTAGCTCTTCTCAATCTCACGGCATTGATCCATTTGAGTACCAAGTCTCGTCTGACGCCCCACCACCAATTCCACAAAAGTACAAACAAACTGTCGACCAGTCCAGTCGTCGAGTCGCCTCTGGACCTCCTGAGGTTATCTACTCAACTGTCAGACGTAGTCCCCCAATGAGTACTCCGTATCCTGCTGCAGTCAGGCCTTCGGATCTCAGTCCGAAGAGACGGAGTAAGCAAAAGGATCCTTATGCGGATGAGCTTGGGGACGATAGTAGCAGCGAGGAAGACGAGAGCGATGACTTGGGCAACGGTGTGCAAGTGTTTGTG
>Ga0302325_10026033_pt1 | contig 12153 bp, 9 predicted proteins | sample Palsa_T0_2_FD_201948 | JGI IMG/M metagenome (GOLD analysis project Ga0302325, IMG submission 201948) | Peat permafrost microbial communities from Stordalen Mire near Abisko, Sweden - Palsa_T0_2 | ecosystem: Environmental > Terrestrial > Soil > Palsa > Peat permafrost | place: Sweden: Abisko...
GCTGGTAGCCAGACGAAAGGTAAGGGCCGATTCTGCTATGGGCGCCGCGAGGTGACCAGCGTGGAGAAGTTCACTGCGCCGGTCGATTATCAAGGTATGCCGCTGACCAAAGTGGAATACCACTTTAAGCTCAAGAACGCCCCCAGTTGGGCCACGCAGGATGAGGTGCGCAGTGCCTTTCCGTCGGTCGCCAAGGCCACCTCGGAGCAGCCAGTTGACGATGCCACTCTTGTGTTGACCCACGATGGTTGGGTTCTGACTTATTAGCAAGCTCCCCGGCGCCCTTATCTGACACGTTGTTTGTGGCATGATTTGGGCGCCTTTTTCTTTTTTGTCGCTTATCCGATTTGTCGCTTATCCGAAGCGACCGCAGATCCTCCACTGCGCTGCGCTCCGGTCGGGATGACCAAGGGGAGGGCTCGGATGGCCGGTAGTGGCGAATAAGGGAACAGACTGCGCTGCCCTGGGTTTCCACTCGAGAAGGTGGCGTTGATTGGCGTCATGCGTCTATGTAGCAGAAGCCGAACGGGCCACAGCTTGGCCCGTGCTAATCCCTGGTGCCAGCCCCGGACTTTAGTCCGGGGGAGCGGGTTTTTAAACCCGCGGAAATACCCGGTATAACAATTTAGGGCTTTAGCCCTGGTGGCGGGGCGTCCAAATCCATCCCCAGAGAGGCTGATGACCAGGCAAACAACTCTGGTCTCCCGCTCAAGCCCGCTCTGACCGGATTCTCCCAAATGTAAGTGTGGTGGTATTTGTAATCCTCTGGATCGCGAATGCGGTGATTCACGAAACTTGCTTGCCATATTTCAAAAGGAAAAGAATTTTCCCGTTTCGCGCGAAAGGAGAAACCGCCCTTAACGAACTGCAGTGCCTTTTCCAGCGGTATTTCCGCCGCCGGTGTAAGGAGCAGATGAAAGTGATTGGGCATGATCACAAAGTCATGCAGGAGAAACCGCCCCTTTCGGCGATTCTCCGCAAGAACATCGACCAGAAGCTGGGCCATGCGATCGGATTGGAGAAGCGCGCGACGTCCGGCTGTCGTCGAGCTCACGAAAAACGTACGGGTTGATTGGGCAGCTTGGAGCATTTTCACCAGGGCTAAAGCCCGGGGATGGCAGGATAGAGGGTTAACGCGGGTTTGAAAACCCGCTCCCCGGACTGAAGTCCGGGGCTGGCACCGGGCCGGCACCGCGCCGGCATGTATTGGCCAGCATTGATGCGGATCAAACGGTAGCCTGCCACACAAGATGATGCTGAAAATGTGGAAACTCCAGATGAGTTTTTCTTAAGGAAACCGAACGTAGATCATCAACGCCGCGGTTCTCGACGGGACGTCCGCTGGACCGAAGTGGAGGGATCTAGGGAACCCCTAACCCTTCTCAGCCGCCGCGAGCAAAACACAAATCGCCACACCTTCCGCAGCTTGAGCGACTTCTGCCAACTCCGGGAAAGTGGGCGCAATGCGGATGGTCCGGTCCTCGGGATCTTTCCCGTAAGGATGCGTTGCACCAGCCGGCGTAAGCACCACGCCCGCCTCCTTGGCCAGAGACACCACGCGCTTGGCGCACCCTTTGCCAACTTCCAGGCTGATGAAGTAACCACCTTGGGGCCGGGTCCAGCTCACGTCAGCAACTCCGGAAAGCTTCTCGCTAAAAGTGTCGAGTACCTTCTGGAACTTGGGAGCGATCAGAGCCCGGTGTCCATCCATCAACTTCGTAATGCCGTCGTTGTTTTTTAAAAACCGTACATGACGCAGGTGGTTTATCTTGTCCGGTCCAATCGTCTGCGGAACGAATCTTGCCAACAGCCACTTGACGTTGTCCGCTGATCCGGCAAAGAGCGCCAACCCGGCTCCGGGCAGAGTGATCTTAGAGGTCGAAGCAAACACAAACGGGCGATTGGGATGTCCATGACGTGCGCACAGTTCCAGGACGTTGGCAATTTCAACCGGCTGACTGGTCAGATGATGCACAGCGTACGCGTTGTCCCAAAACAGCCGGAAATCCGGGGCGGCCGTCTTCATCGCCGCCAGGCGCTCAACCGTCGCATCGGAGTAAATCGTTCCGGTGGGATTGCTGTATTTAGGAACGCACCATACGCCCTTTATGGAGCTGTCCTTGGCAACGAGCCGCTCCACCTCGTCCATGTCCGGACCATCTTCCTTCATGGCGACGGGGATCATCCGGATTCCATAATCCTGGCAGATGGTAAAGTGCCGGTCGTAGCCGGGCACCGGGCACAGAAAGGAAATCCCCCCTTGCGACCAGGGTGTAGTGCTATCGCAGGTTCCTTTCAGCAACGCATAAACAATGGTGTCGTGCATGAGAGCAAGACTGGAGTTGTTGGCGGCCACGATCCGCTCTGCCGGCGCCCCCATCATCGCGGAGAACAGCCTGCGTACTTCAAGTAACCCTTGAAGGCCGCCATAATTGCGGCAATCCACGCCTCCCTCAGCAAGGTAGTCATGCGCGCCCGGAAGCGACAGCAGTCCTGCGCTTAGGTCCAATTGGGCCGGGCCCGGCTTTCCCCTCGTGAGGTCTAGCTTGAGCCCGCGGGCTTTGAAGGCGTCGTAGGTTTCGCGGAGTTGCTTCTGTTGGACTTGCTGATCTTGCCCTAGCTGGGTGGCGTTTGTCATCGTTTGACCATTATGAAGGATTTCGGATTTTTTACGGCGCCGTTAGGCCAACTGGTCGCCCGTTCTGTAAACCGTGGCAATTTGGCCACAGAACTAACTTTGGCGGTCCGTGTCAAGATTACTGAGAGGTTACTGGCCGAAACGGGCGCCGCGTAAAACTTATGAAACTCCTAAACTTCCTGCACGCATCGCGCACCTCCTCCGGCACGAGTGGTACAGGAGTAGCGCAGGCACTCAGACGTTGTTTGGCACTCGCCATGGCTCTGCTGCTATTGCCAATCAGTCAAGTAGAGCTGTTCGCGCAGCAGTATCCTTATCCTGGTCAGTACGGGCCCAGCCAGCAGCCGGTCTACGGGCAGCAACCTTATTACCCCCAGCAGCAGGCGTATCCGCAGCAGCAGCCCTACTATCAACAGCAACAAGCTTATCCGCAACAACAGCCCTACGATCAACAGCAGCAAGCGTATCCCCAGCAACAGCAGTCCTACCCGCAGCAGGGCTATGGGCAGCCCCAAACTCAGGTACAGCCGCTGGCTCCTCAGCAATTGGAGCAACTGGTCGCGCCGATCGCGCTCTACCCTGACTCGCTGGTGGCTGAAGTGCTGGCTGCATCGACTTACCCGCAGCAGATTATGCAGGCCGCTCAGTGGCGGCGGGCGCAGGGCTATGCGCCCGCAGAGCAAATCGCAGCCGGAGCCAATGCTCAGAATTGGGATCCGAGCGTGAAGGGTTTAACCGCGTTTCCCCAGGTGCTGGCGGAAATGGACCAGAACCTACGCTGGACCAGCGACCTGGGCAACGCCTACTACAACCAGCCGCAGGACCTGTTGCAAGCAGTGCAGGTAATGCGCCAGCGTGCGCAGGCTGCCGGCAACCTCGAAAACACTCCTCAGGAAACCGTGAGTTACGACCAGGGCAATATCGAGGTCGCGCCCGCGAACCCACAGGTGGTGTATGTGCCGGCCTACAATCCCTGGGCTGTTTACGGCCAGCCGATGTCTCCGTACCCTGGATTCTCGTTGCTGGGTGCTGTGGGATCATTTATCGGAAATGCGCTGGTGTCGTTTGGCCCCGGCCTTGCCATGACAGCCTTCAGCCAGACCCCCTTTGGCTTGCTGGGCTGGGGCCTGAGCTGGCTGGCTCAGACCATCCTCTTCAATCACGCAACCTATTTCTCTCACAGTACGACAGTGGCCGATTGGGGTTTCGCCCACGGGGGCCGCAGGGCCTTTGCTGGCTTTAACCGGGGCGAGGGCGGCTATGGGCGCGGTGGGTATAACGCGGGCTATCGACAGGATTTCGGGCGCGGCCCGCAAGGGTTTGGATCGAACCGGCCCGTGCAGCAGGCTTACAACCATATGCAGCCTGCGGTGAATACGTCGTATGGGCGCTCCGCCTACGGTTCCAGTTTCGCCGGCGGCGGCTACATCAGCCGTCCTCAGGGGTTCTCCGGGAACTCACAACCCTCCTATCGCGCCCCGACAGCGGGCTTTCAGAACCGTGAGTTTGCCCAACGGTCTTCCGCGCCTTTTGGAAATGCTTTTGGAAACAAAGGATATTCCGGGTACAGGGCGCCCTCCTCTGGAGGATTCCACCTCTTTGGCGGCGGACACTCAGAGAAGAGCTTCGGCGGTGGTGGAAAGAGCTTTGGGGGTGGCGGGAAGGGCTTTGGGGGCGGAGGAAAGAGCTTCGGCGGGGGCCACTCGGGCGGCGGGGGTCACGGGCATCACCATTAAGGAAAGCGCTATTCCAGTCTGGCGCTGCACCTTATCCGCCAACTTATCCCTCTCAAGAGGACTTCGGGAACCAGCCGCCGCATTCTATGCTGCAGATAGATGGCCCAGAGTTGCGCTTTCCCGCCGACCATAATGCGCTGCAGACTCAAATGGCGGAGACCACGTATCCTCCGCCTTCCGGCCCTCTATTTGTTGTTTTGTGCCGTGCCATGCCTGGCACAATCGCAGCAGGCTGGATTAGTGGACGCCCCTGTCCCGCCCCAAACTCAGACTGAGTCCGTGGGAACGATCGCGGGTACGATCCTCGATCCGGACGGAAACTTTGTTGTCTCCGCCACAGTCGAGCTTAGCCACGAGGGGAGCACGGCCGAACTGGAACTTACCTCCGACCAGGATGGGCATTTTCTGTTTACCGGTGTGCCCGCCGGGCCCTTTCAAGTCACGATTACCGCCGGGGGTTTTGGCATCAGGGAGGAAGTGGGCATTCTCCATGCAGGAGAAGCGCTCGAGATGCCCCACCTTTCTTTAGCCATTGCGGGCGCCACCACCGAGATCCAGGTGCGGGTCACAACCTATGAACTGGCGGAAGAGCAGATCAAGGTGGAAGAGACCCAGCGTGTTCTGGGGGTGATTCCGAATTTTTACGTCACCTACGATCCGCAAGCTTTGCCCCTTAAGCCGAAACAGAAGTTCGAGCTTGCCTGGAAGACCAGCATGGACCCGGTGACTTTTGCAGCCACGGGAGCGGTCGCCGGCGTGCAGCAGGCGGGCGACGGGTTCAGTGGCTACGGGCAGGGCACGCAGGGATACGCGAAGCGGTTCGGCGCGAACTACGCGGATGGCTTCATCGGGAACATGATCGGGGGCGCCATCCTGCCCTCGATTCTCAAACAGGACCCACGCTATTTCTATAAAGGCAACGGCACGAAGCGATCGCGCGTTCTGTATGCGTTGGCCAATGCAGTCGTGTGCAAAGGCGACAACGGGCATTGGCAACCGGATTATTCCGGTATTCTGGGGAGCCTTGCCGCCGGTGGAATCTCCAACCTCTACTATCCCGCGAAAAACCGTAATGGGGCGCAGCTGACTTTCGAAAATACACTGCTGGGCATTGCAGGCTCGGGTATCGGCAATCTATTCCAGGAATTCCTCATTCGCCACCTGACCCCCCACGCTCGGGACCAACAGGCAAATAATCCTTAGCTCTTATAATCGCGCATGGCGCTTATGAAGGGTACCCGCAAGAGAGGCGATGACCAGGGGCAGTTCCGGACACAAGAAAACCGGATTGCCGGAATGCTTAATTTTATAATCTTTCTGGCTGTTGCAACGGTTGGATATAGCGATTGGATTATCGTTCCGAATATTACTCTGGGCTATCTCTACGTACTTCCAATTGCCCTCAGCGGGTTGATCAACCCGCTCCCTTTCACGCTTGGCGCCGCCGTAGTTTGTACGATCTTGCAGGACATCTTCGCCGCTCAAACCGACAGCTTTCAGGTGAGGATTATCCGCGATGTCATCACGTTGGCAGGCTTTCTGATCGTCGGATTTGTGGTGACGAAAATCGCCAGGCAGCGCAACCGCCTGGTGGCCGAGGTACGGCGACAGCGGGATGAGTATGAGCACGATCTATATCTGGCCTCGCAGGTACAGCGGCAGGTTCTGCCCAAACCACCTGTCTGCGCTTCGCTTGAGATTGGTGCCGTGATGCAGACCGCGACCCTCCTGGGCGGCGACTACTACGACTTTTTTCAAATATCCGACGATGTGGTGGACGTGGTCATCGCGGATGTTTCCGGTCACGGCGCTGCGGCATCGCTTTTAATGCCGTCCCTTGCGGTAGCGCTGCGGCTGCGGGCGAAGGAACTGGATGGACCGGCGGCCATCATCAAGGATCTTGACCGTGTGTTTCGCCAGATTACGGGTACAGCAACCTTTGTAACCATGTTTTACGCCCGCTTCGACCAGGCCCGCAAAACCCTTGAATACGCCAACGGGGGTCACAACCCGCCCCTTCTCATTCGCACAAGAACAAATGAGGTGATGGAGTTAGAAGCCGGCGGCCCCATTCTGGGCATTTTGAAAGACCCTCAATATTCGAACACCGTGGTAGCTCTTAATCAGGGCGACATTCTGACCCTCTTCACGGATGGCGTCACCGAGCAGGAGAACGATGCCGGAGATGAGTTCTCAACCGGGAGGCTAAAAGAAGTGGTGCTGAGCCGAGAGGCAGAACCAGCCTCTGCCCTGGTAGCCTCGATCACCGAAGCAGTCGCCACCTTTGCCGGAACAAAGCCTCAAGTGGATGATCTAACCGTCGTGGTGGTAAAGATTCTTTAAAACCTACAAGCCCTGTGGGCTGTATCCCGCATTCGCGAGCCGAGGTACCTGGACCGAAAACGAAGGGCGAAGTCCGATCCGGCCAAGCGACCTTTGGGCTCTATCCCCGCACCAGCGGGCGGGTGCCCCATCCTTCGCGTTCTTTGCGAAGGGTGGGATAGTCAAATCTCACCCTTCAGGGAAAGGTTTTTTCATTTGACAAACAACCAAATCCTTGAATACCTTTCCCATAAGATGATTAGGGAAGAACCCGGAGACCTGATCCAGGGCACGCTAGAGATGCTGATCCTGAAAGCGCTAGCGCGCGGCCCATTACACGGCTACGCCGTAGCCGTGTGGATCGAGCAAACCTCGCAGCAAGTGCTAAAGGTGGAGGAAGGCGCCCTCTACCCAGCCTTGCATCGCTTGCAATTGCGCGGACTATTACAAGCCGAGTGGGGTGCATCCGAAAATAATCGCCGGGCCAAGTTTTATCAGCTAACCCCCGAAGGCAAAAAACGGATGAATGCCGAATCGCACCGCTGGGCGAGGCTGTCGGCGGCGGTTGCCTTTGTCATGCAAGCCTCTTGAGGAACCTGTTATGGCGTTCAAAGCCTTTCTTCTCCGGCTCAAGCAGCTGTTCAAGCCGAGCGCAACCCAGAGGGAAATAGCCGAAGAATTGGAATTCCACCAAACCCTGTTGCGTGAGCGGCTTTCCCGGCAAGGTGTCCCTGCTCAGGAATTAAACACCGTCACAACGCGGGTCTTCGGAAGTAGCTCGCGCTGGCAAGAGCGTCTCACAGAACTATGGCAGTTCCGTGCTCTCGAAAACTTTCTGCGCGACCTGACCTTCACCGCCCGCTTGCTGCGAAAGTCGCCAGGGTTCACCGCAGTTGCGCTGTTAACCCTGGCATTGGGAGTGGGAGCAAACACCGCCGTCTTTTCCTTGATCAACGGGCTACTGCTACGCCCCCTTCCCGTGCCGCAAGCCGAGCAATTGGCGGTGCTACGGATGGAGGAAGGCGGCCCTGAGCCTGAATATGAATTCTGCACACCGTTCTTCCGCAGTCTGGAAGCGAGACACGAGGTCTTCTCGGATGTCTTCGCCTACAACCCGGATATCCTCCAGGTGCGTGGGCGATCGGGAAACGAAAACGTTCACGGAATGCTTGTGAGCGGGCAATTCTTCCAGGCGCTGCAGACGCCGCCTCTGAAGGGACGCTATCTGACTCCGGAGGACGATCGAAGGGGAGGAAGTCCGGCAGGTCTCTCCGTTGTCATTACCGAACAGTTCTGGGAAACATGGTTCGATCGCGCCCCTGACGTGGTGGGACGCAAGCTGATCATCGCCAATGTGCCGTTCACCGTAGTGGGTGTGATGCCTAAGCGGTTTATAGGAGCCGACCTAACCCAGCGGCCGCAAATCTTTGCACCGCTTTCGGTGGACCCGATCATCGATGCGCCCCGAAACCACATCGATGACGGAATCAACGCCTGGTGGCTAACCGTGGGAGCGAGACTGCAACCGGGCGCCACCCTGGCCCAGGCGGATGCGTCGCTTGCAGCAATTTCCAGCGCCATACTGCGCCAGGCATCGAGCGATCCGAACTTTATCTCGGATAAAGAGAAGGGGCACTTCCATTTCGCCGCCGAACCGGGCTCCAAAGGCTTCACGTACGCGCGCCTTCTTTTCCGCCAGCCGTTGCTAGCCATGTTTCTTATGTGTGCAGGAACTCTGCTCCTGGCATGCCTGAACCTGGCGAGCCTATTGATGGCGCGTAGCGCAGCTCGGGCACGGGAGTTGGCCACCCGGCTGGCCATCGGCGCCACGCGCCGGCGGCTCATCCAACAATTGCTCATCGAGAGCATGGTCATTGCGGTGCTGGGGACGGCAGCCGGGTTGGTAGTAGCACCGTTGGTAAGTGGCTCGTTAGCCGCTCTGCTCATGAGCGGCAACAGCGGTGGCGTGCAGCTTGATACATCGTTGGACGCACGAGTATTTGCTTTCGCTGCCATCGTTGCCGTTGTCTCCGCGCTGCTCATCGGGCTATTGCCAGCGCTTGGGGCAACCGCAGGAGATCTGAATGACCACATGAGGGGCGCCCAGCAAACACGGCAGCCACATGAGCGCCTCAGAATTCTGCCCCGCGTCCTCCTGGCATCGGAAGTGGCCCTGGCTCTGGTAGTAGTGATCGGAGCGGGGCTCTTAGCCACCAGCCTGGTGCACCTCTACAGGTCGGGCATCGGGTTCGACCCCAGAGGCCTGGTGAACATCGCCTTCAACATGGACAAGCAACAACTGGAGGGCGACGCCCTGATGCGGCAGTACCAGCAACTGAGCGAGGGAATAAGCCGCCAACCGGGCGTAAAAAGTGTGAGCTTCCAGTTCATCGTGCCGCTTTCGCATTTGGGTTGGAATGGCAGATACGCCGCTCCCGGTGAGAGCCCGCAGCTCATCAACATGAACAGCGTGGGTCCGGATTACTTTGCAACCATGCGCATTCCGCTCTATCAGGGAAGGGAATTCAGGTGGGCGGATACCAGTGCCTCCGGGGCGAAGATGATACTCAACGCGTCGGCCGCGAAGCTGCTCTTTCCCGGGCAGGATGCGCTGGGCCAGCAGGTAGTAAGCGGAGGCACGCACACCTCGTATGAAGTAGTTGCCGTGGCCGGCGACACCAAGTACAGGTCTATGCGCGCACCCGCCCCACCCATAGGATATGTGCCCATCATGCAGGATGAGCAGAAGAAGCCGTCCTTCCATGCCGTGGTGCGGGTCGATGGTCCGCAGCCCGCGCTTGCATCGGCTGTGCGTTCCTTAGCGGTCCGGCTGGCGCCGGACATACCTGCGCCGGCATTCGTAACGATGGATGAAGTCGTAGACGATTCCATGAGTACGGAACGGATGATGGCGTTGCTGTCCGTGTTCTTTGCCGGCTGCGCCTTACTGGTAACCGCCATCGGTCTTTATGGAACGCTGGCTTATGTGACTGCGCGCCGGACGAGTGAGATTGGCATTCGCACGGCGTTGGGGGCGCAGCGCACCCGGGTGCTGCTCATGGTCTTTCGGGAAAATGCCTTGGTTGCGCTCTTGGGAACGGCAGTAGGCCTGGGGGCAGCCCTTCTAGCGTCCCGGGTATTGGCGAGCTTTCTCTATGGAACATCGCCGCGCGACCCTTGGGTGCTGCTGGGGTCAGTAGCCGCGCTGACGTTCATCGCCAGCGGGGCTTCGCTTGTACCCGCATTGCGTGCAGCCCGAATTGACCCCATGGCAGCCATTCGATGCGAATAATGACACAGTTGAATTCCCACAGGCAGAGAATCGGCAGAACAGTCAAGAGGGCGCTAGAATGATGATGCATGACCACACGGACCGAAATCATCGCTCAAATTGATGTTGTGTTGAGCCGCCTGGAGCGGGCGCGGGACTTTCTCGCAGTCTCTCTGGCCGGATCAAAAAGAAGTTCGCAAACTGCCTCGGCCATCGCTTCTCTGAAAAAGATCAAGTTGAAGACCCCGGCCACAGCCCCGGCGCCAGCCCGGAAGCGCAAGCAACTGGAAGTGGCAGCAGCTCCGGTAGCGGTGGCTGCGCCGCTGCCTCCTCCGCCCGCCGCAAAAGAGGAACCGCAAATCAAGCGCGTTCCGCCGAAGCGCCGGATGGAACGGCGTCACTTGCAAACAGAGAAGGTCGCAAAGTCGGGAGCCGCGCTGAGCGGACTGGTGCCCAGCGGCCCCGTCGCTGTTTCCGCGAACGAAGCGCGCAAGGTACAGGAGCGAGCAGTGCCGGCGCCAACGCCCACGGTGGTTCCTGAGCCACGTACGGAGATTGGCGCTGAGCGCAGCCTCGGCTCTTTGATCCAGGCCTTCGAGCGGAGAACCGGTTTAAGCGGACTAGAAACTCCTTAGTCACTTTTTCCCCTGCTGCAAACGATGAAGAACAGCCGCTCGCCGCTTTACGTCACCACTCTGATAGCGGGCGCCTTCTTCATGGAAAATCTGGACGGCACCATCATCGCCACTGCGCTTCCCCAGATGGCGCGCAGCTTTCATTCAAGCGCGGTCAGCCTGAACCTGGGCATCACTGCTTACCTGCTTACCCTGGCCGTGTTTATCCCGATCAGCGGCTGGGTCGCCGACCGCTTCGGCGCCCGTTCGGTATTTGCTGCTGCCATCGCGACGTTTACCCTTTCCTCGCTCCTGTGCGGGGCGGCTCACACTCTCACCCAGTTCACCCTGATGCGCATACTGCAAGGCATCGGCGGAGCCATGATGGTGCCGGTCGGCCGCCTCGTCGTTCTGCGTACTACCCCCAAGCACAAGCTCACTGAGGCCATCGCGTACATCACCTGGCCCGGCCTGACAGCCCTGGTGGTGGGCCCACCACTCGGTGGATTCATCACCACGTATGCCAGCTGGCATTGGATCTTCTTCCTCAATCTGCCCATCGGCATCGCCGCCCTGATACTCACCTTGCTGTGGGTGGAGAATGTTCGCAGCGGAGAAAAGCATGCATTTGATGGGCTCACTTTTCTGCTCGCAGGATTCGCTTCCGCCGGCGCTGTGTACGGCATGGAGAAGCTGGGCAGCGAAGGGGTTCCGTGGCAACTGCCCGGCCTGGTGCTCGCACTCAGCGTGCTCAGCGGAGTGGCCGCGATCATTGCCGCGCACCGCAATCCAGCTACTTCGCTCATTGACCTGGAATCGATGAAGCTGAAAACCTACTCGCTGTCTGTTTACGGGGCGAGCGCCTTCCGCATCGCGGTCTCGGTGCTCCCGTTTCTGCTACCACTCATGTTTCAGATTGCCTTCGGGTTGAATGCCTTTCAGTCGGGCCTTTATCTGCTGGCGCTTTTTGCCGGGGATCTGACCATGAAGGCCTTTGTCATCCAGGCCCTTCGCCGCTTCGGATTTCGGCGCATTTTGATCGTGAACGGAATCATTACCGCCGGAACCATGGCCCTTTGTGCGCTGCTCAGCCCCGCCACCGCGACCATACTGGTGATCGCCATTCTTTTCTTTCACGGAGCGGCGCGATCGATGGAGTTCACCTGCCTGACAACGCTGGCCTACCTGGAAATCCCGCCTGAAAAGATGAGCCGGGCCAATGGCTTCCTCAGCGCCGTGATGCAACTCAGCCTGGGTATGGGCGTGGCTATCGGAGCCATCACTCTGCGCCTGGTCGCCCACGCGCGTGGCCATTCCGCAGCCGCTCCCCAACTCCGCGATTTCCACCTGGCCGTGCTGCTGATGGCGTTCGTGGCCCTCGGTCCAGTTTTTGATAGCCTCGGCCTTCCGCCGGATGCCGGGGCCGGCACCAGCGGTCATCGCCGGCCGGAGCTCGAAGTCAATCCCGCCTGAGCGCCGTACATGTCAGAATGAGGAATGTTCACTGCCGAAGAGCTCAAGCAATCAAAGTTATTCAGTATTCTGTCCGAACCGGAGATCGTCAGCTTGGCG
>Ga0302325_10026035_pt1 | contig 12153 bp, 5 predicted proteins | sample Palsa_T0_2_FD_201948 | JGI IMG/M metagenome (GOLD analysis project Ga0302325, IMG submission 201948) | Peat permafrost microbial communities from Stordalen Mire near Abisko, Sweden - Palsa_T0_2 | ecosystem: Environmental > Terrestrial > Soil > Palsa > Peat permafrost | place: Sweden: Abisko...
GGTCGGTTGCGAAATGGATAGGCAGGCGGCTGTCCGCCGGAGTGGAAGCCGTTAGTGAATTGATTTGCGTAGCGTTCCAGTCGATCTTGGGCAAAAGACGGTCTGAGACTACATCCGCCAACCCCAACCCCATGCCGTTTCCGTAACTCAGATCGCTCAGGTCGCGGACGAAGATCCGCTCAATCCGGGATGTCTCCGGCCACGGGTTGTACTGGCCATCCACCCCCCGGTTCACCACCTTGGTATCCATGCCGGCGCCGCTGATGTTCTTTCCGATCTCGTCCAGAATTAGCACGTCCAGATCCACGGGGATGCGCCCCATCCAGGACTTCACCAAGCCAAGCAGTTGCTCTTCGCGCTGCTCCATTTCCTCGGCTGAAACCGCGGTTACCTTCGCTGTCGCGTGGTGGGCGTCCTCCAGAATCGCGATGCCGCCGGCGATCTTGCCTGACGCGAGCACATGGCGCCCAACCCGGCGGATTACTTGCTCGAGGCCGAGTTTGTAAGCGTAGGTGTGATAGCGCTGGGCGCCCGCTAACTTGCCCAGGCCGATGGCCATCATTTTGAAGAGACCGCTTTCAATGCCACCGATAAAATCCGTGTGCCATTTCACGCGGCCTACCAGCATCACGCCCTCGCTTTCGTAGGCGTTCCGGTCCATGAAAACTTCAATGCCTTCCGGCGTTCGCCCAAGAGAAACCACATCGAGAGAGCTCTCGACCGGACAGCCCATGGTTTCCTCGGTAATTCCGTAATGCGCCAGCACGCCGGCTTGCCCTTCGGCGGTCGCCGCACCATGGCTGCCCATGGCGGGAAATAGAAAAGGCCGGGCGCCTTTCGATTTCGCAAAGTCAACCACCGAACGGACGATTATGGCAAGATTGCGGATACCCCGGCTACCCACGCCAATGGCGATCCTCGCTCCGGGTTTCCAAGGCACGGCGAGCGGCGAGTGCGCGAGCTCGTCCGCAACCGCCGCGCGCAGGTCGTGAAGGCTGCGATCGGGAAAGTTCTGGCGCACCAGCAACAGCCGGGGAAAACCCATGGACGGATTATATCCGACGGCTCCGGTGTATACTCGACGTTCGCCCTCATGCCAAAACGAAATCTTCGCATCCCGCAACTACGATGGTGGATTGGTGCACTGTTGTTCGCTTCCACCACGATCAACTACGTCGATCGTCAAACGCTCAGCGTATTGGCGCCCTATCTCAAAGCGGAAAAACACTGGACCAATACCGATTTCGCCAGCATCATCATTGCGTTTCGCATCTCGTACTCGTTCCTTCAGTTTCTGGGTGGCCGGCTGATCGATCTGCTTGGAACGCGGCGCGGCCTCGCCATAACGGTAGCTTGGTACTCGCTCATGGCCATGCTTACCTGCTTTGCCGGTGGTTTATGGAGTTTTCGTGCGTTCCGGTTTGGGTTGGGTATCGGTGAGGCTGCGAATTGGCCTGGCGCCATCAAGGCTGTGGCCGAGTGGTTTCCAGCTAAAGAGCGCGGCGTGGCGGTGGCGTTGGTCGATAGCGGCGCGGCGGTCGGCAGCGCCATCGCGCCGGCGATGGTCGTGTGGCTATATCACGTGTTCGGCACTTGGCGGCCGGCCTTTCTGATCATGGGAGCTCTGGGATTTGTGTGGCTGATAGTCTGGATCACCTTTTATCGCGGACCCGAAGAACATGCGCACATCGGCGAAACGGAGCGCGCGATGATTCTGGCAACTCGCGCGGGCGCGAACGAAACAGCTCCAGCGACGCGCGTGCCGGTCTCGAAACTGATAGGCTACCGCCAGACCTGGGGAGTCATTCTGCCGCGCGCGATTCTCGATCCAGTCTGGTTCCTGATGGCCGACTGGTTCGCGCTCTTTCTGGTGAGCCGTGGTTTCAAGCTCGAGGATACTCTCGCCGGTTTCTGGATTCCCTTCATGTGCGCCGACCTCGGAAACTTCTTGGGTGGCGGCCTTTCCGGTTTCTTCATTCATCGCGGATGGAGCCTTGGCGCCGCGCGCCGCGTGATTTTTCTGATCTGCGGGCCCTTGCTCTTCTTGTTGATTGCAGCGGCTTATACCGCGAGCTTGTGGATGCTGATCGCGGAGTTCGGCCTAGCGACCCTCGGTTACGCCGCCTGCAGCACCATCTTCCTGGTGCTGCCGTCGGATATGTTCGAAAGCGGATCCGTCGCAACCGTTAGCGGCCTTTCGGGAATGGTCACCGGGTTCCTGACCATCGCCGCGACGTATTCGATTGGCGCAATCACGGATCGGTATTCGTTCGCGCCGATTCTGCTGACCGCGGGCGCGGCGCCGGTGCTGGCGGCGATTGTCGTGTACGTCTTCGTGCGGAATACGAGCCAGACGGGGAATGGAGTGTTGTTGAGGATTTGAAATCTATCCCGCCTCTCGGATGGTCAGAATCTGATCCGCTTTCACGCGCTCCATTCGCTGCACTGCACTACTGGGCCAGACGATCTCAACCAGCCGCGCCTGTTTGTCTTTTCCCAGACCAAAATGCACGCGCTTGTCGTTCGCTGAAAGATAGCTCGAGGCGGTCGACACCATGCCCCACTGCTGCACGCCCGAATCGCCCACCACTCGAACCCGCGCGCCGATGCCGTCGCGGTTGCTGACCACTCCCACCGTGTTGATCGAAAGCCAGTGATTGCCGTTGCCGCCCTCGTTGTGCAGAATCACTGCCGGTTGGTTGTTGCAATTGATGGCCAAGTCGATAAAGCCGTCGTTATCCAGGTCGCCGAAAGCCACGCCGCGCGCAGGTCTTGCAACCAGCAGCGTTTCGCCGCTCTGTTCGGTAACGTCCTGAAATTTGCCGGCCACGTTGCGCATCAGTAAGCATCTCTCCAGATGTTTGAGCGTGGGTTGCGTCAGCTCGATATTGTCCATGACGTGACCCTGGCCAACGAACAAGTCCTTCCAGCCGTCATTGTCATAGTCGAAAAATTTCGTGCCCCAGCCGGAATGTTGCAAAGTGATTCCGGCCACTCCCGTGGTGGATGTGACATATTCAAAACTACCCTTGGCGTTGCGAAACAACGCGTACTTCTGATTTCCCAGCGCGTCGATGAAAACATCAGGCAGCCCGTCATTGTCGTAGTCATCAAAGTCCAGCCCCATCCCGGCGAACGTCTTGCCGTCCTCGTCATAGGCAAGTCCCACCTTCAGGCCGATCTCCGTGAACGTGCCATCGCGATTGTTACGAAAGAGCTGCTGCGGAAAGGAGTCGTTGGCGATCAGGATGTCCGGCCAGCCGTCAAGATCGAAATCGTTGATGGCCACGCCCAGCCCTTTGCCTGGCGAAAGGCCGATTCCCGACGCTCGGGAGACGTCCGTAAACGTTCCATCCCCGTTGTTGTGAAATGCCAGATGCGCGATGGGCTTGAACTGGTCGGGGTGACAATAGCTGCGGTAGCCCGGCTTGTGCAGGCCACACCACATGTTGGTGGCAAAGTCCCACTCGAGGTAGCGGGCCACGATCAAGTCGAGCCGCCCATCACGGTCATAATCCACCCAACACGCGCCGGTCGACCAGCCGCTTCCCGCTACGCCGGCTCTCTCGGTGACATCCGTAAACGTTCCGTCGCCATTGTTGTGATAGAGAATGTTCCTTCCGAAGTTGGTGACGTAGATGTCCGCGTCGCCGTCGTTGTCGTAGTCGCCAATCGCCACGCCCATGCCGAAGGAATGTCCCCGCACACCCGCCTTCTCCGTGACATCCGTAAAAGTGCCATCCCGATTGTTGTGATAAAGACGATTCCAGTAGCGCGGATCGCTCTTGTCAGGCATCTTGTCCGCTGGCATGGGATCATCGATCGCCGCGCCGTTAACGAAAAAAAGGTCGAGCCAACCGTCGCCATCATAGTCCAGCATGGCGACGCCGCCGCACATCGATTCCAACAGATACTTCTGCGACGTCAGGCTGGCGTCATTCTTGAATTTCACGCCCGAGCGAGCGGTCGCGTCGGCGTAAGTCGGAAGAGACGGTGGCGCGCCGAAGCAATAACGCCTAGCGATGGCGCCAGCCAGAAAAGAACGGCGGCTGAAAAGAAGTCCCGACAAGTTATTCTGTGGCGTACGAAAACAAACGTTCCACAGTCCATCCCGCGTCTGACTGCATCGAAATATTACCACCTTGGTTCGCGCCAGCGTAGATCTGGCGGGCCGATTCCACCTCCATCGTCTTGCCCTTAGCGTTCACGGTTCCCGCCAATGTGACGCGGCGTGGCGCGATCGAGGCCATCACTTCAGGCAGATCGGTGTGCTGCAAAAAGCCCGGCACGAAGTTAGCGAAGGGATGATCGTACATCTCCGAGTCAACCACATCGCGGAACGATACCAAGCCTCCCGAAAGATAGAGTCCCTGGATCCCCGGGTCGAGCGCGGCCGCAAACAGCGCCGGGACCGTCAGCTTTCCCGCGGCGGCAATCCGGATAGGACTTCCCGCCGTGGCCGGATGTTTGCGGAGAGCGGCAACCAACGCGAGTATGTCAGTGACCTGCTGCCCAACCAGTGGTTTGCCCAGGATCAGCGATCCCCACGCATAGTTTTCCTCTTGCCTGTGCCAACCGGCATAAATCGAATACCCCGGGCTGAATTCCGGTAGCAACGCTCCCACTCCTCGAACGTCGGACGCGCAGACGACGGGGCTTCCGGGGCCAAGATCGGCGTCCGGTCGAAACCAAAGGCGTTCAGCGGCAACCGGGTCGAGCACTAACAGAAGCGGTTTATTCTTGGGCGCCTTCTCGGCCGTAAGCAGCCACGCCGGAAGCCAGACCGCGGGTTCGGAAGCGACCTCAAGCACCTCAACTGTCGTACGCCCCGATTGCGTCTTGGCGATAATACTCGCGGAGGGCGAAGCCGTGGGACGAGAAACGCGCAACAGGGCATCGAGCGCCATGGGCGTGCGTTGCACCTGTTTCGCCCGGTTGATGCTGAACGCGGTCGCGCTCTTAAGTGACCTCACCACACTGCCCGATTCCGTCGCCCATAGCGTGGCGAACGATTCCGGGGCCACGGGAGGTTCTTCGCGCACAGGCGCATGGTCATCCTTCAACCAGCGGCTGAACCAATTATAAATCAGCAGCCGGCTATCGTAAGCCAGCGAGTGCGGCAGAGGAGTGTCGGCCCATTTCAATCCATCCTCATGATGCAGCGTGACGTACGCCGCTTTGAGTTCTTGAAATTCCTCCCAACCATTCTGAACATACTGCGATGAGTAAGTGTTGTAGAAATCGCGATCGCTGGGCCATATGAGCATGGGCTTTGGCGCAAACGGATAGAACAGATCCCAGCGATCGAAGCCAACCGGGCCGGAGTCAACGAAGTCCTGTTCGGCGTCGTCGGTCGAACCGGGCGGAAGGAAAGGGAGCGCGGCGACGTTCTCGATGTTACCCATGCAGGGCGCCGCCGCTGCCACCCTGTCGTCCGCCGCCACCAGCAGCATGCTGAGCGTGGCACCTCCGGAATGGCCCGTCGTAGCTACACGCTTCGTGTCCACCATCGGCAGAGACGTCAGGTAGTCGAGACTTCGGATCGCATCCCAGAGCTGAAAGCGCGTGGCCGTGTCACCGATGAGAAGCATCTGCTTTCCGGGAGTAGTGTGCTCGGAGTCCATGTCTGGGAGCCGGGAGTGAATGCCGGACGAATCCGGGTACCCGATGCGTTCCCCTTGCCCCATGGGATCGAATGCCAGCACCACGAACCCGAGTTGCGCCAGTCCCTGGCAGCAGCGCTGGTAATTCGGATTGCACCGCGCCTCTTCGTAATGACCGCTCTGGAACAATACGGCTGGAAACGGCCCGCTGCCTTTCTTGGGGATGTACACATTAGCGGGAACAAAAAGCCCCGGCTGGCTTTCGTAGATGACTTTTTCTACCCGATATCCTTCCCGCTCGAATGAACCCGTGGTGCGCGCATTCAACGGAGTGCGCTCCGGCACGCCTCCGATGAGTTTCCACAGAGTCGCTCGAACCCATTTCTGGCGGGCGTCGATGGCTGCCGGCGACACCAATTTCCCGAGCGCCGCGTTTCGTTTCTCGACGGCCTTCTTGGCGAGGCCGCGAAGATAGTCGGGAAGACAGCGTGGGTATGGATGAAAGGGTGTCCCTGGAAAGCGTGGCAATGCGGTCGTCGCCGCGGACAATACACGAGTGCTGGTTACTCCCGAAACGAGTAGCGATGCTAGAACTTCTCTGCGAGTCATATTAGTCCAGTTGGCGGTGCCGGTTGTTCATCATAAAGTCAACGCCCTGGCTCCACCACTTACCGAGCAGACCCTCGAGCGGGCGTTGCAGGCTCCCTGTTTGGATGGCAAGCGTTTCCACAAGGATGTCTTCTTCGAAAAAGGATGCCTCTTTAAGCACGTTGCCATCCGTGGCAATGATTCTACTCTGACCGTGAGAGCCGCTTAGATCTGGATTCCCAGGTGCGTTAGCCTGCACTACGAACATACCATTCTCTACCGCCCGGGCCATCACCTGGGCTCGATACGGCAGCAGTTTGTGCTCCTCGCGCATTCCCGATTCGCTGCTGATGTAATAAACGATGCGGGCGCCCTTCAATGCCGGCAGCCGGACCAACTCTGGGTATCGCTCATCGTGGCAGATGATGATGGTGGAAGGTACTCCTTCCAGCTCGAAGTATGCAACGTGGTTGCCGGGAGTGGCCCATTCTTCACCCGCTAAGTAGACCTTTCCGTAGCGTTCGACCATCGCGCCATGCGAGTCAAACACTACGGCTGCGTCGTAAGCCCGGCCGTTCACCTTATAGACGGTTCCGATCACCGCGGCGATCTCGGCGTTCCGGCAAGTCTGTTGCAGCTGCCTTTCCGCGGTCTCGACCTCTGTCGCTGAAGGTGCGAACGCCGGCCCAGTATCGTAGCCCGTAAGCGCGCATTCGGGAAACACCGCGACCTGTACACCCTCACCCGCCAGCCGCCGCAGATGTGCCGCGATCCTCTCGCCGTTCTGCGGGACATCGAACGAAGAGCGGAACTGCACCACCGCAACCTTTAGATTCAGGCTGGCTTCTGCGCCAGCCATGCGCAGCGTCGCCAGCGCCAGCACGACAGGAATTATCTTAAGTGTCATCCTGATGCCGACCCTAAACCAGCCGGTCACTTCGATGCCTCCAGATATGTCTCGTGAGTTAGCCTGGTCGGTTCCACTAAGGCGGCTAACCGGTCCAGATCAAATTCCTTGTATAGATCCAAACAGAATAGATCTGGTGCTCTGTCGAATAATATGGGCGCGTCAAGCAGATAACTAAGTCCTCGGACTCCTTGATGAACCACCACCTCGCTGTAGAGAGCCGGTTCCAACGCCGACGCGATGAGCGCCCGAACTTGGTTTCGCATTCCGGAGCATTCCAGCCTGATATTGCTCGCATGACCAGTCTTTTGCAGCCACTGTGTTATTGCGATGAGCTGTGAGACCTCTACGCCCAGAGGCCGATCTCCCATCGTAGTCATCAACTGAGCCAGATACTGCGGCTTATCCTTCGCCCATGTATCTTCAGGGGACGCATCACCCGTGAAAAGTAAGTCGAGCGCCAGCACTTGCTCTCCGCGGTTTACACGTTCCGATACTTCTGCCGCCGCGGAGCCTTTGCCTTCGTCGTTCAACATGACTGTTGCTGGGGCGCTCTCCGGAGTCGCGATGGCCTTCACCCATACGCCCGTGGCACTCAGCCCGTTACTAAGCTCAAATCGAAAGGACCGCGTCTCGACGCCTTTGTCTTTAGTGTTGGCCGCCGCCCATGGATGTTTCAGGCTGGTCGGTTGGTACCGGACTAACTCCCGAAGCTTCTCTCTTTCCGAGCGAACCCACTCAGACTTCGCATTCGCTTCGGAAGGAATCGCCGGCCGTTCGATCCCTGCTGCCATTTGCTTGGCTAGCCCGAGTATCGTGAGGTTGTCCTTCGGCAGACCCACCGCGAGTTCCTTGTAGCTTTTGATATCCGCACCCGCCGGTATTTCCGCTGGAACGGCGGGCAGACCAAACTGCCCGGCAAAAAACTGATAAGCCTGAAGCCGGTTATCAAGCTGATAATTGTGGGTTCCTGGATCCCTGTTTTCATGCCACTTGAGGTTATCCGGCTTGCCGAAGAGCGCGAAGAAAGGCAAGACCTGGTCGAACACGTAGGGCTTTACGATCGGGGCGCGAAAGCAGCAGTCATCCTCGGCATTGAAGGTCATCAAGGTTGGTCGTGGAGCCCTCATCGCCACTAAGTGAGGATAGTCTGTGCCGGCAAAGAAATCCGTCGGGATCTGCTCGATATCATCTCCGTAAACCGCGCGATCCAGTTCTGAAACGAGCGAGGCGAATCCGGCCACCGGAACCGCCGCTGACACTCTCTTATCGAGCGAACTTAAGGTAATTGTTTGCCACCCACCCCCGGAAAGCCCCGTCATTCCCAGCCGGGCGCGGTCGACATTGGCGTGCTCGTACAAATAATCCAGCCCTCGGCGCATAGCAAGGTAAAACAGACCTACGGCGTTGGCGCCCACCAGATCGAGTTCCGCCGCGAACCAATGTGCGCTATCGCCCTTCATTCCGGGCTGTCCCAGTTCACCGCAGGATAACCATTCGAGGCTCAAAGCGAGGATACCTTGCCTGGCGAAGTTGATGCAGCGCTTCTGCTCGTACTCGGCTGCCTTTCCCATCGCATACTCATGTCCAGTTACATTCAAGATCGCCGGGACCTTCCCGCGGAGCTGTTCAGGCTCGTAAAGAATCGCGGTGGATTGGAGGCCCGGCACGATTTCATAACGCAGCTTCCGTATCCGGTATCCCTGTCCGGATCGTATAGTGCCGAGATCCACAAACTTCGGCGCCGAGTTCACCCACTCCTTAGGCCACCCATGAAATACCACATCGTCCAACAAATGTCTCCGCAACCTTTCCGACTCACGGGTCCACTGTTCGGGGGTCGCGGGTAACCTAGGTAGCTTGGCCACCCGCGCCATGAGGTATTGGCGCAACTGGAACTCAACCTCATCAGCCGTTTGGATGCGGTTCTGTAAGGTTGGAGCTAGCTGTTCCGGGTGGCTTTGAGCGCTGGCAAACGTTCGAACAATAACAAGGAGAATCAACAGCCGTGTGGGACTCATAGGTTTGGGCCCCCCACTTTAGTCTGTTTCGCGGTGCATTTATGCCACACTTACACTAGAACCCGAGCTTCAGTGCGAGCTGCAGAATGCGCGGGCTTGCGGCGTTAAATATTTGTCCGAATGTCGGATCAGCCTGAGAGCGATCCAGGCCCGTGTTCCCATTGGTCGTGTAGAGCTCGAAATTGACGTTATTGAATGCGTTGAATGCCTCGAGGCGAAACTGGAGGTTAAATCGCTCCGCGATCTTCGTGTCCTTTACCAAAGCCAGGTTCGTGTTGGACAGGCGCGGTCCGCGCAGCATGTTCTTCCCCAGGTTGCCGAAGGTCCCGACGGGGTTCGGTTGAAATAATGAGGTGTTGAACCACTCTTGAACCATCTGGCCATGCGATCGGCCCGAACTCAATTGTGCCTGGCTTATGCTGGTCCCGGTGAACTCGGCCCGGTCCGCGCCTTCCTGGCTGAATGAATTGTCCACTCCGCTGTAGACGGTAAATGGGAACCCACCCTGCCATGTCACAATGGTGCTGAGCTCCCATCCATTGATCAGCCTTCCCCCGAGTCCGCTCACTCCTACGTGCGGCAATTGGTACACGCTGGAAAATTTGAATACATTGCGAACGTCGTCATCCGATGGACCGTAGTCGAAGTGCCGGTTGAAAGGATTTGTGGGACCGACGTAAGCGCCGAGTGGGGCGAAGTCATCGAGATCTTTGGAATACGTGTAGTTCCCCAGCAGAGAAAGGCCCCGGGCCAGGCGCTTTTCCACCGTGAGTTGCAGGCCGTTGTAGTTGGAGTTGATGGATGAATCGACGACGCTAACGCTGCCGTATGCCGGGTAAAGACGCCTGGACTGCGTGTTGGCTTCCGTCGACTGGCCTGGAATGTAGATAGCGGGGTTGGCCTGGAACAGCCCGGATTCCTGATCCGCCGTGCCATAAAGATGTGTGCCCTTGTTGCCGACGTATGCCGCGCGGACCAGCCAGCTCGCTCCGAGCTGGCGCTCCAAGGTCAAGTTCCACATCGAGATCACCGGTAATTGGAAATTCTGCCCAAAGATTTGCGTGAAGGAAAAGGGGCCTTGGAACGTTGCGCTGGAACTGACCGATTTACTTATGCCGCCATAGTCAGCCGGGAATGGATTGGCGACTCCGGCACTGCCGAACGGGTTCTGAAAATTGACGTCGTTTAGCGTGATGATGGGAGCAAAGGGTGGAATGCCTACAACATCCTGGAAGGCCACCGTATTGGGAATCGCGTAATATATGCCGGCGCCGCCTCGAATACTCGTCTTGCCGTCATTCGTAAGGCGGTAAGCGAAACCGAGACGTGGGGCGAAATTCGCTGGCTTGCTATTGATCGAGGCCGATGGACAACCGGGATCGTGATTGCTCCCACCAAACAGCAGTCCGAGAGGCGCATTGGGAAATCGTTGTGACTGCTGCCCAGGCTCGAAGCACGCGACACGCCCTTCGCTGTCCTGGTAGGGAAACCAGGGGTCCCAGCGCAACCCCATGTTAATCGTCAGCCGGGAGGTGGCGCGCCAGTTATCCTGTACGAAAGCGCTCCATTTGATTCCCGTAAAGTTCAAATAGATACCTCCGGCCTGAGTGAAGGTCGACACCTGACCCAGCATGAAATCGGCCAGATTGTTGCCGGAGAGATTGTTGCTGAAGGAAAATTCACCGTTCTGCTCGAACGTGTTGGCCATCGGCGCCCGAATACGCAGCGCTTCCCCTCCGAAGTGAAGTTCATGCGATCCCTTGATGTAGGTAACGTCCTCGCGGTACGTCTGATCGCCGCGGTTAAAAGCGCCGTAATGGCTACTTTGGACCGAGAAACCTCCGCCTACGCTGAGAGATAACTCGCAGGGCGTGGTCGCGGCGATTTCCACGCCCGCGGCCGGCATGCAAAAAGGAGCTCCGGATATCGACCCGCCGTTCTGCTGGTCCCAGCCAAACCAGGTGTTGAAGAGCAGATGCGGGCTAACAGTATATGTGTCGGTCACAGCGATGTTCTGCACCCGTACCTTGTTACCGCTCCCATCCACCTGCAATAGGTCCGTCGTGGCCTTGAATGGCTGCTGGGTAAAATTGGTGAAGAAGTAGCGGCCGCTGATTTGATGCTTGCCCCGGACGTAGTCCACCTTGGTCATGAACTGGTCGTCGTCTTGGTGCTGGCTCGGGCCGAGGTAAGTGATCTGATTGCCAGGGCCGTTGGGCAGCGGAATATCGTTCAGAAAATATTGAGAGACGGAACTGAGTCGGCTGGCCGGAATCTGGTTCCCCGCGAACGGCAGGCCCGTCACGGGATCGACCAGTTGTACACCGAGCGCCGAGAAATTGCCGGTGCGCTCCGCGGCGGTGGGCACGAAAGAGATATCTTCCGCCGACGCGCTCTGGGTTCGCGTGCCCTGGTACGTTCCAAAGTAAAACAGGTGGTCCTTTTGGATGGGGCCGCCGACGCTGCCGCCGAACTGGTTGCGCTTCAGCGTGTCCTGAGTGGGCGCGAAGAAGTTGCGGGCGTTCAGATCGCCGTTGCGCAGAAACTCAAAGAGATCTCCGTGAATCTGGTTGGTTCCGGATTTGCTCACTACGTTGACCACGCCGCCCACGGCATTCCCATACTCCGCGCTCATGTTCGTGCCTTGCACGCTGAATTCCTGGATCGCGTCGGGGTTGGGGAAGGGCAGATTGGCATTTATGTACGTGTCGTTGTAAGCTACGCCATCCATCTGATAATTGATGCTTTCGGAAAACGTTCCGCTGGCCTTGGCGTACTGCTCGCCTGGGTAGGTTCCGCCTTCGCAGTTGGAGCCGCAGTAGTGCGCGGTCGTATCGGTAACTCCGGCCGCGAGGAATACCAGTTGTTGTACCTGCCGTCCATTGAGCGGCAGTTCCACCACCTGCCTCTCGTTGATGACTTGGTCTACGGTAGCCGATTGAGTGGTCACCAGCGACGCGTCTGCCGCCACCGAGACCTCCTGCGACACCGCGCCGACCGTCATCGTGACCTTCTGAGTGGCCGCTTGGTTTAC
>Ga0302325_10026036_pt1 | contig 12153 bp, 8 predicted proteins | sample Palsa_T0_2_FD_201948 | JGI IMG/M metagenome (GOLD analysis project Ga0302325, IMG submission 201948) | Peat permafrost microbial communities from Stordalen Mire near Abisko, Sweden - Palsa_T0_2 | ecosystem: Environmental > Terrestrial > Soil > Palsa > Peat permafrost | place: Sweden: Abisko...
CTACACTGGAAGTAGAGATCAGAACCACACGCTGCACCGGCAACCGCCGCTGCAGCTTTCACATTTAAGCCGCTAACTCCAATAGAAGCAAATAGATACTCGTAACCACTTTAGAATGAGCCATTTGAAAGCAGCTTTCACTCGCTAACCCGCACATTCCAAATGAGTTCACTAACGAAAAGTGAAAGCAGGGGAGGGGGTACCCCCCCACACCCTGATTGCAACCACGCGAAGCCTTTCGCCGTCCGCGCAGGACCTCAGAGTCGCCTTAGAAACGCCTTCGCCAACTCGAGTTCCGGGAACAACCGCTCCTCCGCCTGGAACTCCCGCGAGTGTACGCATCGCCGCCCCGCCCGCACCCTCACTGGATGCTTCAGGTGCAGCATCTCGTGGTACAGCAAATACTCGATCGCATACCGCGGCGTCCCCGGCCGATCAAACACCCGGCTCACCACAATCGTGTTGTGCGCCGCGTCGTAGTGTCCCAGCATGCGCTTTGCAACATGCGCGCTCCACGTCAGCACCGGCCGCCCCAGCAGCCCATGGAAGAACCGCCGGTTCACCGACTCGAACACCTCGTCGAGATCGTACAAATGCCCCTGCGGCGAACTCAGCACCTTGCGCCCGCGCATCTGCCGCATCCGCTCGGCCTGGGAGGACACAGCCTCCGATCGCGTATACCGCCGATACCGGTCCGCATACACCGGAGCCACCGGCTTGCGATAAAGCTTGGCCAGCAGGATATGAGCAATCGCCTGGTGAATATTTGCGGGAGCATGTTCGAGTAAATCGGACAGCCGAACAATCAGCTTCCCATCGCGCAAACGGATGGTCGTGTTCAAGCTGGTGAATCGCCTGAACTTCACCTCAAGCGCCGGCATCGGCGCCCGTGGACGAAGCTCGCGATACTCCTGCTCAAACAGTTGCAGGATCGCAGGCGAAACAGTTGGGAGAGCGGTACGAGGCACGCTTAGCTCAGCCTACCATGCAGCGCGCGGAGGATTTCTCCAGTGCATTGCGTCGGATTGTTCCGCGTTTACTGTACACGTTGCAACGCAATAATCCGATGCTGCGCCTCAAACGTCTGGTCGGGGAACTTGTCGCCAGCCAATGCAAGAAACGCCTTATACGCAGCAATCGCCAGCTTGTTCTGGTGCAGTTTGTCGTGCGCCGTAGCCTGCAGGAACAGGGAAGTCGGAGAGTTCGGCAACACCGTCGAGCGTGCGTCGAGCGCCGCCAGGCTAGTCTGCGGATCGTTATTCTTCGAAGCCGCAAACGCTAAATGACCTTCCGCCTCGCCCCATGCCTGGTCGTCGTGGAAGGCAGCGCGCAGCTTCACTGCCTTTACAAACGTCGCCTCGGCTTCGGCATCCTTGCCCTGCTTTACCTGCGCGCTGCCCAGCGCATCCAGCAACAGCGGGTCGTTGGGAGTTGCGGCCAGCAGCTCTGTATACAACTTTTCGGCTTCCGCATTGTCGCCGTTCACGTACTCAAGTTGCGCCAGCAGACGCGTCGTGTCCGGATCAGCCGCAATCTTCGCGTCCGAGGCCCGCAACTGCACCAGCAGCGGAATCGCTTCCGCAGCTTTCCCCTGCGCTGCATACAGCGAAGCTGCCTGCGCCACCAGTCGCACATCGTTCGGATGCTGCTTCAACGCAACCGCGAGCACCGCATCGGCCTCGGCCAGCTTGCCAGCATGTTGCAGCGCATGCGCCAGCCCTGCCGTTGCGTCCAAGTCGCCCGGCATCAGCTTCAGCGCACGCTGATAGGCAGGAATAGCATCCTCCGAATCGCCTGAGCGATCGGCCAACTCAGCGGCCATCAGCACATCATCGGGAGTCTCAGGCGTCAGCTTGAGCGCGGCCAGCAACTCTTCCCGCGCCGCATCCGGATTGCTCCTCTGGTCCAGATGTGCAAGAGCCCGCAACGCCCGCCCGCGTAGCTCCGGTGCTGCCGTCTGAATCATCGCCGCATCGGTCAGCAGCTGATGCGCTTCCTCGATGTGGCCTGCGCGAGCCTCCAGCAATCCCAGCGCAACCTTCGGTTCGACAAACTCTGGAATTGCCGCAATCGACGCAGCATACGCCTTGGCTGCATCAGCCTCTTCGCCGTTGCGCTCCTCGGCAAACCCGAGATCGTACTGCACTCGACCGTCCTTAGGATTGGCCGCAGCCAGCACCTTGAGCTTTGCCTCAGCTGTCTTGTAATCCTGCTTCTCGAGAGCGCTCTCAGCTTCGGTAACCTGCGCGTTCGCGGCATTCTGCTGCGCATGGTCGTCGACGCTATGCGTTCCCGGAGGCAACTGCTGCGCAACGCCAGCGCTCGTCGCAACGGCAAACACGGCAGTGAAGAGCATGCAACGGTTCCTCATGCAACCTCCCGCTTGCGCTGCGATCCGCCATCCAGCACCTTTGCCAGCCAATAGCCTGTGTGCGACGCCTTCACCTTCGCGATCTCCTCGGGAGTTCCCGTCGCTACAATCTGTCCACCACCTGATCCGCCCTCGGGTCCCATATCAATCACCCAATCCGCACTCTTGATCACGTCCAGGTTGTGCTCGATCACCAACAGCGAACCACCGCCATCGATCAGCTTGTGGAACGCCGCCAGCAGCTTCGCTACATCCTCAAAGTGCAATCCCGTCGTCGGTTCATCCAGGATGTACAACACGCGGCTCGCCGCCCGCTTCGCCTCACCCCGAACACCGCTCGCACCGCCCGAAGATCCTGCCCTTGCAGAGGCAAGATGCTGTGCGAGCTTCACTCTCTGCGCTTCGCCGCCGCTAAGCGTAGTAGCACTCTGTCCCAAACGCACGTATCCAAGTCCCACTTCGTCCAGCACAGCAAGCTTATCCACGATCTTCGGATGTCCAGCAAAATAGACCAGCGCTTCGCGCACCGTCATTCCGAGCACTTCGTGAATGTTCTTGCCCTTGTACTTCACCTCGAGGATGGACGCTTTGTAACGCGTTCCGTTGCACTCCTCGCAAGGAAGTTCCACGTCGGCAAGAAACTGCATCTCGACGGTAACGGTTCCATCGCCCTCGCACACGTCGCAACGTCCACCGGGAACATTGAACGAGAACGACCCAGCCGTAAGGTTCTTCCGCCGAGCATCCGGCTGCGCCGCAAACAGTTCCCGAATAGCATCGAAGGCCTTGATATAAGTCACAGGATTGGACCGCGGTGTCCGTCCAATCGGCGACTGATCTACCAGCACCACGTCGTTCAGATACTGCGACCCGGAAAGCTCGCGATACAGATTCACCGTATCCCGCTCGCCGGCTTCATCCTGCCCTAAAGACTGCATCAGCGCCCGATACAGCACCTGGTGCACAAGCGTAGACTTGCCCGATCCTGAAACGCCGGTAACACAACACAACAGTCCCAACGGAATCTCAACATCCACACCACGCAGGTTGTGGATCCTGGCCCCGCGCAACACGAGCTTCTCCCGCCCAGGCTCCAGGCGATGCTTAGGCACCGCAATGCTCGCTCGCCCACTGAGGTATCGCCCTGTCAGCGACGCAGGATTCTCCCGCACCTCGTCCACCGTCCCAGCCGCCAGCAGATGACCACCCAATTCCCCAGCGCCAGGACCCAGATCCAGCAGATGATCGGCCGCGCGAATCACATCTGGATCGTGCTCCACGACCAGAATGGTGTTTCCCAGATCGCGTAATTCTTCCATGATCGTGATCAGCTTCGCCGTATCGCGAGTGTGCAATCCAATCGAGGGCTCGTCGAGCACATAGAGCGCTCCCACCAACCGCGAACCAAGACTCGCGGCGAGCTGGATCCGCTGCGACTCGCCGCCACTCAGCGTTGAGCTCAATCGGTCTAATGTGAGGTACTCAAGTCCGACCTGTTGCAGGAAGCGGACGCGCTGTCGCACCTCTTCGAGAACCTTGCCTGCTATCTCCTGCTGTGACGCGCTCAAGCTCAGGGAATCAAGAAACTCTTGCGCTTCTGTAATGGTGAGCGCGCATACCTCGCAGATGTTCTTACCGCTGAGAAGCACTGCACGAGCCTCGGCACGTAGCCTTTGTCCGCGACAGTCGGGACACGTCGCGTATCCGCGATACTTCGAAAGAAACACACGAACATGCAGCTTGTATTTCTTGCGCTCCAGTTCTGCGAAGAAACCGCGCACTCCCGCCCAACTCCCTCGCCCCTCTTCTATGAAGCGCTGTTGCGGGTCGGTCAGGTCGAACCAGGGCACATCGATCGGAACTCCCTCCGCCTTGGCTGCCCGCTTCATCTCGCCGTGCCACGCACGATATTTCGTCTTCGTCCATGGATCAATCGCACCTTCATCGAGAGTCTTGGAGCGATTCGGAATGATGAGATTGGGATCGAAGTCAATGGTGTTACCAAAACCCTGGCAACGCGGACACGCTCCAAAGGGATTATTAAAACTGAATAACCGCGGCTCGGGTTCGCGATACGCTCGATGACAGTCAGAGCATTCGAAGGCTGACGAGAATCGCAGGATCACCGGCGCTTCCGTTTCCTCCTTGGGAACCGTGCGCAGCACAATCTCTCCCGCTTCGCGATAGCCGGTCTCAATGGCATCGACGAGGCGTCCGCGCACCTCCAGCGAGAGCGCAAGTCTGTCGATCAGGACATAAATCGGTCTATCGGCGGCCGCGCCGAAATCTAATTCAAGCAAAGATTCCGGTGCTGAAAACTCAACAATCTTTCCCGCACCACCGCGCGCATCTGCCTGCCAAAGCCGGTTATAGCCTCGCCTGCGCAGCTCGCCGAGTCTTTCCTTCAGCGGCTCTGCTAAATCTGTTACAACGATGACGTCAGACTTCTTGCCAGTCTTTGGCGCTTTTTTTGCAGCTTTCTTAGGAGCAGCGGCAACTTCAACTGCCGGTTCAATTGCCGGGCCCTGCAAGGCCTCCAGTTTCACATCTTTTCGTACGATCGGAAACAACGCATACATCCGCGTTCCCTCCGGCAGCGTGAGTACGCGCGCGACGATGTCATCGACCGTGTCGCGCCGGACGACGCCTCCACAATGCAGGCAGGTGACCGTGCCGCAGCGAGCAAACAGCAGCCGCAAATAATCGAAGATCTCGGTCGCGGTAGCCACGGTGGAGCGCGGATTGCGTGTCTGATTCTTTTGCTTGATGGCAATGGCAGGCGCGAGGCCATCCATAAAATCTACATCGGGCTTCTCGATACGCTCCAGAAATTGACGAGCGTACGCCGACAAGCTTTCGACATAGCGGCGCTGGCCTTCCGCATAGACCGTATCGAAGGCCAACGACGACTTTCCCGAACCCGATACCCCGCTCACCACAGTGAGCGCGTTGTGCGGAATGTCAACGTCGATGTTCTTTAGATTGTGCGTCCGCGCACCGCGAATCGAAATCCTGTCGTTCGCGTTATCGGTTCCCATACGGCTCATGCACTCCTTTGTGGTCGCAACATTTCAAGGAGAAGCAGACAGGCTCCGACTACGATCGCCGAATCCGCCACGTTGAAGTCTGGCCAGTGATAGTGGACGATGTGCACCTCAAGGAAGTCGACCACGTAAGCAAACCGCATGCGGTCGTATAAGTTTCCAACCGCTCCGCCGAGGATTAATGCGAGCGCTACTGAGATGAGGCTCATAGAGCGGCCCATTTTCCATATCAGCACTAGCACCACGACTACGGCAACAATAGAAAATCCGATCAACAGATTGCGCACCAAATTCGGGGAGGCGCTGCCCTCGAACATGCTGAACGCCGCACCCGTGTTAAGTACATGGGTGAGTCGAAAGACGTTGGGAATGATGACAATCGCGTGGCCCGCTTGGATATGAGAGATGATCCAAAGCTTCGTTGCGCGATCAAGACCAACGACCAGTGCGGCGATCGCCAGGATGAGCCATCGCATATCACGCGATGGAGAAGCAGTCGACATTACGCAGCCTCCCCGGTCAACGGCGGGAAGCCAATTGCATTCAGTGCCTCGGCGCACCGGGAGCATACCGTCATCCACCGATCATCCGCGCCAACATCCGGCACGACTCGCCAGCAACGTTCGCACTTTGCACCATCCGCGACCTCTGCCTCGATCAGAACAGCCGCCTCCTGCTTGGTATCACCGACAAGCTGCACGGTGGCCTGCGAGACATTGAAGAACTCTGGCAAGGCGTCCTCATACTTTTTCAACACCAATGCTTCAGCAGAACCTTCTGCCGCAATCACACGCACGCTGGCATCCAGAGACTTGCCGATTGACTTTGACAGTCGAAGCGCTTCGAGTTCCACCATCACTAGCTGACGAGTGTTCGCCAACTGTTGCCACTCTGCTTCAATGCTTGCGATCCTTCCGGGGACTACGTCCAGAACACTTGGGAACAGCGCTAGATGAACGCTTGGCAAGCGCCCTTCAACTTTAGGCAAGTAATGCCATACCTCTTCCGCTGTAAATGACAGGATCGGAGCGATCAGTCGTGTCATGGTCTCCGCGATGCGCCAGATCGCAGTCTGTGCGCTGCGTCTTGCCTGGCTCTTCGGAGCGAACGTATATAGCCGGTCCTTCACCACGTCCAGGTAAAGCGCGCTCAAGTCGGAATTCGTGAACTCATTCAACGCCTGATAGGCGCGGTGGAACTCAAACTCGTCATACGCCGCGCGAATGGCAGCATCAAGTTCAGCAGTTCGCGCCAGGATGTACTGATCCAGAGGCTGCATCTCTGACCACGAGATCGCATCCGTTGCCGGATCAAAGTCCGAAAGATTGCTCAGCAGAAACCGCAAGGTATTGCGCAGCTTACGGTAGTTGTCGCTGACACGTTGCATCAGATTTTCACTGGCTGCTACATCTTCGCGAAAGTCCACACTCGCAACCCAAAGACGGATGATCTCAGCACCCAGACGGTTCGCGACGTCAACGGGATCAACGCCGTTCCCAAGTGACTTCGAAAAGGCCCGACCCTGTTCGTCCAGCGTCCAGCCGCTGGTTGCGACCATTCTGTAGGGAGCAGCGTCGCGGATGCCCACCGAGCTCAGCAGGGAAGAGTGAAACCATCCTCGATGTTGATCGCCGCCCTCGGTATAGAGATCGGCCGGCCAGTGAAGCTCAGGCTCTACATCAAGCACTGCATGCCAGCTCGCGCCACTCTCGAACCATACGTCGAGGATGTCCATCTCCTTGCGAAAGTGCATGAGACTTCCACAAGCCTTACAAGCCGTTCCAGCTGGCAGGAGTGCCTGCGGGTCGTATTTGTACCAGGCGTCGGCGCCCTCCTTCGCGAACAGCTCAACAACGCTCTTGTTGATCGCTTCGTCGTTGAGCGGCTCGTGGCACTTGTCGCAAAGAAATACAGCGATCGGAACTCCCCAAATCCGTTGCCGGGAGATGCACCAGTCAGGCCTGGTCGCGATCATGTTCGAGATCCGCTCTTCTCCCCATGCAGGATCCCAGGTCACGCGCTTGATCTCTTCCAGCGCTCGTTCGCGGAATGTCGCATTTGACTGTTCTGACTTGGGGGAAAGCACCGGCGTCTCCATCGAGATGAACCATTGTTCCGTGGCTCGAAAGATTAGCGGTTTGTGACAGCGCCAGCAGTGTGGATACTTGTGCTCCAGGTTATGCCGCCCCATCAGCGCACCCTTTGCTGCAAGCAGTGCTTCGATCGGCGTATTTGCTTTGAAGACATACAAACCGTCGTACTCGGGCAACCCGTTGCGCAACTTGCCCTGTGCATCCACATCACAGGTCAAAGGCAGTTCATAGCGGAGTCCCGTCGCGAAGTCATCGGGGCCATGGGCTGGGGCCGTGTGGACAGCGCCAGTCCCCTGGTCGGTGGTCACATAGTCCGCCGTCACACCAAGAATGGTCCGTTCAAGAAACGGATGTGCGAACGTGGAGCGGTCCAATCTGGATCCATTAAAGGTTGCGATCACTTTCGCGCCCTTGAGATTGCCGACCAGATCGCAGGCCTCGCGGACCTGCTCGAGGAGCGCCTCGGCAACGATATAAACGTCGTTAGCATCCTCCAGGGCCGCATACTGAATCTCCGGGTTGAACGCGACCGCCATGGACGCGGGCAAGGTCCAGGGAGTCGTCGTCCAGATGATCGTCCACACATTCTTGCCACAAAGTTTGGGATCGATCTTCTCCGGCGCGCTGGTCAACTTGTATCGCACATAGACGCTCGGCGAGGTGTGCATCTCGTATTCCACTTCAGCTTCTGCCAACGCCGTGTGGTCATGCGAGCACCAGTACACGGGCTTGAGCCCCTTGTAAACGAAGCCCTTTTCGTAGAATCCGTAAAAGGTCTCGAGTATCTGCGCCTCGTAAGGAAAGTCCATCGTTGCGTAGGGCTTCTCCCATCGGCCCAGGACGCCAAGCCTTTTGAACTGCGAGCGCTGCAGATCGATGAACTTCGCTGCATACTCCCTGCAGGCCTTCCGCACCGCGACGGGATCCATCTCTAACTTCTTGCCGCCGAGCTTCTCGTCGACCTTGATCTCAATTGGTAGCCCATGGCAATCCCAACCTGGCACATAGGGAGCGTCAAAGCCAGACATGGTCTTGGTCTTTACGACGAAGTCTTTGATGCACTTATTCAAGGCATGACCGAGGTGAATCGCCCCGTTGGCGTAAGGCGGTCCATCATGCAAAATGTACTTCGGCGCCCCGGCGCGCGCCTTGCGAATCTGATCGTATAGGCGTGCCTCATCCCATTGCGCCAACCGAAGAGGCTCATTTTGCGGTAGGTTCGCCTTCATTGCAAAGTCAGTCTTTGGGAGGTTTAGCGTCGCTTTGAGGCTCTTCTTCTTGTCATCGTCAGACATCAACATCTCCAGGTTCGTGCGGCCAACAACGGATTCTGCTTACAACTGAACAAACTTCTATTGTAAAGGCCCATGAAGCCGCGCTGCCCCGTTCCGCCGGAGGCACCCGTTGAAAATAAGTGCGAGTTAGCTACTTTTCCGCGACATGCGTCTAATTAGGGAGAGCAAACCTGGGTAAGAGTTTGTAGAATGAACCAGGGACTTGGCGATGCACCTTCCGGGAGCTGAAGGCTGTATTTGCCCCAGTTAATTGAAGACTCAAAGAGAAGATCGCGCCGAGACCCGTTTGCCTATGCCTAATACTGATACCCTCCCGCCTCCCCCAACCCACCAGGTCGAATCCGATCTCGGGGAACGAACGCCCCAGAAGGCGGCTGTTCCCGTGCGTCTGAGCGGGGAGATGAAGGAGCAAGGTGTCTTTGCCTCACTGATCTCAAGCGTTCGCGACGCCTTTTTTGCACCCAAGCTACCGCCGCTCGTCCTGCAGTCCAAGCCGATAGCTGTTCCCGATCGCATGGCGACCAAGCGCAGCCCGGCCTCAACTGCGTTCGCTGTCGGCGTGCACGTGGTGATCATCCTGCTCGTTGCGCTCTTCATCGCGAGCCAGGTCAAGGTGATGACCCCAGCCAAGAAGGACGCTTCCATTGTGGAAGTAACTCCACCACCTCCGATCGCGCCCAAAGTCGAGGCGATTGGTGGTGGAGGCGGCCAGCATGACCTTGCCCCTGTAAGCAAAGGACGACTGCCCGACCTCGCGCAGAAGCAGTTGGTTCCTCCCAAAGCTCCGCCCACCGAAGCGCCTAAGTTGGCCATCGTTCCGACGGTTGTGGTGCAGAAGGACCTCAACCTCGCCAATAACGATATGCCCAATCTAGGAGCGCCGAATTCGACGCTGCGAGGAGTCTCGCTTGGGAATGGCACTGGCACCGGGATCGGTTCCGGCAATGGTTCGGGCATCGGGCCTGGATCTGGTGGCAACACTGGTGGCGGCGTGATGCACATTGGTGGAGGCGTCAGCAAACCAATCGTTCTTTACCAGGTTGAGCCCGAGTTCTCCGAAGAAGCGCGCAAGGCGAAGTTCTCCGGAAACGTGGAAGTCTATTTGTGGGTAGATCCGGACGGTAAGCCTTCTCATATCCGCGTGGTGCGTGGAGTGGGAATGGGACTGGATGAGAAGGCTGTAGAGGCGGTGCGTCAGTATCGCTTCAAGCCGGCGATGAAGGATGGCAAGCCGGTTCAGGTCGACCTGTACGTCGACGTCAACTTCCAGATCCTCTAAGCTAGTGTGCTACCGTTACGAGCGCTGCAGCCTCGGCGCAGGCCGCGATCTCGTCAAACGTGAGATTTTCGGCTGGACTTCCGGTCTCTTCCTTCCACCGCAGAAAGAGTCTGCCATAGCTCTCGGTAGTGCGCAGCTCCGGCGCAATGCCCAGCTTCTCAAGCATCGTGTCGATCCACGCTGGCTGGCCTTCGAGCTCTGCCCACACACCGATTGGCGTCTCGTCCAGCACCAGGTGGCCTTCGTCCATCACCCATTCTGTGCGGAACTTCTCGTAGCGGAATACTGGACCATAGCCGAGTTGGATGAAGATCTCTGCCAGAGCGTCACAGTCTTCCACAACGCTCTCGGTCTCGATTCGTGTCTTGTAGCGCAGGTCACCATCGCCGCCGTCTGCCTGGCGTTTATGAGTTACGGTGCAGCGATCGCCATAGTGCCTAAGTCGCAGGATCTGCCTGCGCGTGCGGAGCTGCCTATCGGGAGAATCGTAGAGGACGTTGGTCTCGAAGGTGCGCTCAGTTACGAGCTTGAACCCGAGGGCGTCAGCTGCTGAGCGAAGCGCTCGAACATCTGCCACGGAAAACTTCAGCTCGATCTCTGCAGCCTGCATGGCGTCAGTATACGTCTGGAATCGCGTTCGCAAGGCAACCTTTTACTTCTGTGGAATACGTGGTATTGGCCCGGCATTCGCTACGATGAGAAGTCAGCCTCATGCCACCAACTCTTCATCTCGATTTCTCTAATCCGGCGGATCTCTCCCGGGCGGCAACGCTGCTCCGCGATGGAGGACTCGTGGCATTTGCGACCGAGACGGTTTATGGTCTTGGGGCGAACGCGCTGTCGGGAGCGTTCGTTGCTCGGATCTTTGCTGCCAAACAGAGACCTTCGTGGGATCCGCTCATCGTGCATCTCGCTTCCGTTGAGCAGGTTAGCCAGGTTGCCCTGGTTCCAGAAGAACTGGCTGGGCGCGTGGCAGCGCTTGCCGATGCTTTCTGGCCTGGACCCTTGACACTGCTTCTTCCGCGTAGCTCAGCCGTACCGGATGCGGTCACGGCTGGCCGGGAGCTGGTTGGGGTGAGGGTTCCGGCCCATCCGGCGGCGCGGGCGTTGCTGGCGGCGGCTGGGGTTCCGGTGGCTGCGCCTAGCGCCAACCTGTTTGGTCATACGAGTCCGACGACTGCTGCGCACGTGCTGGCGGATCTGGACGGGCGGATTGATGCTGTGCTCGACGCTGGGCCGACGTCGATTGGGGTCGAGTCTACTGTGCTCGATCCTATGCAGACGCCGATGGTGCTGTATCGTCCTGGTGCGGTGACTGTGGCTCAACTCACCGCGGTGACTGGAGTTGCCGTCGAGGTGTTCGTCCCGACAGCAGAGGCGCAACCGGCGTCGATGCCATCGCCGGGAGTGGGGATTCGGCACTACGCGCCGCGCGCGCGGCTGGTGTTGGTGGAAGGCTCCTTGTCGGCACTGCAAGCCGCGCTCGCTGCTATTCACGTTGGAAAGATCGGCGTGCTGCTTCCTGAGGACTGGGCTCTGAAGGGAGATGCAGTGGTCCAGCGATGGGGAAGATGGGACAATCCCGAGGCGCTTGCTGCGCGGCTGTTTGCTGGGTTGCGAGCGCTCGATGATCTGGGGGTTGCCGTGATTCTGTGTCCGCTGCCTGAGGCTGGTGGGATCAGGGATGCGATTCGCGATCGGCTTGAGAAGGCTGCGCGAACGGCTTAGCCGCTACTTCATGACGCTGTTGGCTGTGTGGGCGTCGCTGGTCTTATAGAGATACTTGATCGCAGCTTTATAGACGAGGACGCGCGTTCGCCCGGCGCGCAGCTTTACGGTGCATCGGTCGTACCACTGGATGATGCCCTGCAGCTGTTCTCCATCCTCCAGCACGACGGTCATCTCGGTCTGCTGCTGCATCTGCTTCTGGAAGTAGAAGGCTTCTGCGTGCGAGCTCTCGAGTGCTCCGTGGGTGTCGGAGATCATGGCGTGAGTCAGCGGATCTTCCGTGTGCACGGGGTCGCGGCGGCGCTCTATGGTCGGCAGCGTTGGACGCACCAGCTTGCGCGTT
>Ga0302325_10026037_pt1 | contig 12153 bp, 15 predicted proteins | sample Palsa_T0_2_FD_201948 | JGI IMG/M metagenome (GOLD analysis project Ga0302325, IMG submission 201948) | Peat permafrost microbial communities from Stordalen Mire near Abisko, Sweden - Palsa_T0_2 | ecosystem: Environmental > Terrestrial > Soil > Palsa > Peat permafrost | place: Sweden: Abisko...
GCTGGCCAGAGTTGTACGAAACGAGGAATTTTGCACAGTTAATTGTGCTGCAACTTTGCGGACATGCCAAGGCCTGGCTTAGGGGCTGAGGTCCATGTCCGACATAGGGCGCTTCACAACCAATCAATTAATATCATGTAATCTACCGGCCATAAGAAAAAAGTAAACAAGCTTGTGGGAGGAATCTCGACTGGAAAATGACTTTAATAGTTATGAAATTGAGGTTTCGGCCTTAAAGTACGCTGCTAAATACTATCATTCTAGGGCCCGAAACCGGTTGATGAGAAGGTGGGGTCCGTGGGGAGGCTTACCGGACGCCACCAAATGTAGCGACACTTACCTAGAAAAGGGGCGGATGTGGTGCTATATTTCTATTATTTGGTATTCTCACCTCTCTTGTGTAATGTAACAAGGCAATGTAATGACAAAGATTACTGTTCTGTTAAGCTTGGGTCTCTCTCCCTTTCCCCGACCATCCCTCAAGATCTCTACTCATACTGACCGAGGAACGGCCACACGCACTCCTTTCTGTTCGCTGCTTTCCTGCCATGCTTCTTCTCCTATGAATTCAACGCAGCACTCAGAATCTGTGGATATCCAAGAGAAAGCGGAAATGCGATGAGCCCCGGGTGTCGCGTTGCCCCTTTCTTTAGTTCTACATGTATTACCTGAAGAATTTTAGGAAGCGTCTCTTCTCGGTTATATAACAAGTTGCTTCTTTTGTTACATATGGCTGCCTCGAGCTCTAATTCTCTGATTGTTTTTGCTTGGTGATCTCGTGCCCATCAGATGATTAAAGGGCCGAGCCCGAACCCCATTAAAGCGGTTCTTTCGCTTAGTTCCTGTCTTTTTAAGGGGCTGGCTCGCTTAACCCAAACAACATCTCGACTCAGTATCGCGGCCTGAACATCTTAATAAACAGTTAGCAAACGTTTTGTTTCCAGAATAGGAAGTAGAAGATCGTCACTCCGAGAGAATTGCAAACGCATAAAAAACTTTCCCGAAGCTTGAAATGACAATTTAGCACACATCAAATCAAATGAACTGTACTCTATTTATACACGTCCGAGACACCAGATAGTAAATTACTCGACTGCATCCAGCAGAACCTAATTTGGTAAATAGGCGTCTGCTCACGTCCCACCATCCCACCTTAGCCTATCCGCCCACTTATATGACGCAAACATCCGCAAGTTAGCAGTCGAGCTCTGATGGAAATCAATGTTATTAATCGCGGTAAAGACTTTGGGCTCCTTACTCAAAGCGCCGCCGTACCACGGCTGCTAGCTCATCGCATGGCTCTTGCTGAATATATTGTTGCCGCCCCAGATGGTCAACTCAGCTGGCCAAGCCAGCCATGCGACACGCGCGCCCTCGAACTCGCCCCCAAAAATCAACATTAACCAAAAGAATCAATCCCACAATGGAGGAAATCAGCAAACTCGCCAAGATTATTGCTGCTCATTCTATTTACTTTGCTTCAACAGCTATTGTGTTAGGAATCTCTATCGTAAGTGAACAATCTACGTGAAGAACCGCCTGGTATCAATAAGTTAATTTATGTTTAGAGGTTTCGTACTGAGTATCACGAAAGCCTCTTTCGCGGCTCCCAGGTCCCTGGCACACACAATGGACGATTAAAGTTCTCATTTATCACTAGCTTTATGGAAATCCAGCGGCATACGTTCACAAGCTTCACCAACTTAACGGTTCGTTAGTAATCTTACCTTGTCATTTCAATAGGATTGAATATTGACAACTCCCGAATTCCCGGTCCAGTTGTGAGAATCAGCCCAGAAGAGGTTGGAATTGCCGACACTGCCGTCTCGAGAAAGATTTACCACATCGAAGAACCCCTTGTGAGAGGCCCGTGGTATCAAAACATAACTTCAGTAGGAGTCAGAAACGTCTGCAGCACCAACGACTATGACTTACCTCGCAGAAATAGAAGCCTTTTATCAGGACCTCTTCCTGAGTCATTACTGAGATCGATGATGCCTATTTGAATACCAAAGCTTGACTTGGCTATTCAAAAAATGGCCGAGGAGTTGAACCGTAGTAAAGGTGTGGCTGATGTTTTCAAATGGTGGCTCTTCTGGCCACAGATATAATTGGAGACTTGACGTTTGGCTCATCTTTCCACCTGTTCCTGTAGGGCAAGGTAAGTTTATTGGATACTTCGTGCTCCGGATGAGATGGGCCAACCAAAATGCGCCGCAATACAGAAGAATCAGTACATCATAGATATACAGACAGAGTGCAGCAGTCGCTGCTGCCATGAGATTTACCTTCCTCGGCCAAAGGAACCGAGCACAGCGGCTATTGGTTTAAAGGCGGAACCGTGCTCGGTTTCCCAAGCTTCTACCCTGCGTCGCGATCCTGTCATCTTTCCCGATCCGAAACGGTTCAACCCGGCCCGGTGAGCAACACCCACCAAGGAGGTTAAGGACGTCTTCTTTGCGTGGGCTGAGGAAGGCATGTGTGATGACGATACGCAGCAGAATATTTACTTTCTCATGGCACCGAAGGGCAAGCGGAGTCTGATCGAGCTGTCTGGATAGGAAGCTTTTGACGTAAAGCTACTTTCCGGGCCGGACATCGGTGGAATGGCAAGGTTTTGTTTAGGCGCGTCAAGGGTCCGGGTCCGGGTACCCATAAGGACTTGAAAGACACACGATCCGAACCCGACCCGACTGAAAGAGCCGCCGGGTAACCCGGACCCATAACACTCCCTAAGTTTTGTCGACACCCCAAGTTTGTCAATTTCAACAGCCCCTAACGCGAATGCGTTGCCAAGGGTCATCCTTTGGTAAGCATTTTAGATCTGAATTAATGAATGGATTGAGGTTCATGAGTAGCTAGTGTGGTGGGCATCTTTCTTGCTTCCACTTACAAGGGATTTTATCACGTGATGCTCATCCATGCTCTCCGGCCCCCCGCATTAGCTTAGCAGCTGGTATGAAGCCTGAATCTTGCATTTGATTAGCCTCAACAGTACCCACTTCACTAAAAGTCTTGTCTTTGCTCCTAGACTTGATTTCTTCATTGATAGAACTGGTTCGTGAAAGCTCCACGTCACATGACTTACGACATGTGACGTTGCTAGCTGCATTTAGTCGGCTGCAGGCCTCGTCTTCTCTTCTCTCTTCATCTCAATTACCATATAACAACAACAGCAACACGTTCACAGCTTTTGTGCAACAAGAAGGTAACACCTTAATTCACGTGCTCAACTGACCCTCCACTTATTCGTATAAGTTACGTGGAACTGTACACATCACATTATTGTAATGAAAGCTTGTACCCGCGGACGAGAATTTTAAAAAGTTATATTTAGTTAGAACAACTTCAAAAGCGGCGAAAGTTAATATGTGTAGAGTGCGGCGTCGGTGTCTTGCATATTGTAGTAGCGAAATTAATGCCTCACGAAAACAGCACCAAAACAAGGGCATCCATATTCCTGCCAAAGCACCGGCGGTCGTGAACATCAACGCACTCGGCGGTGCGTGGATTCAGCTCCTTCATTTTGAGATGGCAGAGAAGCTTCAGCACCTCGCGCATGGTTGGGTGTAAGAGTCCCATTCATTCCTCGCAGAGCTTCGATGTTAACTTCTTCGTGTCTGCTTTGCTATAAACTTCTCCGGCATGCACTTCCCCCACTTTTGTATGTTTAAACTACCTAGCAATACGACCGAGCCGAATCGTAATAGACTCCGAACTAAAACGTTTTGTGCATGGCCGCAGTATCACGTGCTACACGATCCGCACCGAACTTAGCAGAATAGCAGATATTTGAGTTAATTGCTCAAAACATGATCCAAAATTTTCTCATGAAGGGGAGATATTTCTTTGCGCAGGTATGCCGTCTTATCTGCATATTCCGTTCAGATACCGAAATGTGTATCAGATATTCTGCTTGGATGTTGGGCGGACAATGTTGTAACACGTGATCTCACTCTCATCCTTTATGAAAAGGCACAATTCGAAAACGGAGCTCACAATTGATCAACTAGACTGATATTAGAGTATGTCTCGGGATTCTAGATCATTATTCATTAGGTAAGTTGGGATGAGTTATAAAATGATCCAGAAGTCGTCTCACAGAACGCGGGCCAGCCTCGACATTCCAACTTGCAAGTTCCCGCACGTTTTCTACACTACAGCCAACTGCCCCAATCTGGCCCCCAACTTGAACACGGAAGCGAGTTGCTTGATGAACTGGATAACTTGTTTTCTGTAGGCTTGCCCCGCGCATCGACCTGCGCTCTTCGTTCAAAACTTTTTTTACTTTTTTCTCTGCCTACCCCGCTTTTTGCTCCTAACCAACTAATCTCATCCTAGTTATGCAACTGAGCAGATAGTTGGCGATTACAAACACTGCCGTAGCACCGAACACAACCGCGACCTAAACTCATTGCAAAGAAGGCATCTTGTCAGTCTATAAAAGTTACGAACCCATGCACATATCTTCTCACGCAGTAGAGAAAGTAGAATAAAGCCAAGGAGAAGAACGCTTATCGAGCATAGAGGGAAAACATACCTTTCGATCATCTCCCCAACTCAATTCTTTCGTAGCCGCCTCAAAGACCCATAAATTTAATCCGACCACAAAAAGTATAATCGAGATCGTCAAAAGCATGAACGGTATCTGCCAAACATATACCTGCAACTTTGACGGCTCGAGCAATATTCTTGCCTCCCCAAGCGTTTCTTCTGTCCGGCACATTGTCACCCCAATCTCAATGTCCGTGCCATCGTCCTGAGAAGATTTTCCGCCACGCTCTCTTGTGATTTCTATCTCTTCTTGTGGGGAGCTGGCGCTGCGTCGTGCTCTGCGCTCGTACTTGGTGAGGGCATGTCGGAACTTTTGAACAGAGGGTGGGTCGTAGCACATTCTCGTGAGCGTGATTGTTTGTTGTGTTGCGATGCAGATGGAGATGAGGACGGAGATAAGGGCTGAGAGACACAGGGCGCGGATAGGCCAAGTAAGAACAGCAGAACCGGTCAGGATCGAGGTGATGACAGATGCGAGGAGTGCTGCCTGTTGCGGTTCATTAGCAATTGCCATGTCCAGAGGTACGCAATTTGTTGAACATTGTCGAGAGATCAAGCAAGTAATGGAAGCGAAGACGTACAACAATGCCAACAAAATTCAATTCTTCTAGCCTTGCTGCCTTCCATTCGTTGATCACTTCCATCTCTTCCTTTACCAACTTGTTTTCGTTGAGTACGAACTTGGCATGGTGATACATTGCCTTATAGGGCATGAACACCCCAATAATGCGGGACAGCATCTATTCATTTGCAATTTAGTCAGTTTGATACTTGTTAAATGTACTGATTTCGTTCCAAAACACGAGCAAAGTGATCGAGAGAAACTATAGAGCCTGTCGCATGCAGCGAAGAACAATAATAAACACAGCTATACCTTGCTATGGAGATCCGATCCCTTGAAGTCAATGGCCAAGTTGTCTTGATAAGAAAGAGCGACGGCAAGAGTCAAAGTAATAACACACACTCAAACCCGCAGAAAGCTGTTGTAGAAAAGCAAGATCTGGGCAAGGTATGAGACGGGAAGTATCAGAGGTCTAGGCCTGGATCCCGACTTTTGTGGCTCTGCCGAATAGCCTCGTGAATGGCTGTGGCTTGCAACCACCAATTGCATACTAAATGTGTATCGACGGGACAATATCCAGCCCAATAGGCTTATTCCGTTGGTGACGTGTCTGTTTAATTCGCCACTCACAATCTTCTCTGCCGTAGGTCAGTTGGATTGGACATTTGATCACTTCCCCGCTTCGGCACTTGGGGGCTAGATCGCTCTGTTGATGCACAACTTCCGCCGTTCGTCTTTCGAATGTAGGATTCGTAACTTGGGTATTATTCGCGTCTGCGCATGAGGCAGAGGATTTATCGTGGTGCTGATCATTGGGTCAAATTGGTCACTATAGCTAGGTATTGGAACTGCCTATAGTTTCAAAACTAGACATGTATTAGCAATTAGAAAGTACTTATGGAGGGAGTTGTAGATACAAGGTATACCGGGTCTATTTGATTCCAAGGCCATTTCACCGCTTGGGTAGTTATCTGCGATGGAAGGAGTAGCTCGGGATAGAGAACGTGAAAAGTTAGTTTTATGACTGCCTCGAATGCCTGCCCCGACGCCTTGTAGCCTCCATCACAGTGTATCCTGATACCCGGCTCAGCAATCTCCAGAATAGTAAGGCGTTGTGGCGCCAAAAGAGCGCAATCGCGATGAGCCAGCACTTGATTAGTCATCATTTACGTGAAAACGCACGCGACGCCTGGCGCCCAATGCCTGCAGCAACGCCGAACTCTCTTCCCCAGACTTCCTCTTCAACCACACAGGGCAAAAGTCTCCGAATATCCCGATTCCCCCTGACAATGACAGACGCAATGATATACCCCCTGGAAACAGAGACTTCGGTCAATATATGCAACTCAACTGGCGACTGGGGGAGGTTTACTATTTGAGAGTTTACAGACAACCGGCGAGAAGGGATTGGTATTGTAGACAAGATATTTTTTTCTTCATTTTCTTAGTGAGTTCATCTATGTAACCTCCGAAAACAGTGTATAATCCCAAATGCATAAGCAGCCCATTATTCCCAAGGAAATGAAAGCCAGCAAACAGCAAGCACGTAACGCAAGGGATTAGGGGAGCTCAAGTACATTCTTCGCAACTTGCGAGATCCTCGAAGATAAATGGTCGTGTTCTTGGCGGGATGGTGGGGCCGCGCGTGGGGCCGTAGTTGCTTGGAGTTTTGAAGTTCTAGTAGGGCACCGCATCTATTAGCAGTGCAGATAAACTAGAGAGCCAGCGAAATCTCTGATATCGGAGTGCTCAAATAAATAATCAATTACCTTTCCGAGTTTTCATGGCATGCTAGTCTCGCTCTTGATCTCGTATTTATAACTAGCTCCTTCTGCAGTGCGCACTTCACAACACTTGTCTAATTTATAAACATTTCTGGTCTCCGTTCTCAATTTGCGGATGCGACGCTCAAGGTTTCGAATTTGGCGCCACAGTCTATGTTGTTCTGCATGGTGTCGGCGCTGGCGGTTTCGACGAGTCAGGCGGTTTTGGCGGCTTTTAGTCCGCTTAGGTACTCCAACTGGATTGTGAACTGGAGTAGAAGATGTCTCAGCTTTGGATCTCACGATCCTCCGTTTTTAATTCCATTTCATGCAGAGCAGAACAGCGCAAGCGTCTGGGGCAAGTACAAGACTTACTGTTTACGATTGTATACACGATCATTGTTGGTAGCTTGCCTTTGAGTGTTTTTGTTAGGCCTCTTTATGTGTGAAGTCCTTTTGTTTTTCTATTGGTGTAAATAGTTGTGTAACTAAGTTCAGGATGGTAGTTTCTGTTCCTGTTTATTCGACTTTACTCGAGATTTGATAAAGTTGTTCTTCTGTTGTTTCGCGCCAATCCTTGCCTCCCTTTGTGTGCGCGCCAAGCCACGGCGCACGTGACACCTCGCCGCTCTGCTCACCCCTCGCTTCACCTTAACCTTACCCATCCTTACCGGCCTCCATTGTGCGCTCTCCACTGCTTCACCTCTGCTCACCCGTTTTGCCTGGTTGTGCTCATTCCCGGTCGCGTGGCTGTCGAGAGCGTTAACTCCTGGCGAGAAGGATTTAGGGGAGTCAGAACGGGCTCCAAGGGGACCGTAATAGGCCTCTGGTATCAGGATGGGCTCCTGGACTTACTATCCTGGTATTGAACATCAATGTTATTACAGAGATGGAGCTGGAATTTCGCCTTGTAGTCCAGTTTTGATTCTACTCTCTGCCGCGATTCTTTCTCTTAAGTTCTCTTCCCTCGCACGCTCTCCTTACTGTTCATCCAAACCATTCCTCTCCGCCTTTAACGCTCTACGAGGACTTCTTATATTCTATCTATGGTAAGCGGTGTCGCGAAGGAGAACGTCAAGGAGTTGCTGAACGGTGAGGGTGGTGTCTTAAATGGTCAGACTGTCTTGGTCACCTGTACTCTACCCTCTACCAAAGCTCAGTCGCAAGAATCTAGTCAGGTTGATTGAGAATTATGGTGGAGAGTTGTTGAAGGAGTTGAGAAAGACTATGAGCTTGGTAGGTCCATCTTTCCTTGTTCGTGCTATAGGTCATACTTCCGTGAACTTAGCTTAGATCAAGAATGCTAACAAGGTGTAATTTACAGGCAGGAGGAGATCGCCAAGTGGAACCTCAAGACCGTTGACGAGGATGGATTCATCAATATACTCGAGGAGGGCCGTGGTATCAAGCGCGGTGCTGTCCTCGAGGAGGCTGATGACATTAAGGAAGAAGAGCACCCCGTCAAGGTTACCAAGAAGCAGAAGAAATAAGCAACGCCCTGAGCCGTGCATGGTGGAAATCTAATTTCTCAGCGGGCATACGGGTGGCTTCTTTGTTCTTTTTTCTGCAAAGGTACCAAAGGTCTGCATTAGCGAAGGCGTTTTCTTGCTCTATGGATGGATGGATGATGGCATGAACATACATGATGCATGGAAATATATGGCTTTATCAGAGGTGGTAGATTCTGCCTAAGCTTCCTAAATACATACAATTCTTCACTCTTCTCGCGATGGCTATGCATATGGTCACTTGAAGAGCGTGCCTGATAACTTAACAATCGGGAAACATTGTAGATCTCTCCAAGAGTCTGTCCAGATTCAGGCATCTCTTGAATATTGACGCGGAAGCAAAGTTTGCACATTTGCTCGATATGGAACTCTGTTTCAAGCTCATGCTCATACTCAATGTCTCCGATCTCCGTGGACATTGAGGTCCCCTGACAGCCGTCCAGCAACACTTCACGGCCCCTCGTCACCTAAAACTCTTTGGATGTTCTTAACTACCCCGAATATTGGGATCACCCCCTAACCACCGGAGGCCCGAGACAAATGTAGACATTCAATCCCTCCTCTCGTTTCAAAGTGGGGATATGTTGGGCGAGAGGTGTGATGATAGTAGCCAGATACAGCCTGCTCAATTGAAGTTCTCGTGTGCATTTGATAGTCCAAAGCCTATCTTTGGAAATAATTGGACAATTTAGCACATTGAACTTGTTCATTGCAATTGCGTAATCCTGTTCATTGGGGATGACCAGATTATGTATAAATCCACTGCTTCTTTGAGCTCCTCATACACAAGAGTGCTTCTTCAATCTCTACAATATGCCTCCGCGATTCGAGCATCGTGCAACAAGCTCTCAGATTCGGGAATCGTTGGAAGTTGACCCATCTCTAACCCTATACCAAACTCTCTATCTCGAACTCGAGGTTCCTCCAAAGGTTCTTCCAAGTCTCCAGAGCCTTCTGAGTCACCCAACTCCCTAAATTCAAAGTCCAATGCCTTCCCACTCTTGCACAATGGACTCCCATGCTCCTTCTGAAACCAAACAATGGATCCGTTGGAGTCTCTCTTCAAGAATTCAATCCACAGGATAAGTCCTAGGCTTATACCAAGACCCGCTGAGGGCAGACCTGCCCAGAGAGTAATTGCTGTCATCCACTGTTTGTCTGTGTATGGCATCAGATCGATGACTGGAGGATGAGAGAATGAGGCTCGACACCAGCAGGAATTATACCTTCCGATTTGGACGAGTAAGACGAGGATAATTACAGCGATCGTGGCTAAGGCATCCTTGAGAACCGTCCACCGGTAGATAAGCTTCAGTCGATGGTAGGGCTCACGTGCTGAGGCATGGCAACAGCAAAACCGAATGAAACTATCGAATATGAAACTAAAAAGCCACAACCCCATGATACCAATCCAGGACAATGAACGACACCCAACGCCAATTCTGCGCCTGTCCGTATGGTTGGTGGCTGAGAGGAAGAGCGCAGGGAGCCCGGAACCGAAGATGATCCAGAAAGTACTCATTAACATAATTTGGCGTTGTCCTCGGCCATGTTCGTCAGGCGGAAGGTGCTTGCAGGGTCGCCAGAAACTGTTGATTCCAAGATAGTTTGCATCGATGCCGAAAAGCTTCGATGGGGCTTGCCACCTACTGCGAAACCTGCAACTTTGGGTCGTAGAAGTCGTCTGAGTCGTACGAAGAACAGTACCTGATGTGGTATCCGGAAGTGGGCAGTGAGAGAAGAATTCTCGAGTCCATGGGTGTATCCGTTTCGGAAAACGTGTCACGAGCCATGCGTTACGTTGTTCAGGCAGTAACGGACAGTATGCCAGTTGTACTGGAGGGAACAGTGAGGTCTGACGTCTAACGACGAGACTCAGGCTCTTTATATTCTTGTCCAGAGTCCTCAAAGTATGAATCGCTCCAGAATTAGTCGTAAATGTGCCTAGTCTCGCACTGAACCAGACTTGAGGAATCGTAATGAACAGAATAATGACCACTGCAATGGTATGTGCCGTCTCATTCAAGACCCTAGTATCGTTCTGATCCGTCTGTTTAACCGTACGTACAATAGCAGTGGCAAGGGTCCCCACGAGAGTAAGTATAGCAATCATGGCTCTAAAAGTTGATGCTGGCCTTGCCATGGACAAGTTGTGACTTGCTTGTATGATTGCATTTTTGATTGCATTTTTCTCCCCATCAGTGAGTCTGCTCAGGTCTGTGGGAATCCTTTGCCAGCCAAATTCCTCATAAGCAGCAGCAACAGTCGCAAGAGCCACTGACACGCGAGAATTTGAAAATGATACCGCGGCTTTACGAGAAAGCCGTCTATGCATCTCGAAGCGCGTCAAGAGAGACCGGAGACTGCCAATTGGATTCCCAATAACATGGCAAGGTATGATTAGATAACTCTGCCAACCTGTTGCGGGGAAGGCAAGATGGGCAATTAGGAAGAGCGTAGGAAGAACTAGGAGTGATAGTCGGTTGAATGTATCGGTCCATTCCCACAGATTGTAGCCTGACCCACAAATAGCTGTACAGCCTTCGAGTGAGAGAATTCCTTCCTCCAGATTCCCATTGAAGCATCCACTGGCGCCCCGCTCCTCTACGCTCATGTTCTGAATAACGAGTAAACATTGCGTGAAGTTCAGCTTCTGGAAAGGGTTCTGCGGTGGTGGGGTACACTGCTGCGATTGAGTTGTTTCAAATAGGTAGATAAGGCTTGTCAGGAAGATTTGGAAACTTCGAGACATTTCCTCCCGTGTTGTTCGAGGCGGGTGCTTGATGGGCCGATATTCTCCGCAGGCTATGATCCCTAAGGATCCTAGGTGTTTGGACAGCTAGATGTTTATACCGACCTTATTAATGCAAACTTAGATAAAGCTCAGATCATAAGAGACCCAAAGTATTAAAGGGAGAGATGAGTGAAGGTGGTGCTGGTGACACAATCAATAAAGCCCTCTCGGAAACCGCCTTCTTAACATGTATCCCATCCTTTCTGGCTCCTAAAATAGAACCTCAGTTTTCTAATAGGCTCAACGAATTTCCCAAATCGCAAAGGCTGCGAGGAAATTGGGCCCGAGCAGAACATGCGGTGTGCGGTGGCTTGGGGCTGAATCACCCCCAGCCCGTCATTCGCCAATTGCAACTGTATTCGGTAGGTAAGAAGCGCCTAATAATGGGAGAAGGCTAGGCGGTGAAGATTCAAGCGAAATGGAAATTGAGACACTTGTAGGCTGAAAATTTGACCAGAGTGAAAGACTTATATTCCTCTTAATTAGTTACTGAGTGTCGAAGGGGTGTAGACGCTAAGGGGTAGTCTTATTTGGCGGACAAAAACCTTACAGCCTAAGGCACCAACCACACAGATTTGGCCAATCAAACCATGTCCCAGTCCACTTAAGCGAGAGCGCTTGGTCCAGGCCCGGCCACTTTAACAAGCGGGTTCTACCCCCGCATCGCTTTTAATTTATTTTTACTACCCGCATTCCAACGCGACAAGATTAATTATTAAATAATTAATTCTCTTGAGCCTTAGTTTTATGATTAGAGTAATACTTTTAAATTTTTAAAATATTATAGTTATGTTATGTAATTAATTCTACTTTACGTCTAATAATTTAATTTTTCTAAATTATTTTGCGCGACTTTAAAAGCGGCAAAAACTAAGCTTGGTTTAGGGTCTTGGAATTTTTTGGTGGTGAAGTTGTTGGTGCCTTAGGCTGTAAGGTTTTTGTCTGCCGAATAAGACTACCCGAAGCTAAGAG
>Ga0302325_10026038_pt1 | contig 12153 bp, 11 predicted proteins | sample Palsa_T0_2_FD_201948 | JGI IMG/M metagenome (GOLD analysis project Ga0302325, IMG submission 201948) | Peat permafrost microbial communities from Stordalen Mire near Abisko, Sweden - Palsa_T0_2 | ecosystem: Environmental > Terrestrial > Soil > Palsa > Peat permafrost | place: Sweden: Abisko...
CGACCGCAAGCGCCGCCTTCATGACCTGACTCCCCTCAACCCCATGCCTGATTTTCAACGCTTGGATATCAGGCAACTTTCCTTGAATAGACAATCCTTTCACACCGATGGGTTCTGCATCGAGTGATTTCCGCGGTGGACCGGGGAGTCCGGTTTTAGTGTCGATCCAGCCGTGGGAGGAGCCTTTGAACCATTCTGGCGCTCGCTGCACTGGGAACAAGGTCCCGGGATTCTTCGAGATGCCAGAGAGGCGAGCGGCTTGCCAGGCTACGTGTGAGTGTGCGATGGCTGAATCTTGCAGGTTGTAGTAGTTGTCTGCCCATGCCTTAAACGGCACGTGCGGTTTCAGGATTGAGGTGGGGGAGAGAAGGAGGGTGTTTAGATCTTCGAGGAAGAGGGGGAGCGAGACGCCGTCGAAGACGGAGTGCTGCGCTTGGTAGATCAGTCCCGCGCAGTTCTCGGAGCGGATGTGGGTTATCACGAAGCGGAAGAGGGGTCCCGGGAAGGCGGCGTGGTCGAGGATGGGGTCGTTGTAGACGAGGTGGTTTAGATCTTCTGCGGTGTCGATGGGGTCGACGATGGTTATGCAATGCGAAAACCACTTTTCTGATGGTCGGATTGTCAGGTGTACTGGAGTCGTGGAGTCGTAGTAGAGACCCATGGTTCGGAGCATGCTGTGGTGAGATACTGCTCCTTCGATTGCGATTTTAAGGTCGGAAATTGTGGAGCCAGGACATGCCCATGCGTGCCGGTGGTTGAAGGTTTGTGGTCGTCGGTATTTAATGTACATTTCTTGCATGCTGTTCATGGGGATTACGTCCTCGATGTCTCCCCAGCTCAGACCGAGGGGTGAGAGGGTCTTGTTGGCTAGTTCTTCTGTTCGCTTTGCTCTTGCTGGGTCTCCCCTTGCGTGTGCCATATCTTCCACAGTAGGAGGGCCATTTCTCTTCGACTTGAGGTCAGAGATGCTTCCTGTAGCAGTACCACGTCCCGACAAGAGCTTTGCTTGAGCGGCGAGAGTTCCATGCTCCATGAGCTCAGCCAAGCTAATCTTTAGACCAGCCTCCCGATGCAACACAGCCGAAAACCTCGCCAGAATCAATGAGTCCGCCCAGTCATGCACTGAACTCTCCGCCGTCAACGTGTCCGGACGCAAACCCAGAAGCTTTGTCCACAATCTCAATAACATATCTAACATATTCTCTCCTTTTGTATCCGTACTCTGTCTTTCTCTCTGCTTCACAAGAATCTCCCGCAATTTATTCTTCTGTACCTTGCCTGATGTGGTTCTAGGGTAATCGTCGAACCCAAGAGACTCGACATCAACAATCTCCTCTGGCACCCACGAAGCGCCCAGCTCCTTCATCAGCAGCTCTCGGACTTTGAACACATCCACCTGTTGACCTTTCTTCTTCTTCACAACGGCGATCGGTATCTCTCCCGCCAAGTCATCCGGCAACGCAACGATCTCAGCCGTCAAGTCGAAACGACTGAGCAGGATTGATTCGATAGCGGAAGGAGAGATGTTTTCTCCGCCACGGATAATCATATCCTTATACCGGCCTACAATCCTCACCTCTCCATTCTCATGCATAACAGCCCGATCCCCAGTCCTGATCCATCTCCCCTCCTCATCATCATAGAAAGCCTCATGGCCCCTCTTTTCGGCACCAAGCCAATACTCCTTGATTATCGGTAAACCGCCACAGTGGAGCTCTCCTGGCGTTCCTCGAGGGACGACTTCTCCCTTGGAATCGGGGATGCAAATCCTGAGTTTTGATGTGGGGATGGCGATGCCGGATGTTGTGACGGGGGGAATAGTGGAGGTGAGGTGGGAGAAACGATGCATTATGCATGGTCCTGTTTCTGTCATGCCGTACGCTTCACTAGCTCTGTCGGCCCCAAGGTCTTTAATTGCACTCCTCAGCGTCTCTGGAAGGATCGTCGTAGCCCCTATTCTCAAAAATTCGGATTCAGCATACATACTCTGTGTACGGATTTCCCGGGAGCTTATCTTGGCAAAGGCAAAGTAGAGGTAGAACATACCCATTGTCACCATCTTCATACAGCTCGTATCAACACCCTTCAAACTCTCCTCTGCAGCCATTGCATGAACTATTGCCGGAACCGCAGTCATATCACTACATCTCTCCAACTCAATCGCCCTCACGCTCGACTGAGCCGAGAAAACCGCAGCAGGATGTACAACGGGAAGACCAGCAGCATGGAACATCATACTGAAGTTCGCACCCATAAGATGCGAAGGCACCGCATGATTCAACGCCTTCCTCACCGCCCCCTCATTCAACCCAAGCATCTCGTTCGTGGCCAGCACCTGACTTACATAACTTCTATTCGTATGCGGGCACCCCTTCGGCAAACTCGTCGTTCCGGACGTCATGAGCACCACAACCACATCCTCGTCTTTCCTCACAATATCCAAGTTCTCAATAACATCCTCCGAAACACTCTTCCCCCGCTCCATAAACTCCCCAAGCTCTTCCCACCCCTTCGGCGTCTCCTGCGCTTCAAAAGGAGAAAACAATTTCACAACAACCCTCCCCATACTCTCCCCCGCGTACTCCTCAAGCTTCCTCGCCACATCCCGATCTTGCACGAGCACTACGCTCGGATACAGCATCTCCATCACATGTCTCACTTCCGCAGCATTATTTGCGGTTTTCGGACTCAGCGGTGCGAAAATACAGTGCAGTTCTAGTGCTGCGCGGAAAAGGATATGCCATTCTGCACTGTTTTGCACGAATGCTGCGATTCTGGTTCCGGGGGTGATTCCTGAGGCGAAGAGACTAAGAGATAGGGTGTGGGAGGCGGTTGAGAGGTGGGAGAAGGTCCAGTGGAGATAATGGACTTGTTGGTTTGAACGGGGGGAGGAGGGAGGAAATGGTGGTTTTGAGTTTGAGGTGGTGGTGGTGTGGGAAGAGAGGAATGAGGCGGGTTGGTGCATGCAGATTAGTGCTGTGCGAGAGGGGTGTTTTAAGGCTGGTGCGTTTTAGAGTTCGTCGTGGGTGGGATGGGGGGACGGGAGGGGTTCTCCTGTGAATTGTGAGAGGTGGGAAGTGGAGTTTGGGGGTTGGCTTATTTCGCCCATTTTGGACTTGACTTGAAGGTTGGATGAGGATTTTGCTTTGATTTTGAATTAAATGAAAGAACGGAAGAATAAGAGAATTATGATTTTAACTCTTGGAAATAAGCCAGATATGAGAGCTCTGTATGTAATCTTATGTAAAGAGCTCACTTCAGCGGTTCTTTCGCGATATCGATCTCAAATTATATCGCTCTACCATAGCGCTGAGTGAGACTTGATCCACACTACTGGAGTTCACTAATCACTACACCGAGCTACTCCATCCCAACTTCAAACATGAATCCTATCATTCCCGCAAAGTCGAAGATCAGTAAACAAATGTCAGATGTGACTGACCATTTTCCGAGTTGCGATTAAGTGCTTATTTGAACTACAATTTGGTCGGCCGCAACACGTCATAGAGCTTCAGGCTCGGTACTTGCTGGTTAGATGGACTGTTATGCAATAATGGAATTGGATTAATGTTTGGAGGGATTCCGGGGTTAGAGTGGATCGGATTTGTGGCCACTTATATCTAAGTTGTCTCGGGTGTAAGGTGGAGAAATATGACAATGAAACCTGGGCTTGAGATATTATTGAGGGTTTTTGGGCTGTGTGAGTTTTGTGACTACTCATATAACTGTTTAGAGAAATAAATTATTCAGGAAGGCTTCAACATGTCTGTTTTGTGGATTATTAGTGTACGAGAGGTGAAACAACCTTGACGACCCCTTTTCTAGCCCCTTTTCTGACCCCTACCCTCGCTTACGGGCTCGCTTTCATCCCATCCTTTCTATCCTTATAAAGTCAAAAACTAAAGCTCATATCGTCCAGAGAGCGAGATGCAGAAACCCCAAAGTATCTCTCTCTTATCATATCTAACTATTTCGACTCCTCCTTTACTTTCCTCACATTGACCCATCCCATCCCCCAGCTAGCGATGAAAGCAACCGCTGCTGATCCAGCAGCTAAGTACTAGATTCAATCAGAGCCTCTCCTCGGTATCTAGAATAGAAGAACTTACAAAAGTATGCGTCAATGCCTGATTATACGCCATCAAAACCCCATCCAGCTCACCAGCCCGAATCACATCCCGTAAATTTGTAGCCCCAGTATCAATCACAAACTTCGCACTCACATTCGGAGCAAACTCCCTTAACGCGGGACCCAGCGAGTTCGTAAACGTCGTCTGTGCAAATGCAATGAAGATTGCAGATCCGAAGAACTGGGTGAAGACAACTAACGCAATGCCTACAGAGATCTGTTGTGCTGGAACATTAGTTTGTACTGCTGTTAATGGCTGCTGTTGCACGCATCCTCTAGCTAAGCCGCCGAGTATTTGATAGCCGATGTATTTGCCAGCGTTCGAGGAGATAGACAGTGTACTTAGAAGTCCGGAACCGATTGTTGAGAGCAGATTTCCGCCTATAGCCCATGGGGTGTAGTACCCGAATTTTGAAACTGGGGATATTAGTTCATGCGCGAGAGAAGGGGAGAATCACATACTCAATGCGCCAGAAATAATAGCCAAGACGATCTGAGGCCCAACAGTTCCCAAGAAGTAAACACCGCTCATCGACGGTGAAGCCCCCTTGATCACTTGAAACCATACCGGCAGGTAATAAGCAAACAGCTGCATACCGCCAAACTGACCCATCGAAGCTACACAACTTGAATACACTATCCGTCTTTTTAATAGGGCAAGTGGCATCATTGCCTTATCTCCAATATGATATTCCCATGTTACGAAAACGCAGAATGTCGCTAACGAACCAAGGAAAAGACCTATGATTGTCGCGGACTTCCATGCGTAGGTTGTACCGCCCCATTGGAGGGCAAGGAGGAGCATGATGCAGGATGGTGCGAATGTTACAAAACCGATGGGGTCGAGTCTTTTGAAGATCTCCCAGGATGAAAGGGGTGTTGACGTAGTGGACGTCGGTTTTCGAGATGGGAAGTGCGTGAAGAGGACGATCACTGCGCTGAGTGCTCCGATTGGGAGGTTGATGTAGAAGCCTGCTCGTCGTTAGTGTAAAGTATTTGGTACGTAAAGTTGACTCATAACTAAATGTGAATGAGAACTTACACCATCGCCACGATGAATACTGAGTTATTATCCCGCCGAGTAACGGCCCAGCCACAAGTCCGAGCATGATGAAGGCCATGACGATCCCGAGATAAACTAAGTGTATGTTAGGCCATTGTGTACAAGATAGAACGGACTATATCGCTTACGTGGTCTTTTTTCTTGGGGAGAAACAACAGCTATGATAGTAAATCCGCCGTTCATAAGCCCGGAACCACCGATTCCTGAAATGGCACGCCCAATGATAAGCATCGTGGAGCTTGTAGCAACACCACAAAGCAGTGAGCCAAGCTCGAATATCGAAAGGAAGACTAGGAATGTTATCTATGAGCATTGTTAGCTATCTGAGTTCCTAAAAGGGATGAAGAGAATTCTACTTGCCTTCAATGAATGATGTTGATAAATCTTCCCAGAGTTCAGCTGGCACACACAACTTATTTCAGATTAGCAACACATTGTCGAAAGAACCCCTTTAAGAACTTACTTTGATATCATATATGCACTGCCATACCACCCAATATCTGCAATCGAGTTGAAATGTGCTGTGATTCTCGGAATCGCCGTGACAATGATTGACGCATCCAGAGTGATCAAAAATCCAACTATCACTATTGAGCCCAATGTGATATAAAGCTTCAATCCAGTAAAATGTGTTATCTCTGTCGCTGGTTCTTGTACAACGCTTGGTGCATCCGGTGTTGATATTCCTTTCTCTGGATCCAAGGTGACTGAAGATGGGGATGAGTTATCCATAATGGGACCGTGGAATAGAAAGTACTTGAGAATTTGAAAAAGAAAAGAACATTTCTCAAACCCTTTTTATGGATGTGAAGGCTAGGTAGGTGATGGGCCAATGGACCTGAGTCACCTCGTCTCACTTCGGGTCCTCGTTGCGCCAACGGGGTTGGCCTCATGTTTTTTGCCAGCTCCGAACGGAGATAGCAGCCACTTTCTGAACTCCAAGAAAAAACAAATAAAATTATTCCGTCTTACGAGTCGCTTCGAAGACTCATCTAACTTCAAATCCTGCACCAGAGTGGAAGTATCTCGGCGAAATCGTTTCCCGAACTATCAACACTGCGGATTACATAGCTCTGATCAGGACTTTAGTTGCTGAGAGCTATGTCGACTCGTCATCATTGCATATTTCTTTTTTATCTCCTCAGTCTTTCATCCTTGTTACAATTTATGTCGTTGTCTGCCAAAAATATTCATCCAGCGAATCTGAAGTCACGAACGGTAGTAATTCCTCATTAAACCCGTCCGGCCACACTTCACCAACAGCAGAAATATCCATCCCTGATGCTACTGTCATATCCCACCAAGTTTTACACGCCCTAAGTTTGTTGATACAGAACGTCCAAGGGCAGTTTTGAACTACTGTTTTCCCATTATATAAATCCTTTGCTTCCTCTAGACGTGAAGCAACTTGATCTATAATAATTGAGAGATCGAGCGTTTTGCGCACAGTGGAAATGTCCCATTCGAGAATATCAAAAACGGAGAGTTTGTAGAGTGCGCCGATGGCGTGGAATAGTTGTCCGAAATCGATAAGGGTTAGGGCGCAGTGGTCTGCAATAGGAACAGAAAGGTAGGCTTCGAACCAGGAGCGTGTGGCTTGGAAGCAGGCGTAGAGAATGTCAGGCAGTCGAAGACTTTCTAGATCTTGAATAATCACTCCAGTCGTTGTAGAGAGCTTGAATCCAACTTCGTAGAGACATATTTCTGCGGCGTAATAGTTCATGGAGAAGAAGGCTGAGGATGTGTGAGAAGTGCTATAGTTCAGGGAGATTCGAAGACTTACGGTCCGATAAATAGCCCCGCGGCAAAGAAATTTTGAAGTTCTGTAGCTCCAACTGGTGGGATCTCACTAGCAGTCCTGTGGGTGCCCTCAAAGCCTCATGTTGAGATGAATTGACACTTTCCCAGAGACCACCGACACGCTGTTTCTCTACTAATGCTTGCAATCTCATTAAATACGCGAGTTGGATGTCGGTAGGCTGGTCTCCCGCCTCTGTCAATTCATCGCAGCATTCTTTGATGTATGGTGGAAAACGTAAACAATCAAGTCGTGACATGGATGAAGAAAGCTGAGGACCAAGTTAGTACAAGTCATGCACATTTAGCACGTTGGAGCACATACGCAGGAAGAGAGATAGTAGCAGCCAAGAAAGGCTCTTCTTTCGTCCATGGACAGAGGCTTACCACAACTTCTCAGCCCATTATCTGGCACCGCGTGTGCTTGAACTCGGCGAGCGATCTGCATAAATGACTCGTGAACTTCATTCTCCGCTGAGACTCGTTTGATACCCAAGTCTACTAACTGGGCCGATAGCAGCCCCAGAAGATTATTTGTCTGTGGATTACTTTGACATGAATATTGGTGCCTGAACAGACATTAGACTGAATTTTGACTTAACATCAAGAAAGTACAAACCAAGAGATGCAGATAAGAAGCCCCTGAAGCAGGTCCAAGCTTTTCTTCCCTTCGAGGATTGCTTTCTGAGTCAGGTACTTTAGCACTAACTTTTCCAACTCCTGCTGTGTTTGTTGATCATTATATGATGCTGCCAACATGATTGTCAGATAAACCATGGGGTTTTCTTTGTGGAGGCCCTCGGCCGTCACGTGGGAAGGGATCACCACAAATGGGACTTTAGGGGCAAGACGATCATGGAATTTGGAAAGAAGAATATCAGAATTCTTGAGGAATGGAACCGGCTCGTGAGTATTCGGTAAAGAAGACGAACCTCCTGTCGAATTTGGAATGGGTGCATGAGTAATGTGGGAGTGAACAAATTGTGTCGAGCTCTTGTCGGCTTCCAGAGTCGAACCCGAATGACTTGAAGACGCATGCGAAGCCGGGCTTGGAATAAACCCTGCAACTTGTTCTTGAAGTTGCTGTTGATCCGAGCCAACAATCGAGAGGAGATTGTTCACCGTTTCTTGCAGCTGCGCGATCTGATCTGAATGCCTTTGGGACAGGTTAGTTAATTGTTCCAGTTACGGCGCGGCAGTTCACTTTATTCTCGGTGCTTTCCGTTTTCGTACTGCTTGTTGAGGGGCGCAGTCTCTTCCTAATCGATGACATCTACTCAGGATATCGTCAGTGATTCGTAGTCATCAAAGCTCCAAATTCTTACCTGCTACAAGGATTATTGTTGAACGAATCACATCTTGCCTTCGCTTTTGCACAATTGCTGCAAGCTTTTGCGACCGGTGCACTGTACATGTCGACCATACTCGGACTTCGGGAGTAGCTATGCGGAGCGGGATTTCGTATGAAGCAATGGAAGTTGGAATTGGGGTAGGATCTGACTAAATGCTCCGTTCCCGACTTATCAGCAGCGGAGTTGAAGAAAAATCTTCTCCAACCCCGGTGGGCGGCCGGGCTTTGATACCCTGCAGAATGTCAGCGCTATCCCGTTTCCGGTCACCCTTTCCGATTGTACGTCGCTCACAAAGGCTTCCTTCAATCACAACGCTTCCGAGTTTTCAACCAGGCCGCTGACATTTCGATAGTATTCAGTCATCCAAATGTAAGAAATTTATTATACTCGTTTTGCCCCAGGCGTTACATGAATATGTCCTTCAAATTGATTTGATTAAAGAAGTGTGGCGTTCGCTTAGAGGTGGACGCCATGGGAGGAGCCATGACTGCGATGTTAGATTGACGCTGAAACCAAGTTACGCGGATGGTCTGCATGTTAGGTTCAACGGATTCGATGAGGGAATACTGGTGAGTTTTTCATCTAACCCTTGGAGCCGCACAGATCGAAAAGCATGCCGCTTTTCTTCTCCTTTTTTGCCCCATTAGGTGTCCTTCTCAATGAGATTCTCTACTTTGCCAACAGTAGAGAAAAGGGAACAACCTAACCTCCCTGAATGAATCGAACGACTTCTGTTCGCATGGAGATTCAAGAAAACCGATTAGCATTCCTAATGTTCTTAAGTCCTCCTACGTAGGTACACAGAACAGTCTCTTTAGTCTCTCCACTCAGGAGTTGAATTCAACAACAGTCCTAAGCCGAGCTTGCACCGTATATTGTTCCTTGATTGTTCTATGATTGAGAGTAGAAACTGACAAGAAGTTGTAGACAGTGTGAAAGGGTAGATTAGATTTACCTATATCAGACTTGTTAATTTCAACTTAATCCGGAACAAGAGTCAGGGCGGAGTAATATGTGATGGTTTGGTATCCGTAGTGATGCACCCGCGGTACTGGATCCATAGTTTAGGGAGGTATCGCCAATTTTGTATGGGCTCCTCGCGTATTTATTTAAAGTCGCATTTTGCTGACACTACAAATAAGACGACTTGGATACTCTTTCTTTATAGTCAATCTGCTCTCTATCCGTGTGGATAACAAAGAAACTCGAACAATGTTATTGTATCTCTTTGTCGTTACCATATTATTTGACTTTATTGTTTTCGCTGGAGCTGAACAGCTCACGAGGACATCTTATAAATGCTGGTCGCTGTGCAAGAAAATTAGTCACAAATCCCATCTTGACACCAAAATCACGAGTACAATTATGGCAGCTATCAAAGTCCAGAGGCACGAAACTACTGACCGTCTTTCCTCCGCACCTGAGCCCATCCAGCACATCGCATGGACGGACGCCGAGATTGAGCAATTACGCCGCGGTATCCCGGATAATCAATGCCCAATCTGCTTAAGTACCAAGTTTTGTAACAAATTTAGCTGCACTCGTCACATCAATATCGTTCATCTCAAGCGTCGACCTCACCACTGTGCGGCCTGTGAAAAACACTTTGGGCTTCGCCAACTGCTCCAAAAACATCTCGACTCAAAGTTGAACCGCATTTGCAAACCATTCTACCAGGACTTTTTAGAACAGTCCAGTCTTGCTAACCACTTGAAAGAAAACTTGCGTCAATTGGATGGTAAAGGTTTGGTGAGACTCTACTCTGTACTATCATGAGCAAAGATAACTTTGATAACGGAGGGAGTGAAGACACCGGAGGTCCTAGGTGCACTAGCACTAATATTACTAGCAGCTTCTAGAGCAGATTAGAGACAGGATAGTGGCTTTCACACTGACAGTCACTACTTAAAGTCGGCCAAGTTGAGATGAATCGTACGTCAAATACTTCTCTTTTATTAGCAAAACATTAGCATAGTCCTTTCAATCCGATTTCTTGGCCCTTATTCCACAAAATTTCAACATTTTTCTTCGCCCGCGCATTCCTATATTGGCTTCATTTTTTCTTCATTTTTTTCTCAGCTTGAATGAAACTGAGATGACAACCGTTTTTTATCTAGTTCGTCCATACCAGACGTGATAAGATTTTACCCAAATGATTCGCTCTCGATTTATCTCATGGCTTCCGGTCCTCAGCCAGTTTAAATTTTCCAAAGTTTTGAGTTAACATATTTCAAGGAGGAATCATTGGACAACATCTAAATTCCTCCGTCTGTTGGCAATATTTTCGGTGAGCTTTGCGGCCCTTTCACCAACAGTTCAAAATTTCTAGAAAAAGAGGGTCAAGGGTAACTTGATTGCTCCATAACCAGTGCAATTTCTGGGACCAAAGATATGAATGTATTACGCGAATAGTGAACTCCACTCCATCATTCATCTCAAACTCTGAACTCGATCATATTTCGAATCCCATCACCCTCCAATCAGATCACGCTTCAGATCTTCGTTAAGTTTATGACATCCTTGTTTTGCTTCTTGATATTTTACACTATGATTCTCAAAAAGTTGCTTCAACTCTCATCAAACTCGTCTCCCTGTTCACATCCTCGGTTGTTCTGGCTAAGTATATCAAGGACCTGAATACGGCACAAACACATCAATAATCACCACCCCACGAACACCGCCTTCCACTCCTCGCATCCCGCCAAATTTTGATCAGATTCTACCGTAGTTTATCTTTTTTGTCGATTTACCATCCCACTTTCGTGCCTCTGAGAAGCGCAAAATTTAGGCCATTAACATTAACTACAACTTGGACTAAAGTGAGTCCGCGACAAAGATATGGCCCATTTTCAGATCTCAGGCATAGCCGCAGACTTATTCATCTAAGGTACAAACCTGAGTATTCTCCGGATACCCAGCCTCATTTCCCGCGATATATCACCGAGGACACTACAAAAATATTACCATTTCAAAGTTTAACTTCTTTGCAGGTCAATGGAGAGAAATGGAAAGCTGTCCTGATTTAACACACTGTCGAGGACAGCACTTAGCTAGCAGCCTTTGCTTTCAGAGTTCTTCACTGAAGGTATTCTTGAATTTATATGAGATCAAAGTAATTACCCAGCCCAGAAATCTTTTATACTTTCGTTCTCAGCGCCCAAAGAGGGCTAATAATAGTATTTTATTCTACAGTTATGTAAAAGAATCTCTACCGAATGCGCCAGGTCCAATTTTGGGACGTGAAATTTAGCATGGTTTGTCTATAACTGCGAGCACTTACAATGCGGTCAAGAAGTTGGCTTTTCTTGCTTACCAAGGCCAAGCCTCAATGCCCCCTATTTGCTCGCTTAGCTTCGTGCCTCTGGTGAACGAATTAGTCGGCCTGCATACAATGTGTTAGCGCTAATAGCTGTAGCCTCAGCCTCACCATATCTCAATTTCGTTGACAGCTGTTCATCATTCCTCCTCTTTGACAGATCAAATTTTAAGTCTGATCGTTACGTGCCGACTCGATTTGGACCAGGGATCTCCATCACTCTCGAACGCTAGACGAAGATGGCCCAGCGGTACCCGTACTTGCCTCTGAATGCTTCGGAGCACCAAATCAGGCTGTTGACGCTTTTTCCTGGAAAATTTCCCTCGCCGAACGAGGCTGCATCTCCTATCGAGATCCAATTTCAAACTATCTCATTTGAGGCTGCCAGTTCTCAAGAAGGGCTACGCACACGATATGGCTGGAGAAATATCAAACGCCTCATGAGACCGGTGCGCAAACCAAAATATGAGGCGCTTTCATACGCTTGGGGAGAGGA
>Ga0302325_10026039_pt1 | contig 12152 bp, 11 predicted proteins | sample Palsa_T0_2_FD_201948 | JGI IMG/M metagenome (GOLD analysis project Ga0302325, IMG submission 201948) | Peat permafrost microbial communities from Stordalen Mire near Abisko, Sweden - Palsa_T0_2 | ecosystem: Environmental > Terrestrial > Soil > Palsa > Peat permafrost | place: Sweden: Abisko...
CGCGCGAACACATGCGCAATCCCATTGCCCATGGTCCCGGCGCCGACCACTCCCACTACTTTGATGGTGTTCATTGGCTTTTGCTTAGGCTTTACCGGGCTCGTACCAGCACGCAAGTGATGTTGTCCCGACCCCCGGCCTCATTGGCGGTTCTGATCAGTTGGGCACACGCCTCTTCCAGGTTGGACGCGTCGCCGAGAATATCCGCAATACTCGTATCATCCACTTCGCGCATCAGGCCATCGGAGGCCAGCAGGTACAAGTCGTCCGCAGAAACCACAAACTCGATTACGTCGGCATCGACCTCGTCCTGCGTGCCCACCGCGCGGGTAATGACATTGCGCATGGGAGAAGTCTCAGCCTGCGCCTGGGTCAACTGCCCTAGCCGCACCTGCTCGTCCACCAGCGAGTGGTCATGGGTCAAACGCTCCAGCCGGCTGTCGCGGAATCGGTAGCACCGGCTGTCGCCTACGTGGGCCACCCAGGCATGGTCGCCCCTGGTCGCCATGGCCACCAGCGTAGTGCCCATACCCGCCCGTGTGGGGTCCTGCTCCGCGCTGCGATGCACGCTGTGATTCGCTTCATCCACCGCGTGTTGGAAGGTTTCCCGGGTCAGCGGACCCTGGCTCATGGCGTGCAGCATGGCCTCGACCGCCATGCGGCTGGCCACTTCTCCCGCGGCTGCACCACCCATGCCATCGCACACCACAAAATTGCAGGCGGCTTCGCGATTATTGAGGCTCAGTCCGTAGAAGTCTTCATTGGATTTCCGGGTCCGCCCCTGGTCCGACGCACCGGCTGCCTCATATTCCAGCACTCTCTGCTGCTTCTCTGGCATCAGCTTTCCTGTGAGCACATTAATTGTGCCACCATAATCTGTCCTGGTCCCGGCGTAAAGCAGCATTTGGGATTTCCCAGGGCTGTCCACAGGGCGAACAGAGAGACTAGCTTGCCAGACCCAGATCTTTCAACTGGTGAAGAGAAAACATTTGCCGGTCGCCCGTAACCCGGTCGATCATGTCGGCGGTTAAGCCCGCCAGCAACGTCCGGTACGTCGCCTTGAGGTGAAAGGGGGTGCTGCTGGTCACCGCCGACAAGCGGTGGGCCAAGCCCTCCCAATGATCGAAATGCGCCAGGCGCGGCTCGCCCGGTCCCGCGGGCAGGGCAATCAACTCAACTTTTTGGCCGCCAGGATTGCCCGGCAGACCTTCCACCAACCGCAACTGGAGCGAATAGAACGTAGCTTCTTGATTGTTCATGGCATCCTGCGGGAGAGAATGATTTATCGCCTGACTTAGCTAAACACGGCTGGCTGAGGAAACGAAAGCAACAGTTGCAGGTCTATGACTCTTTGGTGGGATTCCGCCCGATTTGGGTTACCGCCTCGAACGTGCCTTCGGTAACCAAGCTTCAGGAGATACTTACTTCCTGGTAGATGCCTAAAACCGCCCGCATGGCATCGCAAATCTCTCCCAGCGTGGCGTAGGCGCGCACGCAATCGAGCAGATACGGCATGGTATTGGCAGAGCTGAGCCGGCCGCGGCCGGATCGAGGCTCGAGCTCGAGGGCTCGGCGAAGCCCATCCAGGCTGCGCTCGACTGTGTCATTTGATCGGCGGGCCCGCAGCCGCGTCAGCTTGGCCGTCTGCCAAGCGCGCACCGATTCTCCGATGCGCAGGATCTCCGGCGGCTCCTCTTCCATCACATATTCGTTGACCCCAACGATCACCTTCTGCCCCCCTTCCACGGCTCGCTGGTAGGCGTAGCTGGCGTCGGCAATTTCTTTTTGCGGAAAGCCCCGTTCGATGGCCGAAACCATCCCGCCCATCGCGTCGAGTTTCTCGAAGTAGGCAAACGCGCCTTGTTCCATATCCAGGGTCAACCGCTCCACAAAATAAGAACCGCCCAACGGGTCGACGGTATTGGCCACGCCCGATTCATAGGCCAGGATCTGCTGCGTGCGCAGGGCGATTCTGACGGCTTCTTCGGTCGGCAGCGCGAGCGCCTCGTCGAAGGCGTCGGTATGCAGGCTTTGTGTGCCGCCCAGCACTGCGGCCAGGGCTTGGACCGCCACCCGCGCGATATTGTTCTTGGGCTGCTGTGCGGTCAGCGAGACGCCTGCTGTCTGCGTATGAAACCGCATCCAGTGCGAGCGTGCATCCTGGGCTCCAAAACGCTCTGCCATCAGCCGGTACCAAAGCTTGCGCGCCGCCCGGAATTTCCCGATTTCCTCAAAAAAATCGTTATGGGCGTTGAAGAAGAAGCTCAGCCGCGGCGCAAAGTCATCGATCTGCAGCCCGCGGCGAAGTGCCCACTCTACATACTCGACCCCGTCATACAACGTAAACGCCAGCTCCTGCAGCGCCGTCGATCCTGCTTCGCGAATGTGGTATCCGCTGATGGAGACGGGATTAAAGCGGGGAGCGAACAGCGAACCGAACTCGATGGTGTCGACCACCAGCCGCATGGAGGGCGCGGGAGGAAAAATAAATTCCTTTTGCGCGATATATTCCTTCAGGATGTCGTTCTGCAGGGTACCTGCGACATTTTTCCAATCGCCGCCCTGCTTCTCGACTGCCACCAGGTACATGGCCCAGAGCACATTGGCGGGCGAATTGATGGTCATCGAAACGCTGGTCTTTTCCAGATCGATCGAGGCGAACAGTGTTTCCATATCCTCGAGCGAATCGATGGCCACCCCGCACTTGCCCACTTCTCCTTCGCTTTCTGGAGCGTCGGAGTCATAGCCCATCAGCGTAGGCAGGTCGAAGGCGACGGACAGCCCGCCGCCGCCATTGGCCAACAGGTAGCGATAGCGGGTGTTGGTCTCCTCTGGGGTAGCAAAACCGGAGAATTGGCGCATGGTCCAGAGCTTGCCGCGATAGCCGGTGCTATGGATGCCGCGGGTATAGGGAGGTTCGCCTGGAAGTCCGGGGGTAAAGTCCGCCGGCAGGTCGGCGGGGGTATACAGCCGGCGCACCGCAACGCCGGAGACGCTGGTGAACCGAGCCTGTCCGTTCTCATCGCGGTTGATTCCGCCCGGAGCGCCGATAGGCTGCTCCGGGCTCTTCTTAAGCGCGGCAGCAAGGGTACTGGCTGTCCACGCATCTTCTGCAGCAGAAGGACGTCGCTCCGTCATAGCTGCATCAGCATAGGCGAGACACTCAACCTGAGCAAGCAACCAAAAAAATCTCAGTGAGCAACCGACTCGAGCGGGCCCAAACTAGCCATTCGTAACTCTGTCCATCCAAGTCGGTAACTTTCCGAAACGTAACCCCTCTCCGCTTGTCATCCCGACCGGAGCGAAGCGCAGGGATCTGCAGTTGTCTCCTCAGCCGCGAATCTACCGCCGCCGCGACAACTCCCAGGCCTTGGCATACTTCCAACTCACATAAACCGAGTGGTACAAATGCAGCAGCAGCCCTTCCCGTCCATCCAAAAAACCCAACCGAAAAACATAGTTATAAGCAAAAGTCGCCAGCGGATTCGCCACCACATGCAAAGCGAAGGGCCTCTGCTTGCCTTCCCGCACGGTGTATTCAGCACCCAGGCTGCTGTAACGGTCCATGTGGTTAATGTAGGCTTCAAGCGTGGGATACGCGTCGTGCACGATATCCCCCTTCAACCGCCCCGCCTTACCCACGAAGTGCACTGTCTCATGCACCGGACGCGCTTCAAATTCAGCTGCCCCACGGCGAAACAATCTCAGCTTGGGATCTGGATAGAATCCCCCAAACCGCATCCATCGCCCCAGGAAAAGATTGCGTCGCGGCAGCGCATATCCGTCGAAGGGCGGATCCTGCGCCAACAACTCCCAAATCTCTTTCGCCAACTCATCGCTCAGCGACTCATCGGCGTCGAGCGAAAGTATCCAATCCCCGGAACACTTCTCAATCGCCGAATTCTTCTGCCCCGCGAACCCCTTCCAATCTTCCACAAAGAACTGCGACCGAAAGCTGCGCGCGATCTCCTCGGTGCGATCCCGCGAGCCGGAATCCACCACCACGATCTCATCCGCCCAGGCTACGCTGCCCAGGGTACGTGCGAGATTGGCTTCTTCATCACGAGTAATGATGGCTATGGAGAGCGTTTTACGCATTCCTGTGTGGGTTACTGCAGATGCTTCTCGATGACCCGGTCGATCACCTCGGGCAACGTTTCGCCGGTCTTAGGCAACACAAAGTTTTTAGCCGCATCTGACCAGTCCAGCTTGAAGCTGGTCGAAAGCGCTGAAATCCATATCTGGCGCGGAGGCGTATTGGGGGTAATCACAAACTTGGCGGGCGGCTCTTCGAACAGAATACTCAGAACCCCGTTTTGTTCTTCCACTTCAAAACCGCCATCTTCCTCGCGCGCGATGAGGCTCTTCTTGAGTGCCTCGATCGCTGCATCCGAGTGGCGGCGGAATGTTGTCTCGTCTAGCATGAGTTGAGTGTAACAAGGCACAAGATGAGAGCTATCCTTCCCCTGGCTGGGGCCCTGCTGATGTGTGCCGTGTCCGCTCTGTGGGCGCAAAGCCCAACTCAATCCGCCCATGACCTGGTCAAGGACGTGGTTTACAACGAACTTCAGGAGCGCCGTCAGATCAGCTTGTGGCAATACCGGGTAGAAAAACGAGTGTTCTCCCAGAGCCTGTCGGAGCAGGAAGTTGAGACAGTAGATGGGCCTGTCGACCGGGTTTTCGCGCGCAATGGCAAGCCGCTTGACCTCGTGGCGCAGAAGAAGGAGACGGACCGGCTCAACAACCTGCTGCACAATCCTTCAGAGCAGACGCGGATGAAGCAGGACCACAACGCCGAGGAGCAGCGTGTGCAGCGGCTCATTGCTGCCATGCCCGACGCCTTTCTTTACGACTACGAGGGCCCTGCGGAAGAAGGCAGCGTGCGTCTCTCATTCCGGCCGAATCCGGCTTACAATCCCTCCACCTACGAGGCCCGCGTCTATCACGCTCTGTCCGGGGAAGTGTCGATCCAAACACAATCGAAGCGGCTGTTAAAGATTGACGCACACATTGTGAGCGAGATCGACTTTGGCTTCGGCATCCTGGGCCGCATCGAAAAAGGCGGCAAGTTTCAAATTCAGCGCCAGCAAGTGAGTGAAAACAGGTGGAAGACGAGCGTCGTGGACGTCCACGTTTCGGGCCACATCATCTTCTTCAAAAACATCAGCAAGGACCAGCACGAAGTCCGCACCCTTTTCAAGCCAATGTCACCCCACACCAGCGTGCAGGATGCGGTAACTCTGCTGAACGCGATGACAGCACCCTAGGGTTGAAGGGTACGGGCTTCAGCCCGTACGGTATCCGGTTGCGAACAGGTTCGGCTTTAGCCGCTGAGGGCATCTTTTTGCCGAGCCATAAATTTTCAACCATACGACGGGCTGTACAGGTCTCTGAAACAGTTATGGCCGACTAAAGTCGTGCCTGTACAAACAAAGTTCTCACCCAAACTCTAAAGCCCATTGCTGTTTAGAAGATTACGTACACCAGGGCTTTAGCCCCTGCCACTGCTTCACCTAAACCCCTTTGTCCCCGAGCCCGCCACCCACTTACCACTTAACCGCCGCGCGAATCTTCGGCACCCCCGAAATGCTCGTTTGCAGATCCCCAAGCCCTTGCAGCATCTCCAGCAGCTTGCGTGTGATTTTCTCGTCCACTTCGGAAGCCTTGTGCAAATCCACCGGGTAGCGCACTGCGTACTCGAGCCCGGCATCACCGTACTGGAGTTGGCCGTGCGGCTCAGGCACCCGCACGGGAATATCCATACGCCGTTCCGTGTAGCCCAATTGCCGCTGCAATTCATCGCTATATTCCGCATGCACGGACCGCACTGCCTCCAGCAATTGCGACTCGATCAGGTCATACTTTCCGCCCGGGTTCAGGACAATAGAAACCTCGTGCCACGCGTACTCCGATCCTGGAAGCTGTTTAAACAGCGGCGTGGTGGGCTGAAACAGAACGGAATTGGAAAATACCACCACCCGGCCAGTGGGATACAGATCTACCCCGGTTCCTCCAAGTTCCATCAGGTAAAGGCGGACCAGCCCAATGTCGATCACGTCGCCCGTGACGGAGGCAACGCTGATGCGATCCCCCACGCGGATGCCCCATCTCCCCACCAGGAAGAAATACGCCGCCACCGACAGCAGAATGGTTTGCAATCCGACCGCCAGGCCCGCGGTAATAAACCCGGCGAAGGTAGCCAGCGAGCTGAACTCGCTGACAAACCCTAAAATCAGCACGATTCCCATGCAGAATCCCATCACCACCCGCCGCAGGACGAGAAACTGCCGCCGCCGGCGCACATCGGATACATAGCGGAAGGTAACCCTGCGCCATACTTCTGAAAGCAGCAGGATCACTCCCATCGCCAGGGCAATGCTGAAAACCCGCAGAATAATCGAGCGAAGGATTCCGTTCGATTCGTGCAGAATCGACTGTCGCCACTCCAGAAAATTGGAGCTGTTCTGGTCCAGCAGGATAATTTCCTGGCTCAACGGAACCGACGCGCTGGCGAGTTGTTTGAACCGCGCGGCCAGCGCCTCGAATTGCTGCTTTTGCTGTGCCGGCGGAGCCGCCCCGGCCGTCGTCGCCACCGGCGTGCTCGTCAACTGTTGCCCTTGCGCAATGGTTGCTCGCAGAATGGCCACCAGCGGGTTGTGCAACTTGTTCGCTGCATCGCGCACCCGGGCGGTCTCCTGCATCAGCTGGCTCAATTGATGCATCGCTTGCAGTTGGTCATACAGCGCAATGACTTCGCCAATCAATCCGCCGGAGGAGGGTATTGACCCGCCCGCCGTGGGCGGCTTGGTCACTGCCTTGCCGGCGCTGGCCCCCGAGAGTTCAGGAACCGAATGGCGCAACTCGTTGATTTGTCCTTCGAGGCCGCTTTTTCCCCCTTCGCCTTTCGCGCTGATGAACTGCGTCAACTGCTGAAAGGTGTCGTGCATGGTCTTGCGCAACTCCAATTCGCCCTCCGCGTTATCTTTTTGCGCGATGAGCGGTTGCCGTTTTGCCCTGGGTGCGCTCGCAATCTGCTGGGTCAGATCTGGAATCTCTGCCTCCAGCGCGGTAATGCGCGCATCGGTGTCGCTCTCGAGCTTAGCCAGCGCCGAAGGTTCGCTGGCTCCTGCGCTGCTGGATGCCGGGCCCGCGGCAGGAAGCAGCGCCGCCTCGGCCTGTGCAGACTGGAACGCCAGCTGCACCGCCTCCACCGCCATATTCTGCGCATTGAACTGATACACCGCATCGCTGGGTAAGCCTGCCGACGGCACCCGGCCCGAGACATGCCGGTACCAGTCGATGACCGCGTTCAGATGATCGACGATGGCATCCCCGCTCAATCCGTTTGCCGTCTGAGCCTTGGTGCAGGGGAGCGCGATTGCCAGCAAGGCCACGGCCCACAAAAAAATGAATCGCTTGCGCCTGATAAACAAACCAATCGACAACATAATTCCCATATTGCCCTTCTTCGCTGAGATTGTCTGTAACTTGCTCAGATGCGCGAACCTGCACATGGCCAATCGATCGTCGGCCGGCCCTTACTTTGTTACCCTGAGACTTGCTTACCCGGCGGCAAATGCTCAAGCTTTCCGGCCTGACCGTCGCGTCCACGGCGTTAGCCGCGCACGCCCAGCCACCCGCGCCGGATTACACCCTCGACATTGCTGCTTATGAGCTTGAGGCCGGCTCCCATCGAACCATCAGGACGATCGCCTACAACGGCCAGGTCCCAGGCCCGCTGCTGCGCGTCCAGGAAGGACGGCCAGTCACCGTCGAAGTGACCAACCAGACTGCCGGCAGCGAGGTTGTCCATTGGCATGGGCTGTTCCTGCCCTCGTCCGTCGATGGTGCAATGGAAGAGGGAACGCCCATGATCCCGCCAGGCGGCCGCGCGCGCTATACGTTTACTCCCCGTCCTGCGGGCTTCCGCTGGTATCACACTCATATTTTTGCAGGCAAAGACTTGCACAAAGGTCAGTACACCGGCGAGCACGGATTTCTCCTCATCGAGCCTCGCGACAACCCGGCCCGCTATGACCAGGAGTTCTTTCTCGCCCTGCACGACTGGGATGGCCAAATGCTGTCGAGCGGCGACGGCGCCATGGACCCGGTATACGAAGTATCGACCATCAACGGCCGAGTGTTAGGTTTCGGCGAGCCATTGCGGGTCAAGTCGGGCGAGCAGGTCCTGTTACATATTCTTAACTCGAGCCCCAGCGAAGTTCACTGGATCGCTCTCAGCGGCCATCAGTTCAAAGTCGTCGCTCTCGATGGCAACCCAGTCCCGCAACCACAAGTTGTGTCGATGCTTCGCCTGGCGCCTGCTGAACGTGTCTGCGCGCTGGTGGAGATGGATCATCCCGGGACCTGGGTGATGGGCGAAGTGCGCAAGCACATCATGGCTGCCGGTATGGGCATCGTGGTGGAATACTCTGGGAGCAGCGGAAAGCCGCAATGGAACCAACCCAATCAACTTATCTGGGACTACCTGCCGTTTGCCGCAGCAGATCCGTCACCCCCTCAGCAGCCGGACACGGTGACCATTCCCCTGGTCATTGAATCTAAATTTGCCGGCCATGGCGCCATGGATCACTGGACCATCAACGGCAAGTCTTATCCCGATACGGCGAGTCCGCTGTTGACCGCCGGCCGGCGCTATCGCTTGGCGTTCATCAATCGCAGCACCAACGACCATCCCGTTCATCTCCACCGTCACACCTTCGAATTGCGCCGCCTGCCTGGCCATCCCGAGGTTCACGGCATCTTGAAAGACACCATCCTGCTGGACGCAGGCACGCAAGTGGAGGTGGAGTTCACCGCCAACGATCCTGGTCCGACGCTCTTCCACTGCCACCAGCAGAACCATATGGATGCGGGCTTCATGATGCTCTTCCAATATGCGTAATTGGCTTTGCATTGTGGTGTCGCTCGCCGCGCTCGTGAGTGTGAAGCCGGTGCGTGCTCAGGGCAATTACGAAATCCAGGTATATGGGGCGGCTACGGTCGAGCCAAAGAGCACCATGGTTGAGCTTCATTCCAATTTCACCCCGGAAGGCGAGAAGTATGTCATCGACGGCGTGTACCCCACCAACCATCAATTGCACGAGACCCTTGAGATTACCCAGGGTTTGACCAACTGGTCCGAGGTGGGCTTTTACGTCTTTAGCAGTTGGCAGGATGGGCATGGTGTGCAGTGGGTAGGAGACCACATCCGTCCCCGCGTGCGGGTGCCGGATTCGTGGCATTGGCCTGTGGGGGTGAGCCTGTCAACCGAGATAGGCTATCAGCGTGCGGTCTATTCTCCTGACACCTGGACCTGGGAGATAAGGCCGATTGTCGATAAGTACATGGGCCGATGGTATTGGGCGGTGAACCCGGCGCTTGAGCGCACCTGGCATGGCCCTGATATCAAGCAGGGCATAGGTTTTTCGCCCGCGGTCAAGCTTAGTTATGATTTCAGCCGCAAGATCAGTGGTGGTATCGAATACTACGCGGACTACGGGAGGCTGGGTGCCTTTGATTCTTTGCACAATCAGCAGCAGCAAATCTTTGCGGTGACGGACTTGAACGTTTCTCCCAAGTGGGAGATCAACATCGGAGTAGGTGTAGGCCCCACAGCCTCCACCGATCATCTGATCATCAAAGCCATCCTGGGCCGCCACTTCAACTGGAAAAAACCGTCACTCCTCAACTAGCGAAGTCAGCACCTTCTGCGACTCCGGGGGATCGAAGAATTGTCATCCCGACCGGAGCGAAGCGCAGTGGAGGGACCTGCGGTCTGCGTTCTATAGACCTCCGCTCCGGGCGAGGTAACGCGCTTTTGGGCACTATCCCCGCACCAACCGCCGGGTGCCCCACATCTCGCTCGTTTTTCGCGAGATGTGGGATACCGCAAATCTCCCCTCAAGCCTGTAACGGTCCCCACAGCACCGTAGGGGTGCCCCATGTTCGCACCAGCGTACGTGGGCCGAATAAGATGGGCGAAGCCCAACGACAGCTTTATCTTTCCCCGCTCTTAGAATCGCAACGACAAACAACTAAGCCCGCCATCCATCTTCTGAAACTCCGACATATCCAACGCCAGCGGATCAAACCCGCGCTCCCTCAACTCCCCAACCAACCGCGGATACCCAGTCGCCACCAACACCCTGTCATTCACCCGAACGCAATTAGCCGCATAGCTCTCTTCCCGCGCGACCACGATTCGTTCATAGCCAGGAAACATCCCAACCATCTCTTCGATCACCACCAGCGTGTTGTCCCCAATATAAGAAACCCCGCTCTTAAGGTGAAGAATGCTCTCGATTCCGCGCACATCGACCACCTCAGACGTAAATCCAAAGCCAGCCAGATACGCAGCAAGCTGCCGCGCGCCCTCTTCATTCGTCCGTAGCGACACCCCAAGAAAGAAATGCTCCCTGGCCTCGCAAATATCGCCACCATCCAACGTCCCTGGCGTCTCAATCTCCGTGAGCGAAGGGAGGAATCGTTGCAAAATAGGCCGCATCGCCGCCACCTCGCCCTCGCGCGACCAAGCCCCGGGCCGGGTAAGAACCGCGCCGCGCGAAGTCACCACCGCAGTATCCTCAACAAACGTCGAGTCCGGATAATCGAGATCCGCCTCCAGCGTAGTAACGTTGAGCCCGCAAACCCGCAGCGCCGCGCAATACTCCGCATGCTGCCTCAACAACAGCTCAAAACGCGGAACACCCAGCTGGACCGTGGTAAGCCCCTCGGCAAAATTCCTTCCCGGAACACGAACAATAGCCTCAGTGAACATGCTTTTCATAAACCAGCTGTGCCGTCGCAATATCCTCGACCGCAATCCCGACAGATTTAAAAACCACCGGTCGCTCCCCTCGTTCAAGCGGTGTACCGTTCAACAACTCCCCAATCTCCGCCGTAATCTTCGCCTTTGCCAAAACAATGTCACCCGCCTCTTTCCCCGCCGCCGCGCGCGACTCAACCACCACTGCGCCGCGCATTGCTTCTTCATCCAGTTCGCGCCGATCGGGTGTAGCCGCGCCGATAGCGCACACCATGGCATGCGGGCTCAGCCATTTTCCTTTAAGGATTGGCTGTGGCGAGCTGGTCAGGGCCAGCACCACGTCCGCGCCGGATACCGCTTCTTCCGCCGTCGTCACCCGTGCCCCAATCTCGCTGGCGAATGTCTGTGCATGCTCCGGAGACCTGCTCCACACCCGAACCTCGGAAAACCGGCGCACACCCGCGAGAGCCCGCATATGCGACCGTGCCTGTACGCCACTGCCTAGAATAGCCAGCACCTTCGCCTGAGGAGCAGCAAGCTCATCAACCGCCACAGCAGACACGGCTGCGGTGCGCATTTCCGTGATCAGCCGGCCGTCCATGGTCATCAGCGGCTCTCCTGTATCCGAGCGAAAGAGCTGAATAACCGCCATGTGCGTATGCTTTTCGAGCTCTGCATTGCCAGGATAAAAAGTGACCATTTTAGCGCCCATCACGCTGCCGTACACGGCCGGCATCACACCCAGCCAACCGCCATGCTCTGCCACGGGAATAATGGTGCGTACCGGTTGCTGCACCCGTCCCGCGGAAAAATCCATCAGCGCTTTCCGCATAGCGGGGATCAGGTCCTGGTAAAAAAGCACCGCCCGCACTTGTTCTTCCGTCAACATGAAATCTCTTTCCGGAGCGCTCCTCGATGCTATCGCAGGCTACCATCGAAGCATGAATCTTGAGTCTAAGGATCCAATCGCACTCTTCAAAGAATGGCTAAAGGAAGCGGAGAGCAGCGAACCGAACGATGCCAACGCCGCAGCTTTGGCCACCGCGGCTCCTGACGGCCGGCCCAGCGTGCGCATGGTCCTGGTAAAGCGGGTGGACGAGCGCGGCTTCTGTTTCTTCACCAATGCGGAAAGCAGGAAGGGCATCCAGCTGCAATCGAATCCTTGGGCAGCGCTTTGTCTCCACTGGAAAACACTCCGCCGCCAGGTACGGATAGAGGGCCCGGTCAATGAACTCGAGCCTGCTGACGTAGACGCCTACTTCTACAGCCGCTCGCGCGACAGCCAGATCGGAGCCGCCGTCTCTCAGCAAAGCCGTCCGCTAGGCAGTCGTGAGCAATTGGAATCCCAGGTCCGCCGATTCGCCGAAGACCATCCGGGAGAAGT
>Ga0302325_10026040_pt1 | contig 12152 bp, 7 predicted proteins | sample Palsa_T0_2_FD_201948 | JGI IMG/M metagenome (GOLD analysis project Ga0302325, IMG submission 201948) | Peat permafrost microbial communities from Stordalen Mire near Abisko, Sweden - Palsa_T0_2 | ecosystem: Environmental > Terrestrial > Soil > Palsa > Peat permafrost | place: Sweden: Abisko...
CGTCCCGGTCGAAGGCAGACCCGTAGCCGCCGTAGGGACCCCGGTCGATCAGCTCGGCGGCCGCTCCGAACTCCTCGGCCAGGCCCAGGGCGGCGCAGGGCCGGTCGGAGAGGACGACGGTCACCGGAAGCCCCGCATCGAACATGGCCCGCAGGATCGTCCCGGATCCCGAGACAAGCACCGCGAGCCGCACGGCCTCATTGTAATGCGTGACCTCTTCTCCCCGGGAGGGCTGCTGCCACTACGAGCCCGTCACCTTGACGACCCAGGTGCACGACGCGGTCGCCTGCACCACAAGCTCCTGCGCCCCCAGGCTGGACTGGGTCGTGACCGACTGCCCGGACGCGCCGGTCTCGCTGATGGCGGCCGTTCCGGTCGGGGACGCTGACGACCCGGCCGGTGTCACGTACACCTCGAAGGAGGGACCTGCAGCCGGAGCGGGGGCGCAGCTGAACGCCCAGCCGATGCTCCACGGGGCGACCGTGGTCGTGAAGGCGGTGCTGGTCCAGTTCCCTTTTTGCTGGGGCGAGAGCAGGAGCACACGTGCCGGCCCGGCGGCTGCCCCCGACGCCGCGGTCGCAGTAGTGGACCCCCCGGCAACTGTGGTCGTTGTGGACCCGCCGGCTGCGGTGGTCGGGGCAGATCCGCCGGCTGCGGTCGTCGTCGTGGTGGCCGAACCGCCTCCAGCGGATGTCGTGGTCGTACTGCTTCCGCTCGCACCGGAGGCAGTACTCGCTGGAGGCAACGTTCCAGACGTCGTCCCTGTTGCGGTGGCTGTTCCGCTGCCGCCCGTATCCCCGTTGATCCACATCCCCAGGACGGCCGCGACGAGGACGGCCGTCAAAAGCTGCCAGGTCTTCCAGCTTCGGCGCTCCTTGATCTTGAACTCGCCGGGCTGAGGCGTGTGGTCCGCCGGCGCGATGGACGGGTCGGGGAGCGTCATCGAAGTGGCCCTGTCCGTGGACCAAGGCCGGTCAACTCAGCGTGCATGGCAGATCACAGGGAGCATCTCATCACCAGTCAGGTCGAGACTCCAGGCGATTCGGCATCGAACTGCGCGGAACGGTGCGCCTGGGCATAGAGCAACTGATCGGCGAAAGCGATCAGGAAGGTCCGGTTGTTGATGAGGGCACGATCCGCCGCGGTCGAGGAGTTCAATGAGCCGCCGATGTTACGCACGGAGTTGCCGGTCGTCAGTCCCTTGATCAACACACCCTGACTCGGATTCTGAACGTAGAGAACGGTCCTCTCATAGCTGGTGGATCCGTCGGTCATCTTCACCGGCAGGATCCAGTACACGATCGACCAGCTGCCATATTGCTGGGAGGTATAGGACATGGCCTGTCCGGTGACGCCGCCGACGAGGGCAACCTGGGTCACATCGGCCAGGGAGTATCCGTGGAATGTGTAGCAGGCCTGGATGCCAAAGGCGGAAAAACTGGAAAGGTCGGGCGTGTTGATGACGTCGGCCACGACGGTGGTGCTGGTGCGTAGCGGGCCGCCGCCTACGTTGTGAAGGACGTACCGATTCCACACGGACGAGTCGCCGAAGAGTGGCTTCGCCCATCCGAAGGTGGTCTCGTACTCCGCTGACCAACCGTCAGGGGCGACTGGACCCCTGACGTAGGCGTCCAGCTTGGCCTGGCCGGCGACTCCCGCCACGAGGTTGTAGGAGCGGAGCTCGACGTCGCCGAAGCCGATGATCAGGGACGCCACCACCACGACGACCACGGCCAGAAATGGTTTGGGCACGGCCAGTTTTGTCGGCCCCGGTTGGCGCTGGGCGGGATCGACCGCGGACGAGGAACCGCCTGCTCCGTTCAACAGGCCTTGGGTGCCGGTCGGGCCGACCTGGACACGCATCCCCAGGGGGCGGATCAACAAGAGCATGACAAGCACGCCCACGCAAAACAGGACGAGACCCACGAACGGGTGGAAGACATTGATGGCGATGGACTCACCCCACTCCTTTCCGGCGAAGAAGATGAAGGTGATGCGACCGAGGTTGAGGAGATAGAGAAGAAGCATGCCCCCGACGAGCCAGAGCACCTTGCGCACCATGGGACCCTTGACGATGACGGCGAACACCGAGCCGACCAGGAGGAAGCCGACCACGCTGTTGACCCCGGAGCACGCCGACACGATGCTGAGGGCAAAGGTTGTGCCGTGGTGGTCGATTGTGAAGAGCGGATTGCTCGTGGAGACGCCGGTGGGAGTGGCAAGATGCGTCCACACGGCGATCTTCTCCATGGCGACCAACGTGGCGTTGGTAAATGCGTTGAGAACCCCCAACAGGTACTTCTCGTAGGGGTAGGGCCAGGCCAGGAAGAGGAAGGCAATCGCCACCTTCTGACGCCAGAGGACCCGACATCCGAAGAGAATGGCCACGGCACCGGCAACGAAGATAGGGAGCGAGAAGAGGTCGACTCGGTAAAACCAGAAGAGGGTCGAAAGGCGGGCTGGAAGCAGCTCGTTGATGGCCACGGCGGCCACGACCAAGGGGATCCCGATGGTGTAGTCCAGCTGCCGGTCGTAGATCGCGGGCTCGGGCTTGAGGGGACGGGATCGTACGGCGGCCAACGCCACCGCCAAGGCCGGTACCAGACTGATGTATGCAAGCGGCGTCTGCTGATTGAGCGTGTCGAGCAGCGTGCTCAGCGAGTAGTTGTAGGCGACCAGCACGGCGCCGAACAGGACACTCAATTGGATCCACGTCCGGGTGGTCTGTGACGCCTCCGTCCAGCGTTCCTGCCAGGTTTCCAACGAGTCTGTGACGGCAGACCGAATGCTGGTCCGTGTCGGGACGTAGATCGTGTCGGTCACGGCGTGATCCCTCGCAGAGCTGTCCCCTGCCTCGGCGCCATGATCCCTGCTCGGCCGATCATCCGAATCGCCCGTGCACGTAGTCCGACGTCCTCGGGTCACGAGGATTGTTGAACACTTCTTCGGTCGGCCCGGCCTCGACGATGTGCCCGGGAGCCCCTTCGCTGTCGAGGAGGAAGAGTGCGCAGTTGTCGGACACCCGCTGGGCCTGTTGCATGTTGTGCGTCACAATGACGATGGTCAGTTCGTGGCTGAGCTCCTTGATCGTCTCTTCGATCACACCGGTGGAGATCGGGTCGAGCGCCGAGCACGGCTCGTCCATCAGCAGCACCCGCGGCTTGACGGCCAGGGCGCGGGCGATGCACAGACGTTGCTGTTGACCGCCCGAGAGGGCGGCCCCAGCCGCGTTGAGGCGATTTCTCGCTTCCCGCCAGAGCCCGGCCCTTTCGAGGCACTCCTTGACCAGGGCGTCGCGGTTGGCCACTTTGGTGCCCGAGAGCCTGAGACCCGCCAGGACGTTCTGGGCGATGGTCATGGAGGGGAACGGGTTCGGTCGCTGGAACACCATGCCGATCTTCAGGCGGGTCTCGGTCACCCGCAGGGCTGGCCCGTAGATGTCCACGCCATCGAGCTTGATCGATCCGGAGAGCGACGCTGATGGTATGAGTTCGTGCATGCGGTTCAGGATCCGCAAGAAGGTGGACTTTCCGCAGCCGGAAGGCCCGATCAGCGCGGTGACCTTGCCGGGCTCCATCTGCAGCGAAATCCGTTCGAGCACCTTGTGCGTACCGAACCATGCACTGACGTTCGCGGCCGCCAGGCTCGATGGGGCCGGCCCGATGGTCGGACTGGAGGGAGCCGGGACGCTCTGGGGGACGCCAGACTGCTGCAGAGTGGTCACGGCGCCACCCTCCGGCGTCTCACCCGACGGAGTCGAAGTAGTCCGACGGCGCCCAGCCCCACCATCACAAACCCCACCACGAGCACGGGGACGACGTCCGACGGCGTACCGGTAGCGGCGAGTCCATCGCCGCTTCCGGTGTTTCCCGTACCGCCCGTCGGATCCAGCGCTGCTGCCGTCGAAGCGGTCCCGGCAGTCGTCGACGTCGTGGAGCTGGAAGAGCTCCCGCTCGAACCGCTCGAACCGCTCGAACCGCTCGAACCGCCAGAGGCCGCGGCACCGGACGCGGAGCTCGTGGCCTCGGCATCCACCTGATTCGCCACCTTCAAGTCAGCGGCCACCATGCTGGAGGTCGGGGGTGCCGATCCCAAGGTCTCCTCGTCCGACTGACCCTCTGGCCCAACCACGAAGCGGATGTACTGGGCCAATTTCTGCGCCTTCGCTGCCGTCAGTCCGGACGTAGGCACGACGAGGTAGCTTTCGACCATCATGTAATTGTTGTAGGCGGTCGCGTTGTTCGAGTTGGCGGCAAAGGTCACCAAGTTCGTGGTCGGGTCCATGGTGGCATCTCCTTCGGACGATGCCGCGGCTGCTTCGGTCGGCTCGACGAATTTGCCGGCCGCATTCTGAATGGCTGCGGTTGGTACGTTCCACGGGGTCCCCTCCGGTGCGGCCGCCCACACCGAAGAAAGTGGGAAGACGTCGCCCAGGTTCCACGAGTTGGCCTCCGACGGGGAACCGGTCTCTGCGTCGAGGTTCAACTCTTTGCCGACCAGACCGGCGTCGCCACCAACGAAGGCGTGGCTGCCCTGGAAGGGCCACGTCTCCGAGGGGGTGTCACTCGAACTCGTTGCTCTGGCCGCCGGATTGTTCAACGCGTTGTCGAAGAGTTCTTTGGCGGTCGGATCGCTGTCCAGGAACGCCATCAGCGCCGTGTTCTCGGCCGATGGTTCGAGTGTCGAGGCCTGGTAGATCCCACCACTGGGCATCGGCTGGCCGTTCGACTGGGTCAGACGCGAGTCGGACCACCCGGTCAGGCTGCTCGGGAGACCCTGATTGGGGGACACAGACGAACTAGTGAGGTTGAAGGTGAAGAGCAGGGCCGCTTGTTCGGCCGTCAATGGGATGTCCGGACAAAGCGCTGCCGTCGAGTTTCCCGTGAGTTCGGTCGCGTTGCAGACGGCCAGAGTTGCGACGGCGACGGGTGTGGCGGCAAACGGCACGTAGGCGAAGGTCCGACCGTTGGCCGTGGTGGTGGCCGCTTCGCCGGAAGTCAGCGGGCGCTCTGAGACGACGAAGTCTGCGTCGAATTCGCCGGGCCCGGTGCCGGCGAAGTCACCGATGGCGCTGTCGAGATTGGCATCGGTATACGAGGGGTTCAACGGGGAGAGGCCCGGGTCAGCCTTCAGTAACACGTCGGTTACCGGAGTGAGGAACGAGCCACCTTCGCCCACCAGTGCCGTCGGATCGGTGTCGGACCCCGCCGGCGGCGAGAGCACCGCCACCGAGGCAGAGAGGGACAGCAGGCCAATGCCGAGCAGTCCCATGCTGCACCGGAGGGACGACCTTCCGATCACGATGATCCCCGATCTCGGCGGGGAGAGTGGAACCGGCGACGGCCGAGAACTCCGGCCACAAGGAGCAGAACGCCGATAACGAGAACCGGTAGCGCATCAATTCCCGTCGATGCCATGTCCGAGGTCGACACGAGAGACACCGAGGGATCAACACCGCCTGCGGCGCCGGCCGCTCCTCCACTGGCCTTCGCCTTCGCCGCCGCCGCGGCGGCGGCGGCGAGGGTGGCGGCACTGGTCGCGGCTGTATTCCCATTGACTGTGGCCACGTTCGCTGCACCGGGCGGAGCCGGCGGAGCCACGCCGTTCGTCACGCCGCAGGTCGGCGTGGTCTGGCCGGCCTGCACTTCGGTAGGTGTGAGATCACCGCACGAATAGGCGGCGCTTTCTGCTGTTGTCGGGTCGACGGCTCCCGGAACATTGGCGATGACCTGATCGATGCCATAGCGCTCCAGGGAGAGACCCAGGGTGGCATAGCCGAATTTGGGGGCGGCCTGTTGACCCAAGGTAAGCACGTAGTTGACGAACTGGCTCATCGTGTCCCCCTTCGCAGAGGACCATCCCTTGGTGGGAGTCAGCAGGTAGCTGTAGGTCGACGGGTTGTACACGTTCGGACCTAGTCCGTTGAAGTTGAGCTGGTGCGTCCCGTCGGCCAGCTGGGTGGCATAGGCGAGAGCAGACGCGACGTTCACCGGCGTCGGCAGGGTGAACTTGGCGCTGGCGTTCTGCACCTCGGCGACCGCTTTGGCCGGATTTGAGCCGGTGAAGCCCGAATCGTTGGCGTAGTTCACCTGGACGGCACCGATGGCACCGGCGTTGTTCACCACGTTGGAAGTCACCGCCGATGTCGACTGCTCGTCGTATCCGTTCCCGGGTGCCTCCCAGTTCGACCCGGGGGTGGTGGCCGATATCGGCACACCACTGGGCGGCACACCGTTCGCAGCCATGTTCTTGGCGTACGCCGCCCACACGGCGGGTTGCTCATCGATGCAGTACTCCTCCAGCACGAAGTTCGTCCCCGCGGGATCGCTCTCGGTAATGGGGAGAACCGGGAGATTCGGAAGCGTGACGCTGGCATTTGCCCCGTTCTGCTTGAGCGCAGGATCGTCCCAGTTCTTGATCTGACCGGTCAGGAGAAGGCACGCGGTGTAGCTGGTCAGCTGAAGGGTCGAGGTGAGGCCCGGAATGTTGTACATGAACGCCACGCCAGCGGCAGTGATCGGAATGAACTCGAAGGGAAAGGACGGCGGCGTCGTGCCCACGCTGGAATTCACGTACCCGGTGTCACTGACGGCGTAGTCGACCGTTCCATTGGTGAACTCGTAACGCCCCTGGCCCGAAGAGCTCGGCGTGTAGCTGACGCTGAAGTTGTACGGGGATTGCCCGACCTGGTCGGCCCAGTTGGTCACCGCCGGGGACGCGAAGGACGAGCCGTTCCCGGCGATGCCAGTTCCGGCCACGAATGGCTGCTCGGTGACCGGAGGTGGCGTGGCGGACGAGAGCGGCCACGTGGTCGTGGTCGTGGTCGACGTCCCGCTGTCACCGGTGGCAGGACCACCCGCATCTGCGCCCGCCGGAGTCCCCGCGGCCAAGAGCGCCAGCAGCCCCCCCACACCGATCAGCGCGAACGTGCGCCGCGGCTGTCGGCGCGCCGGCTGCGTGGAGCGGGTCTGGAGAAGGAATGTCAAGGGAATTTTCACCGGGATTGGCTCCTTTGGAGTCTGCGCGAACAACACGTGATGGTCGGGTGGCGGAGATGGCGACAGGGCATCACTCGTCCGCCGATCGGCTCCGGTGCCACAGCGAGAAGGATCGACGGCGCGAGCCGCCCGATCCGAGCAAACGAGCCAGGATGAACAGGGTCAGTACCAAACTCATGAGGACGAACGCAGCGCCCCAGCCGACGGAGATGGCCTTGGCCGACGGCTGGAACACCTGCTCGAAGATCCGAAGGGGCAGGTCATCCTGGTTGCCGTGGATCGGATTCCAGTTGTAGTGCGGACCTCCACCGGCCGTGAACAGCACTTCGGCCGTCTCACCGGCGGTGCGGGCCACGCCGAGGATGCCCGCCGTGATCAGTCCGGCGCGTGCCGTGGGCAGGACGACACGGAGGGCGACCCGCCATTGCGGCGCGCCGACGGCAAGCGCGGCCTCTCTCAGTGAACCCGGTACGACCCTGATGACCTCGAGCGCGGCTCGGCAGGTGACTGGAATCATCATGATCGACAGGGTGACGGCCGCCACGAACCCGGACTTCCCATTCACGCCGTGCGGGATCACCCACAGGATGTAGATGAAGAGACCCGCGATGATGGAGGGGGTACCGGTCATGGCATCGACGATGTTGCGAACGAGTCGGGAGAGCATGCTGCGCGACTCGACCATGTAGGTCGCCGTGAGGAACGCGATCGGGATGGAGATGAGGGCAGCGATGCCGACCTGCTCCAAAGTGCCCACGATGGCCGCACCGACCCCATAGGCGTCGCCCGACCTGCCGCCCGTCATGTCGTTGATCAGGAAGTGGGGAAAGTTGGCGAACACGACCGGTGCCCCCTTCGCCACGACATAGAACACGACGGCGAGTAACGCTACGAGAGCAACGACGGCACCGGTCCATACGGCGACGGTGGCCAGACGATCCTTCATGAGGAGAACTCCCGCCCGACGCCACACGAGGATGCCGTAAAACGTGTAGCCGAGGACAGCCCAGCAGAAGACGAAGCCGAAGCCGAAGGTGATGCCCGCCAGGCTGAAGAGGAGCCAGACCGCCGCGAAGGCCGCGACCGCGGCCCCGACAAAATCGATCACTCCCTCACGGGATACGCGTCGCTTTCGGTTGGGAGCATCGGGCGGGAAAGCCGCCGGTACCCGCATTTCGTCCACCAGGAGGTCGGCCATTAGCCCTGCCCAACCGAACGACGAGCCACGAACCTGCCGCCCAGACTGAAAAGCAGCGTGGTGGCAAAGAGGGTGAGTCCGGCGAGGGTCAACTCACTCTGGCTGTGGACATCGGAAACGGGAAACGTGTCGGCAATTTGCTTGGCGATGTCCCCATTTCCCGGTCCGAGAATGGCCTTGCTCACCACATTGTTGTTGGAAAGGACGAGAACGACGGCCATCGTCTCACCGAGCGCGCGGCTGATGCCCAGGAGCACGCCACCGACGACGCCGTTGCGAGAGAAGGGCAGGATGACGTCGGTGATGCTCCCCCAGCGCGTGCCGCCCAGTCCGAAGGCTGCTTCACAGGCGTCTCGAGGCGCTTGCGCCATGACTTCCCGACTGACCGAGGCGACGACGGGGATGATCATGATGGCCACGATGAGGCCACAGACGAAGACTGAGTCGGAGTAATTGCTCGGCTCTGTCGTGCGGAAGATGGGAATGAAGCCAAGGTGCTCGGCGATCCAGGCGACCGGCGCGTGCACATAAGTGTTCAACGCTTCGAGTCCCCAGAACCCGAAGACGATGCTCGGCACGACAGCCAGCAGATCCACCAAGGCCGTGAGCCACGCACGGAGCCTGGGCGGGGCGTACTCGTTGATCATGAGGGCGATGGCCAAGGCGATCGGAAGGGCCACTGTGATGGCGATCGTGGCGATGATGACCGAACCCACGAGAATCCCGAGCACTCCGGGGTGGATGGGAGTGGACCACACGGTCCCGGTGAAGAAGTCCAGCTTGAAGGTGCGGAGCGCCCACCAACTGTGGACGGCGAGAAAGGTGAGAATGGAGAGAAGCAACACGAGCACGATCGCACCGCTGGCTGCCAACAGGGCACGGAACGCTCGGTCCATGCTGGTCAGGCCAGCCGTGAGGACGAGCGGGGTTTCGTCGACCGGTTCTGCGTCCACCAGGGCGTTCGGCGGCGCGGCGAGCGTCACCATTGAGGGTGCCCAACAGCCGGTTCACGGTGCCGCAGGAACGGCGCCACCTCACGAGGAGAAAGCGGGTCAGAAAGGCTCATGCCGGTCTCCTCACCCGGCCAAGGATCCGTCGAAGGCGGCGTCGCCGTAGGTGAAGATGCCCCCGTCCGAGGCGACCAGCCAGTACCCCTTGCCGTCAGAGGTCGCCGTCATGCCGACGATGGGCTTGTTCAACTGGAGCGACCCCGTCGAGCCGTAGAAGGCGGCGTCGCCGTAGGTGAAGATGCCCCCGTCCGAGGCGACCAGCCAGTACCCCTGGCCGTCAGGGGTCGCCGTCATGCCGACGACGGGTTTGTTCAGGGTGGGGCTCGCACCCGACGTGGTTGCGGCTCCGGTGGTCGCCGACGGCGTGAAGGTGACGGTCACGGACAAGCCGGCGAGTTGCAAGTTGTCCGTGATGTCGGTCGCCGTGAAAGTCACGCTCTCGGCTTTCTTGTCCGTCACCGTGAAGCTGGCGGCACCCGTCGCGTCGGTCACGGCCGTGAGTGGCGCTACGGCCGCGTTGAGTGACGAGGGGACCAAACTGACCGTCTTGCCTGCGAGTGGCAAACCGTTGCCGTCATTGAGGAGCACCTGCACGGTTGCGCTGGAGCTGCCGTCGGCCGGAACGGCCGTGCGGCTGGCCGTTATGTCGGAATCGTCGAGAGTTGGTGACGTGGGAGTGGGAGTGCCAAAGGTGACTTGCACCTCCTCACCGACCAGGGGGAGGTCGTCGGTGATATCGGTAGCCCGGTACCGGACATTTTCCGAGGTCGTGTCGGTGACCTTGAAGGTCGCCTGGCCTGCTGAGTCGGTCGCGACGCCCGATGCCGAGTCCGGAGTGATCACGGACGAGCCGTTCAACGCAGCCAATCCAACCATGACGCCGGAAACCGGGTTGTTGTTGTGGTCTGCCAGCGTCACCGTGATCGTCGACGACGAGGTGCCATCCGCCAGGACACTGGTGGGATTGGCCTGCACCGAGGACTGACTCACCTGGACGGCCGTCGAAACGAATGTCGCGCTCGCGGTCGCGGCCACCGTGACGTTGTCGGTGGTATCGGTCGCCGTATACGTGATCGACTCCGCAGTGGTGTCGTTGGCGTCGAACAGGATCTGGCCGCTTGCGTTCGTCGTCGTGATCACGGCTCCCTCGGAATCCTGCGAGGGATTCACACGGGCCGTATTCGACGCATTCGACGTGCCGAAGACGACGCCGGTGACGGTCACGGACTTTCCCTCCTGGGGGTTTCCGAACTGATCCTCAATCGTCACGACGATGCCGGCGGCGGAGACCCCGTCGGCGGGGACCATCGGCGGGCTTTCCGCGATCGACGACCGGGAGGCGGACACCGCAGGTACCTGGAAGCTCACCTGGGTCGTCGCTGTCAGGGAGAGGTTGCCGTCCGAGCTGTCGATTGCGTTGAATGTGGCCGTTTCGACAGTCGGGTCGCTCACCGTGAATGTCGCCACTCCGTTGGAGCCGGTCGTTTGCGAGCTGGGCGTGATCACCGCCGTGGTGGAAGAAGACCGGAGGGTGACGGCCTTCCCGCCGACGGGACTGGTGCCTTCGAGCAAGGTGACATCGACGGTCCCGGATGTCTCCGATACGCCACTGCCCGAGGTGGCGACGGTCGGCGTCGTCGTCGCTACGGTGGACTGCGAAGCCGAAACGGTGAGGGTTCCGAACGTGACACTGACGCTCTGTCCACTGAGGACAACGTCGTCAGAGGAGTCCGTCGCCGTGTAGGTCACGGTCTCCGCCGCACTGTCGGACACGGTGAACGTGGCCTGACCCTGGGCATTGGTCGTGGCCGAGCCACTCGATGCAGGCACGATCGCGGACGATCCGGACCCCTGAGCGAGTGAGATCGCCTTTCCGGCGATCGGCTGCGGAGCTGCTCCCTGGTCCTTCAGGGTGACAGTGATGGTCGTGCTGCCGCTCTCGGGCACCGTCGTGCTGCCGGCTCCGATGGAGGAATTGACGACGGAGGGCACGGGCGCACTGAAGGTGACCGCAGCGGCCTGGGCCACCGCCACGTTGTCGGTTGTGTCCGTTGCCGTGTAGGTGACTGATTCGGCGGTGTCGTCGGTCACGGTGAAGACCGCCTGCCCCTGTTCGTCGGTCGTCTCCGTGGAGCCGGCGGAGCCGTTGACCGCGATGGTGGAATGGCCCGAGCCCGCCGACAGCGTGACGGATTTCCCACTGGTCACCGGGTTGTCGTTGGTGTCCTTCAGCGTCACCGTGATGGTGGAACGGTTCGCTCCGTCTCCGACCACGGTGGTCGGGCTGGCGGCGACGGTCGAGTTCGTGACCGAGGTCGACGCAAGCGGCGGAGGCGATCCGTCGCCCGGGTTGTCCCCCAACTCCTGCCCGTCGCCGACCACGATGTTGAACGGTGCCGAGAACAAGTGGGGGTAGGAGAACCCCCCGCCACTCTGTGGGTCAGCGGCGAAGATGCCGATGACGCACTGATTCGGCGCCACGTCGCATTTGCCGACCATGTTGGGCGCTCCGAGGGTCGTCGCGGCGGGGAGGTCATAGACGAGAAACCCCGTGTCGTCGAGCGAACCGTCCATGGACTTCGGCTGGGACTGGTCCTCTGTCCCGTGCTCACAGCCATTGGACGTGGTGGGCAGGTTGGCGACGAGGCCGTCGGGATCGCTGCACTCCTCGACGTAGTAGAAGCCGGTGGGGTTACCGCAGGTCTGGTTCAGCGCTGCATACTGGGATTCACAGAGGGTGGCATTGCTCAGCGAAGCGTTGGCCGTGACCGAGACCGTGATCGTCTGACCGCTGGTGTAGGGAGTCCCTGCGGTCACTGTCCCGTTTGTGGAGAGGGTGGTGAACCCGTCAGCGCTGACGAGGTCGGCTGCCGCGTGGGGTGTCACGCTGATGAAGGCGACGAGGGCCGAAAGGATAGCCAGGAACGCCGTCAACGACACCAGCGC
>Ga0302325_10026041_pt1 | contig 12152 bp, 10 predicted proteins | sample Palsa_T0_2_FD_201948 | JGI IMG/M metagenome (GOLD analysis project Ga0302325, IMG submission 201948) | Peat permafrost microbial communities from Stordalen Mire near Abisko, Sweden - Palsa_T0_2 | ecosystem: Environmental > Terrestrial > Soil > Palsa > Peat permafrost | place: Sweden: Abisko...
AAACGCTCCGCGACGCGAATGGTTAGTGGCCGCAAGCATTTGTGAAACACGGCAGGCAGCCACGAAAGAAGGACACGCACCTCTTGGAGCCTGCGCGTACAGCCGCCCCGCTTCCTCGTACTGCGCCTGACTATGGTATACGCTTGCAAGATTGTTGAGGGTCATCCCGACGTCGGGATGACTCATTCCGAACGCGTTCGTTTGAATAGTCAAGACTCGCCGGTACAGTGCATACGCCCTCCTGATACCGCCCTTGGTCGCGGTGAACGAGCGCCAGGCCAACGATGCTCGGCGCGATGTTGATGTGATCCGGCCCAAAGGCGGTCTCCCGAATCGCGAGTGACCGCCGTAGGGATGCCTCGGCCAGGTGGTATCGGCCTTGGCTCCATTTGACGAGACCCAGATAATACAAGGTACGCGCAACCTCGGCGTCACGCGGTCCAAGAACCCGTTCGTAGATCGTGAGGGCCCGCGTGTACAAGTCTTCGGCTGCAGCTATCGCTCCGCGCCGATGCAGGTAGACCGCGCATTGACGCGCGAGGGTCGCCGCGGGCAAGAAGGCCGAATCCGCCGGCAGCGCGTCCAGCGCTTCCCGCGCGTGAGTCAACAGCCGCTCGGACTGCAGCCACGTAGCCGGCAGGACGAAGCTGCGCATCATGTGCATTGCGCGAAGCGTATCACGTCGCTCGAGGTGGCGCATCGGTCGGAATGTGTCAAGCGCTTCGCGAGTAGGCTACACCGCCATCGAGCGGGAGAACGCCGCTACGACGCCATGGTGGTAGATAACCCAGATGTCCGCTTGCGACATTTCGGCCTGCAGCGGCTGATACCGAACGACGTCGAAGCCGCATGCCGGATGAGACTTCGCCGGACCGAGAACGCGCTCCACGGAGATGCGTGAACTGCCGATGCCGAGGTCGGTGCCCAGTTGGGGCGCGTGGGAAAGGGTAGCCAGCGGCTTCGGCGCCCGCGGAGCGTCGCCTAGGACGGCAGTGAAGTCGGATTCTGCAGCTTCACTGCCTGCGTGCAAGACCGCGATGTGCCCGTGCGCTACAGTGGCAGCGGCGTACCAGAAGAGGGAGCTTTTCGCGGCGACGGTTGTGAGTTGGCCCAGAGGGGCTCGAACGTCTGCGAGGTCAAAGTGCTTCGTTTCGGTGATAGGTACCACACTGGGTGCAGTCGCGTGAGTCCAGGGGGCGAGGGCCGTTGCAGCGCAACGCACCGAGGGAATCGACTTCGCCCAAGCGATGAACGCGTGTCCCGGTGGGAGGTCGGCCATGGCGGCGCGCTTCGCCACGTGTATCAGCCGCACCCGCGACGAGCTCTCCACGAATCTAGGCCGGGTTCACTTATCTGCCAACCAGCATTGAAAGTCTTGAGGTCAGGAGCTTCGACATAAATCCGGCGGGGTACATCGTGGAACTTGGAACGTCCGTCGGGAGATCGGCATTCTCGGGCTTGAATTTCGTACAAATACGCCATTGCAAGGGAGGCATGTCGCCCTGAAATCGCGCTCGATACACGGGTACCCAGTGCTTGACATCATCGAATCGCATTAGCATGGCCGAACCACAACAGGTAGCAACAACTCGGCTCGTTGTCGAGTTTTCTTCGATCTTGTAGTCTTTTAGAAGCTCGGCACCCTTTGAGTATTGTATGCGATCTTTACGGTAAAGAACGTAGGCGGTTCCACCATCTGGGCATAGAATTGGAACAGCGTTAGTCAATGCCTCAATCCGCCGGGACCCTTCCTGGCATGAGTCGCAGTAGCAGACGACAGTCGTAATGGGGCGACCAGAAGCTTCAATTTCTACGCATCCGCACGAGCAACGGGCGGTTCGCATACCGCCGCCTTGAAGGCTGGATCGAGTGAAGCCGGGATTCCCCATGCGACGCTGTTATTCGAGTCCGCCGGATGATTCCGGCAGTTTCCAGCGTCTCAGCGACCCGCTCGGTTCGATCGGCGCGAAACGGGACGTTTGAGTGCTGCTTGGCGCCTTCCGTTTGGGAACGTGCGCTAGCCCCTCGAACCGCCGTTTCGTATCGACAATCCCGGCATACGTGCAAAGAGCGGCGGGTCCGATCCCAGCAGGTGAAACGGAACAAGCCACCGCTACGTTGGGAAATTGAAATGCGACGGGCCCTCAGGATCGTGGGGCTTCTCAGCGTTGCCGCGTGGGGAACGCTCGTCGGTCATGCCGTGACGTACCTTCTCGAAGGTCGAGCGCTGGCCGATGGTCGTCACGGCTACTTCTCGCCCGTGCTCGAGATCGTCTTCGCGGTGGCCGCGCTGTCCGGCGCGGTTGTCGTCGCGCGGGCGATAAGGGCGTCTGGGGATCGTCGCGTGCGTGAGACGCCGTCCTTGCCGGTGTTGCCGTCCCTGCCGGCCTTCTGGATGATGCTCGCGACGCTCCAAGTCGCAGGATTCGCGGCGCTCGAGTCCATCGAAGGCAATCCGCCCGACGCTTTCGGCTGGTGCGTCGAGGTCGTGACTGCACTCGTTGTCGCCGTCGCGCTCACGCTCTTCCTCGGGTTCGTGGAGCGCTGCGCGGCCGCGATCGCGGCGACGTATCATGGGCGCGCGCGAGGCCTCAGCCCGATCCGATTGCGCGCGGCTGCGCGGCCGCCTCTGCAGCTCGCCGTCTGCGCTGGGATTCACCGTTTCAAACGACCCCCTCCACTCGTCATCGACTAACGTCAAGCCGCATCCGCGCTCGGCGGCATGCGGCCCGTGTTTGCAGGTGATTTTGGGGAGGCTGCCCTGGTGTTTTCGGTTGTTCGATTCGCATTGTGCGGCGCGCTCGCCGCGCCGATCGTCACGCGGCGCGCGAAACGCGCGCTTTGGCGTGCGGTCGTGCCCGCGGCCACACTCATTCTTGTGTTCGTGCCCACCGCCGCACCGGCACATGTCATCTGCGGAAACCGCGTCTTCCCGGCAACCCTGACAATGGACGATCCGGGTGTCGGCGACGAGCTATCGCTGCCGACTGTTCAACTCATCCCAGCGCCAACGGGCCAAGACATCACGTACGCCTATGAGTGGGACAAGACCATCACGCGTGACTTGGGTGTCGCCATCAATGGCGACTATGTCTCGCAACGCAGCGCGATCCAGGGCGGTAACGGCTGGGACAATACCACGCTCACACTGAAGGACGAGCTTCCTTGCAAGGCGCGGCACGAGCTCGCTTGGTCGATTGGTGTCGTTCGCGAACTGCCCGGAACCGGCGCGACGCAATTGAGGAGTTCGGGCGCGATCGATACGATCGGCAGCACGGCGCCGACGTTTTACATCGGCAAAGGGTTTGGCGATCTACCCATCGGCGCTTTGCGCCCACTTGCTATCACGGGGGAGCTGAGCCGCCAGTTCTCCGACTCGCCGGCCACGAGTCCGAGCGCATGGAACTACGCAGCGTCGTTGCAATATTCAATGCCCTATATGCAGCAGCACGTGAAGGCGTTGAAGTTGCCGCAATTCATGACTCGTTTGACGCCGCTCGTTGAGGTTTCCATGAGCAGCCCAGGCAGCGGCTCAGCTACGGGGACCATCGCTCCGGGCCTCATTTACTCCGCCCAAACCTGGCAGCTCGGCGTCGTGGCGATCGTCCCTGCCAACGCCGCTACGCGGCAGACGCAGAGCACGGGCTTCCTCGTTCAATATCATCTTTTCCTCGACGACTCAGCTTGGAAAACGTTCTGGGGCAAGCCCATCATCAACAAGGACCTCTGGAAATGACAATAACACGCGTACTTGCGACGGGTTGCGTCGCCGCCGCGCTGCTCCTCTATGCCCTCCCGGCGCAGGCGCACGCTTTTCTCGACCATTCCGACCCAGCCGTCGGCAGCACGGTACCGGCCACGCCTGCGGTCATTCATTTGTGGTTCACGCAGCAGCTGGAGCCCGCGTTCAGTTCGGTAACGGTAACCGATCCATCGGGAGCCACGATGAATGCGGAGCCGGCTGCGGTCGACTCGAGCAACGGTAGCGAACTCGACGTGAAGCTGAAACCGCTAGCCCCCGGCACGTATACGGTGAAGTGGCACGTCCTGTCGGTCGATACGCATACGACCGAAGGCGACTTCACCTTCCACGTAGGCGGCAAGTGAAGGCGTAATGGATCTGCTCTTGATTGTGTCGCGTACGCTGCATTTTGCAGCGACCGCATCGCTCGAGGGTACATTCGCATTTTGGTGCTACATCGCGCGCCCGGCTTTCCGCCGAGCGAAAGCGGCGCCCGCCTTGGAGGCGCAGCTCGATCGGCGCCTGCTCCTGCTCGCCTGGGCGAGTCTGCTGATCGCCATCCCGAGCGGCGTCGCCTGGCTCCTCGCTGTGGCTTCGCAGATGAGCTCACAACCGCTGGGCGCCATCCTGCCGAGTGGAGTCCTCGGTGTCGTCTTGACGCATACCCAATTCGGCGAGGACTGGCGGCTTCGCGGCGCGCTCTGTGTCGTGCTTGCGGTTTGCCTTGCTTTGCAAGGGCGCGTTTGGAAACAGGCCTGGAGGTGGCTCGGATTGGCGTCGAGCGTCGCCCTCGTCGCCTCCCTCGCCTGGGCCGGCCATGGGGCGGCGGCTGAGGATGTGCCGTGGGATGCCATCCATCTTCCGGCCGACCTCTTGCACCTGGTCGCAACGGGCGCATGGCTCGGCGCGCTTTTCCCACTCGTTCTGTTACTTGCCGTTACGCTGCGCGACGACAGCCCCGAAGTGCTGGAGGTCGCGCGCGTAGGGACCCTGCGCTTCTCGGCGCTCGGCATCACGTGCGTGGCACTGTTGGTCGCGACTGGGCTCGTCAACACGTGGTTTTTGTCCGGCACAATTCCTGCGCTGATCGGAACGCTGTACGGCCAACTGCTTCTCGTCAAGGTGGCGTTTTTTGGGATCATGGTTGCAATCGCCGGCATCAATCGGAATCGGCTGACACCGTATCTGGAGCGGATCGCGAGCGTAGCGTCCCTGAGATTGAACGCGATCCGGCGGCTACGCCGCAACGCAGGCATCGAGGTGAGCCTGGGGTTCTTGGTGCTCGCGATCGTGGGGATCATTGGCGTGTTACCGCCTGGGCTACACACCGAACCGCAGTGGCCGCTCCCGTTTCGGTTCGACTTCAACGAACTCGTCGCAGGGGCTCAGACGGCCCTCGTCGTCGCGACGATCCTCTTCGTCGCTTGTCTCGCATTCGGTGTGCTCGCTGCCGAGAAGAAACGCTATCGCGGAGCGGCGGTCGCGCTTGCAGGCGTCGTCGTCTTCGCCGGCATCGGCTGGGTTGCGCTGGAACCCGGGATCGTTGTCGCCTACCCGACCAGCTTCTATGCCCCAACCCAGCCGTATGCGGCTCCGTCGATCGCGCGCGGTGCGCCGCTGTATTCCACGAATTGCGCAGCGTGCCACGGAGTCAGTGGCCGCGGAGACGGCCCGCTTGCCGGCAGCCTCCCGATCCGGCCGGCCAATTTGACCGAGTCGCACACCTTCGCTCACAGCGTCGGTGATATTTATTGGTGGGTCAGCCATGGCCGCGCCAATGGCGTGATGCCGGGTTTTGCCGACAAGCTGACGCCAGACCAGCGTTGGGACCTGATCAATTTCGTGCTGGCGCGCGCCGCCGGCGTTCTGACAAACGCTGCGGGCTCACAGGTCACGACCGCCGCGGCGCCGCCACTCCCGGATTTCGCCTTCGAGCAGCAGGGGGCACAGAATACCTTGAGCCAGACGTTGAAAACGGGACCGGTGCTTCTCGTCTTGTTCGCACCGCCAACGCCGCTGGCTCGGCTCGAGCAGTTAGCGACACTGCAGCCTCGCCTCGGCGGGGCCGGCCTGCGCATCATTGCGGTCGGCATCGTGGAGCTAAGCGGCAAATCGGTAGCGAGCGCGGCGTCCGTGGCGCCCGTCGTCGTCAAGGTCTCAGACGATGTTCGAGCCACGCTCGCTCTGTTTCGCTCGCCCGCGGATGGTGGCGAGACCGAACTCATGCTCGATCGTGGCGCGAGCGTCCGTGCGCGCTGGACGACCAGCGGAACAGGCGGCCTCGCCGATGCGGCCACCCTCAGCTCCGATGCCGTGCGCGTTGCAAGCATCCCGGTGGCGGCGGCAAACCACGCCGGCCACGCTCACTGATCGTCGTCGCCCAAATCGGCGCGGGAGTCCCTCCTGTCTACGGCACGCCCGTGGGCCCCGTTCAGGTCAGTAGCGGACGGGTAATGCGAGACTGCGCTAGCGCGAGCCGCTTACGAATACGCTATCGCGCTCGTAAAAACGCCACGCTCGGCTTCGCTCGCGGCTTAGGCCAATTCGGGTAGTCGCCGATACAACGCCGCGATATTCGGAATCAGACACGCCGAGCCACAACGCAGGATCCGTGCACAAATCAACCCCGTCATTGCGCAAATCGATCGCCATTGCGAGGGTGAGACGTCCTGGCCCACGCGCGAGATCTCGCAGTGATGAAGAGCTGTGCCGCTGCTTCATAAGGTCGATTCCTTCGATTGGTTCGAGCGCGCGAATCAAGACGCCCGCTCCTACGCCGGGTCGTTCGCTGGAAACGTTCAGGCAGTAGTACATTCCGTATATGAAATACACGTACGCGTGGCCCCGTGCCAAGTACAGCGAAGCGTTTCGTTGCGTCTTGCCGCGAAACGCATGGCCTGCCGGATCGCCGACCGGATAGGCCTCGGTTTCCACGATGCGGCCGCTCGTTCGCCGTCCACGAAGATCATGCACCAACATCTTGCCGACTAGAAAGCGGGCAAGCTTGATGGTATCGACGGGCAAGTCCCTCGTGCGAAGCCGCCCGATCGACCCAACTCCGTTCCCAAGGCCTTCCACCGACTGAGGATAGCACGTTCCCGGGCCCATCGACGCCGAGGCCTCAGAGTCCCCACGTCCGCGGAGACCCCCTCGGGGCTATCGCCAGGAGGGCAGTTTCGGGAGGGCAGTTTCATTAGGGCAGTTTCAGGAGGGGCGGGTTCAGGAGGGCACTTTCAGCAGGCCACTTCCAGGTACTCCACCGGCCGTCACTCGTTTGCTAGGATTCGGGTGAACGGCGTTTGCTATCCGCAATTGGGGCGATTGATGAACGAAGGGCAAGTCGAACTCACGAACTATCCGATGCCGCCGCTGAAGGGGTTCGCCATTGCGCCTCTCGCCGTTATCGGGATCGAGCGGCCCGTTCTATTGTGAGCGACGCGTGAAAGCTTCTGTCGTGAGTGCGTACGGCGGTCCGGAGGTGATGAAATATCAGGACATGCCGGATCCCAAGCCGGGCGCGGGCGACGTCGTCGTCAAGGTGGCCGGCATCGGAATCAACCCCGAAGACATGCTCGAGCGCAACGGCAACCTGAAGGATCAGTGGCCGTTGCACTTCCCGGCGATCATCGGCCTGGACGTGTCCGGAACGGTGGTCGCGACAGGCGACGGCGTCACCGACCTCAAGGTCGGCGACCGTGTCTGCGGATGGTCGTACCACACGTACGCTGAGATGGTCGCCGACAAAGCGAGTCTTTTCGCCAAGGTTCCGGAGACGATGGACCTGGTCGAGGCGGCGGCGATTCCGCTCGTCGGCGTCACTGGCAGCCAATTGATCTCCGTCGCGAGCGGGTTGCAGCCCGGCCAGACGGTGCTGGTTGCCGGCGCGGCGGGCGCCGTCGGTCGTTCTGCCGTCTACATGGCCAAGGTATCCGGCGCGCGCGTGATCGCGGGCGTGCAGGGTTTTCAGCTCGACCAGGCGGCCGGCATCGGCGCGGACGAAGCGATCGCCCTTGACGACCCGGCCGCCTTCGCGACCATTCCGCAAGTCGACGTCGTGGCGAACACGCTTCGTGGGAAAGCGGCGACGGATTTGCTCGCAAAGGTTAAGGACGGCGGCACGTTTGCATCGGTGACGGGAGAGCCCGACGGCACCAAGGACTACCCGAAGGTACGCGTCGTCTCGTTCGTCTCAAAGCAAGACCGAGCGGTCATCGCCTTCATGGTCGATGCCGTAAACGCCGGCAAGTTGGGGATCCCGATCGGGCGCCGCGAGAAGCTTCAGAACGCGGGCGCCGCGCAGGCCGCGTTCACGAAGGGCGGTATCGGTAAGGTGCTGCTCGTCCCGTGAGGAAGCTCCAGTTTTCTCTCGACGACGCTCGCACCCGCTGCAGGAGTGCTGCGCGAACGGCTGCGTCAAGCGTCGATATACACACTCTCTATCCGAATTGGAGTCGTTCGTGAACAACGTGCAAGTCGAGCAGACGACCTATGAGATGCCGCCACGGGAGGGATTTACCGTTACACATTTCCTCACCGTCGCCGACATCGACCGATCGGTTCAGTTCTACGAGAAGGTCTTCGGAGGTGAAATTTTGAGCAGAGGCGACAGCCGCGGTGCGCCAGGGTACATCCGGATCGCGAACACCTGGCTCATTGTCAACGTCGGGGGCGGCCCGACTCCCGACAAGCCGACGGTAACGCTCAGCGTCCCCGCCGACCCAGACGCGACCAGCAGCTTCATGAATATACGTGTCGCGGACATTCAAGCGTGCTATGAACTATGGCGAAGTCGCGGAGCCGAGTTCATCACGGAGCCAAAGGACAAGTATGGGGAGACGCGCTGCTACATCCGCGACCCCGATGGGTACATCATAGAGGTCGGGCAAAGCAAGCCGGACTTTACGTACGGTTAAGACTCGGCCCAGCGGGTGTTCGCACGACCGCCGTGGCTCTCGAAAACGAGCGGGGATGAGCTAGCACGGGCGCCCGACCGTGGAATCATCGTGGAGATGAAGATCCCGGAAGGGGCTAGCTCAGACCCGCTCTTACGGGCAGCGCGCCGTGTGATAGGCTGCTCGTCCACGCCCGCCGGAACGCGAGCGCCGGCGGCCGTTGTCTCAGTCAAGATGTTGCGGAGCCGGGCCCAAGTCGCGCCGCACACCGTTCAAGATCAGGCGGAGGGGAGATGCCAGGGAACTCACTCAGTGCCTTCTCAAAGGCCCTGCGCCGGTGACTCGATCGGAGTCTCGGAGTCAGGGCAGCTTGCTCGAAGTCAGGGCAGCTCGCTCGTGGCCAGGGCAGCTTGCTCGAAGCCAGGGCAGAATTGCTCGAAGTCAGGGCGCTCTGATGTTAGCCTCCGTGCGAATCGTTGCAAGGTTCGTCGCCGCGCTCATCGACGGCCGCACCTTGCGCCCTGCTAGGAGTCTCTAGCCGGTGGGAGGGGAGGCGTTCGGAAGGCCGGGCATGCGGCCGGGCTGGACGCACAGCAACAAATCGGCCATTGGGACAGCGTATTCCGCCTCCAGCCAGCTATGGTTTACGATGTGGAAAGGCATCGTCACCGAGGTATCGTTCCCGACGATCGACCGCCCGCAGCTTCGCGACGTGCAGTACCTGATCACGGATGGCAAGAGCTTCTTCCACGAAGAGAAGCGAAACCTCGCCTTCAACATCGAACGAATCTCGGACGTGGCCCTTGGCTATCGTTGCACCAACGCCGACCCCGCAGGTCGGTATGCGATCGTCAAGGAGGTCATCGCGAATCCGCACCTCGCATGCCTTCTGCAGCGCACGCGCATCACGGCGCCGGACGCGGCGTTCCTTGATACGCTCCACGCGTACGTGCTTTGCGCGCCGCATTTGGAGGGAGGCGGCTACGGAAACACCGGCTACGTCAAGACAGTCAACGGTAGACGACTGCTGATGGCGAGAAAAGGGCGGACATGGATGGCAATGGGAGCCACTGCTCCGTTCACGCGAACGTCCTGCGGATTCGTCGGGGCGAGCGATGGCTGGACCGATCTCCACGACAATCTCGCACTGGACTGGGAGTTCGACACGGCGAGCGACGGCAATGTCGCGCTGACCGGGAAAATCGACCTCAGCAAGACTAAGGACTTCACACTCGGCGTCGCCTTCGGCGCCACTGAGCACAATGCGATCGCGAGTCTGATGCAGTCGTTGTCCCTCCCCTTCGACGACCACCTCGCTTCCTACAAGGCGCAGTGGGAGACCGCGCAGGCCGGATTGGCCGAGCTTGCGCCACATTCACGCGACGGCGGCAGCCTCTACAGAGGCAGCTGCAGTCTGCTGTTGGCCCACGAGGATAAGGTCTACCCGGGGGCGCTCATCGCATCGCTCACCATCCCCTGGGGCGAAGCCAAGGGAGACGACGACACGGGCGGATACCATCTCGTCTGGACGCGAGACCTAGTTGGCAGCGTCATGGCGCTGGCTGCTGCCGGAGACTTTCACACGGCGCTGCGCGCGCTCATCTTTCTCGCCGTCTCGCAGCACGACGACGGTGGATTCGCGCAGAACTTTTGGGTGAACGGCGATGCGTACTGGAACGGGACGCAACTCGACGAGGTCGCGTTCCCGATTACACTGGCATGGCATCTGCACCGCTTCAGCGCACTCGCCGACTTCGACCCGTTCGACATGGTACACTCTCGGCGAACATCGTCGCCCTGACGTGCGCCGCAGCGTTCTTCCGAGGTCGCGGCGATGCGGCCACGGCCGACTTCATCCGGGATCAAGCCGACTACCTGGAGGACCATCTCGAGGAGTGGACCGTCACGACCACCGGTACGCTCGGCGAGGCCCCGTACTACATGCGCATCCTGCCGGAGTTCGTCGGTCAGGAGAATCCCGCAGAGGACAAGGAATCGCGCATCGTACACATCGCCAACCGCGCCCCGGGCGCGGCGGACGACTTTCCGGCGCGCGACGTCGTCGACGGCGGTTTTCTGGAACTCGTCCGCCACGGCATCCGCGCACCGGACCATCCCATCGTCCTCAACACGCTGAAGATCATCGACGCGGTGCTGAAGGTCGAGACGCCTGCCGGGCCGTCTTGGCACCGCTACAATCACGACGGCTATGGCCAGCAACGCGACGGCGGCCCGTTCACCTGGTACGGCGTCGGCCGCTTGTGGCCGTTGCTCACCGGCGAGCGTGGTCACTACGAGGTGGCCGCCGGACGCAGTCCCGAGGCGTATATCCGGACGATGGAAGGACTCGCGTCGAAGGGTTGCCTTCTGAGCGAACAGGTCTGGGACGAACGCGACATGCCGCAGGCGTACATGCGGCTCGGCGAACCTACCGGCTCGGCCATGCCTCTCATGTGGGCGCACGCGGAGTACGTGAAGCTGCTCCGCTCGGCTGCGGACGGAAAGGTCTTCGATCAGGTTCCTGAGGTCGCCAATAGATATCTGACCAGCGCCGGCAACCGCACGAAGATGGAAGTCTGGAAGTTCAATCGTCGCGTGCGATTCATGCGTCCCGGCGAAATGCTCCGCGTCATCGGCGGGGGACGTTTCAGCCTCCGGTGGACCTCGGACCATTGGGCGACGGCGCATGATTCGGCGTCGCAAGCGAACGCGCTCGACATCGACCACGTCGACTTGACGGAACTTGCGACCACGTCCGGAATGTCAATCGAGTTCACGTTCTTCTGGATCGACGCGAACCGGTGGGAAGGGCGGAATTACGTCGTCGCGGTGCGCTGACATGGCACGGAGGGGGCCGTTCTGACCGTCTTCCGGAGGGTCGGTACATCTCAGGTACGCTTGGGCTTCGAACTCGTCGACTCGATTGATGAACGACCCGGCGCCCGCTATCCCAGCAGATCGGGCCGTATCGTAGCTCGTGTCGTGTGCGCATCGCCCTGATGTCCAGCTCCGCTCCCGACGCTCCGTAGACGAAGAACGAAAAGTGTCGGCGAGAAATCGTGCTGACACCGCGAAGAGGAGGTGCGGCAGATTTCTAACAGCGCTCCCATTGCCACGGCGACGCGCTTTCGGTTACGCTCGCACCTAGTGTACGGTTTGACGCCGAAAAGGAGTTCGCCAGAGTGTGGGTGCGGGTGACCAATATCTTCCGAGTCGTCCTGTGTGGTCTTGCCCTTCTCCCAATAGGCGGCTGCGCCCAGGCCGGCGCCGCGACGCCGCCCGGCGCGGACAGCGACGTGCCGGTGAACATCCCCCTCACAGTGGTGCAGAATCCGCGCTACGGCACGTACAGCCCGAAGATTTCTATCGCGCTTGGAAACGGTAAACCGCTGCCGTTCGGGTTCGACACGGGGTCGACGGGTCTGCACGTGTTCGCCGATGCGAACCTTGACGCGCCGGACAGCGGCGCACAGTGCACGCAAACCCCGACGAGCGTGACGTATGGCAACCCGGCACGC
>Ga0302325_10026042_pt1 | contig 12152 bp, 13 predicted proteins | sample Palsa_T0_2_FD_201948 | JGI IMG/M metagenome (GOLD analysis project Ga0302325, IMG submission 201948) | Peat permafrost microbial communities from Stordalen Mire near Abisko, Sweden - Palsa_T0_2 | ecosystem: Environmental > Terrestrial > Soil > Palsa > Peat permafrost | place: Sweden: Abisko...
CGAAAACCCTGGCGAACTCTTCTCTGGTCGGACCTTTGCCTTTGTAAAATCGAAGCCTTCCATCGGAATGAACATCGCATTTTTTGTCACATAAACAAACAGGAACGCTGTTCCTATGGTGATTCCAGCGAACCACCAAGGATTAAATCCAATGTAGCTCGGATGAAATGCGGCCGCGGTAAAGAGGCCGACCAATGCGCCGCCGAGATGGGCGTCGTGGCCGACATTGGTCATCTGGCGATGCATGCCGTAAAAGGACATAAGCAAAAATGCGATCGCATATAACCAAGACGGAATATGAAGCGGGAGGCCATACATGTTGATACTCCCGCCCGGAAATAGAAACGTATAGGCCAAGATAACGCCCGACACCGCGCCGGACGCTCCCAAAGCCCGGTAATCGTGAAACCGATGCACATACAGGGAAAGAAGACTGCCGCCCAACAGCGACCCGAAGTAAATGGCCAGGAACTGCACCGGCCCGAAAATCCGTTCCAGCAGCGGCCCAAAGAAATACAAGCTGAACATGTTCATGGCCAAATGATATTCGTTCAGGTGCAGAAAACCGGAAGTGATGAGACGGTAGCGCTGCTTCCAAGCTAAAATAGCCTCCGGCCAGAAGATATATTTTTCCTCAAACGCCTTGGAGCGAAATCCGAGAAAAGAAACCAGGCAGGTGACCGCAATCACCAGCAAGTTGCAATAGGCGTATCTTTCCATATCAAGCCAGCCACGATTGGGCGTCAACATGGCGAAATCCACCTGATCTGTCGAGACGATTTTTCCCGTGATCGCGATTATTTGCCTCGGCGGAAGACTTTGAAGGTCGCAGCTTGATCCACGGGTTTGATCACCATTTCGTCGATGTTGACGTGGGGCGGACGCGTTGCCACCCAGACCAAGGCCTCGGCTATGTCCTCGGCCACCAAGGGATTGACGCCTTCGTACACTTTATCGGCCCGGGCCTCGTCGCCTTTGAAACGAACCAGACCGAATTCCGTTCGAGCCAGGCCAGGATCGACGGTGCCGATGCGGATGCCGGTGCCATTGAGTTCAAGACGCAAGGCCTGGGTGATCTTCAATTCGCCGGCTTTGGCCGCGCAATAAACGGCGCCGCCTTCGTAGGCGGTGCGTCCTGCCACCGAGCCGATGTTCAGAATCGAACTGCCGCTATCCTTGGGAATCATGGGGAGAACCGCGCGCGTCACGCGTAAAATGCCGAGGACGTTGGTTTGCAGCATCGCCTCCCAATCCTCGTCGCGCCCCGTGGCCACCGGTTCCAAGCCGTGCGCGCCGCCAGCGTTGTTGATGAGGACGTCCACGGCGTTCGTTTTAGTCTTTGCCCACAGGACGAACTTTTCGACGCTGGCCGTTTTGCAAACGTCCATGACGTGGGCAAGCGCCTGCGGTGCCCCAGCCTGGCGTGCGGCCGAGGCGGTGGTTTCGAGGCGGTCAAGGCGACGCGCCGCCAAAAGAAGATTGCAGCCCAAAGCCCCAAAAGCGCTGGCCGCGGCCGCGCCAAAACCGCTGGAAGCGCCCGTAATCAAAATCCATTTGCCGGCAAGCGAAAATGCCATATGACGTCTTAACTAGCCTAGTCCACCATTCTGAGCAAGTTCGCTTTGAACAGTAACCTTTGGCCTTCTCGGGTGGGCGAGACTCTGTCGAGCCCTCATATTCTCTTTGGGAAATCAGTCAGAGTCTCAACGGAGCGGAGTGCGTGAAACCCACGCATCTTCTGTCGTTCTGCGGTTGCGAGATACAAGAGTGGTTTGATTAGGTTGGATTTGGTGCGACTGGGTGCGACTGGGCTTGATTGAACCTGGTATTTGCTAGGGCGGCGGTGCTCCTCCGCCGCGTTGGCGGCGCGGCGGTGCCCCCTACCTTGAAAGGAAGGAAGCGACTCTTCGCAGAGGCACTTTTTTTCTTTGCCGAAAGCCGGCGTAAGTTACCGTAAGTTTTCTTTTACCAGCCACGCAATTTGCCCGTCCTCCTGGGTCAATTGGTTTGATTAGCTTGGATTTGGTGCGACTGGAAACCACCTCACCCCGTCCCTCTCCTCCAAGGAGAGGGTGAAATCGTTCTCCGTTGTCCGTGAATTGGGCTGACAGAACTAGGCGAATGCTCGACCGGCTATCAAGAAGCATCCGGCAGCTTTTGCTTCTCCCAAGGGGGAGAAGGTCAGGATGAGGGGGGCCAAATGGCTTGATTAGCTTTGACTGGGTGCGATTGAGACGCGCCAACCACGCTGACCCGCGATGAGCACACCACACCGGCGGCTGTTTCGGAGAAGTCTTATCTTTCTTGAAGTTGGCGGATCGGCTGGAATGAATGGCCGGTCAGCTTCCTTCAAAAACAATACGGAACTATCCGAAATTATCATGGAAATCAACGACTTACGTGAGCTAGTCCTCGATTCTGATCGACCCAAACAGAATCGTTGCGGTTTTAATTTCTCACCGCTTGCCACTGATCCCTTCTTCCAAATGTCAATGAGCGAGCGCCGGGGCGCTTTATGATCTCACAATACCATATTAGAATGGGATAGCAAGTTATTTGTAGGTGGGGCGAGACTCTGTCGAGCCCTGATTGGATTTAAGAAGACAATGTTGGGGCGTTGCAGGCGCGCCGCCTCCGACGGAAAGGAATCTCAACATAAAGAAGCGATTTAGGCTCCCCTCATCCTAACCTTCTCCCCCTTGAGAAGGAAAAGCTGGTGGAGGCTTTTTTGTGGTTCGGAGGAGCGCCCGGCCAGTTCTGTTTGGCGGAGTTGGTGGCGACGGAACCCGCCACTATTACTGCGGCTGCCTCTGGTGCCAGAGACGGAAGGCGCCTTTGCCGATCCAGAAGAGGCCCAAGCCGTCGAAGGCGATGCTAAGGAGATTAAAGTTCCCCAGAAATATCGAATCGCCCATCGGGAATCCGATGGCAATCAGAATAACGCCTCGAACAATGCTTTTCATAGTTCGCAAATAATATATGTGACGGAAAAGCAATTCTTGTACCAGTTGACATGCCTGCGCTATGCTTCAACTTGGCAAGTGAAATTTGGGGAAATCTAAAGTGCTTCTGTTCCATCACAGATTTAGCTAAAATCTCGATGCTTGATCGACCGTGGCAAATGAACGCATATTGTTTAAATGTACACACTATGAAAGTAGACGCGGCTATAGATGCGGCTTTACGCAACGTTGCAGAATACGGCGACACTGATATTTTTCCGTTTCCGTTTGAAAATCTGGTTTTTAAGGATCGTCATGCCGAGGCAAGCGGCGTTTTACGCACGATTCACGGGGATTTCTGGAACTGGCTTTCATCTTATCCACCGCAGACGATTCCAACATTGACTCAGGTCGGTTACACCGGCTTTAGATGGGCTATCTGCATTTTTAACCCCCGGCGTGGAGCACTTCATCTTGCAGAGGCCGACTCGCTAATTTTGCGCCTTTCAGGCGGAAAACCGAAATCAGATGTTTACGCCGACCTAATTGCGTTCGCGGAATCGAACGATCCTGCAATCGAGCGTAAGTTTTGATCTTTCGATGCGCCCAGCAAGAATCGCCATGCAGCTTTTCGTAGTTCATCACCTAACGACGTACGGGCTGAGAAAACGCGATGGGCAACTTCAAAGCAGCCAAAAAAAACGCTTGTGAAAAATTTCACGATGAGGCAATTTCTCCACTTCCTTTGCCGGATGACTGTTCCTGAAGCGGCGAAGGGGTGTTTTTAGAAATGCGGTTTTGTCGAATGCGACTGATTAAAATTACAGTTTTATTGTTGTTTTTGGCGGGCTGGCCACTTGGCTCCTTGCTGGCTCAGGCGGCTGAATCGCCCGCGGCCGCTGCTCATGCGGAAAAGGCGGAGAAAGGGCTGCCGCCGGCCGCTCCGACCATCTTCCACATTGGCCCGTTTCCGGTCACCAATTCCATGCTGGTGACCTGGATCGTGGCTCTCATCATCATTATCTTCGCCCAATACGCCACGCGACAGATGAAAGACGTGCCGGATGGTGCGCAAAATTTCTGGGAATTTTTGGTGGAAAGCCTGCACGATTTCCTGGAAGAAATCGTCGGGGCCGACTTGATCAAGAAAAGCTTTTGGTTTTTTGCCACGATTTTCATTTTCATTTTCTTCACCAACTGGTTCGGCCTCCTGCCCGGAGTGGGAACGATTGGTTGGGGAACCTCGACGGCGGACGGTTTTGAGGTCACGCGTCCGCTGCTGCGCGGCGGCAATGCGGATTTGAACATGACCTTTGCCATGGCGGCCATCTTCATGGTGTTGTGGTTTATTTGGGCGTTGCAATCCAACGGTATCTGGGGATTTTTTCTTCATATTTTCGGGCCCAAGGGCGACAGCGAAGGGGCGCTTAAATACTTCATGATTCTGGTGTTTTTCCTGGTGGGGTTCATCGAAGTGATGTCCATCGCCTTTCGTCCGATTTCACTCAGCTTCCGACTTTACGGAAACGTGTTCGCAGGGGAAAACCTGCTCGATGCCATGTCGCACGCCATTCAAAATCCGCCCTGGGCCAAGGCCGTATTCAGCGCGGTGCTGCCGATTCCTTTTTATTTGCTCGAATTGCTGGTGGGCTTTGTTCAAGCCATTGTCTTCATGCTCTTGACCGCGGTGTTCACCGGCGTCATTTGCATGCATGACGATGACGCTCATGCGCGCGTGAAGGCGCATCATTAGAATTTTATAATTTCGGCGGTCGGACCGTATTCAATTGCGGGGGCCGCCGGACACAACAAAAGAAACGAAAGGTCAATATGGTTACGCCTGTGTTAGCAGAAATGAGTGGCAGCATCCACGTCGGTTTGGCCGGTTTGGGTTCCGCCATTGGCGTAGGATTGGTGGGCATGAAGGCCTCCGAAGCGGTGGGGCGCAACCCCGGCGCGTTCGGCAAAGTGATCGCTATCGCCATTCTTGGCATGGCGCTTTCTGAAGCCATCGTGTTCTACGCGATCTTCATGGTGCATTAAACACTTAATTGGCGCGGGGCCTTGTGCTCCGCGCCAGCCTTTCACCAAACTTATGACGCATTTGATTTTTTTCGGCAGCATCGGCAGTGACCTTGCGCAAACTGCCACCACGACGGCTGAGACCTTCGGGTTGGATTGGCCGCATTTCATCGCGCAAGTCATCAGCTTTTCGCTGGTCGCTTTTTTGCTGATCAAATTTGCCTACAAACCCATTCTTACCGTCCTGGCCGAGCGCCGCCAGCGCATTGCCGATGGCCTGGCCAACGCGGACAAAATCAAACAAGAACTGGCCCGCACCGAGGCCATGCAACGTGAAGTTTTGGACAAGGCGAATGTTCAAGCCAACAAGTTGATCGAGGAAGCCCGCGCCGCCGCCGCCCGCGTGCAGGAACAGGAAACGCAGAAGGCCATCGTCCAGGCCGAGCAAATTGTCACTAAAGCCCGCGAAGCCGCGGCGTTGGAACGCCAGCGCATGTTGATCGACCTCAAACGCGAAGTGGTCACTTTGGTCGTGCAAACCACCAGCGCGGTGGCAGGCAAAGTTCTCACTGCGGACGACCAACAGAGATTGGCCGAGGAAACCCGCCGTCAACTTGCGGCTTAAGCGCCTAAACCGCCGGAATGAAAATCTCCAAACAAGCCCGCCGCGACGCCCGCGAGTTGTTCCGTTCCTGCATGGTGCGGGATTCGTTGGATGAAAACCGGGCGCGTCAGGCGGTATCGGCGGTGGTTCGCGGAAAACCGCGCGGCTACCTCGCCATCTTGACCCACTTCGAGCGCCTTATCCGATTGGAAGTCGCCCGCCGCACGGCGACCGTTGAGAGCGCCGTCGCTCTGCCTGCACAAGAGCAGGCGTCCATTCAAAGTGATTTGACCCGGCATTATGGCCCTGGGTTGGCTTTCCAGTTTACCCAGAATCCCGCTTTGATTGGCGGCGTCCGCATACAAGTGGGCGGAGATGTTTATAATGGCAGCGTGCAAGGCAGGCTCGAGCAATTAAGAAGTGCGAATTAAGAATTCTGAATTAAGAATGAAAAATGCAAGAAACTACGCCGCGCGATTTGAAGGATCGTACGTATTCTTTTGCGAGGAGAATTATCGCATTGTACAGAGCCGTGCCGAAATCAACGCTTGGACAGGTCTTGGGCAAACAAGCGCTTCGCTCCGGGACGTCGGTGGGCGCGAATTATCGAGAAGCTTTCCGAAGCCGCTCCAAAGCCGAATTTGTGGCAAAGATGGGGGAGTGTCTGCGCGAATTGGACGAAACGGAATATTGGCTCGAATTGCTGGTGGACGAATCCATCGTTTCGCAGAAGAGAATGAGCGCTTTGCTCGACGAAACACGGCAACTTACGGCAATTTTTGTCACGATTATCAAGAACGCCCGGAACAACCCTTCTTAATTTTAAATTCTTAATTTCTAATTTCTATCTATGAGTACATTGTTGCAAGAAATTGAATCGCAAATTTCCGGCCTGAAAACCGGCGTCGCGCGCCAGAATGTCGGCACCGTGCGCGAAATCGGCGACGGCGTGGCCAAGATCGAAGGTTTATCCGACGCCATGCTCAATGAAATGTTGGACTTTGGCCAGGGCATCGTCGGGCTGGCGCTGAACCTGGAGGAAACGGAAGTGGGCGCCATCATCCTGGGCGATTACACCCACATCAAGGAAGGCCAGGAAGTTCGCACGACCGGCAAACTGCTTCAAGTGCCAGTTGGCAAGGCGCTATTGGGCCGCGTCGTCAATACGCTGGGCCAGCCCGTGGACGGAAAAGGCCCGATCGACTCGCAAACATTTTATCCCGTCGAAAAAATCGCGCCGGGCATTATCAAGCGCAAATCGGTTTCACAACCGGTGCAGACGGGCATCATGGCTGTGGATGCGATGATTCCCATTGGCCGCGGCCAGCGTGAATTAATCATTGGCGACCGCTCCACCGGCAAGACGACCATCGGTATTGATACTATTATCAGTCAGGCCCGTCAGAACAAAGCGGCTGAATTGGCCAAAGATGCGACCCACCGCCCGCTCTATTGCATTTACGTGGCCGTCGGCCAGAAACAATCCAACGTGGCGCGTGTCATAGCGGTCTTGGAAGAAGCCGGCGCGATGCCCTACACGATTATCGTCAGCGCCAGCGCCTCGGACTCCGCAACCAACCAATACCTGGCACCCTTTGCCGGTTGCGCCATGGGCGAATGGTTCATGGACAATGGCATGGATGCGCTCATCATTTACGACGATCTTTCCAAGCACGCCGTCGCTTACCGCCAAGTGTCGCTCGTGCTCAAACGCCCTTCGGGCCGCGAGGCGTATCCTGGCGATGTGTTTTATTTGCACAGCCGGTTGCTGGAGCGCTCGGCGCGCGTCAGCGAGAAATACGGCAACGGTTCGTTGACGGCCTTGCCCATCATTGAAACGCAAGCCGGCGACGTCTCGGCTTACATCCCCACCAACGTCATCTCCATTACGGACGGGCAAATTTATCTGGAAACCGATTTGTTTTATCAGGGCATCCGCCCCGCCGTTTCGGTCGGTCTCTCGGTTTCGCGCGTCGGTTCCGCGGCGCAGATCAAGGCCATGAAACAAGTGTCCGGCCGTATTAAATTGGAGTTGGCGCAATTCCGGGAACTGGCGGCCTTCGCCCAATTCGGCTCGGACCTCGACGCCAAGACGCAGGCGCAACTGGAGCGCGGCAAGCGCATTGTCGAAATTTTCAAGCAGCCGCAATACAATCCCATGCCGGTCGAAGTCCAATCCGCCGTGCTCTGGACGGTGCAGAACAGTTTGATGGACGATGTGCCGGTGGAGAAGATCAAGGATTTCCAAGCCAAAATGACCGAATACTTGACAAGCCGCAAAACCGCGTTGATGGATAAAATTCGCGCGGAAAAGGCCTTCAGCGACGCCCTGGCGGCGGAGCTAAAGGCGGCGGTCACGGAGTTCAAACAAACCTACCGCTAATCAGACATGCCCAGCACACGCGACATTCGCCGGCGCATCAAGTCGGTCAAGAACACCGCCCAAATCACCAAGGCGATGCAGATGGTGGCGGCGTCAAAGATGCGCAAAGCGCAGCAAGCCGCGCTGGCGGGGCGTCCTTATGCGAATTTGATGAACAAGGTGCTGGGGGCGTTGGTGGAAGAAGCGCGCGATTTCGTGCATCCCTTCCTGGAAGTGCGCGAAAATAAAACCCGGTGTGTGATTCTCATCAGCACCGACAAGGGATTGTGCGGGAGTCTCAACAGCAATCTCATGCGCGAAGCGTCCAAGTTCGGCCCGGAAACGACGTTCATTTCTGCGGGACGCAAGGCGTCGCAATACTTGGCCCGCACTAAACGCAAGCTGGCGGCGGAATTTACTTATAAGGATGTTCCCGCTTTTGCCGAAGCGCGCGCGATCTCGAAATTTGCCCAGGAACTTTTCCTCAAGGGAGAAGTGGGGCAGGTGGATATCGCTTACACCCAATTTATTTCCACGTTGAACCAAAAGCCCGAAGTGCGCCAATTGCTTCCGGTCGCGGAGATCAAGAGTGTCACCGCCGGAGTTGGCGCCCAGGCGCAAGCTTCCACCGCCATCGAGGCCACCGGGGGTGAATTTCTTTTCGAGCCGAGCCAGGAACAAGTGCTGAGCGCATTGCTGCCGCACGCGCTCAATTTCCAGGTCTATCAAATTCTCCTTGAAGCCAAGGCCAGCGAGCATAGTTCCCGCATGGTGGCCATGAAGAACGCCACGGACAACGCCAAGCAGTTCATCAAGGATTTGACGATGGAATACAACAAGCTGCGCCAGGCCAACATCACCAAGGAATTGCTGGAAATCAGCAGCGCCGCCATGGCGATGGCGTAGATTTCTACTGAGGCCTTCTGCCTCTTGCGCTGTACATAGCGGATAGGGCTAACAGGGCGATTATCGCCAGGAAATAAACGCCCATAGCTATTTGCTGGCGCCGGGTCGCAATCATAAATAAAGGGAACGGTGGGGGAAGGACCCGAAATGGTTCACGAAAAATATCCTTGTCAGATTCATTCACGCAGACCTCGTACTTCAATTCCTTGTGCCAATACGTGGAAGAAGCAAACATCTGCTCTGGAAAAGGATTCTCGGATATCTGGAGTGAACGGATTTCGATCTCGTCGTTAACATTGTCAAACTGGTCCGCCGGAGTTGGGTGATAATAGGATGTGATTTTCCTGGGAAAGAAAGCGGTTTCCTGTTGGGAATCGTTCGTGGAAGGAAGGTCTGAGTAAATGATGGTATAATAGTCGGTCGCGCTTGGCATGATGCGCGTCACTTCGAGACGCGCTGGCAGGCCATTGCTTGAGAAGAGCTTTCCAATGAATGTGTAGTTTCTCCGATTAACAACTGAAAACGAATCTCCCGACCAACGCATCGTCCCAATAGGAACCTCCCAGATTCCTCCGCAAAGGATTCGCGAAAAGGTAATATCGCGATGTGATAGCGCTGAGCGCGCTGGCGACGGCAGACCGGTCTTTTTGTACCAAAGCCCATTGGTCAAATCGGTCCAGGCGGCGGCGAGCGGCGGCGTACTGGTGTCTTGCCACCACCAATAGGCCAGTTTGGTCACGCCCCAATATTCGTTTCCGCAAAATCCTGCCGCGTCGCCGACGTACGCTTTCTTCCCGCCTGTGCCAGAGAGAAATTCAGTGTTTGTTGGGAAGGTTTGCCAGACAAAAGCATTCGACTGCCAAATCGTCCGATAGAGTATTCGCTCTCCTCGTCCGCACTGATATGTAATCTCAAGCGGCGGCGGATGCTCAATGAATTGCTTGAACTGCTCAACGGCATTGGTGGGTTCGCTCGCTTCCGTCGAGATCGCCAAACTTGTTATAATTGCCAGAGCGAATCGACAAATGCATAGCCGGTATAGCTTTTTCGTCAGAGTTATCATCCCTGGAAATTGTCGAGAATCCACATAACAGCCGCAACCCTGACTTTATTGGATTTGCGTTTATTGCGCGGTCCAACCGCCGTCGGCGAGCAATGTGTGCCCTGTCACAAAGGAAGCGCTTTCCGAACACAACCACAAGACAGCGCCGGCGATTTCCTCCGGCGTGCCGGTGCGCCCGATGGGATGGAGCGAACTCAGCAGCTTGTGACCCTCGCTTCCGGTTCCGCCAGTGAAACGGTCGAACATCGGCGTTTCAATGCCGCCGGGCGCGACCACGTTCACGCGAATGTTCTGCTTGGCGAATTCGAGGGCCGCGGTTTTGCTCAGGCCGATGACGGCGTGCTTGCTGGCGACGTAAATACCCGCTCCCGGAAAACCAATCACCCCGGCCACGGAAGAAGTATTGACAATGGTGCCGCCGCCGTTCTTGAGCATGGCGGGGATTTCGTGCTTCATGCAAAGGAGCACCCCAAGGACATTGATATCCATGATCGAGCGGTAATCGGCCACTGTTTGTTCCTGTGTCGTCTTGCCAACCGCGCCCTCGATGCCGGCATTGTTGAAGGCGGCGTCCAAACGGCCATAGGCGGCGAGGGTCTTTTCGACCAGCGCCGAGACATCGGCTTCGCTGGCCACATCGGTTTTCACGAACAGCGCTTGCCCGCCGCCTTTTTTAATGAGAGAAACGACTTCATTCCCCTCGGTTTCTCGACGGCCGGCCACCACCACTTTCGCGCCCGCTTCAGCAAAGGCCAGGGCCGTAGCGCGACCGATGCCGCTTGTTCCGCCGGTGACAAGGGCGACTTTGTTGGCGAATGTGTTATTGGCAAATGTGTTCATAGAATTTTCTTTCGTTCATGATCGGCAAAAAAATTAATTGATTCAGACCGGGTCGCCGGTGGGAATGATGCCCGCGTTTTCCACCATCAAAATAATCGTCTTTTGGGGCGCGCGCGTCCGGTGCATGACCCCTTTTGGGACGACAAATCCCTGCTGCGGCCGCAACTCGACGCTGCGTCCTTCGAGGTCGATAATGAACAGACCTTCGAGCACAAAAAAGAATTCATCATCCTTCTCATGTTTGTGCCAGTGATATTCGCCCTCCATAACGCCCAGCCTGACGACGGAACCGTTCACCTGGCAAAGCGTCTGGTTGTACCATTTGTCTTGGCAAGCGGCGATTAACGCGGGCGCATCCACCAACGCCAATGGCGGAAAGCAAATGTTCAAATGGGTTGCGTAAGGATATGACGGTTGCTCTGCCATAGCGGCTTTGGTTTCTTACCATACTGGCAAAAACTGTCAATGTTCTCTGAGGCCCTTCAGATACAGTCTTGGGCTTCAACCTTCGTTTGTTGCCTTATGTCAGTAATCTTCTTTGGTCTTTGTTCACGCCAGAAAAACGACAGTTTTCACACCAAGGAAACGAAGGAAACGAAGAAGACAGGAAATCCAAAACCTCTTTGTCCATTGATAATTCGCTCGAACAGGCGTATCTATGGCAGCAGATGCGGCGCTCGACCGAGTCCTTGCCTAATTTCTGCTTGCAGCCTTTGAGCCGATGGTTGTGTGGGGGAGCTTTTCTTCTACTCGTCTCGACCGCTACTGCGCAATCCCTGGACGAAACCCGTGCGCAGTTTTTGCACGGCGAATACGACACCGTCATCCGCATAACGCAGAAAAAAGTCGATGCCGGCGCTTATCAGGATGATTGGCGGATTATGCTCGTCCGCTCTTTGCTCGCCACCGGTCGTTACCATGAAGCCTACACCAATGCCACGGCGGGCGCGTCCGATTCCTATAATCTGACCGTGCGTCTGCTGGCCCGCGAAACCGCCCTTTACGAAAACGACGCTCCCGGAGCCAAGCGCCAATTGGCGGATATAAAACAGAGGATTGAACGCCGCTTCGGCGATTTCCAAAATGAGGATGCCGCCGCCCTCGGCCAGGCTTTGCTTTTGCTCGGTATTGAACCTCGTTTGGTGCTGGATAATTGTTTCCGCCGCGCCGAAAAAGCGGACCCTCCCCAGCGCGATGCTTTCCTGGCCACGGGCGAATTGGCCCTCGACAAACATGATTCCGCCCTCGCCGCCGACACCTTCCGCGCCGGCCTGAGCAAATTTTCAAATGATCCCGAAATGGAATGCGGCTTGGCGCGGGCTTTTGAATCGAGCGACCGGGCGGAGATGATTAAGCACGTTGAGGCCGCGCTGGCCGTCAATCCGCATCACGTGCCGAGCCTGCTGCTGCTGG